>R21__coassemble_594_pt1 | contig 28957 bp, 22 predicted proteins | sample R21__metabat2_low_PE_030 | metagenome-assembled genome bin R21
AGCATATCTGAAGAAAGGAAGAGAGAAGCATGAAATATTTTGTGACAGGTGTGGCCGGTCAGCTGGGCCACGATGTGGTCAATGAACTGGTCAAAAGAGGCTATGAGGCTGTGGGCACGGACCTGGCGGAAAGCTATGCCGGCGTCCAGGATGGGACTGCTGTGACGACAGCTCCCTATGTTTCTCTGGATATCACCGATGATGCCGCCGTGAAGCGGGTCATCACGGAGGCCGGCGTGGACGGTGTCATTCACTGCGCCGCCTGGACGGCTGTGGATAAGGCCGAGGAATGTGAGGACCTGGTCAGAAAGATCAATGCCGGCGGCACCGAATCCATCGCCAGGGTCTGCCGTGATCTGGACATTCCCATGATGTATTTTTCCACTGACTATGTCTTCAACGGCCAGGGCACCCGTCCCTGGGAGCCGGAGGACGCCTATGAGCCCCTGGGCGCTTACGGCCGGACCAAGGCCCTGGGCGAGCAGGCCGTGAAGGACAATCTGGACAAGTATTTTATCCTCCGTATCGCCTGGGTCTTCGGCATCAACGGCAAAAATTTCATCCGCACCATGCTGAACCTGGCCAAAAAATACGATACCCTGCGCGTGGTCAATGACCAGATCGGCAATCCGACCTACACCTACGATCTGGCCCGTCTGGTGGTCGATATGATCGTCACGGACAAATACGGCATTTACCATGTGACCAATGAGGGCGAGTCCATCTCCTGGTATGATTTTGCCTGCGCCATCATGAAGGAGGGCGGTTATGCCGATAAGGTGACGGTCAATCCCGTGACCTCCGAGGAATACGGCGCTCAGGCTGTCCGTCCCTACAACAGCCGTATGGATCGGTCCAAGCTCGTCAAAAACGGCTTTACCCCGCTTCCCACCTGGCAGGATGCCCTGACCAGATATGTGGCCATCTTAAAAGAAAAGGGAGAAGCCTGAAGGGCTCACTGACATGGAAAGCACAAAATTGACTAAGATCAACAGAAAAACGCTGGGCATCCTGATCCTTGTGACAGCCGTCACGGCCGTGGCGGCCCTCTGGCAGTACATTTTCGGGACCCGGACCCTGTCCTTTATCGACATCGGCTCCGATACCAGCCAGCAGTATCTGGCCCAGTACAGCAGCATCATCGAAAAGCTGAGGGCCGGAGACCTGTCTCTCTGGAATGAAAATAACTGCTTCGGTTCCAATATGTATATGCTCAACATGTGGAACCCCATGCTGATGGTCGTTTATCTCATCGGTGTGATCTTCGGCGCCCAGGTCCTGCCCTATATCATGGTCTACTGGTATATCGCGGAGATCGTGCTTTCCGGTATCTGTGCCTATATCTATCTGTCGGTCTTTGACCTGGACGAAAAGGCCAAGGGCATTGCCTCCTATATGTTTTCCTTTAACGGCTTCCTGATCATCTGGGGCCAGCACTATCAGTTCGGCATTGCCTGTATCCTTTTCCCCCTCCTGCTCTGGTCCATCGAACGTCTCCTTAAGGAGAAAAAGACCTGGCCGGCCGTGGTCATCATCTCTGCGGTCATTTCCTTCAACAGCATGTACCTGGCTTACATGATGTTTATCACGGCAGCCCTTTATGTGATCGTCCGGATCATCATGATCCGCCGCTTCCGTCTTTTGGGACTCATCAGGAGCGGGATCGGCGTGGCAGCTCCCATGCTGCTGGGCGTCGGAATCGGCATGGTCTCTATCCTGCCGTCCTATGAAGCCATCAGCGCGGTCTCCTCGCGACTCAACTCCTTCTTGTCCCTCTTGGGACGTTTTTCGGGAGCCTTCAATCCCTATCCCACGACCTACTACCGGACCCTGCTTGACCGCTTTGTGTCCGGCACGGGAGAGGGCGTCAATAAATTTGACGGCTATCTCAACTATTATGAAGCCCCCTGTATCTTCTTTTCCCTGCTTTTCCTGGTCCTGATCGTCCAGTATGTCATTTTGATCTTTGCCGAAAAGCGAACGGCCAAGAACCGGACCATGCATCTGGTCTGCCTGCTTTTGGCAGCGGCGGGACTCTTTTTCCCGGCGGCCGGCATCGTTTTCAACGGCCTGACCACTCCCTTCTCCAGATACACCTACCTCTATATGCCTTATTTCCTGCTGATCTCGGCCTATACCCTGCATAGATTGATGAAGGGGGCTAAGCTTTCCCTGATCGGGCTGGCAGTTTCGGCAGCCTTTATCGCCTGGCGCTTCCGGGCCTTCCTTTATTCACCGGGAGACGGCTCCAAGAAGGTGGCAGCCGTCGTGGCGGCAGGGGCTGTGGTCATGTTCCTCTGCCTTATTGCCTATCGCCTGCTTAAGTCGGAAAAGGGCAGAAAACTGGCCTCCTACGGCGTCCTTCTGTCTCTGGTCGGGACCATCACCTTTGAGACCTACGGCAATTTTTGCGTCCGCGATACCACGGACAAGGGCGGAGAATATCTGACCAAGCTGGAAAATGAGGATGACCGGGCAGCTATCGAGCTCATCAAGTCCGAGGATGACGGGATCTACCGCATCGAAAAGCTCTACGGGACGACCTGGAGCACGGACAGTCTTCTCGAGGATTATCATGCGGTCAGCGGCTACAATTCCACTCAGAACCGCTATATCATCAACTATGTCAACACCTACTGGCCGGAGCTTTATTTTCTGGACCAGAACCATTATTCCTATTCCCGGTCCGACGCGGATCCCGACCAGACCGGCTTTACCGGTATCAAATATCTGATCGTCAACCATGATGAAGAAAATGTGGTCCCCAGCAATGCCGAGGACTATATCATCGATGTGCCCTCCTACTTCACCTATTGGAAGAGCGTGGGGGCGGTCGACATTTACAAAAATACCCTGACGGACTCCATCTTCTCCTTCTATTCCTCTTCTGAGGTCACAATGGAGGAGGGTGAGATCCCGGAGGCTGCCGTGACCTATTCCGACCGTGATGAGACTGCAGAGGCAGACTTTGTGGATCAGAGCAGCTCGGATGTGGCCGAAGGCACGGTGACGGTCGCCACGGACGGACTCTTTGTGGCTGCCATCCCCTACGAAGAGGGCTGGTCGGTCACGGTCGACGGAGAGGAAGCCACGACGATCCTTGTCAATGAAGGCTTCCAGGGCGTGGAGCTGACCGAGGGCACCCATGTGGTCGCCTTTACCTATGATTGTCCCCTCTTTATGCCCAGCGCTTATGTTTCTGTTGCGTCACTGGTCCTTTTCATCGCCCTTCTGGTGATTGGAAGGCTGAGAAATAAGAGGCTCACCCGGAGGACTTAAGCTATGTCTGTTTTCTACAAAGCCAAAAAAGCCTTCCGTTATCTGAAGCATTTCGGCTGGAAGGAGTTCTGGATCCGGGTCAGAGACCGCCTGGAGCCGGAGGATGTGCCCTATGATCCCTGGTTCCGCCAGCATGCTCTGACGGAAAAGGAGAGAGAGCACCAGAAAAAGCACCCGGTCGAGGGGGCTCCCCTGATCTCCGTGATCGTGCCGGCCTATCGGACGCCGGAGAAATTTCTCCGGGACCTGATCGACTCCCTTCAGGCCCAGACCGCGGACAACTGGGAGCTCTGCCTGGCGGATGCCTCGGGAGAGGACAGCCCGGTGGCAGCCCTTGTGGCCTCCCTGCCGGAGGATCCCCGCATCCGTCTGGAGAAGCTTGAGAAAAATGAAGGCATTTCCGGCAATACCAATGCCGCCTTCCGGATGGCAAGGGGAGACTATGTGGGCTTTATGGACCATGATGATATCCTGGCTCCCCAGGCCATTTATCGGATGTCGGAGGCTATCGTCAGAGATAAGGCGGATCTTCTTTATTCGGATGAAGATAAAGTGACTCATGATCTGAAAAAGCACTTTCAGCCTCACTTTAAGCCGGATTTTAACCTGGACCTGCTCCGCAGTAACAATTACATCACCCATTTCCTGGTGGTCAGGAAGTCTCTGGTGGAGGGAGATCCGCTGGATCCGGTCTTTGACGGAGCCCAGGACTACGATTTCGTTTTCCGTATGACGGAAAAGGCCGAAAAGATCGTCCATATCCCGGAGATCCTTTATCACTGGCGGACCCATGAGGCCTCTACGGCCGACAATCCCATGAGTAAGATGTATGCCTACGAGGCCGGCAAGAGGGCCATCGAGGGAGATCTGGCAAGGACCGGGACAGCCGGCAGCGTGGAGCTGCTCAAGGACCACGGTTTTTACCGGGTCTCTTATCCGGTCAAGGGCCAGCCCCTGGTCTCTGTGATCATTCCCAATAAGGACCATGCGGCGGCTCTTAAAGCCTGTCTGGAAGGCCTTAAGGGCCAGGACTATCAGAACCTCGAGATCCTGATCGTGGAAAACAACAGCGAAGAGGCTAGGACCGAGGTCTGTTATCAGGAACTGGAAAAGGACCGGAGGATCCGAATCCTTCGCTATCAGGGCGGCTTCAATTATTCCGCTATCAACAATTTTGCAGTCAGAGAGGCTAAGGGAGACTTTCTTCTTTTCCTCAATAATGATGTCCGCGGGACCATTTCCACCACCTGGCTTTCGGAGATGCTTGGTGTCTGCCAGCGGCAGGATGTGGGAGCGGTCGGGGCCAGACTCTATTATCCCAACGATACCATTCAGCATGCCGGCTGCGTGATCGGCATGGGAGGCATAGCAGGAGCTATGTTCGTGGGTCTGGAACGGTCCCGGACCGGCTATCTCCATAAGGCAGCCCTTCTGCAGGATATGACGGCGGTAACGGCAGCCTGTATGCTGGTCAAAAGACAGGTCTTTGACCAGGTCGGCGGCTTTGAGGAAAAGCTGGCCGTGGCCTTCAATGATATGGACCTCTGCCTTCGGATCGGCTATGCCGGCTGGCGGATCGTTTATGATCCCTACGCGGAGCTCTATCATGATGAATCCCTCTCCCGGGGAGCCGAGGATGATCCGGTCAAGGTCAGGCGTTTCGAAGAAGAGATGGAGTATATGCGGACCCATCACCTGGAGATCCTCAAAAAGGGCGATCCCAATTATAATAAGAATCTGTCACTGAAAAAGTGGAATTATTCTCTTAAAGTCAGCGGGTAAACTATGAAACCAGCAAAAGTCAGTCTTATCATACCCAACCTCAACGGCATGGCCTACATCAGGCCCTGCCTTGATGCCGTGTTTTCCCAGGAGGGGGCTTCACCCCGTGTGATCGTGGTCGATAACGGCTCGGAGGACGGCAGCGATGAGGTGGTCAGACGGGAATATCCGGAGGCGGAGCTGATCCGCTTTGAGACCAATACGGGCTTTTGCGGGGCAGTCAATGCCGGCATAGAGGCCTCAAAGGAAGAGGAGTACGTGATCCTACTCAACAATGATACGGTCATTGAAAAGGACTTTGTGTCCCGACTTGTCGAGGCCCTTTCTTCCGATGATAAGATCTTTTCCGCCCAGGCCCGTATGCTTTCCATGGCAGATCCGACCCGGCTCGATGACGGCGGAGATCTCTATTGCGCTTTGGGCTGGGCCTTTGCCAGAGGAAAGGGAAAGCCGGACAGGGACGATCCGGACAAAATGAGCCCCATCTTTTCGGCCTGCGCCGGCGCGGCCATCTACCGAAAAAGTATTCTTGATAAAATAGGATACTTTGATCCGGCCCACTTTGCCTATCTGGAGGATACGGATATCGGCTGGCGGGCCAGAATACAGGGCTTCCGCAATGTCTATGCCCCCAAAGCCGTGGTCAGGCATGTGGGGTCGGCCTCCAGCGGTTCCATTTACAATCTTTTTAAGGTCAGGAACAGCTCCCGCAATTCCATTTATATTATAGGGAAGAATATGCCGATTCTTCAGATCATCATCAACCTTCCCTTCCTGATCCCGGGTTTCCTGGTCAAGGCTCTTTTCTTTGCCCGGAAGGGCTTCGGAAAGGAATATGTTTCGGGGATCCGCAAGGGCTTTGCCCTCTGCCGGGAGGGCAGGAAAAACGGCCGCAAGGTCCGTTTTCAATGGAAAAATCTGAAAAATTATCTGAAAATACAGGTCGAGCTCTGGGCCAATATGGGCCGGAGAGTGGGAGAAGCCCTCCGGAAATGAGAGGGCTTTTTTTGTGCGGTCAGACTGCCGCACCGAAAAGAAAACTTGCTAAGCGGATTTTTATAGTGTATATTGCTTTTAAGCAAAAGCCGATGTTCCCACCGCCATCAGACGGTGGCCTTATGTTGCACGGCACAGGCGTCAGGCCAATAAAACAAAGCCTGATGTCCGATAAAGACAGAGGTTTAAATTTTGAGTGAAGATAATCAGAAATACTTTAGCCGCTTTCTCCTGATCGTCGATGCGGCCATCATGATCGGGACCTATCTGCTGGCCTGGTATCTGAGATATAGAAGCGGCATCTTCCGCACCTCCTACGATGCGGTCAGGTTCTGGAACTACCTGATGGTCCTTCCCGTCGTTGTGGTGGGAACGGTCATCCTGTATTCCGCCTTTAACCTGTACAGGACAAGTCGTATGAACGGTCGGCGCAATCAGGTGGCGGCTGTTCTGGGAGCCAATGTGATCAGCTTCCTGATCTTCCTGGTCGGACTCTATATCTTCCGTCAGGTGGACTGGTCCCGGAGCATGCTGACCCTCTTCTATATCATGAATACGGTGGCGGATGCTGCAGCCAGACTGGGGATATGGGCCGCTCTTAAGAACAGGTGGAAGGCCGGAAAAAATCTCAGAAATGTGCTTCTGGTCGGCTACAGCCGGGCAGCGGAGGAATATATCGACCGCGTCAAGGCCAACCCTCAGTGGGGCCTTAATATCCGGGGCATCCTGGATGACAGCGTGGAGGCCGGGACCGTCTACAATGATATCAAGGTCCTGGGCCGCATCGATAATCTGATGATCATCCTGCCGGAGAATCATCTGGATGAGATCACCATCACCCTCAGCCTGTCGGAATATTACCGGCTGGAGCAGATCGTCAATCTGTGCGAAAAATCCGGGGTTCACACCAAGTTCATCCCGGACTATAATAATGTGATCCCGACCAGGCCTTACACGGAGGATGTTCTGGGACTGCCGGTCATCAACATCCGTTATGTCCCTCTGTCCAACATCTTCCCGGCCGGCGTCAAGAGAATGATAGATATCATCATCGGCTGTCTGGCCCTGGCCATTGCGTCACCGGTCATGCTGGTCTGCATTATCCTGATCAAGGCCACGTCACCCGGCCCCATCATCTTTGCCCAGACCCGGGTGGGACTGCATAATAAGAATTTTAAGATGTACAAATTCCGCTCCATGGTGGTACAGGAGGAGCGGACCGAGAAGTCAGCCTGGACCGTGCGGAATGATCCCAGGGTGACCAAGATCGGACGTTTTATGAGGAAAACCAGTATTGATGAGCTGCCGCAGCTGATCAATATCATAAAGGGAGATATGAGCCTGGTCGGTCCCAGACCGGAAAGGCCCTTCTTCGTGGAAAAATTTCAGGAGGAGATCCCGCGCTACATGATCAAGCATCAGGTGCGCCCGGGTCTCACCGGATGGGCACAGGTCAACGGTTATAGGGGAGACACTTCTATCCGCAAGAGGATAGAGTATGACCTGTACTATATTGAAAACTGGTCAGTGGGTCTTGATTTCAAGATCCTCTTCCTGACGGTCTTCAAGGGGTTTGTAAATAAGAATGCATATTAGAGGTTATTACTATGAGAGAAGAGTATGACGATTACGATTACGATGAGGAATATGAAAAGCGGAAAAGAAGAGCCGCTGCCATTCGTAAAAAGAAGAAGAAAAAGAAAAAAAGAATCGTTCTTTTTGTGATCGAGATCGCCGTTCTGGCTGTCCTGGTCATAGGCGTTTTTGTTTTTGCCAGCGTGAATTCCGGACTGAGAAAGCTGGGGACAGGGGTCTCCACTGACACCTCCTCAGACAATCCCGACCTGGATACCGACAATGTCCAGATCTCGGAAGAGGTGGCCGTGGACAAGGTCATGTCCGGCTATACCAATATTCTGCTCGTGGGTCTGGACGCCAGAGATTACGATGACCCGGATTACTGCAATTCGGACACCATGATCATCTGCTCCATCAACAATGATAACGGTGAGATCCGTCTGGTCTCCATCCTCCGCGATACCTATCTCAATGTCGATCCGGACGGCTGGCAGTTTGAAAAGGCCAATTCCGCCTACTGCTACGGCTCCGTGACCCAGTGCCTGTCCATGATCAACAAGAACCTGGACATGAATATCACCCAGTATCTGACTGTGGACTTCTCGGCCCTGGCCACCCTGGTCGATGATATCGGCGGTGTGGACATCGAGCTGAGCGAGCAGGAGATCGTCCACCTCAACAATTACTGTAAGGAGACCTCCGAGGTCACAGGCATGTCCTATGAGGATCTGCCCGAGGTGGCCGGCACCTACACCCTGAACGGTGTCCAGGCTGTTTCCTATGCCCGTATCCGCTATACGGCCGGTCAGGACATGAAGCGCGCCCAGAGGCAGAGACTTCTGGTCAATAAGATCATCGAAAAGGCCAGGTCTTCGGGCATCACCGGTGTGACAGCCATCATCAATGATGTCTTCCCCCTCTGCAAGACCAACATCTCCAATGCCATGCTGATCAAGATGGCCACCCAGATGATCGGCTATTATGCCATCGTCGATACCAACAACTTCCCCTTCCAGTTCCTGGAAAATTCACAATACGTGAATGAAGAATTCATGGTTCCCGTTACTCTGGAGAAGAATGTCCAGCAGCTCCATGAATTCCTCTTTAACGAGACCGATTACGATCCTTCCCAGACAGTCAAGGATTACAGCCTGGAGATCGAGCAGACCAGCGGCTATACCATGGATGACTATGATCACGCCGTGGAGGCCTCGACCATACCTCTGGCCGGCTCCGAGGCGGATACCGTTCGCTAAGGCTTTCGGAGAAGAAAAAGAGCCGCTTATCCACACACAGACAAAAGTACCGGATCTTCTGAAGATTTGATACTTTTACTGTCTCACCGACCCAAGGAAATGCTATGCCGCAGTTTAAGAAAAAAGTGGATGTGATCATCCCGACCTACCATCCGGAAAAGGCCCTGTCCGAGCTGATCCGCCGTCTGGAGGCCCAGACCTTAAAGCCTTCCCACATTTTGATCGTCAATACGGAGGAAGCCCTCTGGGACAACAGTCTCGTGGAGGAGCATCCTTCCGTTGAAGTTTATCACATAGAAAAAGCCGCCTTCGATCACGGCGGCACACGGGCTATGGCAGCGGAGCTGTCTGATGCGGATATCCTGGTCTATATGACCCAGGATGCCATGCCGGCGGATACCTGTCTTCTGGAAAGGCTGGTCCGGGCCTTTGCGGACAAACGCGTCAAGGCGGCCTACGCCAGACAGCTTCCTGCCAAAAACTGCAGTCCCATAGAGCTTTGCGCCAGATTCAGCAATTACCCCAGATATTCCGATATCCGGACGGCGGACGATCTGGAAAGACTGGGCATCAAGACCTATTTCTGCTCCAATGTCTGCGCAGCCTACGACCATGCCTTTTATGAGGAGAGCGGAGGCTTCTCCTCCCCCTGCATTTTCAATGAAGACATGATCTACGGAGGCAAGGTCATCAAGTCGGGCTATGCTATCGCCTATGTGGCGGAAGCGGAGGTCTATCATACCCACAATTATTCCGCCCTTCAGCAGTTCCACCGGTATTTTGACAACGGCGTTTCCCAGGCCGATTACCCCGAGGTCTTTGAAGGCCTGGGCGTGTCGGGAGCCGGCATGGCCCTGGTCAAGCAGACGGCAAGATACCTGAAAAAGCAGGGCAAATGGTACCTGATCCCCAAGCTGGTCTGGCAGAACGGTATGAAGCTGATCGGCTTCAAGCTGGGCAAGCGTTACCAAAAGCTTCCGCGAAGGCTTGTCAGGAGCTTCAGCCTCAATAAGACCTATTGGGATGTTCATCCTGATGATTGAAAATTCACAGGGAAAACACATTTTCCTGTTAGACTGAAAGCCGGGTCTGATGCAAGGATCGCGGAAAGGCAGAAAATATGTCGGAAGAATATAAGAACCGGGCTGAAGAGTACAATGAAAGAGCCCGTCAAAGAGAAGAGGCGGAAAGAAAAGCCCTGTCTGAACAGGATGCCTCCCAAGAAGGCAGGAAGACAGGGCCAGAAGACACTTTCACGCCTGAAAATGACAAGACGGAAAAAAGGGAAAGAACCGCTTTTTCCGGAAAGACGGATAAAAAGGACCTCCTTCGCATCCTTCTTCCGATCGGCGGTGTCCTTCTGGCCGGTATTCTGATCGCAGTCGGTGTTACCTCCTCCTTAAAAAAGGCGGAGGCAACCGGTGAGGTCATTTTTGAAAGCCCGGATGAGGACAGCGTAACAGAGATCCCTTCTTCTCTGGAGGATCTTTTCTCCGACGATGAAGAGACCGGGGAGAGCAGTATCACCACCGGGCCGGAAGACACGGAGGAGGCGCCGGTGACCGACCCCGATAAGCTTTCTGTCGAGGAGGTGGCTGAAAAATGCATGCCGGCCATGGTCTCCATCACCTCGGAAAAGGTCTCGGAGAGCCAGTATTATTTCGGCGGTACCACGGAAAGTACCTCCACGGTCAGCGGAAGCGGTGTCATTGTCGAGCGGACCACGGATGCCCTGAGGATCGTGACAAACTATCATGTGATCTCCGATACGGAGGGCCTCAGTGTTCAGTTCGTGGATGACAGCGTGGCCCAGGCCCAGCTTCTCGGCTATGATTCCACGGAGGATATCGCCCTGCTCTCCGTCAGCCTTGAAAATGTGCCGGAGGAAACGCAGCAGGCTATCACGGTGATCCGCATGGGCGATTCCGAGGCCTGCGCTGTCGGCCAGGAGGTCGTGGCCATAGGTAATGCCCTGGGTTACGGTCAGTCTGTGTCTGCCGGCATCATTTCGGCTCTCAACCGGAATTTTACGGTCGATAATGTGACCCATAAGCTGATCCAGACCGATGCTGCCATCAATCCCGGCAATTCCGGCGGAGCCCTGCTCAACCGGAAGGGTGAGCTGATCGGCATCAATGAAGTCAAATATTCGACCACCTCGGTCGAGGGCATGGGCTTTGCCATCCCGGTCTCGGTGGTCTCACCCATCATCGATAATATTCTGGAAAGAGAGACCAGGGAAAAGGTGGACGAGGCCGACCGCTCTTATCTGGGCATTTCCTGCTTCTCCATGCCGGATTCCTATGTGTCCTCCGGTTACCCGGCCGGTGTCTATGTGAGTGAGATCACGCCCGGCTTTGCGGCGGAAGCGGCAGGGCTGCAGGTGGGTGATATCATCTCGGCCATCGAGAACCATTCGATCACAAGCGCGGATGATCTGATCGATGAGCTGGAATATTACAAGGCGGGCGAGACCGTGAACCTGACGGTCCTCCGGGTCAATGAAGACCAGACAGCCTTCGATTCCCTCTCGATCGACGTGACCTTGAGCGCCAGGGCGGACATGCCGGAGACGGAGTCCTCTTCCGGGGAAACGACGGAGGAGAGCCAGGAGGAGAATCCGCAGGGAATTCCCGAGGAAAGCGATCCGCGGGAGGAAAATGACAACATCTTCACCATGCCGAATGAATATTAAGGATCACACCGCAGGCTGAGGCCTGCGGTGGTTTTATCTTAAGAAAAGGGAAGGGAGATCCGTGGCCTACGGCCCCGGCATTCCCCTCACTTCGTTCCGGGTCTGCACCCGGCCGCTGACGCGGCCGGGAGATTTTATAAAATCTTCACTTGAGGGGAGGGCAATGGGATTATATAATATGATTTGATTCAGACAGTGAAAGGATTCTCACATGAGTGACGATTATAAAGAAGTAGAAGACGAGACCCTCCCTTATGAGGTGACCGAAGAGACAAAGACTTCCGGTCCGGACAAGGACGATAAGGAAAAAAGATGCGCCGACTGCGGCCGGACCGAAAAGGAAGCCGGCAAGCTGATCCAGGTGGGCAATGATACCTATATCTGCCCGGAATGTATGCAGAAGGGCTTTAACACCGTTCAGAACGGGCAGATCGATTTTTCCAAGATGTTCGAAAATCTGCCCCACATGACACTGGACCTCTCCAACCTCGGCGGCTTTATGATGCCGGGCATGCAGGCCCAGGAGGAGCCCGAGGAGGAGATCTCCTTTTCCATGGAGGATGTCCCCGCTCCTCACAAGATCAAGGAGATGCTGGACCGCTATGTGATCGGCCAGGAACAGGCCAAGAAGGTCATGGCCGTGGCGGTCTACAACCATTACAAGCGTGTCTCGGAGGCCGACAGGCAGAAGCTCCGGGACAAGGATGCCAAGAAGGAAAAAAACGGCAGACGGATCCCCGTGCCGGGTGAGCCGGAGCGAGTTGAGATCCAGAAATCCAACATCCTTCTCATCGGCCCCACAGGCAGCGGCAAGACCTACCTGGTGGAGACCCTGGCCCGTCTCCTGGATGTTCCCATGGCCCTGACCGATGCCACCTCCCTGACCGAGGCCGGCTACATCGGTGATGATATCGAGAGTGTGGTCTCCAAGCTTCTGGCCAACGCCGGCAACAATGTGGCCAAGGCCGAGCACGGCATCATTTTCATCGATGAGATCGATAAGATCGCCAAGAAGAAAAATACCAATTCCAGGGATGTGAGCGGCGAGGCCGTCCAGCAGGGCCTCCTGAAGCTTCTTGAAGGTGCCGAGATAGAGGTCCCGGTGGGAGCCTCCAGCAAAAACGCCATGGTGCCCTTAAAGAAGGTCAATACCAAAAACATCCTCTTTATCTGCGGCGGCGCTTTCCCGGCTCTTGACGGCATTATCCGGGAACGTCTGACCAAGGAAAACAGCATCGGCTTCCATTCCGAGCTCCGCGACCGCTATGAGGAGGACCCCAACATCCTGCTCAAGGCCACGGCGGAGGACATCCGGAATTTCGGCATGATCCCGGAATTCCTGGGCCGCCTGCCCATTCTCTGCGCCCTTGAGGCCCTGACAGAGGATATGCTGGTTCGGATCCTGAGAGAGCCGAAAAATGCCATCCTCAAGCAGTATGAGGAGCTTCTCCGTCTTGACAGCGTCAAGCTGACCTTCGAAGAGGATGCCCTCAGGGCCATCGCTTCCAGGGCGCTGGAAAAGAAGACGGGAGCAAGAGCCCTTCGGACCGTCATCGAAGAGTTCATGCTGGATATCATGTATGAGATCCCCAAAGATAAGAACATCGGCGAGGTCATCATAACAAAAGATTATGTGGAGCATAAAGGCGGCCCCAGGATCCTCATGAGGGGCGCGGACCTTTATCTTCCCGTAAAGGAATGAAAGGAGACATAAAAATGGCAGATGATTTTTTTGGAAATTTAGGTAAATCTTTAAAGGCAGTCGGACAGACCGCCACGGAGAAGACCTCTGTTTTTCTGGATTCTCAGAAAAAGAATGTCCAGGTCCTGACCGAGCAGAAGGAGATCGAAAAGGTCTATCAGAAGATCGGCGAAGCTATCTACAATGAATCTGATGAGGTCAAGGCTTCCATGAGCCCGGCTGTCAGAGATATGCTGGACGAGATCGATGCCAGAAATGAGACCATCCGCGAGCTTAAGGACGCTATCCTTAAGATCAAGGGCCAGAAGTGCTGCCCGGCCTGCGGCAAGGGCGTTGATAAGGGCGCTGCCTTCTGTCCGGCCTGCGGGGCACCCATTCCGGAGGAAGCTCCTGCTCCCGCCGAGGAAGCGGCTGAGGAAAGCGAAGCCGAGGAGACCGAGGCCGAGTTCCGTGAGCTTGAAGAGTCCATGAGCGATGAGGTCGCAGCTGCCGTGGCGGAAGCCAAGGAAGCGGTCGAGGCTGAAAAAGCAGACGAAGAGTAAGGCTTATGAAAAATGTCCTGACAGGCGGGATCGTCTTTTTGGCGGATTACGCCTCCAAGCGATGGGCCGAAAGACATCTCAAAAAAGGCGAAAAGCATGATAAGGTCCGGGGCTATGTCAGCCTGGAACGCATGACCAATACCGGCATGTCGGCCGGCCGTTATCCGGATACCAATGACAGGACTGCTCTGATCCACGGGGCAGCCCTTATCCTGGCTTTCGTCCGCTGCCTGTATCTGGCTCTGAAAAAGACGGGAAAGCTGGCCCGCTTCGGCTATGCCCTGATCCTGGGAGGCGGCCTTGGTAACCTCAATGACCGCCTGACCCGAGAAGGCGTGACGGATTTTATCCGCCTGCCCAAGGCTCCCGGTAAGCATAAGACCATGGTCTTCAACATCGCCGATGTGGCCATCACGGTCGGGGCGGTCATAGCTGTCATCGGTGAACTGGTCCGTGCCTGCTCGAAGAAGAAATGACCGCATCCGGCGTTCAGAGCTCATCCTGACGGATCGGAAAATTAAAAAAGACATATGAGATCGGCACAGCCTTTTGGGCTGTGCCGGTGCTTTTGTGTAGGGATAAGATCGATCTTACGAGAAAAGGTTTCTGAAGAAATTAACGATGGTCTTGAGGACCGTGCCTGTGCCGGGAACGATTTGATTGATAGCCGATGTGGCAGAGTTGACAAAGAGGTCGATACCGGATTCCTTGGCGACCTCATAGCCCAAGACATCATAAGCAACGACTCTTTGGACATTCAGGCTGCCCGTTTCCTGTGATCTGAGATAGTTAAACATGATGTAGCGGATGATAGGCTGGCCTACGCTTAAGATCATACCGAAGGGATTCTGGGAATTGGCCATGGTATCGAGAGCCTTTAAAAGGGATTTCTCAAGCTTGCTGGTATCCACTGATTTCTCCAGGGCATCAAGGGCGCCGGGCAGCTTGACGTTGAACATGTCCATGGAGCTCATGAGGTTATCCAGCTTGTTGAGGATATCCTGCTCCTCAGCCTCGACCTGCTCTTTCCAGGCGTCAGCGTCCAATCCGCATTGGATCACCTTTGGGAGTCCCAGGTCTTCGACTTTGACCTCGCTCCAATCAAAGGCATAGGCATTCTGAGTCGTGGCGGGAACCATGACCCCGAAGGTCATGAGCGCAGCCAGAATAAGGGCAATGACTTTTGTCCTGACTTTCAATATCTTCTTCATAGTCTTTCCCTCCTTGTTCTTTCCGAGCATTGTTAATAGTTAATTATGACATAATCTTTATAACACAGAAAGTGTTGCAAAAGCGTTGCAAAAGTGTTTGAACGCAGTTGAATCCATCCCCCGCCTCTAAGACGAAGAGACGCAGGCGGGGGCGAGGGGGGAGGACTCGCGTCAGGAGGGGTTAAAGCCCCTTCTGACGAGCTGCGAAGCAGCCTGCGTTCATGAGCATGGAGCAAAGCGGAATGCGAATGTCCACTTTACAGTGAAAAATAAAAGATCGAAGCGTAGGCTTCGATCTTTCCCTTATGCAGGGGATGGGACTTGAACCCACACGACATTGCTGCCACAGGCACCTGAAGCCTGCGCGTCTGCCAATTCCGCCACCCCTGCGCGACAAATAGTAGTCTAACAGTTTTGAATGGATTCGTCAATAGAAAATTTCAGAAATTTTATCCTGTCTCCGCGGACCGGATGCAGGGCCCCGGGAAGGGATCACGGGGAAAATCCTGTTCCGAAATCCTGCTGTTCATGGTATGATAACATCATCAAAATTCTTTTCAAAGGAAGCAAGCTATGTTAGAGATCCTCAAGGTCATACTGCTGGGCATCGTGGAGGGCATCACCGAATGGCTGCCCATCAGCTCCACCGGCCATATGATCCTGGTCAATGAATTTATCAAGCTGGACGTCTCAGAGGCCTTTATGGAGATGTTCCTCGTGGTCATTCAGTTCGGCGCCATCCTGGCGGTCATCTTCCTCTTCTTCAGAAAGCTCTGGCCCTTCCATGCCGTGATAGAAGAGGAGACCGGCATCTACCGGGTCGTTTCCCGCAAGAGGCTTTCCCTCTGGGGCAAGATCCTGATCTCCTGCCTGCCGGCTGCCATCATCGGCCTGCCCTTAAATGACTGGCTGGATGAGCATTTTTATAATTATGTGGTCGTGGCCCTCATGCTCATCATCTACGGCGTGCTTTTCATCATCGTTGAAAAGCGAAACGCCTCCCTTACCCCCTCCATCAACCGGATCTCCGAGATCACGATCAAAACAGCCCTTTTTATCGGTATTTTCCAGGTCCTGGCCCTGATCCCCGGTACCTCCCGGTCCGGCGCGACCATCCTGGGCGGCATCCTTCTGGGCATGAACCGCAAGCTGGCCTCCGAATACACCTTCTTCCTGGCTGTCCCGGTCATGTTCGGGGCCAGCCTTCTCAAGCTGGTCAAGTTCGGCTTCGGCTTTACGGGACTGGAAGTCCTCTATCTTGTTATCGGACTGGCCGTGGCCTTCTTCGTGTCGATCTTTGCCATCCGTTTCCTCATGAACTTTATCAAAAAGCATGATTTCAAGGCCTTCGGCTGGTACCGGATCGTCCTTGGCGTGATCGTGCTCGTCTATTTTGCTTCAACCCTGCTTCGCGCTTAAAGGAGGTGCCTTATGCAGAAAAAAGAAGTCGTGGTCATCGCTCTCGGCAGAAGAGCCCTCGGCAATACCCTGCCCGACCAGAAGGCAGCGGTCAGAGAAGCCGCCAAGGCAGTGGCGGATATCGTGGAATCCGGCCGTGAGGTGGTCGTGACCCACAGCAATTCCGCTCAGATCGGCATGATCCATACGGCCATGAATGAATTCAGCATCAACCATGAAAATTTCACCCCTGTCCCCATGTCTGTCTGCACGGCCATGGCCCAGGGCTATATCGGATATGACCTCCAGAATGCCATCCGGGCCGAGCTCATGACCCGCCAGATCCAGAAGCCCGTGGCCACGGTCATGACCCAGGTCGTCGTGGATCCCTACGATGAGGCCTTCTATGAGCCCACCAAGATCATCGGCCGGACCCTGACCAAGGATGAGGCGGAGAAGGAAGAGGCCAAGGGCAATTTTGTGGTCAAGACCAAGTCGGGCTACCGGAGGATCGTGGCGGCGCCCACCCCACGAGAGATCGTGGAGCTGCCCACCGTCAAGGCTCTGGTGGCGGCCGGCCAGGTGGTCATCTGCTGCGGAGGCGGCGGCATCCCGGTCTTTGAACAGGGCGTGGACCTGCAGGGAGCTTCGGCGGTGATCGAAAAGGATACCGTGAGCGCCCTTCTGGCCATGGATCTGGAGGCAGATGTCCTTATGATCCTGACCTCTGTCGACAACGTGACCCTCAATTTCCGTAAGGACAATGAGAAGGTCATCAACACCATCACGGTCCGTGAAGCCCTCCGCTACTGCCGCGACAGCAAGTTCGAATCCGGCTCGGTCCTGCCCAAGATGCAGGCGGCCATCAATTTCGTGGAAATGAAGGAGGGCCGCCGGGCCATCATCACCTCTATCCCACGAGCCAAGGCAGCCTTAAACGGCAAGGCCGGCACCATCATCACCTATGGAAACTGAAAAAACGGAATAAAGAAAAAGAACAGAAAAAAGGGACCGTGCGGAGGTCCCTTTTTCCTGTCTTTTTTCTTTTATGAGGGGGAGATAGTGAGTGGTCTTCAGCTATCTGAGATAGACTATAAAGGGAAATTGTGTTTATTTTATGTCCCCTTTCCTAAAAGAAAATGAAATTTCTGAAGAAATCGGAAAGGAAATGGGGCAGAAGATGGCTGCAAGAGGGCTGACAGGGCCATCTTACGGGAAAACTCGCAATTTCCCCCGGAATGTGGTATCCTATCTGTAACTATGTGTACTGCGAGGAAATGCTTATGAAGCTTAAGGATATTCTGGCCCGTTTGCCATATAAAATGCTTAAGGGCAGCGCCGAGACGGAGATCACGTCTCTGGTCTATGATTCGAGAAAAGCCGGAGAAGGCAGCCTCTTTGTGGCTGTCATCGGAGCTAAGACGGACGGACACGCCTATCTGCCCCAGGTCTTTGCCGCAGGCGCAAAAGCAGTGCTCGTGGAAGAGGGAGCCTCACTGCCTGAGGGCTTTGCCTATCCCGAGGATGCGGTGGTGGCTGAAGTCCCGGACAGCCGTCTGGGCCTGGCCCTGGCCTCTTCGGCCTGGTTCGGCTATCCCGCGGAAAAGCTGCATATGATCGGCATCACCGGCACCAAGGGCAAGACCACCACGACCTATATGGTCAAGTCCATTCTGGAAAATGCCGGCATTCCGACCGGTCTTATCGGGACCATCGAGATCGTGATCGGGGATAAGCATATTCATGCCACACATACAACACCCGAATCCTACGAGCTTCAGGCCTATCTCCATGATATGGTGGAGGCCGGCATCGGGACCGTGGTCATGGAGGTCTCCTCCCAGGCCCTTATGCTGAACCGGACTGCCGGCATTCCCTTTGAGATCGGCGTTTTTACCAATATCGAGCCCGATCACATCGGCCCTGCCGAGCATAAGGATTTTGAGGATTATCTTTCCTGTAAGAGACGGCTCTTTACCCAGTGCCGCTTCGGTATTTTCAACGGGGATGATGCCCATCTGACTCAGATGCTGGAGGGTCACACCTGTCAGGTCGAGACCTATGGCATGGAAAATGAGACGGCCGACCTTGTGGCCTATGAGCTTGAGCATATCCATCGCCCCGGCTATCTGGGCGTCAGCTTTAAGACCAGGGGCAAAAGGGAGCTTGCTGTCGAGCTGGATATTCCCGGAAAGTTCTCTGTTTACAATGCCCTGACGGCCATCGCCATCTGCGGTCATTTCAACATTTCCGATGAGGACATTCTCAAGGCCCTGAAGGGGGCAAAGGTCAAGGGCAGGATCGAAATGGTCAAGGTGTCGGATCATTTCACGCTCATGATCGACTATGCCCACAATGCCATGGCTCTGGAGAGCCTTCTGACGACCCTGAAGGATTATCATCCCAAGCGCCTGGTCTCGGTCTTCGGCTGCGGAGGCAACCGGGCCAGATCCCGCCGCTTTGAGATGGGAGAGGTCTCCGGCCGACTGGCCGATCTGACGGTCATCACCTCGGATAACCCAAGGGATGAAGAGCCTCTGGATATCATTGCCGATATCCGGACCGGGATCGATAAGACCTCGGGCAAATATATTGAGATCCCCGACCGGCGGGAGGCCATCCGTTGGGCCATAGAAAATGGCCGGGAGGGCGATATCATCGTCCTGGCCGGAAAGGGCCATGAGGATTATCAGGAGATCCGGGGAAAGAAATATCCCATGGATGAAAGAGTGATCATAGAGGAGATACTGAAGTCGAGATGACGGATCTTTTTGCGGAAGTCATTGTGGATATTTCTCTGGGCGGGGAGGACAAAAGCTTCTCCTATCGTGTCAAGGATGCCCAGAGAGAGGATATCTGCATTGGCTCTGCCGTCAGGATCCCCTTCGGAGGCAGGCGAATGGTGACGGGCTGTGTGATCGGTCTGTCGGACCGGACAGACTGCCCAGCCGACCGCATCAGGGACATAGAAGAGGTCCTGACCTCAGAGACCATCGTCGAATCGGACCTGGTCCGGCTGGCTCTCTGGATGCGGCAGCGCTACGGCTCGACCCTGACCCGCTGCCTGCATACGGTCCTGCCCTGGCGGAAAAAGGTCAGGGAGGTCGTGGAAAAGACGGTTTCCCTCACCGTTCCGGAGGAAGAAGCCAGGGCCTACCTGGCCGAGTGCCAAAGGACCGGCCGCAGGGCTCAGGAGCGTCTCCTGACCTGTTTTCTCGAAAAGGGCCTGACCCAGGCCTCCCGCCTCCTGAAGGAGACCGATACGACAGCCTCTGTCCTATCTTCTCTGGAAAAAAGAGGCATACTGGCGGTTTCGCAAAAGCGGCTATTCCGCGGCGGAACGGAAGCGGAGGGACCTGCGGAGGCCGGTCCGGCTCTGTCAGGGGACCAGCAGGCTGCCTGCACTTTTATCGAGGAGGAGTGGCAGGAAGACGGACGCCCCGTCCTTCTTTACGGGGTGACGGGCTCGGGCAAGACCCTGGTCTATATGGAGATGATCGACCGTATCCTGAAGGAAGGAAAGCAGGCTATCGTCCTTATCCCGGAGATCGCCCTGACCTACCAGACGGTCAGCCGCTTTACCAGGCGGTTCGGATCTGTCGTATCCTTCCTTCATTCCCGTCTGTCGGACGGGGAGAGGTATGACCAGTTTCAGGCTGCCAGGCGGGGTGATATCAGGATCATGGTAGGCCCCAGATCCGCCCTCTTCACTCCCTTTGCCGACCTGGGCCTTATCGTGGTCGATGAAGAGCATGAAAAGACCTATGCCTCGGAGGTATCTCCCCGTTATCAGGCCGTCGAGACGGCCATTGAGCGGGGAAAGCTGTCCGGAGCCCATGTGATACTGGGCTCGGCCACCCCCTCACTTGAGAGCTTTACGGCCTGTCTGGAGGGCCGGATCAAGCTGGTGGAGCTGACCGAGCGCTACGGCAGGTCTATCCTGCCGGAGACAGTCCTTGTGGACATGAAAAAGGAGCTTCGGGAGGGCTGCCGGTCACTGATCAGCCGGCCTTTGAAAAATGAGATCGCAAAACGCCTGGAAAGGGGAGAGCAGAGCCTGCTCTTTCTCAACCGCCGGGGACTGACGGCCTGTGTGACCTGCCGCAGCTGCGGGCATGTGGAAAAATGTCCCCACTGTGATGTGTCCCTCACCGAGCACCGGTCGGGAAAGCTGGTCTGCCATTACTGCGGCTATGAAAAAAATGCCGTCCGTATCTGCCCCTCATGCGGGTCCCACCTGATCGGAGGCATCCGGGCCGGCACGGAGATGGTGGAGGATCTTCTTCTCAAGGCCTTTCCCAAGGCCCGTATCCTCCGCATGGACATGGATACGACCCGGGGCAAGACCGGCCATGAGGACATCCTCCGGACCTTTGCGGAGGGCAGGGCGGATATCCTTATCGGAACGCAGATGATCGTCAAGGGGCACGATTTTCCCAATGTGACCCTGGTCGGCATCCTGATGGCGGATATGTCCCTCAATATGTCCGACTACCGGGCGGGCGAGAGGACCTTTCAGCTCGTGACCCAGGCAGTCGGCCGCTGCGGCCGGGCCGATAAGAAGGGACTGGCCCTGATCCAGACCTACGATCCGGACCATTACAGCCTGCGGACCGCAGCAGATCAGGATTATCAGGCCTTCTACCGGGAGGAGATGGTCTTCCGCAGGATGATGCATTATCCGCCCTGCGGCAATATGCTGGCCATTCTGGGTTCGGGCCCATCAGAGGAAAAGCTGGATGAGGCCATGGATTATCTTCGGAAATTCATAGACCGGCTGGATCCGGACCATCATCTTTCCGCCATCGGTCCGGCCCCCCAGAGCGTGGGCAAGATCCGGGACACCTACCGCCGGGTCATCTATCTCCGGCATGAGGAGTCATCACTCCTTGAAGAAGCCCGGTCCCGCATCGAAAAATATATAGAAGCCAACAGGGGCTTTGAAGCCCTGACCATACAGTTTGACAGAAATCAATAGCAAGGAGAAAAGATTATGGCACTCAGAACGATTCGCATCATGGGGGATCCGGTCCTCACAAAAAACTGCCGGGAGGTCAAGGAGATGACTCCGAAGCTGTCCCAGCTCATCGACGACATGTTTGATACCATGTATGAGGCCTGCGGGGTCGGCCTGGCTGCGCCCCAGGTGGGCATTCTCAAGCGTATCGTGGTCATCGACTGCGGTGATGACCCCTATATTCTGATCAATCCCCGCCTCATTTCCTCGGAGGGAGAGCAGACCGGAGATGAGGGCTGCCTGTCCTATCCGGGCAAGGTGGCGACCGTGACGCGTCCCCTTAAGGTCGTGGTCGAGGCGGAAAATGAAGAGATGGCAACGGTCCGCTATGAGGCGGAGGGTCTCCTGGCCCGGGCCATGTGCCATGAAATGGATCATCTGGACGGCCACATGTATGTGGAGAAGGCCGAGGGCCCCGTCCGGGATGTGCAGATGGAAGCTGAAGCAGAGGAATAAGCCGATGAAGATCGTATTTATGGGAACGCCGGACTTTGCTTCGGCCATAGAAGCTCATCTGATCGAGACCGGCCACACGATCGTGGCTGTTGTGACCCAGCCCGACCGTCCCGCCGGACGCAAAAAGGAACTCATGCCCTCGCCGGTCAAGGTCGAGGCCTTAAAGCATGGCATCCCGGTCCTTCAGCCTGAAAAGGTGAGGGATCCCAAGGCCATTGAGGCCATACGCGCCTATGAGCCGGATATGATCGTGGTGGCTGCCTTCGGCCAGATCATTCCCGCAGAGCTCCTGGAAATGCCCAGGTACGGCTGCCTCAATGTCCATGCCTCCCTTCTTCCGGCCTACAGAGGGGCCTCCCCCATCCAGATGGCCATTCTGGACGGCTGCTCCGAGACAGGCATCACCATCATGAAGATGGACCGGGGCCTGGACACCGGCGATATCATTTCCCAGGTCACGGTTCCGATCACGGAAGAGACCACCGGGGGAGAGCTGTTCGACCGCCTCTCGGAGGCCGGCTGCCGTCTCCTGGCGGAGACTGTCGATGATATCGAGGCCGGAAGGGCCTTCTATACGGCTCAGCCCAAGGAGAGCCCCACGCCCTATGCCTCACTCATCAAAAAGGAGGACGGCCGTCTCAACTGGCAGGAGGAGGCTGTTTCCCTGGAAAGACGGGTCCGGGCCATGAATCCCTGGCCCTCGGCCTTTACCCGGGTCGACGGCAAGCTGCTCAAGATCTGGAAGGCTCATGTGGAAAAGCCTGAACTGGAGGGTGAGCCGGGCCTCATCGTCCGTCAGGACCGCAAGGGCATCTATATTCAGACCGGACGGGGCCTGCTCTGCCTGGACGAGGTCCAGCTGGAGGGCAGAAAGCGCATGAGTGTGTCGGAATTTGTCCGTGGCTATCTCATCCGGAACAACCGTCTGGATACGAAATAAAAAATCGGATCATTTAAGGAGAAAACGCACGTGCCGACAGCAAACACAAGGGATATCATCCTCGATGTCCTGACTGACATCAATAAAAACGGCCGTTACTGTCATATTGCCCTGCACAGGGCTTTGACGGAGTATCAGTATCTGTCCAAACGGGACAGGGCTTTCATCACCCGGGTCTGCGAAGGAACGACGGAGCGCCTGATCGAGATCGATTATATCATCGATCAGTTTTCCTCTGTGGCTGTTTCCCGCATGAAGCCCCTGATCCGCAACATCATGCGGAGCGCGGTCTACCAGATCTGCTTCATGGGCGGTGTGCCGGACGGGGCAGCGGTCAATGAAGCCGTTATGCTGACCCAGAGCCGGGGCTTTTACAACCTCAAGGGCTTCGTGAACGGCGTCCTCCGCAATATCGCAAGAAATGTGGAGAATATCACCTATCCCGATCCCAAAACGAATGTGATGGAATATCTGTCGGTGACCTATTCCGTGCCCCGCTGGATCGTCAAATACTGGGTGGATGAGTACGGTTTTGATGTGACAAAGCTCATGCTGCAAAGCTTCATGGAAGAGAAGCCGACCACGGTCCGTCTGACCACCGCCATTCCCAGGGAAAAAATACTGGAATCCCTCAAGGCCCAGGGCGTACATGTCAAAAGAGCTCCCTATCTGCCTTACGCCTACAATATTTCTGACTACAATTTCCTGCCGGCCCTGGATGCCTTCAAGAAGGGCTGGATATTCCCCCAGGACGTCAGCTCCATGCTGGTCGCGGAAGCGGCCGGTCTGCGTCAGGGGGATTATGTGATCGATCTCTGTGCCGCGCCGGGCGGCAAGAGCCTGCACGCTGCCGATAAGATGGCCGGCTTCGGCATGGTCGAGGCCAGGGATCTGACCACAGAAAAGATGAAGCTGATCGAAGAAAATATTGCCCGGGCCGACCTCATCAACATCCGGCCCCAGAAAATGGATGCTCTGGTCTACGATAAGGTCTCGGAGGGCCGGGCCGATGTGGTCATCTGTGACCTTCCCTGCTCGGGACTGGGCGTGATCGGCAGAAAGCCCGACATCAAATATAAGGCTTCCCTGGAAAAGGTCGAAGAGCTGGCCGATCTTCAGAAGCGCATGCTCCACAATGCGGCCTCCTATGTGAGACCGGGCGGGACCCTGATCTTCAGCACCTGCACCGTCAGCCCCAGGGAAAATACGGAGAATGTCCGCTGGTTCCTGGAAAATGAGCCCTTTAAGGCCGACAGCCTGGATCCCTACCTGCCGCCCCAGCTTCACCGTCTGACCACCTCCGAGGGCTATCTGCAGATGCTGCCCGGTATCCACGAAAGCGACGGCTTCTTTATTTCACGCTTTGTAAAGGATATGCCATGACCGACATTTTATCCATGGATCTGGAGACTCTGAAAGAATACGTGGTCTCATTGGGGGAAAAGGCCTTCCGGGCCGGACAGATCTACCGCTGTCTTCACCTGGAAATGGTCTCCTCCTATGAGGAAATGACCACCCTGTCTCTGGCTCTTCGGAAAAGACTCTCAGAAGAGGCGCCCCTGCAAAGAGCCGCCATCGAGACGGTCCAGATCTCCAGGGAGGACGGGACCCGCAAAGACCTTTTCCGCATGGCCGACGGTCCTTTCGTGGAAAGCGATTTTATGAAATACCACCACGGCAATACGGTCTGCATTTCTTCCCAGGTGGGCTGTCGCATGGGCTGCCGCTTCTGCGCCTCCACCATAGGCGGAAAGACCCGGGACCTGACGGCCGGAGAAATGCTGGGCCAGATCGAACAGATCCAAAAGGAGACGGGAGAGCGCATTTCCAATGTGGTCGTTATGGGCACGGGAGAGCCTCTCGACAATTATGACAATCTGGTCCGCTTTATCCGTCTGCTGACGGATGAGAACGGCCTGCATATCAGCCAGAGAAATGTGACGGTCTCGACCTGCGGCCTGGCTCCCATGATCCTCAAGCTGGCGGAAGAGGGCTTTCAGATCAATCTGGCCCTGTCCCTCCATGCGCCGGAGGATGCCCTCCGTCAGACCATCATGCCCATTGCCCGGGCCTATCCCCTGAAGGAGGTCATGGAGGCTATGGACATTTATTATGAAAAGACGGGCCGCCGTCTGACCTTTGAATACAGCCTGATCCGGGGAACCAATGACACGGATGACTGCGTCAGGGCCCTGAGCCGGCTCCTGAAGGGCAAGGAGGCCCTGGTCAATCTGATCCCGGTCAACCCGGTCAGAGAGCGGTCCTACCGCGGGACTGACAGGGCGGAGACTCTGGCCTTTCAGAAAAAACTTGAAAAAAACGGATTACATGTTACTATTAGAAGGGAATTGGGCCGGGACATCGATGGTGCCTGCGGCCAATTGAGAAAACGGTATGAATCAGACCCTGTCTGAGGAATACGAAAGCAGGTTTTCAAGATGAGATCTTATTCGGCCACAGATGTGGGTCAGAAAAGAAAAGTGAATCAGGACAGCTTATTCGAGTCGCAGATTCCGGTGGGTAATCTGCCCAATCTTTTTATAGTGGCGGATGGCATGGGCGGCCACAAGGCCGGCGATTACGCCTCACGCTTCACCATTAAAAAGATCAAGGAGTCCATTGAGGAAAATGAAGAGAAGAATCCTCTCCGCCTCATCAGGACTGCGGTCGAGCAGGCTAATGCAGAGCTCCGGCAGAAAGCGGAGGAGCGCCCGGAGATGGCCGGTATGGGTACGACGGTGGTCGTCCTCACCATCATCGACGGATACGCTTACATCGCCAATGTGGGAGACAGCCGTCTTTATTTGAAAGACGATGATGAGTTTACGCAGATCACGAAGGATCATTCTCTCGTGGAAGAAATGGTCCGAATCGGTCAGCTGACAGAAGAAGAAGCCAGAAATCATCCGGACAAGCACATCATTACCCGGGCAGTAGGGGCCTCTGAGACCATAGACGTGGATTTCTTTGATCTCAAGCTTCCGCCGGAAGGTGAGCTCCTGATGTGTTCCGACGGCCTCAGCAACATGGTCAGCGACAGCGATATTCTTCGCATCCTCGGGGAAAATCCCAACGTGCGGGAGCAGGCGGAGAAGCTCATTCAGGCAGCCAATGATAACGGGGGGAAAGACAACATAGCTGTTATAGTGGTGCAGCCGGATAATGACGAGGTGGATTAAATTATGTTGAAAGCAGGAGCAGTATTGGGAGGTCGCTATGAGATCGTCGGACGGATCGGTTCCGGCGGCATGGCAGACGTGTATAAGGCAAGAGACGGCAAGCTGAACCGTTTTGTGGCTGTTAAGGTCATGAAGCCGGAGTTCAATAACAATGTCAGCTTCGTTTCCAAGTTCCGCCGTGAGGCTCAGGCCGCCGCGGGACTGGCCAACCCGAATATCGTCAATGTCTTCGATGTCGGCGAGGATAACGGTGTCTATTACATCGTGATGGAGCTGGTCGAAGGCATCACTCTGAAGGAATATATCGAGAAAAAGGGCAAGCTGACGGTCCGTGAGGCCACCAGCATCGCCATTCAGGTCTGTATGGGTCTGGCGGCAGCGCATTCTCACGGCATTGTCCACAGAGATGTCAAGCCCCAGAACATCATCATTTCCACAAACGGCAAGGTCAAGGTCACGGACTTCGGCATCGCAAGAGCTGCCAGCTCCAACACCATTTCCGCCAATGCCATGGGTTCCGTCCACTACAGCTCTCCGGAGCAGGTCAGGGGCGGTTACTCCGATGCCAAGTCGGATATCTATTCCCTGGGTATCACCATGTATGAAATGGTGACCGGCCGGGTGCCCTTTGACGGCGACACCACGGTGGCCATCGCCATCAAGCATCTTCAGGATGAGATCGAGCCGCCCTCGAAGTACACACCGGACCTGCCCTATTCCCTGGAGCAGATCATCTATAAGTGCACGCAGAAGAGCGTGGAGCGCCGGTACAATTCCGTGGATGAGGTCATTGAGGACCTGAAGAAATCCATTCTGGATCCCAACGGCCACTTCGTCCAGCTGACACCCCTTTCCAACCATGCCCAGACCATCATGATCTCTCCGGCAGAGCTGGAGACCATCCGCAAGGCAGCGGATGAGGGCAGCGGAGCCTCCAATCCGGTCTACAGCACCAAGAACGAAGCCCGCCGCGGTGAAGTCGAAGAGGATCCCGACGAGGAGCCCTTCGATGAGGATGAGGATGCGGATTACGAGGAAGACGAAAAGTATAAAGAACCCAAAAAGAAGTCCGGCAAAAAGAAAAATAAAAAGGACTACGACGATGACGATGATGACGGCGGTTCCACAGGTCTGGAAAAGGCCATGACCATCGGCGGCTTCATCATCGGAGCCGTGATCATCTGCATCCTGATCTACTTTATCGGACGCGCTGCCGGCCTCTTCAATTTCGGAGATAAGGATTCTTCTTCCTCCTCCGCCATCGAATCCAGCGTGGAATCCTCCGAGGAATCCTCTGAATCCGAGTCTGTGGCCCAGGTCACAGTTCCCGATATCATCGGACTGACCGAGCAGGAAGCCCAGACCGTTCTGTCCCAGTCCGGTCTCGGCATCAAGTACCAGGGCGAAGCCGCTTCCGACAGCGTGCCCTCCGGCAATGTCTGCGCCCAGGATCCTGAGCCGGGCAGCACGGTGGATGCCGGTACGACCATCAACTATTACCGGTCCAGCGGAGCCGCTGAGGTCCCCCTGCCCAATGTCACCGGCTTCAGCCTGACAGAAGCGCAGAGCCAGCTGGCCGCTTCCGGCTTTACCAATATCAAGATCGAACAGGGCCTGTCCAATGACACCCCGATCAACTCCATCATCTCCATGTCACCGGAGGGTGGTTCCGTGATCTCCACCTCTGTCGAGATCACCCTGACGGTCTGCATAGGGGCCGAAGAGGCCACCCCGACTCCGACACCTGAGGTGACGGAGGAGCCCGAGCCCGAGCCGACCGAGATCCCCGAGGGCGATATCCTGGTCGAGAGCTACACCGGCCTCAATGAAGCCCAGGCCAAATCGGTTCTGGAGAGCATGGGCCTGACGGTCGTGCTGGAAGACGGTGAAAGCGAGGATGTGGGCTACGGCGATGTCATGTCGCAGAGCATAGAGCCCGGCACCAAGGTGGCTGCGGGAACGCAGATCACACTGGAGATCAACCGGCTGGGTGAGCCGGACTCCACCGAAACAACTGAAGAGAGTTCACAGGAAGCGGTCGCAGAGACCGCTTCTTCAGTGTGGACGACCAACCAGAGACTGGGGGCTCCCAGCAATTATACCGGCGGAGCCTACCGTCTGACGCTTGAGCAGGGCGGAACGGAGAATACCCTTTCCGAAGGAAGATCTCTGAACTTTCCCTACACCCTCTCCGTTCAGGGACAGACCGGTCTGTCCGAAGGGACGGTCTATCTTTATGAAAATGTCAACGGCAATTATGTGATGAGGGCCAACTGGACCGTGCCCTTTGCAGCAGCATGACGGCGGCCGGAAAGATCATCAAGGGCACAGCCGGCTTTTACTATGTCTATGTCAAGGACCTGGGACTCTATGAATGCAAGGCCCGCGGACTTTTCAGAAAGGACAACAAAAAGCCCCTGGTCGGAGATGATGTGACCATCGAGATCCTGGATGAAAAGGACAGGGAAGGCAATATCACGGAGATCCATCCCCGGAAGAACCAGCTGATCCGCCCGGCCTCCGCCAATGTGGACCAGGCCCTGATCCTCTTTGCCCATAAGGATCCCAAGCCCAATTTCCTTCTCCTGGACCGCTTCCTGATCTCTATGACATATCAGAAGGTCCCTGTTCTGGCCGCCTTTAATAAGGCCGACCTGGATGCGGAGGCTGCCTTTGAGAGGATAGCAGAGGATTACCGGGAGGCCGGCTGCCCCATCATTTCCTTAAGCATTCATGAGGGACGGGGGCTTGAAGACCTGTCAGGTTATCTGGCCGGCAAGACAACGGTTCTGGCCGGCCCCTCCGGCGTAGGCAAGTCTTCCCTGACCAATGCCCTTCAGGACACGGTCCGCATGGAGGTGGGAGAGATATCCAGAAAGCTGGCCCGGGGCAAAAATACGACCCGCCATGCCGAGCTCATTCCCCT
>R21__coassemble_701_pt1 | contig 26242 bp, 23 predicted proteins | sample R21__metabat2_low_PE_030 | metagenome-assembled genome bin R21
CTACAGAACTCCGTAGTAATGGAGGAGAACATCGACTCCTCCTATGATAATGATGGCTCCGCCTATGCCCACCATGGTATTTTTGGGACTGCAGCCGAAGCGATAACCGCAGAAGATGCCAAGGAGAGCCGCAGCTGCCGTGGTCACACCGGTCATAAGGACCGTACCAAGAAGAGTGGCTGTCAGGAAGCCGAAGCTGATACCGGCCAGGATAGCGTCCAGGCAGGTGATGAAGGCCCAGAGGGTGATCATCCTGTAATTGTAGCGGTCCTGGGCCCGCTCAATGATCTTTTCCTTTTTCTTCAAAACAGCTTTGAGGATCATGACCCCGCCGGTCACAAAGAAGATGATGGCCGCCGCCATGGTCCAGAGCCGGCCGGCCTCCTCCAGTCTGCCGGAAAAGGCAGGAATGGCCGCAATGGCATTGCCCAGAAGCAGCCCTCCCATCTGGAAGCCCGTAAAAAGAAGAACGATCTTGGTGATGGGTCCCTTCTCCAGACGGAGCAGCATGGCTCCCTTCCAGAGGGTATAGGCAAAAACGTCCAGAGAGAGTCCTGCTGCGATGATGAGAATTTCCCAGATCCGAATATCCATATAGCTCTCTCCTTTCCGTTTTTCATGACACCGTGAGATTATAGCATGTTAAAAAGAAGAGGCGCAATCGACAAAAAGGCTCATGTGTTGCCCTGATGCGGGCTGTTTTCGTCGGACCGGAAAGGATTTGAAAAAATATTTGCATTTATGAAAAAGAGTGCTATAATATCCGACGGAAGATTAGCTCAGCGGGAGAGCACTCGCTTCACGTGTGAGGGGTCGCAGGTTCAAACCCTGTATCTTCCACTCAAGGTTCGCAGGAAGTTGCGGACCTTTTTTATTTTTTATTTTTTATTTTTATTTTTGAAAAAAGAAACCGGAAGCCCTTTCGGACTTCCGGTTCTATGGAAGGTGCAGGACTCGAACCTGTGACCTTTCACACGTCAAGCGAATGCTCTCCCAGCTGAGCTAACCTTCCATTTTTTCAGCGACATTTATATTAACAGATGCCGCTGACTTTGTAAAGCACTTTTTTGATTTTTTCAAAATTCCTTAAGTCTCGCCGGAAGAAGCTGCCAGATCACTCTCCGTGACCGTCACATTTCCCTTGGCATCCGTGGCCACAGTCAGCTTGACCGTCCGCCCGGTCCGGCCGCTCTCCCACTGCTCGCCGTAGGTCAGGGTGAGGACAGCTGTGCCTTCCGAACCGCCCGTGAAGGTAAAGGTATCAAAGCCCGTTCCGGAGGAAGCGCTTTCCGTATCCTTTGCGTAACGCTCTCCGGCGAAGCTCAGGACATCCTGATCGGAGATCTCATAATTCCAGCTGTAGCCCACGGAAGGGTCTGCCGAAAGCACGACCGTCAGAGTCTTGCCCGAGGCCGAGGCTCCCTCTCCCTTTTCCGCCTTGCCGCAGCCAAAGGAAAGAAGGACTGTCAATAGGACCAGAAGGAGGATCCCGTATTTTCTCTTCATATAGCCTCCCGAGCTCCTTTTATGCCGCCACAGCCTTACCGGTGTAAAGCTCGTAATATTTGCCCTTAAGGGCAATAAGCTCATCGTGAGTCCCTCTCTCGATGATAGACCCGTTCTCCATGACCATGATGCAGTCGGAATTGCGGATGGTGGAGAGACGGTGGGCGATGACAAAGGTCGTCCTGCCCTTCATCAGAGCATCCATTCCCTCCTGAACGATACGCTCCGTCCGGGAGTCAATGGAGGAGGTCGCCTCATCCAGAATGAGAACAGGCGGATCGGCGATAGCTGCTCTGGCAATGGCCAGAAGCTGCTTCTGACCCTGGGACAAATTGGCGCCGCCTCCGGTCAGCATGGTGTCATAGCCCTCCGGCAGTCTTTCGATAAAGCCGTCGGCATTGGCCAGCTTGGCCGCTGCCACCACCTCTTCATCGGTCGCATCCAGCTTGCCGAAGCGGATATTTTCCCGGACCGTTCCCGTAAAGAGACAGGTATCCTGAAGAACGATGCCAAGCGACAGGCGGAGGTCCTTTTTCTTGATGCGGTTGACATTGATGCCGTCGATGCGGATCTTGCCGTCCTGAATGTCATAGAAGCGGGTGATCAGGTTCATGATGGTGGTCTTGCCGGCGCCGGTGGAGCCGACAAAGGCGATCTTCTGACCCGGTGTGGCGAAGAGGTTGATGTCATGGAGAACCATCTTGTCATCGTTATAACCGAAGTCCACGTGATCCATGACCACATCGCCCTTGAGCTCTTCCAGACGGATCTGTCCCGTGGACCGCGAGGGCACCTTCCAGGCCCAGAGGCCGGTCCTTGTCTCGCTTTCGGAGAGTGAGCCGTCTTCATTTCTGACCGCATTGACCAGAGTCACATTGCCGTCATCTGTGCCGTAGGGCTCATCCATAAGGCGGAAGACTCTGTCGGCGCCGGCCAGACCCATAACGATGAAGTTGAGCTGCTGGCTGACCTGACTGATGGGCTGGTTGAAGCTCTTATTGAAGGTCAGGAAGGAGGCCAGGGTGCCGATGCTCATGTGGCCGGTGACCAGGGCCAGGATGCCGCCGATCATGGCGCAGAGGACGAAGCTGATATTGCCGATCTGGGCCATGGCAGGCATGAGAATATTGGCAAAACGGTTGGCCTTGTTGGCGGAATCATAAAGCTCTTCATTGAGCTCATTGAATTTCTCGATGGCTTCCTCTTCATGAGAGAAGACCTTGATCACCTTTTCACCCGACATCATTTCCTCAATATAGCCGTTGATGGCGCCGAGGGAAGCCTGCTGCTTCATATAATACTTTCCGGAGGCCTTGGTGATGGTCTTGGTCACGAAGAGCATGAGGATCACCATGCCCACGGTGACCAGGGTCAGGGGAAGGGAAAGGACCAGCATGCTGACAAAGACCGACACGATGGTGATGGAGCTCGACAGGAGCTGGGGCATGGACTGGCTGATCATCTGGCGGAGGGTATCCACGTCATTGGTGTAGACCGACATGATATCGCCGCGGGAGTGGGTATCGAAGTAGCGGATGGGCAGGTATTCCATCTTGGAAAAGAGGTCCTTGCGGAGGGAAAGCAGAGTGCCCTGGCTGACATAGATCATGACCTTGCTCTGGGTAAAGACCGCTGCCACGCCGATGCCGTAGAAAACAGCCACCCGGGCCAGAGCGCCGAGCAGAGGGCCGAAGTCCGGCTCCGCCTGTCCCAGAAGGGGAGTGATGTAGTCATCGATCAGGCTGCGGATGAACATGGTTCCCTGGACGGAGGCCACGACATTGATGATGATGCAGGCTACGACCACGACCATATGAATGGGATATTTTTTAAAGACATAGGCCAGTGTCCTTTTGAGGATACCGCCCGGATTTTCCAGCTGGATCTTAACGCCTCTGGGGGCATTCTTGGGATTCATTTTCTGAGCCATCAGTCTTCTCCTTTCTCGTCGAAATCGCCGCCGCCAAGCTTCTGGGCTTCATAGACCTCACGGTAGATGGCATTGGTCTCCAAAAGCTTTTCGGGTGTATCGAAGCCGCTCACGCGTCCGTTGTCCATAACGATGACCCGGTCGGCCTGCTCGATGGCAGAGACTCTCTGGGTGATGATGAGCTTGGTCGTGCCGGGCATAAAGCTCTGGAGGCCTTCCCGGATCCGCTTCTCGGTGGCCGTATCGACAGCCGAGGTCGAATCATCCAGGATCAGGACCTTGGGATCCTTGAGGAGAGCTCTGGCGATACAGATCCTCTGCCTCTGGCCGCCGGAAACGTTGCTTCCGCCCTGCTCGATATGGGTGTTATAGCCCTCGGGGAATTTCTGAATGAAATCATCGGCGCAGGCAATGCGGCAGGCCTCCCGGCACTGCTCTTCCGTGGCATTCTTATCGCCCCAGCGGAGATTTTCGTAAATGGTCCCGCTGAAGAGGACATTTTTCTGAAGGACCACCGCCACCTTGTCACGCAGGGTCTTCTTATCATAGGCCTTGACGTCGATGCCGCCGACCCGGATCTGTCCCTCCGAAACATCATAGAGTCGGGAGATCAGATTGACCAGGGAAGACTTGGCCGATCCGGTGCTTCCTATGATACCGATCATCTCGCCCGACCGGATGTGGAGGTCGATGTCATTGAGGACATTATTCTTGCTGTCGGTCTTGTAACGGAAGTTCACATGATCGAAGTCGATGCTGCCGTCCGGCACCTCAAAGACAGGCTCCGCTGCATCCGGAATGGTGGTCTTCTGATTGAGGACTTCGGCAATACGTCTGGCAGAGGCCTCGGACATGGTGACCATAACGAAGACCATGGAGAGCAGCATGAGGCTGACCAGGATATTCATGCAGTAGGTCAGAAGGGACATGAGGGAGCCGGTGGTCAGATTGCCGGCCACGATCCGGTTGGCGCCGATCCAGGAGATCAGGATGATGCAGGCGTAGACCGTGAAGTTCATAAGGGGAGCCACGATGACGATATTGCCCTCTGCCTTGACGAAGAGGTGGTAGAGCTTGCCCACGGCCTCATAGAAGCGGTTGGTCTCGTGCTCTTCGCGGACATAGGCCTTGACCACGCGGATACCGGCCAGGTTCTCTTCCATGCTCTCATTGACATCATCGTAGCGCTCAAAGACCTGACGGAAATAACGGGTGGCGTGCCGCATGACGAAGAAAAGGACCACGCCCAGGATCAGGACGGCGATCAGATAGATCATGGCCACCTGGCCGTCGATAAAGAAGGCCATGGCCATGGCGCAGATCAGATTTAAGGGAGCCCGCACGAACATGCGGAGCAGCATCTGGTAGGCATTCTGGACATTGGTCACATCCGTGGTCATAAGGGTGACCAGACCGGACGAGCTGTATTTGTCGATCTCGCGGAAGGAGAAGGTCTGGATATTGGCAAACATGGCCTTACGAAGATTTTTGGCAAAGCCGGCCGAGGCCTTGGCCCCGAAATATCCGCCGCCGATACCGGTCATCAGACCGACCGCGGCGCAGCCGACCATCATGAGGCCGACCTTGACGATCACGCCCATATCTCCTCCGTTGACACCGTCATCGATGATCCAGGAGATGAGGAAGGGCAGCAGGGTATCCATAAAGACCTCCACGACCATCATGATGGGCGTGATGATGGAAGCCTTCTTGTACTCTTTGATGTGCTGTGCAAGTGTTCCGATAAAATTCATGTCTTGTCTTCCTTGTTGTGTTTCTGATACTCTCTCTTGACTTCCCGAAGTCCGGGAACTCTTTAATATCTATCCCGACAGGGTCCGCTTTTTAAAGCTCCCTGACAAGATCTCTGTAAAACAAAGCCGTCTCCGCAAGGCTTTCCAGGCGGATGGCCTCATTGAGCCCGTGGACCATGGCCCGGTCGGAGGCCGACATGACCATGGGGGTAAATTTGTAAACATGGTCACAGATCCCGTGCCAGGCCCGTGAATCCGTTCCGCCGTTTAAGGTATAGGGGACAGTCATGGCCTTCGGCCATACGGAGGAGACCGCCCGGCAGAGCTTTTCCCAGGACTCGCCTTCCGCCTTGGAAATGCCCGACGGGCCGCCGCCCGAGACGACCTCTATGGTGATCTCCGGATCGGCAATGACCCTTTTCAGGTGATCAAGAGCCCCCTCCAGAGTTTCTCCCGGCAGGACCCGGAGATTGACCCCCAGTGTGGAGGTCTCCGGCAGGATATTGTAGGAGGGAGATCCCTCCATCATGGTCACGGCGCAGGAGGTCCTGACCATGGCGGCAAAGGTTCCGCCCATCCTTGAAGCCAGCCATCTGACCGGCAGGGAAAAGAGGCTCACATGACGGCAGGCAAAGCCGACCGGTCCGCCCTTCTTTTTCCCAATAAAATGAAACATATCGACCACCGGCCCTGTGAGACGGCTCTTAAAAGGATGGGCCTCGATGGCCGCTGCCGCTTTAGCCAGACGTCCCAAAGTGGTATGCCTGGGCGGGACGGAGGCATGACCTCCCTTTCCCTTCAGGGTCAGGCGGACATTGGCCACGCCCTTTTCGGCAATGCCGACCATGGCAGCCAGGCCCGGCACAAAGGGCAGGCCCTCCGGGATCACCGCGCCGCCCTCATCCAGGACAAGAGCCGGACGCACGCCCTCCTTCTCCAGGGTATGGGCCATTTCCCTTGAGGAGCTTCCTTCCACCTCTTCTTCTCCCGAAAAAGAAAGATAGAGGTCATGGGCAAAGGTGCCGCCCGATGCCAGATGGGCCTCGACGGCTTCCAGGATGGCGCAGAGGGTTCCCTTGGTATCCAGGCTGCCGCGTCCGCGAAGGCTTCCCTCCGCAATGTCTCCCGCAAAGGGCTCAAAGTCCCAGGCAGCGGGGTCGGCCGGGACCACATCATAATGGGCAATAAGGACCGAAGGCCCTTCCTCGGACCGGCCGCTTATTTTATAAAGAAGGCCGCATTTGCCGATCAGGCGGGGTTCTCCCTTCTCCCAGGTATGCGGGTAGGTCCTTTTCAGATAGTCCCGAAAGGCGGCAAAGGTTTCCTTATCTTCGTCACCGTCAAAGGAGGAGACCGTCGGAATGCGGATCATCTCGCCCAAATGGCGGACCAGGTTTTCATTATCCATAGGTGTCATAACCATTCTTTCATATCAGATGGCAGGGGCGCTTCCACCGTGACCGTCTCGCCCGAAAAGGGGCGGCGGAAGGTGGCTGAAGCGCAGTGAAGAGCAGCCCGGGGCAGCAGGGGCTTTCCGCCGTAGAGAGGATCCCCAAGAAGGGGATGGCCGGCATGGGCCAGATGGACCCGGATCTGATGAGTCCGGCCTGTCTCAATATGACAGCGGACCAGGGCGTAGCCCGGGAAGCGTTTTTCCACCCGGACCTCTGTATGGGCCCTTTGGCCGTCCGGCCTCACCATACGGCGGATCTTGTCCTCCTCTACCCTGCCGATGGGATCATCAAAGGCATAATGGTCTTCCGGAAAAAGGCCTTCCGCCAGGGCCAGATAGGTCTTTTTGAGTTCTCCCTCTTCGGCCTGTTTTGTCAGAAGGTAGACGGCCGACCGGGTCTTGCCGTAGAGGATGACCCCGGAGGTATCCTTATCCAGACGGCCTATGGTCCTCACATCATGGACCTGGCCGGTCTCCTCAAAATAGCCCGCCAGATAATTTCCCAGGGAATCCCGGAAATGGCCGTGTGAGGGATGGACCACGATCCCGGCCGGTTTATTGAGAGCGATGATATCCTCATCCTCGTACAGGATGTCAATGGTCCCCTTTGCCGGCACCGTCCGCCCGAGAGGCGGGGAGTCCACCGTGATGGTCAGAAGGTCTCCCTCTGCCACCTCCGTGGTCACATAGGTCCGTCTGCCGTTGAGGAGAATGCCGTCCCTCCGGTACTTGGCCCGGCTGATATCATGGTCGACCAGACCGTAATCCTTTTTCAGGATATCCCGAATGGTCCGGCCCTGACAGGCCGGCCCGATCGTCAGGCTGAGCGTTCTGGCCCGGCCCATGAGACCGTTCTCTTCCGCTTTCCGCTCTTCCTTTTCCATGTCTGCTTATCCCCTGACAAGCCTCTTCCGCCGGGCGGTGGAGAGTGAGGCATGACTGCATTTTATATGACAATCGACAGGCCTTTAAAAAAGCCTGTCGGTCATCTTTACCCGCCGAATTTATGTGAAATAGACCATTTCATCCTTGGGAGCCGTGGTCTTTTTCAGGTCTTCCACATGGATCACAGGGCCTTCATCCCGATAGGCCGGGGAATATTCCTTGCGGATGGTACCGGTCACCTCGACCCATTCCCCTTCCTTCAGGCCCGGAGCCTTGCCGGACTGGCAGACATAGCCGATAAACTGGATATCGTCCGCGCAGCAGGTCATAGCCTTTCTGCCCGGCACAAAAAAGTCCGCATCGATCTTCTTGCTCTTCAGGACCTGGCCGATATAGTGGACCTTTTTCCCCAGATAACGGTCAAGATTGTCCATCATATCCACATACCAGATGCCGAAATCCACATCGTCGATATGGATGATGGGGGCATCGAGGTCAAAGGGCATTGCGTCCTGGAAAATGTCCATGGGATTGCCGTCCGGGCCCTCGAACATGATCTGGGCTCCTCCGTTTGAGACCTTGACGCTCCGGCGGAAATTGGCCAGAGGCATCTCGGCCCTCGCCCGGTTGAAGACCACCATATCGGCTCCCTTGATCATTTCCGTGATCAGGGGCATCATGTTCTGGCTGTAGACCTGGAAGGTGGTACAGTCGATGATCACGATGTGCTGAGCCATATCCCAGTAGCGGGGCAGCTGCATCTCGTAGAGCTTTTTGACGGACCACATGGGGTTGTATTCCAGAAGGACCCGGTCCGGCTTATATTTTTTATCCAGCTCGCGCAGGGCCGCTTCCGTGAAATCCTCCTGCTTTGAAATGCGGACCAGTGTGGTATTGAGCTTTTTCAGAGCTTCTTCCTCATATTCCTCCTCTCCGGTCTCCCCCACGATCACAAGGGTCAGTCCCTTAGTCCGGAAATAGGGCTGCTGGAGGGTATCATTGAGGAAACGGGTCTTGCCGCTTTCCAGAAAACCCGTGATCAGATAAACAGGCACATCCCTGTTGAACATAAGCTATCACCTTTCATTTCCAGGCAGCCGGAAGGCCAAGGCCTTCCGCCGCGTCTTGTTTTTCTGTCAGCCGTCAGGCAAAGAGAGCCTTCAGCTTGTCTTCCTTCAGGTCTGCGCCGATCACGCAGAAGCGGCCGGTGACCTGAGCCTGGCCGTCACGCACCTCATATTCCTCGGGAACCATATCAAAGTAGATCCACTGGCCGTCGGCGCCGTCGACCCAGCCCTTGGCCCGGAGGATGGTGCCGTAGTCCTTAGTCTCGGACAGAGCCTTGAGGATATTTGTGATCTCGTCCTTCGTATATTTGCGGGCCGTCTCGCCGCCCCAGCTTGTGAAGACCTCATCGGCATCATGGTCATGTCCGCAGCCGCAGTCATGGTCATGGTGATGATGGTGCTCATGCTCCTCATGCTCGTGATCATGATCATGGCAATGGCACTCCTCGCCATCCTCATGGTGGTGATGGTGGTGATGGGCATGCTTAGCGGCCTCTTCCCTGGCCTGGGCCAGCATCTCGGCCTCATCATCTCGGCCCATTTCCATGGTCTTGACGATCTGGGCGGCATCCAGCTTATCGATGGGAGTGGTGATCACAGCGGCATTGGGATTGAGCTCGCGGATCATATCGACCACGGTCTGGACCTTAGCCGGTGTGGCCTTTTCGGTATCGGTACGGCTCAGGACGACCGCGCGGGCGAACTGGAGCTGGTTGCTGAAGAATTCGCCGAAGTTCTCCAGATACATTTTGGCCTTGTTGACATCGGCCACGGTGGTGTAGCTGTTGAGAACGATCTCATCGGAATCGACATCCTGGACGGCCTTGATGACGTCGGACAGCTTGCCCACACCGGAGGGCTCGATGATGATACGGGCCGGGTGATAGGTCTCGATGACCTCTTTAAGGGCATTGCCGAAATCGCCGACCAGGGAGCAGCAGATGCAGCCGGAGATCATTTCCTTGATCTCAATGCCGGTATTTTCCAGAAAACCGCCGTCGATGCCGATCTCGCCGAATTCATTTTCGATCAGAACGACCTGCTCATCCTTGAAGGCTTCCGTCAGAAGCTTTTTGATCAGTGTGGTCTTTCCGGCTCCGAGAAAGCCGGAGATGATATCTATCTTTGTCATATTTCCTCCTTTTGCCCCTTGGGCTTCGTTGGTCAATGCAGGCTTACCCTAACGATTTTGCACAGGGTATTATACTCCTTATAATAAGAAATGTCAGTACACATTCTGCCGTGTTTGTCACCGCATGAGCTTAAGACCTTCGTGGGTGATGGACCGGACGAAGAGGGTCTTTTTGAGGCCCAGGACCACTTCGTCCCTGATGTCCAGCTTGTATCTGGGCAGAAGGACCCGGCCGTGGTCTGTTGTCACGACACCGTAGCCCTGCTTTTTGATAAAATCCTCAGCTCTTTTATCGTCTATGAGATGGACATGAAGCTCGGCGATCTCGAATTCGGAATTATTGGCGATGATGAGCTCGAAGAGGATGGTCTCCTTTTTCTTTTCTTTCATATAGGAAAGAAGCTCGTCCGTATAGGTAAAGGTCATGGCGGGACTCCTTGTCTGATTTTTTATGCGGTGCCGGATCAAAGGCCCGGACTCAGGCTGCCGGCCGGCATGCCGGGCGACGACTATTGGCTTTTTCATTATACCTGACCCTTTTGTCTTGACATATACCCCCTAGGGGTATATAAAGAAATCAGAATTCCCGACAGCCTTCTGCTGTCGAAGGACATCGTGACGAAAATAAAGGAGACCTTCCCATGAGCGCAAACCAGGACACTCTTCCGGACTGCTGCCGGAAAAAAGAACGCAGCGAAAGCGAACACCGTGACCTTATGAACCGGCTCAGCCGCATCGAAGGCCAGATCCGCGGCCTCAAACGTCTGGTCGAGGAGGACGCCTACTGCATCGACATCATCAATCAGGCCTCGGCCGCCAGCGGAGCCCTCAATGCCTTCTGCAGCCGCATTCTCTCCTCCCACCTCAAAAGCTGCGTGGTCGAGGATGTGAGAAGCGGAAGCGAAGAAAAGCTGGATGAGCTCATCCGCACTCTCCCCAAGCTCATGAAATAAAGGATAAGACTTATGGTACAGTTCAATGTCACGGGCATGACCTGCGCGGCCTGCCAGGCCCGTGTGGAAAGAGCCGTCTCCAAGGTGGACGGTGTGACGGCCGTGTCCGTTTCTCTTCTCACCAATTACATGGGAGTCGAGGGCAGCTTTGAAAAGGAAGCCGGCCTCAGAGCCGTGACCGGGGCCGGCTACGGGGCTTCCCTGAAAAATACCGGGAAAGCCGCCTCTCAAGAGCGGACCTCCCTCTCGGCCAGACTGGCCGCCGAGGAAGAGGCCCTGAAGGATAAGACCACTCCCCTGCTCAGGAAAAGGCTGATCGCCTCTCTCATTCTCCTTATTCTCCTCATGTATGTCTCTATGGGACATATGATGTGGGGCTGGCCGCTGCCGGCCTTTCTTGAGGACAATCACGTGGGCATGGGCCTTCTTCAGCTGGTCCTATCGGCCGCCATCATGGTCATCAATCAGCGCTTTTTTATCAGCGGCTATAAGAGCCTCTTCCGCGGCTCTCCCAATATGGACACCCTGATCGCCCTGGGCTCCTCGGCCGCCTTTGCCTACTCCACGGTCATGCTCTTTGTCATGACCTATGCCGAGAGCCGGGGAGATGCCTCCTCAGTCATGGCCTGCATGAATGAATTTTATTTCGAATCCGCTGCCATGATCCTGACCCTGATCACGGTCGGAAAGATGCTGGAGTCCTATTCCAAGGGCAAGACCACCAATGCCCTGAAAGGGCTCATGTCTCTGGCTCCCAAGACCGCTCATCGTCTTGAGGGAGAGACCGAAAGCCTGATCCCTGCCGATGATCTTCAGAAGGATGATATCTTCCTGGTCTATCCCGGTGAAAATATTCCGGCCGACGGGATCATTTTAAAAGGAGAAAGCGCCGTCAATGAAGCGGCCCTGACCGGTGAAAGCCTGCCTGTGGACAAGGCTCCCGGCGATAGGGTCTCCTCTGCCACCCTCAACCAGACCGGTCACCTGACGGTCAGGGCCACCCGTGTGGGTGAGGACAGCACCCTGGCCCAGATCATAGACCTGGTCATGGATGCCTCCGCCACCAAGGCTCCCGTGGCCCGCCTGGCAGACCGGATCTCCGGCATCTTCGTGCCGGCTGTCATCCTGATCGCCTGCCTGACCTTTGTCATCTGGCTTCTGGCCGGCGGCGCCTTCGGCTATTCTCTCGGGCGGGCCATCTGCGTGCTGGTGGTCAGCTGTCCCTGCGCCCTGGGCCTGGCCACACCCGTGGCCATCATGGTCGGAAACGGAGTCGGGGCAAAATGCGGCATTCTCTTTAAAAATGCCGAAGCCCTCCAGGAGACCGGCAATATCGATATCGTCGCTCTGGACAAGACCGGTACCCTGACTGAGGGCGCTCCCAGAGTCACTGATGTCCTGCCCGCCCCCGGCCTGACAGAGGACCGCCTGCTCGGCGCGGCAGCTTCTCTGGAAAAGCTGAGTGAACACCCCCTCTCTCTGGCGGTCACGGCCTACGCTAAGGAAAGGTCTATCCCGACAGAGGCCGTCACCGACTTTCAGGCTCTGCCGGGCAAGGGCCTGACCGGTCGTCTTGGTCAAAGGGAAATCTGCGGTGGCAACCCGGCCTATATTAAGGGAAAGACCACCCTTTCCCCCGATATGCAGAAAAAGGCGGACGATCTGGCCGCCCTTGGCAAAACGCCCCTCTTCTTTACAGAAGACGGGACTTTGCTCGGCATCATCGCCGTGGCGGACACCCTGAGGCCCGACTCGGCGGAAGCCATTCGTGAACTCAAGGGCATGGGCATTTCCGTGGTCATGCTGACCGGAGACAATAAAAGAACGGCCGAAGCCATCGGCCGTGAGGCCGGCGTGGACAAGGTCTATGCCGACGTCCTGCCTGAGGGCAAGGAGGCCGTCATCCGGGAGCTTCAGACCTACGGCAAGGTGGCCATGGTCGGAGACGGCATCAATGATGCCCCTGCCCTGACAAGGGCGGATATCGCCATAGGCGCCGGCACGGATATCGCTCTGGATGCCGCCGACGTGGTCCTTATGAAGAGCAGCCTTTTGGATGCCGCTGCTGCCGTCCGCCTCAGCCGGAGGACCTACCGCAATATTCTGGAGAACCTCTTCTGGGCCCTGGTCTACAATACCCTGCTCATTCCCGCCGCAGCCGGTGTCTACGCCCACCTCTTCGGGATCACCATGAGTCCTATGCTGGGAGCCGCGGCCATGAGCCTCTCCTCCTTCTGCGTGGTCACCAATGCCCTCCGCCTCAATCTGGTCAAGGTCCACGATCCCTCCCGGGACAAAAAGAAAAAACGCGCCATCCTCCTGCCCTCTGAGGAGGAAGCCGTCGAGGCAGAAAGCCTTCCTGAAGAAAACGACCTTCCAAGGGAGGCCGGGGCTCCTGACAAAGCAGAGACAGCCGCCCCGGAAGCTGCCGATCAAGCAAAGACCGCCATGTCCCCTGCCGGTCAGACGCTCTCCCCGGCCCCTCCATCCGAAGAGCCCTCCGCCTCTCTTACAAAGACCCTGGTCATAGACGGCATGATGTGCCACCACTGCGAGGCGGCGGTTCAAAAGGCCCTGGAAGGCCTGCCCGGCGTGGAAAAGGCAGAGGCTGACTACGAAAAAGGTACCTGCCTTGTGACCTTGTCCGGTCCGGTCACTGACGAGGATATGATCAAAGCCGTCAAGGCCGAATATTATGATGTGACGGAAATACGATAAAGACACCAGACCTCAAAAAGGCAGCCTCCTGCCCGTTCTCTTTTTAATTGTCAACTTTAATTGTCAAGTTTTTTGACATTTTATCTTGACAATAAAAGCCTTCTCTCCTATACTGTCACCTGTCAGGAAATGATCTCAAAAGAGACTTTCCGAAAACTCATTTCAGGAGAGAAGAGCCTTATGACTGATAAGATCCATAACCTCGTGAATATTGCCCTGATGGCCGCCATCATCTGTGTTTTAAGTCCCTGGTCTATCCCCATCGGCCCCGTGCCCATCACCCTGGGCCTGGCTGCTGTTCTTCTGGCCGTCTACCTTCTCGGGACCTTAAAGGGTACCGCTGCCACCTGCATCTATCTTCTGATCGGTCTGGTCGGTCTGCCTGTTTTTTCGGGCTTTTCGGGCGGCGCCTCCAAGCTGGCCGGTCCCACCGGCGGTTACCTGATCGGCTATATCCCCATGGCTCTCATCGCCGGCTTCTTCATCCACAGATTCTACAAAAATGTTATCCTGCAGTATCTCGGCATGGCCCTGAGCCTTGCGGTCCTCTATATCTTCGGCACGGCCTGGCTCTGCCTTTCCGCCTCCATGACGGTTTCGGCCGCCTGCGCCGTGGCCGTCTGGCCCTTCATTCCCTTTGATCTTATCAAGCTCGCCGTGGTCATCGCCCTCGGTCGGGTCCTTCGGTCCCAGCTGGTCAAGGCCGGCCTCCTGAAGGCGGCCGCCGCCTAAGAGACAAGGAGACAGGTCTCTGTTTTCTTTCCGCAGACCTTTCTTATTCACAAAATTCCTCCGGATCCTGCCCAAGAGACAGGGCCCGGAGATTTTTTTGGTTTTCACCTATTCATTCCCGGAAACCTATGCTATAATCCCTTTATTACTTTATCAATTTAAAGCGTAACAGGAGTTTTGATCATGCCCCAGAGAATCACAGGACACACCGAACTGATCGGCCTTATTGCCGATCCTATCCGTCACAGCAAATCCCCCATGATGCACAACACGGCCTTTGAAGAGCTGGGCCTCGACTACGTTTATCTGGTCTTTGAGGTCGATAACAGCAATCTCGAAGAGGCTGTCAGAGGCCTCCGCACCCTGGGTGTCCGGGGCTGGAACGTCTCCTACCCCAACAAGGCCGCCATCATTCCCTACCTGGATGAGATCCTGCCCGCAGCCCGTCTGGCCGGAGCCGTCAACACAGTCATCAATGACGGCGGCCGCCTGACCGGCACCATCACCGACGGCACCGGCTTTATGGAGGCCTGCCGGGAGAACGACATGCCCATCATCGGTAAAAAGCTGACTCTTCTGGGTGCCGGCGGCGCGGCCACGGCCATCGCCATGCAGGCCGCTCTGGACGGGGTGAGCGAGATCTCCATCTTCAACCGAAATGACGAATTCCGGGAAAATGCCCTTCTTAATGTCAGGAAGATCAATGAAAATACCTCCTGCCGGGCAGCCTTCTATCCTCTGGAAGACACAGAAGCCCTCCGCCGCGAGGTCCAAAGCTCGGCCATGCTGGCCAATGCCACCTCCTGCGGCTTCGGCGATCAGAAGGACCTCTCCCCCATCACCGACAGCTCTATCTTCTGTCCGGACCTCAACGTGGTCGATATCATCTATATTCCGGAGGAGACCGTCCTCATGAAAATGGCCCGCTCTGCCGGCTGCCGGGTCGTCAACGGTGACATGATGATGATCTACCAGGGCGCCGCTTCCTTCAAATACTGGACCGGGAGAGATATGCCCATATCTGCCGTCAAGGCCGTTCTGTAAGACGATTTTTCCAAGGAGGCACCCTATGAAAGCTCTCAAATGGCTGGACAGCCACCTTGAGGAGGTCATTCTTGCCGTCCTGCTCATCGGCATAGCCTTCCTCATCATCCTGCAGGTCATCTGCCGCTATATCTTCAACAATTCCCTCTCCTGGTCTGACGAGCTGGCCCGGTATTTTCTGGTCTGGTCCTGCTTCCTCTCGGTCAGCTACTGTGTGAAGAAACGCATCTCCATCAAGATCGACCAGGTCAGAAATCTTTTCAAGGGCCGGCTGCTCTATGCCTTCCACCTTCTGACTGACCTGATCATTCTGGCCTTTGCGGTCATCATGATCCCCTATGCCCTGACCTATCTGGAGCAGGCCGCTTCAAGCGGAGCCACCAGCACGGCCCTTCACCTGCCCATGACCTTCATCCAGTCCGCGCCGCTTGCGGGCTTTATCCTCCTGCTGGTCCGTGAGGTCGAAAATATCGTCCTGGACATCCGGTCCCTCATCAAAAACCTTCCTCTTGAGGGCAAGGAAAATGAAGAGATCGATGCCATCATCGAAGCCAATGAAGAGGAGGGCAGCGCCGTATGACAGCCATCATCATGGTCATTTTCGTGATCCTCCTCATTCTGGCCGTCCCCATCGGCATCACCGTGGGTCTGACAGCCATGCTGCCCTCATTGCTTTCCGACTTTACGGTCTCGGGTGTCTTTATCACCCGGTCCATGCTGGGTGGCATCAACCAGACCACTCTTCTGGCCATTCCCCTCTTTGTCCTCTCCGGCATCATCATGGCCAAGGGCGGAGTCTCCAAGAAGATCTTCGATGTCTTCTCCTATTTTATCGGCAAACGCACGGCCGGCATTCCCTGCGCCGTGGTCATCACCTGTCTCTTTTTCGGAGCCATCTCCGGCTCAGCCCCTGCCACCGTGGCGGCCGTGGGCTCCATGACCATCCCGGTCATGCTGGAGATGGGCTATGACAAGAAATTCACCGTGGCCCTGGTGGCCGTAGCCGGAGGACTGGGTGTTATCATTCCGCCCTCCATCCCCTTTATCCTCTATGCCCAGGCCGCTTCCGTATCCGTCTCTGACCTCTTTAAGGCCGGTGTCATCCCGGGTATCGTGATCGCCCTCATCCTCATGGGCTACGCCATCTTCTACTGTAAAAAGCACGGCGAGGACAAGGCTGCCATCGGCCGGATCGTGGATGACCTGCACAAAAAGAGCTTCGGAAGAGTCCTCCTCAATTCCATCTGGGCCCTCCTGACCCCGGTCATCATCCTGGGCTGCATCTACACAGGCATCACCTCCCCCACGGAGGCCGCCGGCATCGCCGTCTTCTATTCCCTGATCATTTCCCTCTTTGTCTATCGGACTCTGAAATTTAAGGACCTTTGGAACATCTTCACGGAGTCGGTCCGGACCTTTGCCCCTATCCTCTTTATTCTGGCAGCCTCCGTGGCCTTCAGCCGCATCCTGACCCTCCTGCAGATCCCCCAGACCGTCAGTGCCTGGCTGGGAGAGAGCTTCACCAGTAAGGTGGCCATCCTCCTGATCATCAACCTGATCCTCTTCTTCGTGGGCATGATCATGGATACCACTCCGGCCATTATGATACTGACGCCCATCCTCCTGCCGGTGGCCACGGCCTTCGGCGTGGATCCCATCCAGTTCGGCATCATCATGGTCGTCAACCTGGCCATCGGCTTCGTGACCCCGCCCATAGGCGTCAATCTCTTCGTGGCCTCGTCCCTGTCCAATGTGCCGGTCATGGGTCTGGCCCGAAAAGCCATCCCTATGATCATCCTCTTTATCCTGGCCCTGATGCTCTTTACCTTTGTGCCCTTCTTCAGTCTCTGTCTCATATAAGGAGGTCCGACCATGCTTACGAAAAAACGTTTTCTCACCCTGACGCTCGGCCTCCTGCTGGGTCTTGGCTCCGTTCTGGGACTGACCGGCTGCGGCTCGACCTCGGAGGGCGGCCAGACCTATGCCTGGATCGTGGCCACGGCTTCTCCCGAGGATACGGTGACCGGTATCTTTGCCAACACTTTTGCCGAAAAGATCGAGGAGCTCTCGGGCGGAGCCCTTAAGGTGGACGTCTACCACAATTCCACCCTGGGCGGTGATGCCGAGCTCATCGAATCGGTCCAGGCCGGTGATATCCCCTTTGTGGTCCAGAATACGGCCCCGGAGGTCTCCTACCTGCCCCGGCTCTGCCTCTTCGACCTGCCCTGCGTCTTCTCCAACCTGGACCAGCTCCACGCCGTTCTGGACGATGAGGACTTCATGACCGAGATCAATACCATTTATGAGGACGGAGGCTTCCGCCTCCTGGCCATGGCTGACCAGAATTTCCGTGTCATGACCACCAACCAGAAGATCGAATCCCTGGAAGATTTCAAGGGCATTAAGATCCGGACCATGGAAAATTCCTACCATATGGCCTTCTGGTCGGACCTGGGCGCCAACCCCACCCCCATGGCCTTTGCCGAGCTTTATGTGGGGCTTGAACAGCATACTGTCGATGCCCAGGAAAATCCCTATGAGGTCATCTGCTCCAGCAAATTTTATGAGGTCCAGGACTATGTGGTCGAGACCAATCATCTGCCCCACCTTCTGGCCCTGATCACCAACAATGACTTCTATAATGACCTGCCGGAGGACCGGAAGGCCATCGTGGACGAAGCGGCCTCCTACGCCTGCGGCGTGGCCAGAGAGCAGGCCGTCTCCCGGGCCGATTCCCGCATAGAGGAGATCACCTCCGGCGGAGGCAATGCCGACAAGGCCGCCCAGATCCTGCCGGTCTCAGACGAGCTGAGAGCGGAAATGAAGGCGGCAGCAGCAGATCTCTATGAGGAGATCCGCCAGGCAGTCGGCAATGATGAGCTCTACTACAAATACATCGGTGAAAATGGATGAAGCCGTGAGCTCCTTCTCTACGCTTCGCCGGAAGAAAGCAGGTTTTTGTCGCTGACACAAAAAGATCGGACCCTCCCGTGAGGATATCCGATCTTTTTATTTTTCAGAGCTTATCAAAGCTCGCAGCCGCTTGGCCTCCTGCTCGTAAAAAGCGGGTGGACGGGCAGCTTGCCGCTTTTATTTCCCGGCGTACTGAATGATAGCGATCAGCTCCACATCCCCTTCGCCCACGTTGGTGATGGAGTGGCGGCTGCCGCTCGGGCATTTATGAAAATCTCCCTCGGTCATGATGACTTCCTTTCCATCCTCGACCACAGAGGCCTTGCCCTTGAGAATGTAATAGATCTCATATTCGCCCTCATGAGGATGCTCACCGATGCCGGCTCCCTCGGGCAGAACGATCCTGGTGAAAAGACGGCCGTGGCCCTCAGACTCCTCTTCGCTCATCCAGTCATAAAAGTAAGTGGTGCCGGGGCCTCCCCTGGCATGCTCTTTCACTCTGGCCTTGATCTCTTCGCTTTTTCTGAACATGATAGCTCCTTCCCCGCAGCCTTAAGCTGCGCCCGGCGGTCCGCTTCTGACCGCCTTCCCGAAAACTTTCATCCACCATACCATAAAAAGAGCAGGCCTGACAAGGGTCCTGAACAGGTCAGCAGACCCTGCGGGACCTTTGTCTTACTTAGTGTCAAAGATCATTTTTGCCTTGACAGACCGGACTTTTGGGGCTATTCTTTTACATTATAAAAATCACTTGAAACCGTTGAAGCGGAAGGATGGTTGAAGAAGCACCCACAGAGAGCCCGGGATGGTGAGATCCGGGAGGCAGCCTTTAACAGGATGGACCGCTGAGGGCGCCGCGAAAGGGATAGACCAAGTAGCAGGCGACGTAAGGCAGGCGTCAGTTGCCGGGGATATGATGGTATCCCGCAAAGCGCGCATTTTCATGCGAATCAGGGTGGCACCGCGAAGACTATTCGTCCCTGACAGAGTCGATCTGTCAGGGACTTTTTATTTTCTGAAGAAAGCCCCGCCGTATCATGAAAACACGTTTTGCTGGACCGGAAAACGGAGGAAAAAATTATGATCAAAGAAGCTATCGTCAAGATCGTCAACAAGCAGGACCTGACCTATGAAGAGGCCTACACCGTCATGAATGAGATCATGGACGGCAAGACCACGCCCACCCAGAATGCGGCCTTCCTGGCTGCCCTCTCCACCAAGAGCGCCCGGGCCGAGACCATAGACGAGATCACGGGCTGCGCCACAGCCATGCGGGAGCACGCCCTAAGGGTCGATACCGATATGGATGTTCTGGAGATCGTGGGCACCGGCGGTGACGGGGCCCAGTCCTTCAACATTTCCACGACCTCTGCCTTCGTGGCCGCTGCTGCCGGCCTCAAGGTGGCCAAGCACGGCAACCGGGCCGCCTCCTCCAAGTCGGGCACAGCCGACTGCCTGGAGGCCCTGGGCTCCAACATTTCCCTTGAGCCCGAAAAATGCGTGGAGCTTCTGGAGAAGACCGGCTTCTGCTTCTTCTTCGCCCAGAAATATCACGCTTCCATGAAATATGTCGGAGCCATCCGCAAGGAGCTGGGCTTCCGGACCGTCTTCAACATCCTGGGTCCCCTGACCAATCCAGCCTCTCCCTCCTGCTACCTGCTGGGTGTCTATGACGGCTACCTGGCCGATCCCGTGGCCAAGGTCCTGGGGTCCCTCGGGGTCAAGCACGCCCTGGTCGTCTACGGCACGGACAAGCTGGATGAGCTCTCCTTAAGCGCCCCCTCTCTGGTCTGCGAGCTCAAGGACGGTGAGGTCACAAGCTATGTGGTCAATCCCGAGGACTTCGGCCTGACCCGGTGCAAGAAGGAAGACCTGGCCGGCGGAACGCCTGAGGAAAATGCCGCCATCACCCGTGGCATTCTGAACGGGACCATCACCGGACCCAAAAAGGATGTGGTCCTCTTAAATGCCGGAGCTGCCCTTTATGCCGGAGGCAAGGTTCCCTCCATCGAAGAAGGTGTGAAAATGGCCGATGAGCTCATCACCTCCGGCGAAGCCTTCACGGTCATGGAGGCCTACATTCGGGAGTCAAACGTCAAATAAGACCCTTTTCCATGGAAATTAAAAATAAGTCAGGAGATCCCTATGTCAGACATTTTAGAAACCATTGCCGCCTATGCCCGAGAGCGGGTGGAAAAAGCCAAGGAGACCCTTCCCTACGAGGAGCTGTATGCCCGGGCCAGGGCCCTGCCCGTGGGACATTTCCCCTTTGAGGCCGCTCTCCGCGTTCCCGGCATGAGCTATATCTGTGAATGCAAGAAGGCGTCTCCCTCCAAGGGACTCATTGCCCCGGATTTTCCCTATGTGGAGATCGCCAGGGACTATGAAAGAGCCGGCGCTTCCTGCCTCTCCGTCCTCACAGAACCAAAATGGTTTCTTGGCGATGATGCGTACTTAAGAGAGATCGCACAGGCCGTCTCCCTCCCCTGCCTTCGCAAGGATTTCACCATCGATCCCTATATGATCTGTCAGGCCAAGGTCCTCGGAGCCTCGGCCGTTCTTCTCATCGTCTCCCTTCTCGACGAAGGGACCCTGGCCCAATACATGGCTCTGGCTGAGGAGCTGGGGCTTTCCGCCCTGGTCGAATGCCATGATGAATCCGAGGTCAGGACAGCCCTGAGCGCAGGAGCCCGCATCATCGGGGTCAATAACCGCAATCTCCGGGACTTTTCCGTGGATGCCGGCAACTGTCTCCGCCTTCGGTCTGCCATTCCCGAGGATGTGGTCTTTGTGGCTGAAAGCGGCATTAAGAGTCACGAAGATATCGTCCTTCTGGAAAATGCCCATGTGAATGCCGTCCTTATCGGCGAGTCCATGATGAGATCTGCCGATAAGACTGCCTTCCTCCGGGCCCTGAAAGGAATCTGACCGCCTATGGAGACTAAGATCAAGATCTGCGGTCTGTCCCGCCTTCAGGACATCGAGACAGCCAACCGCCTCAAGCCCGACTACATCGGCCTCATGTTCTACCGGCCCAGCTGCCGCTATATCACAAAGGAGACCGCCAGAAAGCTCTCGGAGGCTCTGGATCCGGCCATCACCCCGGTGGCGGTCTTTCTGGATGAAGACTTTGACGTGGCGGCGGATATTGCCACAAGCGGCATTGCCAAAATGATCCAGCTTCACGGGCACGAGGATGACGATTATATCCGACGTCTTAAAGATATCAGCGGTCTTCCCATCATCCGGGCCTATCAGATCAGAGAAGCGGCCGACCTCGAAAGGGCTGCAGCCTCCGCAGCCGACCACATCATGCTGGATTCCGGCCCCGGGGGAACCGGTCAGACCTTTGACTGGCAGCTTTTAAAGGAAATGGACCGGCCTTATTTTCTGGCCGGCGGCCTGAATCCCGAAAATGTCCGGGAGGCCATAGACCTCCTCAGGCCCTATGCTGTGGATGTCAGCTCCGGTGTCGAGACCGACCGCCTCAAGGATCCGGAGAAGATGCAGCGCTTTGTGGAAAATGTCCGGGAGGCAGCTCTTTGAGCGAATGTGTCAAAGCGGACATTCGCAATCCGCTTCGCTCCTTGCTCATGAACCGTCGGCTGCTTCGCAGTCCAAAATTATTTTATTTCCAAAAAAAATTTTAGACTTTTTGTTCTAAAAATCTTGAGCCCGGCCTTCTTTTGTGATAAGCTTTGAAGCATAAGAGAAGTCAAAAAAGCTTGTTTTCAGGAGGTATAGGATATGAAATATATCTATGTGGAACAGTTCAAGGACGGTCACCAGTTCCGCCAGGCCTTTAACAATAAGGCCGAAGCCATAGGCTTTGCCAATATGCATTTCGAGAGAAATCCCGATATCAAACGGGCCTGTGTGGTCGAGACGGAGGAAGAGGATCCCAATCTTAAGGAATGGATCAACGGCCACGAGATCAAGGTCCTGACCGATAACTGACAAACAAAAAGCCTGCGTGAAAATGCGCAGGGTATAAAAAAGGAGATGCCGCAGCGGCATCTCCTTTGTCTTTTTCAGGAATAACTCTGCTCAGATCTGGCTTCTGTAAAGAGCCTTGATCTCCTCCACGGAGGTATCTCTGGGATTGCCCGGGCAGCAGGCATCGGCGAAGGCCGACTCGGACAGGAAGTCCACATCTTCGTCCTTCAGAATGCCCTTAAGGTCAGCCGGAATACCGACATCGGCAGAAAGCTTCTTGACAGCGGCGATGGTGGCATCGGCAGCCTCGGCTTCGCTCATCTCATCGATGCCTTCCACGCCCATGGCCTTACCGACGGCGCGGTATCTCTCACCTGCCACGGACTTGTTGTACTCAAGACCGACCGGGAGAAGGATAGCGCAGGCTACGCCATGAGGGGTGTCATAAAGGGCAGACAGACCGTGAGCCATGCTGTGGACGATGCCCAGACCGACGTTGGAGAAGCCCATACCGGCGATATACTGACCCAGAGCCATGCCTTCGCGGCCGTCGGCGGTATTGGCCACGGCGTCACGCAGGTTGGCGGAAATGAGACGGATGGCCTCCAGATGGAACATATCGCTGATGGTGCAGTGCCCCTTGGTGATGTAGCCTTCGATGGCATGGGTCAGAGCATCCATACCGGTCGCAGCTGTCAGGCCCTTGGGCATGGAAGCCATCATATCCGGATCGACCACGGCGATCTCGGGGATATCATTGGTATCGACGCAGACGAATTTTCTCTTCTTCTCGACATCGGTGATAACATAGTTGATCGTGACCTCAGCAGCCGTGCCGGCTGTGGTGGGAACGGCGATGGTGAAGACCGCATGCTTCTTGGTCGGAGCCACACCCTCCAGGCTTCTGACATCGGCAAACTCGGGATTGTTGATGATGATGCCGATGGCCTTGGCGGTATCCATGGCGGAGCCGCCGCCGATGGCCACGATGCAGTCTGCGCCGGAGGCCTTGAAGGCTTCCACACCGTTCTTGACATTCTCAATGGTCGGGTTGGCCTTGATGTCGCTGTAGACCTCATAGGCAAAACCGGCCTTGTCCATAAGATCGGTCACCTTGGCGGACACACCGAATTTGATCAGATCGGGATCGGTGGCCACAAAGGCCTTGGTGTAGCCCCGTCCTGTCAGCTCGGGCAGGATGTTCTCGATCGCGCCGTGTCCGTGATAGGAAATGCTGTTTAAAACGATACGTGATGCCATTTTAAAATTCCTCCTGATTTTTGCTTTTTATTTTCCAGCATCGATCATATCGGCTTCCTCATGGTCTGCCTCTGCATTTTGAAATTTTTTGTTCGAGCGGTTTGCCTTTTGATCCAGGCGGCTTTGTCCGATGGGGTCGAGCGTCCGAACTTCGGGTTCGGGCGCGAGTGCGAGCTCTGAGCCTGTTTTTCTTCAGAAAAATCAGGCGAATCGAGCTTGCCCCGGAGGGCAAAACGAATGGGTCCTAAAAGGCACCGCGAAGAACAACCTTTGAAAAGTGCAGAGGCAGATATGACGGGCCGATATCATCATCTGCTTTTACAGTTCTATGACCTCCAGATCATCCGGCACAAGGACATTACCCGAAAAGACCTCCCGCGCTTCCGCGCTGTAACGTGTCTTGCGATGGGCCAGATCATCGTCCATGGTGTGATACATGATGAGGGTCTCCGCCCCCAGCTTTTCCGCTGCCAGACCCGCGTCCCTTGAGGTCGAATGATGAAAATCGTAGGGAGTCCAGATCTCTCTTTCCTCATAGAGACAGAAGGCCTCATGGAGAAGATATTTGCATCCGCGGGCATAGGCCTCTTCCACATCTGTGTAGGGCTCATCACCGCAGCAGGTCAGCGGACCGCCGGAGACATTTTCCATGCGGAAGCCGAACTGGGGGGCCTTGGTCGAGTGAATGTCGAAAAAGGTCACCTCATGGCCTATGATGTCAAGGGCCTCGCCATCCTCCACCGTGATCAGGTGGATGCGGTCTCCCACCATGTCGGCATCCTTCTTCTGCATAAGATCGGCGATCAGACGTTTCAGGATGGGCATGACCGCGGCATGGGTATAAAAGCGGCATTCCCCCTTATAGGTCCCAAAGCGCATGGCCTGGGAGATCATACGGTAGACCCAGACGATCCCAAGGATGTGGTCGATATGCTTGTGGGTAATGAAGACATCGTGGATATCCAGGAAGCTCATGCCGGCCTTTTCCAGCTGGGAAATGACCGTATTGCCGCCGCCGGCATCGACCAGAAAATGCCGATCTCCGTCACTTAGGACGAAGCAGGTGTTATAGCATTTCAGAGCGTAGGCATTTCCTGTTCCCAGTATGGTCAGCTTCATAGGATCTCCTTTGAGAAGAGCAGGCTCCTGTCCTGTCCCTTTCCTGACCTATCATATCACAGATGGGGCCTCTTGTGCTATAATTGATGAAAGAGAGATCGGAGGGAATGTCTCGGAAACGGCCGGGGACGGCCGGACCGTAATCGCCCTCACGATAAGACACAAAACTCATTTTCGGAAGATCATCATGGATACAGCTTCTTTTCTCCCCATGACTCCTGCCCAGCTGGCAGAGCGGGGGATCTCACAGCCGGATTTTGTCTATGTCTCAGGGGATGCCTACGTGGACCATCCCTCCTTCGGCATGGCCATCATCACGAGGCTTCTTGAAAAACACGGCTACAGCGTGGCGGTCATCGCCCAGCCGGACTTTCGGGATCCGGACAGTGTGACCCGTTTTGGTGAGCCTGCCCTGGCCTTTATCGTCTCAGCCGGCAATATGGATTCCATGGTCAATCATTATACCGTCGCCCTTAAGCACCGGGGGACCGATGCCTACTCTCCGGGCGGCCGCACGGGACTTCGGCCTGACCGGGCCTGCATCGTCTACGGTAATCTGATCCGCAAGACCTATAAAAAGACTCCTATCATCCTGGGCGGCATCGAGGCCTCTCTGCGAAGGCTGGGCCACTATGACTACTGGTCCGACAAGGTCAGACGGTCCATCCTCCTCGACTCCGGCGCAGACCTCATCTCCTACGGCATGGGCGAGCACAGCATTCTCGAGATCGCAGAAGCCCTGTCCTCCGGCATGGCTGTCCGTGATATCACCTACATTCGCGGGACGGTCTATAAGACCCGGGACCCCTTCCTTGTGGAAAATGCCCTGGCTCTCCCCTCCTTTGAAGAGATCAAAACCGATAAGAAGAAATACGCCCAAAGCTTCGGTCTTCAGTACCGGAACACCGACCCCTATCAGGCCAGGACCCTGTATGAGACCTATGACAAAAGTCTCTTTGTGGTCCAGAATCCGCCCTCTCTTCCTCTTACGCAGGAGGAGCTGGACGATGTCTACGACCTGCCCTATGCCAATGCGCCTCATCCCATCTATGAGGCAGAGGGGGGCATTCCGGCCATCAATGAGATCCGGTTCAGCATCACAGCCAACCGGGGCTGTTTCGGAGGCTGCCATTTCTGCGCCCTGACCTTTCACCAGGGTCGGATCATGCAGTCAAGAAGCAGGGAATCCATTCTCAGGGAAGCCATGGCCATGACTAAGCAGCCTGACTTTAAGGGCTATATCCACGATGTCGGCGGTCCCACCGCCAACTTCCGCCACCCCTCCTGTCAGAAGCAGCTGACCAAGGGGACCTGTCCCAACCGCCAGTGCCTGACGCCCACCCCCTGTCCCAATCTCCGGACCGATCACCGCGACTATCTGGACATTTTAAGAGCCCTCCGGGCCCTGCCGGGTGTCAAAAAGGTCTTTGTCCGGTCCGGGATCCGCTTTGACTATATCCTGGCCGATAAGGACAGGACCTTCCTCGATGAGCTCTGCCGCTATCATATCAGCGGCCAGCTCCGGGTGGCTCCCGAGCACATTTCCGATCCGGTCCTCGAAAAAATGGGCAAGCCGCCCCACCGGGTCTACACTGACTTTGTCCGGGCCTTTGTCAAGGCCAATAAAAAAGGCGGACGCGACCAGTACCTGGTGCCCTATCTCATGTCCTCGCATCCGGGCAGCACCTTGACGGATGCCGTGGCCCTGGCGGAATATCTCCACCAAAACCACCTCCATCCCGACCAGGTCCAGGACTTTTATCCGACCCCGGGCACGGTCTCGACCTGCATGTATCACACCGGTCTTGATCCTCTGACCCTGGAAAAGGTCTTTGTGGTC
>R21__coassemble_752_pt1 | contig 25242 bp, 24 predicted proteins | sample R21__metabat2_low_PE_030 | metagenome-assembled genome bin R21
ATGTAGTACTGCGTGATACCGTTAAGGGAATTAAAAATATCACAAAAACGGACCTGACAGTTTTTGACCCTGAGGGCAAGGTCGTGGCAACGACAAAGGAAGATGTTTTTATCAATCCTGCCGAGGTCATTGCCTTTACTGAATCTCCGGCGGACGTCCAGGAGGTCAAGGGCAATTTGTATCTTAAGGTCAAGGATGAGTATCAGGAGGAGTTTGTCATCGTACTTGACTCTTCCGCAGAAAATGCTATGATGGTCGGCAAGCTGGCTTCCCTTCAGATCGAAAGCCTGCTGGTGGCCTACCGGGAAAGATTCGACAGGGAGAACTTCATCAAGAACCTGCTTCTTGACAACCTTCTTCTGGTCGATATCTTCAACCGGGCCAAGAAGCTCCATATCAAGACGGACGTCCGCCGTGTCGTCTATATCCTGGAGTCCCAGCAGAGCAAGGATTACAGCATGCTGGAGGCCGTTAAGAAGATCTTCAGCGAGTCCAAGAATGACTTCGTGACCGCCATCGACGAGCGCAGCATCATCGTGGTCAAGGAAGTGGCCGAGGACGAGAGCGCGGACAATCTCAAGGAAGTGGCTGAGCAGATCCTCGAGGCCGTGGGCCGCGGCGAGGACACCAGCCTGCATATCGCTTACGGCAATGTGATCGGCGAGCTCCGCGAGGTCTCCCGCTCCTATAAGGAAGCCCACATGGCTCTGGATGTCGGCCGTATCTTCTTCGGTGACAAGGACGTGGTGGCCTACAGCCAGCTGGGCATCGGCCGTCTGATCTATCAGCTCCCGATCCCCCTCTGCCGCATGTTCATCAAGGAGATCTTCGGCGACAAGAACCTGGAGGATTTCGAAAAGGAGACCTTCGACACCATCAACGAATTCTTTGAGAATTCCCTGAATGTGTCCGAGACCTCCCGCAAGCTCTTCATTCACAGAAATACGCTTGTCTACCGTCTGGATAAGCTGCAGAAAAGCACCGGCCTGGATCTGAGGGTGTTTGATGATGCCATCACCTTCAAGATCGCTCTCATGGTCGTTCAATATATGAAATACATGGAAACTTTAGACTATTAAGCAAGGAGGCAGAGTATGATCGATCTGGACCGGGTCAGTAAGAAATATGAGAAGGGCCAGCCTGCCGTGGATGAGATCTCGCTGCATGTCGACAAGGGCGAATTCGTCTTTGTGGTCGGTGACAGCGGCTCCGGCAAATCTACACTGATCAAGCTTCTGATGAAGGAACTGGAGCCGACAAGCGGCTTCATCACAGTCAATGGTCATGTCCTTAACACCATGAGCCATAAGGATATCCCGGCCTACCGTCGTGAGATCGGCGTGGTTTTCCAGGATTTCCGGCTCTTAAAGGACAGAAATGTTTACGAAAATGTGGCTTTCGCCCAGCACGTGATCGAGCGGCCCAACCGCGTGATCCGCAAAAACGTGCCTGAGGTCCTCAAGCTGGTGGGCCTGGCGGAAAAATACAGATCCCTGCCCCGTCAGCTTTCCGGCGGTGAGCAGCAGAGAGTGGCGGTGGCCCGCGCCATCGTCAACCGTCCCCAGATCCTTCTGGCCGATGAGCCGACAGGAAATTTGGATCCGGGCAATTCTCTCGAGATCATGAAGCTTCTGGAAAATATCAATGAGCGCGGCACGACTGTCCTGGTCGTGACCCACAACAAGGAGCTCGTGGATACCTTCAAGAAGCGTGTTATTACCATGCGGCGCGGCGTGATCGCCCGTGACAAAGAGGAAGGTGAATATTTTGACGCTTAGTTCTTTAGGCTATAATTTCAAACAGGGCGTTAAGAACATCTGGCGAAACAGAATGTTTACACTGGCTTCGGTCATCACCATGACCACCTGTATCTTTCTGTTCGGCATCATGTTCTCCATCATTTTAAATGTGACGGCAGCCGCCCGCTATTATGAACAGGATATCGGTATCACGGTCCTCTTTGATGAGGGCATAGACCAGGATCAGATCGATGAGATCGGAGAGAAGATCGCCGCCTTTGACGGGGTAACGGAGGTGACCTTCACCTCTGCCGAGGAGGCCTGGGAAAATTTCCAGGATACCTATTTTGAGGGTGATCCGGAAGCTGCAGCTTCCTTCGGCACCGACAATCCTCTGGCCAATTCCGCCTCTTATTCCGTGAAGACGGAGCAGATCGAGGATCAGGCTGTCGTGGAGGCCTATATTTCCGGCCTGGAGGGTGTCCGGTCGGTCAACCGGTCCGATGAGGTGGTCAGGGCCCTGTCCAGCTTCAATACCATCATGACCGTCGCCTCACTCATCGTGATCGCCATCCTTCTTCTGGTGGCTGTCATCCTGATCTCCATGACCATCAATGTGGGTATTTCCGTCAGAAAGAATGAGATCGGCATCATGAAGCTGATCGGCGCGACGGACGGCTTTGTCAGAGCGCCCTTCCTGGTCGAGGGTATGCTGATCGGTTTCATCGGCGCTGTCATTCCCCTGATCATTCTTTTCTTCACCTACAATGCCCTGCTGGGCGGAATCATTTCCAAATATCTGACCTCCCTTTCCGCCATCTTCATGAGTGTGGAAGAGGTCTATGTCTACCTGGTCCCGACCGCTTTGGTCCTGGGCCTTGGCATCGGCCTTCTGGGCTCGGTGATCACGGTCAGAAAGCACCTCAGGGTGTGAGGAAATAAACCAAAAAGAAAGCGCCGCGCCGTTTTTCCTGACAGGTCTGTCAGAAAGCGGCGCGGTTTTCAGCTGTTCATCCAATGGACACATCTTTCCTTTAAGATGGAGAGGACAGAACAAAAAAGCTTTTTGGGAAAGATGACGATGGAAGAGATGAGAGATGGGTCAGAAGAGCTGACCAAAAAGACCGAAAATATAGAAAATACGGAAAAGGGCCCGGACGTGACGGCAGAGCCTGAGGAAAGAGAAGAGACCGGGACAAGAAATTCAGGGACCGGCCGGAGACGGCCCTCCCCCTTCGCCAAGGGCGCCCTCATGGGCCTTGGCATAGGCGTGGCGGCGGTCATCATCACCGTGGCTGCCCTGGCTCCTTCTTTAAAGGAAAAATGGATCATGAAGACCCTGAAGGAGGAGGCCTACACCGACATTTCCGAGGAGGAGATGCAGGAGGGAGCCTATGACGGGATCCTGGCCTCTCTTGGAGATTCCTATGCGGATTATTACACCCGTGAGGAGACCGAGGAGATCCAGAACACCCGGAGCGGGTCCTACGAGGGCATCGGCATAGCCATCAGCGAGCTGGAGGACGGGACCTGCGCCGTTGTGACAGTCTATGCAGGCTCCTCGGCAGAGGAGGCCGGCGTGCAGGTGGGTGACCTCATCGAAAAGGTGGGGGAGACCTCGGCCGAGGGACTCACCAGCACCGAGATCGTGGAGCTGATCGGGGATATGGATCCCGTGACCATGACCTTTTCCCATGAGGGTGTCTCCTATGAGGCGGTCATGGAAAAGCGGGCCATCGACATTCCAACCGTAGAGGGGGAAATGAAGGAGAATGGCGTGGGCTACATCGCCATCAGCCATTTCCGCCAGAATACGGCCGAGCAGTTCATCGAGACCCTGTCTGAGCTCAAGGAAGAGGGCATGACCTCCCTTATCATAGACCTCAGGGAAAACGGCGGCGGTCTGGTGGATGTGACCCGGGCCTGCCTCGAGGCCATCCTGCCGGAGGGGCTGATGTTCTATACCGAGACCAGGTCCGGTGTCGGGGAGACCTTCTATGCCACGGGCTCCGATCCTCTGGACATTCCCCTGGTCATCCTGGTCAATGAAAATTCGGCCTCGGCAGCCGAGATCTTTGCCGGAGCCTGCCGTGACCGCCTGGGCGCCACCCTGGTCGGCAAGACGACCTTCGGCAAGGGCATCATCCAGACCACCCGAACCTATGAGGACGGCAGCTCCATCAAGTACACGACCTCACATTATTTCACACCGGATGGCTATGACCTGAACGGCGTGGGCCTGGTGCCGGATGAGGAGGTCGACCTGCCGGAGGAGACCACCGTTGTGGCCTGCGATGACAACGACACCCAGTATCAGAAGGCGCTCGAGTGTCTGGTGGGCGCCTCCGACAGCCAGTGACCTGACAGGATCAGATAAAAGGAAGATTATGGATTTCAAGCTTCATTCCGAATACAAGCCGACCGGTGACCAGCCGGAGGCCATCAGGCAGCTGGTCGAGGGCTTCAGAGAGGGCAATCAGGCCCAGACCCTTCTGGGTGTGACCGGCTCGGGCAAGACCTTCACCATGGCCAATGTCATCACCGAGCTGAATAAGCCCACCCTGGTCATTGCCCACAACAAGACCCTGGCGGCCCAGCTCTACAGCGAATTCAAGGAATTTTTCCCGGAAAATGCCGTCGAATATTACGTCTCCTACTACGATTATTATCAGCCGGAGGCCTATGTGCCCTCCTCTGACACCTATATCGCCAAGGACTCGGCCGTCAATGATGAGATCGACAAGCTGAGGCTTTCGGCCATCTCCTCCCTGGCGGAGAGGAAGGACGTCATCATCGTCTCCTCGGTCTCCTGCATCTACGGCATCGGCGCGCCCGACGATTACATGAATATGATGACCTCGGTCCGCCCGGGCATGACCAAGGACCGGGACGAGCTGATCCGTGAGCTCATCGACATGCAGTATGAAAGAAATGAGATCGATTTCCACCGCGGGACCTTCCGGGTCAAGGGAGATACCGTGGAGGTCATTCCGGCCGATAATAATGATTACGCCCTCCGGATCGAATTTTTCGGGGATGAGATCGACCGGGTCATGCAGATCGATACCCTGACCGGCCAGCCCAAGGCGGAGCTGACCCATGCAGCTCTTTATCCGGCCACCTTTTATGTGGTTCCCATGGACAAGATGCTCTCGGCCTGCCTGGCCATCGAAGAGGAGCTGAAGGAGCGGGTGGCCTATTTTAAAAGCGAGGATAAGCTGGTCGAGGCCCAGCGCATCGAGGAGAGAACGGAATTCGATGTCGAAATGCTGAGGGAGACCGGTATCTGCTCGGGTATAGAGAATTATTCCCGCCACCTGACGGGCCGGGTCGAGGGCCAGCCGCCCTACACCCTGATGGACTATTTCCCGGACGACTTTCTTCTTATTATTGATGAATCCCACAAGACCGTGCCTCAGATCGGCGCCATGTACAACGGAGACCAGAGCCGGAAAAAATCCCTGATCGATTACGGCTTCCGTCTGCCCTCGGCCCGGGACAACCGGCCCCTGTGCTTCTCCGAATTCGAAGAGAGAGTGGACCAGGTCCTCTTTGTCTCAGCCACACCGGCCGAGTACGAGGCTCAGCATGAAATGCTCCGGGCCGAGCAGATCATCCGACCCACGGGCCTTCTGGATCCGGATGTGGAGGTCCGGCCCATCGAGGGTCAGATCGACGATCTGGTGAGTGAGGTCAACAAGGAGACTCAGAAGCACAACAAGGTCCTGATCACCACCCTGACCAAGCGCATGGCCGAGGACCTGACGGATTATATGAAGGACCTGGGCATCCGGGTCCGCTATCTCCACTCCGATATCGATACCCTGGAGAGGACGGAGATCATTCGGGATATGAGGCTGGATGTCTTTGATGTCCTGGTCGGCATCAACCTCCTTCGTGAAGGTCTGGACATTCCCGAGATCACCCTGGTGGCCATCCTGGATGCGGATAAGGAGGGCTTCCTCCGCTCCGAGACCTCTCTCATCCAGACCATAGGCCGGGCCTCGAGAAATGCCGAGGGCCGGGTCATCATGTATGCCGACATGATGACCGATTCCATGAAAAAGGCCATCGAGGAGACCAAACGCCGCCGTCAGATCCAGCAGGCCTACAATGAAGAGCACGGCATCACCCCCACGACCATTCAGAAGGCTGTCCGCGACCTGATCTCCATTTCCAGGGAGGTGGCCGTGACCGAGGAGAAGCTGGGCAAGGACCCCGAATCCATGGACCGGGACGAGCTTCTGGACCTGATCGCCAAGGTGGAGAAGCAGATGCGGGCCGCAGCAGCCGAGCTCAATTTCGAAATGGCGGCCGAGCTGCGTGACCGCATGGTCGGCCTTAAGGAAAATCTGGAGGAGGCCGGCGAGGCAGCCCGGGAGATCCGGCTCAAGTCCCGCGCCAAGGCTGCCCCATCCCGGGCGGCAAGGTCCGAAAGAGCCCCGAAAAAATATGATCCCGCCCGCCGTCACAACCGGGGCGGCAAGGCCTGAAAAAGGAGAAAAATATGACCTGCGACCATTGCCTTTATTACACCTGGGACGAAGAGGACGAGGACTACTACTGCGAGGCCGACATGGACGAGGATGACTACTATCATTTTCTGACAGATGCCAATAAGGCCTGCCCCTTCTACCGGTCGGACGATGAATATGAGGTCGTCCGCCATCAGATGTGATCTCTTCTTATAAAAAATAAGTTCATCATAGACCGATGGCTTTCGAAGGCCGCGGGCGGGAAGACCGCCGGCGGCTTTTTCATACATTTTTCACAAAGGGATTTTGCAAGATGGTCTTGACAAGGCAAAAGGGGCGGAGTATATTACATTCATATGTTAGCACTCTATATATTTGAGTGCTAATCACAAAAAGAAAGGAGCATCTCATGGCAGAACAGTTAGACGGGCGCAAGCTGACCATATTGAACGCCGTGATCCGGACCTACCTGGAGACCGGTGAACCCGTCGGCTCGCGGACCATTTCCAAATTCAGCGATCTCAAGCTGAGCTCGGCCACCATCCGCAATGAGATGTCAGACCTGGAGGAGATGGGTTACCTGATCCAGCCCCACACCTCGGCGGGCCGTATTCCCACGGATAAGGGCTACCGCTTCTATGTGGACCAGCTGGTGCAGGAAAAGTCCCAGAAGGTCAGCGCCATGAATTCCCTCATGATCGCGCGGACCAACCGCATGGAGGAGATCCTGAAAAAGGTGGTTCGTCTGCTGGCGACCAACACCAACTACACGACCATGATCACCTCTCCTTCGACCAGGCAGAACAAGGTCAAGTTCATTCAGCTGTCCCGGCTCAATGAACACCAGCTCCTCAATGTGGTCGTGATCGACGGCAATATCGTCAAGAACCACATCCTGGACCTCAAGCAGTCCATCACCGAAGAGCAGGTCTTAAAGCTCAATCTTCTGCTCAACACCAGGCTCAACGGCCTGACCATGGCGGAGATCAACCTGGGCCTCATTTCCAATATGAAGGAAGAGGCCGGTGAATACGGCGATATCATTTCCGAGGTCCTGGATACCATAGCCGAGGTGATCCGGGCGGAGACGGATGAGGACATGGAGATCTACACCTCCGGCGCCAACAACATCTTCCGTTATCCCGAGCTGGCCGACAGCGAGAGAGCTTCCCGCCTCATCTCCACCCTGGAGGAAAAGGACGGCCTGATCGATCTGGCCAAGCTGGCCGAGGAGGGCAGCGACGAGGAGACCGGCATACAGGTCTACATCGGCGAGGAAAATGCCGTCGAGGCCATGAAGGACTGCTCGGTCATCACCGCCTCCTATGACCTGGGAGACGGCATGCAGGGCACCATCGGCATCATCGGTCCCAAGCGTATGGATTATGAAAAAGCCATGGAATCGCTTAAGCAGATCAAGACATCCTTAAGCGAGACCTTCAAGAAAGAGACATAAAGGAGAAGCAAAGTGGCAGAAGAAGAAAAGACCATGACAGAGGAAGAGGTCAAGGCTTCCGAAGAAGCGGCAGAGGAAAAGACCGAAGAGGCGGCAGCTAAGGAGGCAGCGCCGGAGGGCGAAGACACTCAGGAGACCTCCGAAGAAGCCCAGGAAGCCTCTGAAGACAATGATCCCGAAGAAACCGGAGACAAGGAAAAGAAATCCTTCTTCTCCCGCAAGGACAAAAAGGAGCTGGCCAAAAAGGACGAGCAGATCAATGATCTGACAGACCGCCTGAGACGGAGCATGGCTGAGTTTGACAACTACCGCAAGAGAACGGAGAAAGAAAAATCCGCCATGTACGGCATGGGTGTCAAGGCCGTGGTCGAGAAGATCCTGCCGGTCATCGACAATTTCGAAAGAGGCCTGGCGACCGTTCCCGAAGAGTCCAGAGACGATGCCTTTGTGACAGGCATGGAAGCCGTCTACAAGCAGTTCATGACCACCCTTGAGGGCCTGGACATCAAGCCCATCGAAGCGGTCGGCCAGCCCTTTGATCCCAATCTTCATAATGCGGTCATGCATGTAGAGGATGAGAGCCTGGGCGAGAATATCGTCGCGGAGGAATTCCAGAAGGGCTACATCATGGGCGAAACAGTGGTACGTCACAGTATGGTCAAGGTGGCCAACTGAAGACATAAATGAAAGGAACCGAGGCGGAAATAATAAAAGATCAGCGTTTCCGCAAAAGACTATAGAATACGGAGGAAAGAATTATGAGTAAGATCATCGGTATCGACCTTGGTACAACAAACAGCTGCGTGGCAGTCATGGAAGGCGGCCAGCCCGTCGTTATCCCCAACGCCGAAGGCGCCAGGACCACACCGTCCGTCGTGGCATTTACAAAGACAGGTGAAAGACTTGTCGGTGAGCCGGCCAAGAGACAGGCCGTCACCAATTCCGATAACACTGTGGCATCCGTCAAGAGAAAGATGGGTACCAGCGACAAGGTAACAGCCGGCGGCAAGAGCTACACACCGGAAGAGATCTCCGCTATGATCCTGCAGAAGCTCAAGGCTGACGCCGAGAACTATGTGGGTGAGAAGATCACAGAGGCTGTCATCACCGTTCCGGCCTACTTCAGCGATTCTCAGAGACAGGCCACCAAGAACGCCGGCAAGATCGCCGGTCTGGAGGTCAAGAGGATCATCAACGAGCCCACAGCTGCAGCTCTGGCTTACGGCCTGGACAATGAAAAGGACCAGAAGATCATGGTCTATGACCTGGGCGGCGGTACCTTCGATGTTTCCATCATCGAGATCGGCGACGGCGTCATCGAGGTCCTGGCTGTCAATGGTGATTCCCACCTGGGCGGCGATGACTTTGACAATGCCATCACCCAGTACATGATCCAGGACTTCAAGTCCAAGGAGGGCGTGGACCTTTCCGCCGATAAGATGGCTCTTCAGAGATTGAAGGAAGCCGCCGAGAAGGCCAAGAAGGAGCTGTCCACAGCCACCACCACCAACATCAACCTGCCCTTCATCACCGCTACCGCTGACGGTCCCAAGCACTTCGATATGGACCTGACACGCGCCAAGTTCGATGAACTGACACACGATCTGGTCGAAAGAACCGTCATCCCGGTCCAGAAGGCCCTGCAGGATGCCGGCCTTGTGGCTTCCGACCTGACCAAGGTCCTCCTGGTCGGCGGTTCCACCCGTATCCCGGCGGTTCAGGACCGCGTCAAGACTCTGACCGGCCATGAGCCCAGCAAGACCCTTAACCCCGATGAGTGCGTGGCTGTCGGTGCCTCCATCCAGGGCGGCAAGCTGGCAGGCGATGCCGGCGCGGGCGACATCCTTCTTCTGGATGTCACACCTCTGACCCTTTCCATCGAGACCATGGGCGGCGTGGCCACACACCTGATCGAGAGAAATACCACTATCCCGACCAAGAAGAGCCAGGTCTTCTCCACAGCAGCCGATAATCAGACCGCTGTTGACATCAACGTCCTTCAGGGCGAAAGACAGTTCGCAGCCGATAACAAGTCCCTCGGCCAGTTCAGACTGGACGGTATCCCGCCCGCACGCCGCGGTGTCCCGCAGATCGAAGTCACCTTCGACATCGATGCCAACGGTATCGTCAATGTCTCCGCCAAGGATCTGGGCACCGGCAAGGAGCAGCACATCACCATCACTGCTTCCACCAACATGTCCGATGACGAGATCAACAAGGCTGTCCAGGAGGCTGCCCAGTTCGAGGCTCAGGACAAGAAGCGCAAGGAAGGCGTGGATGCCAGAAATGAAGCCGACAGCCTGGTCTTCCAGACCGAAAATGCCATGAAGGAAGCCGGCGACAAGCTGGATCCCAATGACAAGACCCAGGTCGAGGCTGACCTCAACGACCTCAAGGCTATCCTTGACCGCACCAAGGACGGTGCCATCTCCGATGACGATCTGGATGCTATGAAGGCTGCCAAGGAGAAGCTCATGGATAGCGCTCAGAAGCTTTTCGCCAAGATGTATGAGCAGACCAATCAGGCAGGCGCAGGCCCCCAGGCCGGCCCGGGCCCGGATGCTTCCTACCAGCAGCAGGGCGGCAGCAATCCGGATGACGATGTGGTCGATGCCGACTACAAGGAAGTCTGATCCAAACACCTTCATAAAAGAAAAAACGGTGACGACAGGGGAGAGATCCTCTGTCGTCATACATGCGTATAAAGAGAGATCATTATGGCAGACAAAAGAGATTATTACGAAGTTCTGGGAGTGTCCAAGGACGCTTCCGAGGCGGACCTCAAAAAAGCCTACCGGCAGCTGGCCAAGAAATATCATCCGGACATGAATCCGGGCGATGAGGCCGCCGCCGAAAAATTCAAGGAGGCTTCCGAGGCCTATTCCGTCCTGTCCGATGCAGAGAAGAGAAAGCAGTATGACCAGTTCGGCTTCGCAGCCTTTGAGCAGGGCGGCGCCGGCGGCTATCAGGATTTTGATTTCAATGATATCTTCGGCGGTATGGGTGATATCTTCGGTGATATTTTCGGCGGAGGCCGGGGCCGGGCCCGCAACAACGGACCCATGCGCGGCGCCAATATCCGCACCTCTGTCAGCATCAGCTTCGAAGAGGCCATTTTCGGCTGCACCAAGGAGGTCACCATCAACATGAAGGAGACCTGCGAGACCTGCGGCGGAAACGGAGCCAAGCCCGGCACCAATCCCGAGACCTGTTCCAAGTGTAAGGGCTCCGGCCGTGTCATGATCCGCCAGCAGAGCATCTTCGGCATGATGCAGACAGAGACCGAATGTCCGGACTGCCGGGGCGCCGGTAATATCATCAAGGAAAAATGTCCCAAATGCCGGGGCATCGGTTATACCACGGTCAGAAAGACCATCGAGGTCACCATTCCGGCCGGTATCGACAACGGCATGTCCGTCCGTATCCGTGAAAAAGGCGATCCGGGCACAAAGGGCGGCGGCAGAGGCGACCTAATGGTCGAGGTCCGCGTGGGCCGCTCCCCCGACTTTGAACGTCAGGACAGCAACATCTTCTCCGAAGTGCCCATCAGCTTTGCCAAGGCCGCTCTGGGCGGCCCCATCCGTATCAAGACCGTGGATGGCGAGGTCGAATATGATGTCAAGGCCGGGACCCAGCCCAACACCCGTATCCGCTTAAGGGGCAAGGGCGTTCCCTCGGTCCACAATGCCGACCGCCGGGGCGATCATTATGTGACACTGACCGTCCAGGTCCCCACCCACCTGGGCAGAAAAGAAAAAGCAGCCCTCAAGGAATATGCCAAAGCCTGCGGAGAGGAAATCTGATCCATGTCCGTCAAAGTCATCCTGACTCAGATGGCGGTCATCGCCATTTTCCTGGTCCTGGGCTATCTGGCCCGTAAAAGGGACTGGATCCGGGAAGCCTCCGTCAAGGACCTCTCCTGGATCCTGGTCAATATCGGCGGTCCCTGCCAGGCCCTGTCCACCGTTCTCAACGCGGAATCCGCACCCGACAAAAAGGATGCCCTCCTGATCCTTGCGATCCTGGGAGGGCTTTACGTCGTTCTTATCATTTTCGGTCTGGTCATGGGCCCCATGATCCGGGCCAAACGGTCTGACTGGCGTTTTTATAATGTCATGACAGTCTTCGGCAATGTGGGCTTTCTGGGCATTCCCCTGGCCCAGGCCCTGATGGGGTCTACGGCAGCCTTTTATATGGCCATGTGCTGCATGATCTATAACCTGCTCTTTTATTCCTACGGTTACCTGATCCTGCGGCCCGAGGGCGGCAGCGCCGGCATCAAGCCCTCGATCTTTATCAACCCCGGCGTGATCGCCACCATCCTGGCCTTTGTGGCCTTCTTCACCGGTCTGGACCTGCCGGGCGTGGTGGATTCCTCCGTGCTTTACGCGGGAAATACCGTCACCTTCCTGGCCGTTTTCGTGATCGGCTGCAATCTGGCGGCCGTCTCCATCCGGGAGCTTTTTACCGACAGGACGGTCATCATTTTCCTTGTCATCAAGCAGCTGGTCTTCCCCATTGCCTGCATCCTCATCCTGAGGCAGATCCTGGACAATGAGCTCATCCTGGGCGTTCTGGCCATAACCCTCTCGGTGCCGGTCGGCAATTCCTCGTCCCTGGTGGCCGCGACCAACGGCTGCGACTTAAGGACCCTGACCAAGGCCACGGTCCTTACCACCCTGCTCTCCATCGTGACCATGACCGTCTGCCTGCTTGTGGCAGCCGCATAAGGAGCTTTCATTATGAAATGGATCAAATATACCATCCACACCACCGAAGAGGCCGAGGACCTGATCGCCGCCGCCCTCTATGAAAACGGCATCACCTCCATCGAGATCGAGGACAAACGCCCGGCCACGGAGGAAGAAAATGCCGGCTATTTCGGCGATGTTCTGCCCGATATGCCCGAGGATGACGGCCTGGCCGACATTTCCTTCTACACAGAGGAGGATGCGGATGCCGAGGAGCTGATCGCCCGCCTTGGCGCGGCCTTTGCCGATCTTCGCTCCTATGCCGATATCGGAGAGGCCTCCATCCGTCTGTCCGAGACCCAGGACCTGGACTGGATCAACAACTGGAAGCAGTATTTCCACAAGTTCACGGTCGATGACATCACCATCATTCCCTCCTGGGAGGAGGAAGAGCTGGAGGGTGATGAGACCATGGTCCTCCGCATCGATCCGGGCACAGCCTTCGGTACGGGCAAGCACGACACGACCCAGCTGGCCATCCGCGGCCTCCGCAAGTATGTCAGAGAGGGCGACCGCCTTCTGGACATCGGAACAGGCAGCGGGATCCTGGGCATCATCGCCTTAAAGAGCGGAGCCTCCTTCGTTTTCGGGACGGATATCGACACCAATACCCTGCCGGCCATTTCCGACAATTTCGAAAAAAATGCCATCGACCCCGCCACCTTCCCCGTGGTCATCGGCAATCTGGTCGATGATGAAGAGACCAACCAGGCAGCGGAAGAGGCGGCAAAAGCCTTCTCCGGCCGGGAAGGGGATGACGGCCTCTATGATATCTGCACAGCCAATATCATCGCCGAGATCCTGGTGGATATCGCTCCGGCAGCGGCCCGGCATCTGAAAAAGGGCGGATATTTCATCACCTCCGGCATCATCACGGGGCATGAAGAGATCGTCCGGGAGGCCTTTGCCCGGTGCGGCCTCGAGATCGTGGAAGAGGTGACCATGGGAGAGTGGATGTCCATCGTGGGACGGCTCTCCTAAGGCCGCAAACAGGGCCTTTCCGGCCCTCCGGAAAGTTGACAGAAGCTCCTGCCTGCCGTAAAATTTAAGGGTCCGTAAAAGCAATATGTTTCAGAAGACCACGGCACACAGGAGTTTTTCTATGCATCGATTTTTCATATCCTCCGCCCAGTCAGACGGACGGGTCTTATCTGTCACGGGAGAGGATGTCAATCACATTCGCAATGTTCTTCGCATGAGAATAGGAGAGGATCTCGAGGCTGTCGATGAGAACGGCCTGGTTTCCACCTGCCGGATCACAGCCCTCGATAAGGAGACTGTCACGGCGGAGGTCCTCTTTACGGAGATGAGCGGCGCCGAGCTGCCCTCTCCCCTTACCCTCTACATGGGTCTTCCCAAATTTGAAAAAATGGAGCTCATCATCCAGAAGGCTGTGGAGCTGGGCGCTTCCCGCATCGTGCCGGTCAAAACGGCCCGGACCGTGGTCAAGCTGGATGAAAAGAAGGCAGCGGCCAAGCAGGTCCGCTGGCAGGCCATCGCCGAGGCGGCGGCCAAGCAGAGCAAGCGGACCGTCATTCCGGAGGTGGCTCCCGTTATGACCTATAAGGAGGCCCTGAGGGAGGCTTCGGAGATCTCCCTGGCCGATCCCGGTCATCCCGGACAGGTCTTCATTCCCTATGAAAAGGCAGAGGGGGTGGAGGCTTCCAGGGCCCTGATCCGGGGGCTTAAGACCGGCTCTCCTGTCTCTGTCTTTATCGGACCGGAGGGAGGCTTTGAGGAAAAGGAAGTAGAGCTGGCTCTGGAAGCCGGAGCTAAGACTCTCACTCTGGGGCCCCGCATCCTGCGCTGCGAGACAGCTGCCATCACCGTTTTGTCCCTTATCATGTTTGAACTCACCTGAAATAAGGAGGACCTATGGCCAATACCAATTACCGCATGATCGTCCGCTATGACGGCACACGCTACAATGGCTGGCAGAAGCAGGGGGATACGGATAATACCATCCAGACCCGGCTCGAGACCGTCCTTTCCCGTATGACAGGTGAAAAGGCCGATATCCACGGGGCCGGCCGGACCGATGCCGGCGTTCACGCCAAGGGCCAGGTGGCCCAGTTCCGCCTGGAGACCTACCGTGATCCGGAGGAGATAAAGGACTATTTCAACAAATACCTGCCTGAGGACATAGGCGTGCTTTCGGTCTCGGAAGCCGCGCCCCGCTTCCACAGCCGCTACAATGCCTCCAAAAAGACCTATGTCTACCGGATCAGCAAGAATAAGGCGGCCCATGTCTTTGAGCGGAAATATGTCTATGAGTATGAGGGCAAACTGGATGTCAATGCCATGAAGATGGCCACCATCCAGCTCCGCGGCGAGCACGATTTCAAGAGCTTCTGCGGCAATCCCCGCATGAGGAAGACCACGGTCCGCAATCTTTACACCATCCGCATCGACGAGACGGCGGACGAGATCACCCTGACCTTTATCGGAGAGGGCTTCCTCCAGTACATGGTCCGCATTCTGGTGGGGACCCTGATCGAGGTGGGAGAGGGCAAGAGGGACCCCAGATCCATGAACGCCCTCCTGGAAGCCCGGGACAGAAAAATGGCCGGTCCCACGGCTCCGGCCCAGGGCCTGATCCTGGAAAGAGTGGATTATAACTGAAAGACTGACGGCAGGACAGAGATCCTGTCGGTCAAGAAAGAAGAAAAGTATGTCGGAAATCTATTTTGACAATTCCTCCACCACCCGGCCCTCACAGGCTGTGCGGGATATCGTCCTTAAGACCATGGACATCGATTACGGCAATCCCTCGTCCATGCATCAGAAGGGGGTGGAGGCGGAAGCCTATCTGAAGGAGACCCAGAGGATCCTCTCCTCCATTCTCAAGGTCAGGGAAAAGGAGATCCTTTTCACCTCCGGCGGGACTGAGTCCAACAACTGGGCCCTGCTCGAGACCGCCATTTCCAAAAAGCACGACGGCCGGACCATCATCACCACTAAGGTCGAGCACCCGGCGGTGTCCGAGGTCCTCAAATATCTGGAGAAGACCTATGACTACCGGATCGTTAAGATCGGAACGGACCGGGAGGGCCGCTTTGACATGGAGGCCTTTGAGGAGGCCCTGACAGAGGATGTGGTCCTGGTCTCTGTTATGTTCGTCAACAATGAGATCGGTACGGTCATGCCCATCCCGGAGATCGGCCGCTTGATCAGGGAAAAGGCTCCCAAAGCCCTTTTCCACGTGGATGCGACCCAGGCCTTCGGCCACCTCCGCATCTATCCCAAGACCATGGGGATCGACCTGCTTTCCGCCAGCGCCCACAAGTTCCACGGGCCCAAGGGCGTGGGCTTCCTCTATGCTGATGAAAGGGTCAAGCTGAAGCCCCTGATCCTGGGCGGCGGCCAGCAGATGGGCCTTCGGTCCGGGACCGACAATGTGCCGGGCGTGGCCGGCATGGGAGTGGCAGCCAAAGAGGCCTATGATAATTTTGAAGAAAGAAATGCCTATATCCGCGGCCTTCGGACCTATCTGATGGCCCGTCTGGGCGAGCTGGACAGGGTGGTCATCCACGGGACAGCTGAAGAGGGGATGGCTCCCCACATCGTCCATGCCTCCTTTATCGGGGTGGGCTCGGAGGTCCTCCTCCATTCTCTGGAGGATAAGGGGATCTACATTTCCGCAGGCTCGGCCTGCTCCACCCACAAGAGAGCTCCCTCTGCCACCCTCACGGCCCTTCATGCCGACCGGGACGAGCTGAGCTCGGGCGTCCGCTTCTCCTTCTCCGAGGAAAATACCAAGGAGGAGATCGATGCCCTTATGGAGGCCCTCAAGGCCCTCCTGCCCATGCTCCGGCGCTATCGGGCCAAATGATCCGGAAGAAGAGAAAAACAGTCCGGCCTTTGGGAAGGCCGGAAGAAAGGATAGATCATGACCAATACATTTCTTGTCAAATACGGTGAGATCGGCATCAAGGGCAATAACCGCCATGTTTTCGAGGATGCCCTCTGCAAGCGTATCCGTGAAAATCTGAAGAAGATCGACGGAGACTATACCGTCACCAAGGAGAGGGGCCGCATCTATGTGGAAGCCAATGGTGACTGGCATTATGAGGAGGCCGTGGAGGCCCTGACCCATGTCTTCGGTATCGTGGGCATTGCGCCCGTGTCCGTCTTCCCCACAGAGAGCTTTGAGGCTCTGAAGGAGGGGGTCATCGACTACATTGCTCAGGAGTATCCCGACTCCTCTGCCAGCTTCAAGGTCAAGGCCAAGCGCATCAACAAGAGCTTCGAGAAGAAGTCCATGGAGATCGATGCGGACCTGGGAGAGGCCATCCTTGAGGCCTTCCCCAAAATGCACGTGGATGTCCACGAGCCGGAGATCCTGCTGGATATCGAGATCCGCGAAAATATCTATGTCTATTCAAGGATCATTCCGGGCCCGGGCGGCATGCCGGTCGGCACGGACGGCTCGGCCATGCTCCTTCTGTCCGGTGGCATCGATTCCCCGGTCGCAGGCTACATGATCGCCAAGAGAGGGGTGTCCATCGACGCGGTCTATTTCCATGCCCCGCCCTACACCTCGGAGAGAGCCAAGCAGAAGGTGGTGGATCTGGCCAGGGAGATCGCTCCCTATACCGGCCCCATCCGATTGCATGTGGTCAATTTCACGGATATCCAGCTCTATATCTATGACACCTGCCCCCACGAGGAGCTGACCATCATCATGCGCCGTTACATGATGCGGATCGCCGAGCATTTCGCCAAGGAAAAGGGCTGTCTGGGCCTGGTCACGGGCGAGAGCATCGGCCAGGTGGCCAGCCAGACCATGCAGTCCCTGGTCACGACCAATGCGGTCTGCACCCTGCCGGTCTACCGTCCCCTGGTGGCCTATGACAAAAATGATATCGTGAAGATCGCCAAGAAGATCGGGACCTACGAGACCTCTATCCTGCCTTTCGAGGACTGCTGCACCATCTTTGTGGCCAAGCATCCGGTCACCCGTCCCAACCTGACGGTCATCGAGCATTCGGAGATGAAGCTGAAGGACAAGATCGATGAGCTGGTTCAGACGGCCATCGAGACCACGGAGATCATTAAGATCAACTGAGAAAAAAGAAAGGGAAGAGATCCGTCAGATCTCTTCCCTGTTTCGAACAGCTGAATGATGAGTCTTTATTCCACGATGTAAGGAGCAAGCACGTTCATGACTTCCGGCAGCTGAGCCTCATCGGCATGGATATTCAGATCGATGGGCTTGGACAGATCCAGAGAGAAAATGCCCATGATGGACTTGGCATCGATGATGTAGCGTCCGGAGACCAGATCGAAATCACAGTCGAAGCGGTTGATGTCGTTGACAAACTGCTTGATCTTATCGATAGAACTCAGAGAAACGGTAACGGTTTTCATATTTGCTTACCTCCTTGTGGATAATGCCTGATATCAGTTTACAAAACATGGCCGAAGAAATCAAGACATGGGACGGATTTCAGGGAAGAAAAATATGACATTTTTCCATGTCGGAGAAGGAAGAGAAAATGAAGAAAGCGGCTTTTCACAATCTGGGCTGCAAGGTCAATGAATATGAGACGGAGGCCATGAAGCAGGCCCTTTCCGAGCAGGGCTATGAGATCGTGCCCTTTGAGGAAACGGCCGATGTCTATGTGGTCAATACCTGCACGGTCACCCAGATCGCTGATAAAAAATCCCGCCAGATGCTCCACCAGGCCAGGAAGAGAAATCCCGGGGCTGTGGTCGTGGCTGTGGGCTGCTATGCCCAGAAGGAGGGCAGCGGCCTTCCGGAGGATGAGGCCGTGGACCTGATCCTGGGCAATCACGACAAGCTGTCTCTTGCCCCTATCCTTGAGGCCTATTTTGGAGAAAAGGGGACCGGCAAGGATCACCTGACCGACATCGGGTCTGTCCGGGAATATGATGCCACCTCTCTGGACCATCCCGTGGACCGGACCCGGGGCTTCGTCAAGATCCAGGACGGCTGCAACCAGTTCTGCTCCTACTGTCTCATTCCCTATGTCAGAGGCCGGGTGCGAAGCCGGAGGATGGAGGACATTCTGAAGGAGCTTTCGACCATGGGGCAAAGCGGGGTCAAGGAGGTCACCCTCTCCGGTATACACATGTCCTCCTACGGTCTCGACTTTGCCAATCCGGGCAAAAATATGCGGACACCGGAGGCCGGGGAAAATTTCCTGAACAAGGACCTGCTGGACCTCCTTTTAAAAGCCGATCAGGTGCCGGGCATTCAGCGGATCCGTCTGGGCTCCCTGGAGCCGGGTATTATGACAGAGGACTTTGTAAAGGGCATTGCCGCCATGAATAAGCTCTGTCCCCACTTCCACCTGTCTCTTCAGAGCGGGTCAGACACGGTCTTAAAGCGCATGAACCGCCGCTACACGACAGAGGAATTCCGCCGGGCTGTTTTTCTTCTCAGAAAATATTTCGACCGGCCGGCCATCACGACCGATGTGATCGCGGGCTTTCCCGGAGAAACGGAGGAGGAGGCCAAAGAGACCGAGGCCTTTGTCCGGGAGATCGGCTTTGCCAAGATGCACATTTTCAAATATTCCAGGCGTGAGGGAACCGTGGCGGCCGGTATGAGGGATCAGGTGACGGATCAGGTCAAGACCCGGAGGTCCGCGGCCCTCCAGACCATCGATAAGCAGAACCACAGGACCTATGCGGAGAGCCTGAAGGACCGGGAGATAGAGGTCCTCTTCGAGGAAAAGGAGGAGAGGGACGGCAGGACCTTCTGGAAGGGCCACAGCCGCGAGAACCTTCTCTGCCTTCTGGCCTCGGAGGAGGATCTGGAAAATACCACCGTCGGGACCCGCCTCCTCTCTCTCTTAGAGGACGGAGCGGTCCTGGTCGAAAGAGAAATGTGATAAAAAAGCTGTCTCTGCCTGACAGGCAGGAAAGGATAAGCCCATGAGTCTTTTAAGCGGATATGAACCCCAAAAAGCGCTGGCCTTTTTCGAAGAGCTCTGCGCCATTCCCCACGGCTCCGGTCACACTAAGGCCATCAGCGACCATCTGGTCTCCTTTGCTAAGGAAAGAGGCCTGGCCTTCCGTCAGGATGACCTGGGCAATGTGATCATCAAAAAGCCGGCCTCTTTGGGCTATGAGGACCATCCGACGGTCATCCTTCAGGGCCACATGGATATGGTGGCCGTCAAGACGGCCGACTGCCCCAAAGACCTGGAAAAGGAAGGCCTGGATTTGGAAATATCGGAGGGCTTTCTGTCGGCCCGGGGAACCTCCCTGGGCGGCGATGACGGCATCGCCATCGCCTATGCCCTGGCCATTCTGGATGATGAGACCCTTCCCCATCCCCCTCTTGAATTTGTGGCCACGGTAGATGAAGAGCTCGGCATGTTGGGAGCCACGGGCCTTGATGCCTCTGACCTTGAGGGACGTCTTCTCCTCAATATCGATTCCGAGGACGAGGGCATCTTCACGGTCAGCTGCGCGGGAGGCCTGACAGCCCTCTGCCGCTTTCCCATTCAAAGAGAAAAGCTGTGCGGCTTGGCTATGACGGTCAGGCTTGACGGTCTTCTCGGCGGACATTCCGGCACGGAGATCGACAAGGGCCGCCTCAGTGCCATCCGGGCTCTGGGCCGGCTCCTGAAGGCCACAGAGGACCTGCCGGTCAGGCTGATGTCCCTCTCCGGAGGAGAAAAGGACAATGCCATCGCCCGCTTTGCGGAGGCGGAGCTTCTGGTCCTGCCCGAGGCAGAGGAGGACCGTGTGAGAGAAAGGCTGGAAGCTGTCTTTGCCGATATCTGCAGAGAATACGAGACCATAGAAAAGGACCTGTCTCTGGAGATCGAGACGGAAGAGGAAGCGGAGCCGATGGAAGCTCTGGTCCTGACCGCGGAGTCGGCCCACAGGGCCCTGTCCGCCCTGATCATCCTGCCAAACGGTGTGGTGCGGAGAAATCCGGACATTCCTTCTCTGGTCCAGACCTCCCTCAATATGGGTATCCTGGAGACCCGGGGAGCAGAGGTCATTCTGACCCTGTCCCTCAGAAGTCCGGCAGCCACCGAAAAATACTTCCTTCTGGACCGGGTCAGAAGCCTTATGGAACTTCTGGGAGCCTCCTGTATCGTGGAGGGGGATTATCCCGGCTGGGCCTATCGGCCGGATTCCCGGCTTCGCGAGACCATGACAGCGGTCTACCGTGAGCTTTATGGGAGCGAACCGGTGGTCGAGGGCATTCACGCCGGCCTTGAGTGCGGGATCTTTGCTGCCAAGCTGCCTGGCCTCGATGCCATTTCCTTCGGGCCGCAGATCGAGGACATCCACACGACCTCCGAGAGGCTTGACCTCTCTTCCGTGGAGAGGACCTGGCATCTTCTGACCGAGACCCTCAAAAGGCTCTAGGAGGGCCGGGCAAAAAGCAGGAGCCTGTCCCTTGACAGATATGGGCTGTGTACCCGGCCGGGGAAGGCTGACTTTACAGAAGAGGAAAATAAGTGTACTATAAAAAGATCGGGAGGCGCTTTCACGTCTGCCGGATACAGCAAGTAAGGGGTTAACAGCATGGCAGATTTTAAAAACACACAGTATTTTAATGTGACCCAGACACAGGATCTGGAGGTCCGTGAGGTCCTGGATCTTGTTTACCACGCGATGGTGGAGAAGGGCTACAATCCCGTCAACCAGATCGTGGGCTATATCATGTCCGGAGATCCCACCTACATCACCAGCCACAAGGGGGCCCGGTCCCTCATCATCAAGGTGGAGAGGGATGAGCTGGTCGAGGAGCTCCTGCAGTTCTACATCCGCCGCGAAGGCTGGAAAGACGAAGAGGCATGAAGCGGGTCCTGGGACTTGACTATGGCTCCAAGACGGTAGGGGTGGCCGTGTCCGACCCTCTGATGCTGGGGGCGACCCCGCTTGAGATCATCCGGCGGGAAAAGGAAAATCATCTTCGGCGGACCTATACCCGGATCAGTCAGCTGATCGCAGAATACGAGGTGGGGGAGATCGTTCTCGGCCTGCCTCTCAATATGGACGGAAGCGAGGGCGAAAGAGCCGCGGCCGTCCGCCTTTTCAAAGAAGGTCTGGAAAAACGCTGTTCCCTTCCGGTCCACCTGCAGGATGAACGCCTGACCACGGTCGAGGCTGATGAGATCCTGGAATTCAACGGGATCCGGGAAAAGGACAGAAAGAAATATATCGATCGTATAGCAGCCCAGGTGATCCTGGAGGATTGGATGGCGGATCAAAACTATGGAAAAAATCGAAATGACAGCCGATGACGGCAGCAAGCAGGAATTTTATGTCGAAGCTGAGACCCGTATGAACGGAACGGACTATCTCCTGGTGTCCGACGGAGACCCGGAAGAGGCCGCAGCTTTGATCTTAAAAGATATATCCCAAGAAGCATGTGAAGAGGTAGAGTACGCAGTGGTCGAGGATGAGACCGAGCTCAAAGCCCTCTTAAGTGTCTTTGCGGAGATCTTGGACGAAGAAGCAGACATTGAGATGTAAGAAATTCTCAAGGAGGAAAATTTGAAGAAAGAAAAATTAAATAATGAGACCCTGAAGATCATCCCCCTGGGTGGTCTTGATCGCATAGGGATGAACATGACTGCCTTCGAGTACGGAGACAGTATCATTGTCGTAGACTGCGGCCTGGCCTTTCCCGAGGACGACCTGCCGGGCGTGGACTTTATCATCCCCGATGTGACTTATCTTAAGGAAAATGAGGACCGCCTCAAGGGCATGCTGATCACGCACGGCCATGAGGACCATATCGGAGCCATTCCCTATATCTGCAAGGAACTGAATACGACCATCTACACGACCCGCCTGACCATGGCCCTGATCGAGAAAAAGCTCGAGGAGCATGAGCTGACAAGGGCGGTCAAACGCCGCGTCATGAAATACGGCCAGTCCGTCACTTTGGGCCAGTTCCGTATCGAATTCATCAAGACCAACCATTCCATCCAGGATGCTGCAGCCCTGGCCATCTATTCGCCGGCCGGTATCGTGGTCCACACGGGCGATTTCAAGGTCGATTACACACCGGTCTACGGCGATGCCATCGACCTTCAGCGCTTTGCCGAGCTGGGCAAAAAGGGCGTGCTGGCCATGCTCTGCGATTCGACCAATGCTGAGAGGCCGGGCTTTACCATGTCCGAGAAGACGGTCGGATCCCGCCTGGATACCATTTTCAGCGAGCACAAGAAAAAGAGGCTGATCATCGCGACCTTTGCCTCCAACATCGACCGCGTCCAGCAGATCATCAACAGCGCCGAAAAGTACGGCCGCAAGGTCTGTCTGGAGGGCCGGTCCATGGTCAGCGTGATCGGCGTGGCCGTGGATATGGGCTATATCACGGTCGGTCCCAATACCATGATCTCCCTGGAGGAACTGGACAATTATCCGCCCGAAAAGGTGGCTCTGGTCACGACCGGCAGCCAGGGCGAGGCCATGGCCGCCCTCTCCCGCATGGCTGCCAAGATCCACAAGAAGGTCAAGATCGGCCCCGGGGATGCGGTGGTCTTCTCCTCCCATCCCATTCCGGGAAATGAAAAGGCTGTCTCCAATGTGGTCAATGAGCTCTCAGACGCCGGCGCAGAGGTTATCCTTCAGGATACCCATGTCTCCGGCCATGCCTGTCAGGAGGATATCAAGCTTCTCTACGCCCTGCTCAAGCCCACCTATGCCATTCCGGTCCACGGTGAAAGACGGCATCTCCAGGCCCAGGGCGATCTGGCCAGGATGCTGGGCTATGACAGCAGGCATATCATTCTTCTCCACAACGGCGATGTCCTGGAGCTGTCTGAGGACAAGGCCCGTGTGACAGGTCAGGTGGCCTGGGGGGCTGTCCTGGTGGATGGCCTGGGCGTGGGCGATGTGGGCCAGATCGTCATCCGGGACAGACAGAAGCTGGCCGAGGACGGCATCATCATCGTGGTCATGACCCTGGAGGGAACGACCAATATGCTGATCGCAGGACCGGACATCATCACAAGAGGCTTTGTCTATGTCCGTGAATCCGAGGACCTGATCGAGGAGGCCACGGAGATTGCCGCCCAGACGATCGAGAAATGTCTCTCCGGCCGTTCCATCGACTGGACCCGGATCAAGAACGCAGTCAAGGAAAATCTGTCGGCCTATGTGGTCGATAAGACCGGCCGCCGTCCCATGATCCTGCCCATCATCATGGAGGCCTGAAAAAGCCTTAAGCAGCGACTTTTTCCGGGCCGGATAAGGGCTGATAATGAAAGAAAAAGAATACAAAAAGACGGTCTCCCGTCTCCATACCTTTATCTCCATCCTGATCATTGCCCTGGTGGCAGTGGCCATCATTTTCCTCGGCAGGACGGCCTACCGGTTTTCCTATGCTGTCTTCAATGAGACCGCCATGGCAGAAGATGAGGGACGTGAGGCGGAGGTGACTCTGACCAAGGCCATGTCGGGCCTTGAGATCGGCAAGGTCCTGAAGGAAGCCGGTCTGGTGGCCGATCCTTATGTCTTTGCGGCCCAGGAATATCTGTCGGCTTATCACGGAGATGAGATCGCAGGGACCTATACCCTGAACACCTCCCAGACACCGACCCAGATGCTGGCGGTGATGAGCGGGGACGGGGAAACGTAAAATGATGAGTGACAAGACAGTGCGGTCCGCCCTGTCTTGTTTCACTCCGGGCAGGATAGATGAGGGAGCTTGGGCCGGATATGACTAAGGATGATCGATTTGAGATATATGCGGAATCACTGGCCGGGCCGGCTTCGCCCTATCTGGCCGACCTTAGGAAGAGGGCCGAAGCGGAGGGCGTTCCCATCATAAGGCAGGGGACCGAGCCCATTCTTCAGACCCTGCTTCTGACCAAAAGGCCGGAGACCATCCTGGAGATCGGCTGCGCGGTCGGTTATTCGGCCCTTTTCATGCACCAGGTCCTGCCGGAGGCGGAGATCGCGACTCTTGAGCTGGACCCGGACCGGGCCGACCTGGCCTGCCGGCATTTTCAGGAGGCTGGGGCGGACGGAGCCATTTCTCTTGTGCAGGGGGAGGCAGGCCTTTATCTCTCCCAAAATCAAAGGACCTTTGACCTTATTTTCCTGGATGCGGCCAAGGGCCAGTATCTGACCTGGCTGCCTGACATCAAGCGGGCCATGGCTCCCGGCGGCCTTCTCCTGGCCGACAATATCCTTCAGGAGGGGGACATCCTCGAATCGCACTTTGCGGTGGAGAGACGAAACCGGACCATTCATAAGAGGATGAGGGAATTCCTCCATGCCCTGACCCATGATGCGGAGCTTTCGACAGCCCTTCTTTCCCAGGGAGACGGGCTTTCTGTGACGGTGAAAAAATGAGACATCCCGAACTTCTGATCCCGGGCGGATCCTTTGAGGTCCTGAAGACCGCCGTGCGCTACGGCGCGGATGCGGTCTATATCGGCGGGGAGACCATGAGCCTTCGCGCCAAGGCCGACAATTTCACAAGGGAGGAAATGGCCGGGGCTATCGCCTATGCCCATGACCGGGGAACAGCCGTCCATGTGACGGCCAATATCTTTGCTCATAACAGTGATATCCGGGCGGCGGAGGCCTATTTCCATGAGCTGGCTGAGCTGAAGCCCGATGCCGTCCTTGTGGCGGATCCGGGCATGTTTGCCCTCTGCAGACGGATCTGTCCGGACATACCCATCCACATTTCCACCCAGGCCAACAATACCAATTTCGAGACCTGCCGCTTCTGGTACGAGCTGGGCGCCAGGCGCATCGTCATGGCCCGGGAGCTCTCCCTAGAGGAGATCCGGGAGAACCGGGAAAACACACCTGAGGACCTGGAGATCGAGGCCTTTGTTCACGGGGCCATGTGCATTTCC
>R21__coassemble_827_pt1 | contig 23611 bp, 19 predicted proteins | sample R21__metabat2_low_PE_030 | metagenome-assembled genome bin R21
ACGATGGGCAGGGTCAGGCCCTTCTCTCTGGCCAGGTCTATGGCCGGCAGGATGGTCGGCACAAAATGCGTGGGCGTGACCAGGTTGATGTTGTGGGCTCCCTGTCCCTCCAGATCCAGAAAGATATCCGCCAGACGCTCCCCGGAAAGGCCCGTTCCCGCCCGTCCCAGAGCGATGGGCCGGTTCTGGCAGAAAAAGCAGCCCAGGGGACAGCCGGAGAAAAAAACGGCTCCCGACCCCCTTTTTCCCGAAAGGCAGGGCTCCTCCCACATATGAAGAGCAGCCCGGGCTGCCATGACCTGATCCGTCATGCCGCACCGGCCTGCTCGGCCTCTTCTGTCAATATGGCACTGCCGGGCGCATAGCCCGCAGTTTAAATAGCTGTCTTCCGTCATGTCTTTTCTTGGAAGCTTTCCTCCGCTTATACGATACGGAACCTGCTTCGGGTCAGCTCTTCTTCTGTTTCGACCACACGGATCTCGGCGCCCAGGCCTCTCAGCTTGCCGTCAAAATTCTCGTAGCCGCGCTTGATGTATTCGATGTCATCGATGATCGTACAGCCCTCTGCCGAAAGAGCCGCGATCACAAGGCCGGCGCCGGCGCGAAGGTCGGGAGCGGATATCCTGGCCGAGGTCAGACTTTCGACACCGTCGATGATGGCGGTATTGCCCTCCACCTTGATGGAGGCTCCCATGAGGGTCATCTCATCCACATATTTGAAACGGTTTTCAAAAATGCTCTCCGTCACGACACTGGTGCCCTGGGACAGGGACAGAAGGACAGTCATCTGGGGCTGCATGTCCGTCGGGAAGCCCGGATAGGGCTGGGTCTTGACATGGGTCCGGGACAGGCGCTTTGAAGCGACCACACGGACGGAATCGTCCACGGCCTGGACCTGACAGCCGATCTCCAGGAGCTTGGCGGTGATGGCCTCCAGATGTCTGGGGATCACATTGCGGATGATCACATCGCCCCGGGTGGCAGCCGCTGCCATCATATAGGTTCCGGCCTCGATCATATCCGGCACGATGGTATAGGTGCAGCCGTGAAGCTTCTGGACACCGTTGATGCGGATGACATCCGTACCGGCTCCCCTGATATTGGCTCCCATGGTGTTGAGGAAGTTGGCCGCATCCACGACATGGGGCTCCTTGGCCACATTTTCGATAATGGTCTTTCCCGGGATCATGCAGGCCGCCATCATAATATTGATGGTCGCGCCCACGGACACGACATCCAGGAAAATATGGGCATGGTGGAGGTTCTCAGAGCTGGCATGAATGGTGCCGTGACTGATGGTCACCTCTGCGCCCAGGGCCTTAAAGCCCTTGATATGCTGGTCAATGGGCCGGGAGCCGATATCACAGCCCCCCGGGAGGGGAACATCGGCATGGCCGCATTTTCCGAGAAGGGCTCCGATCAGATAATAGGAGGCCCGGATCTTCTTGATCGAATCGCAGTCCACACCGCAGCCCGTGATAGAGGAGCCGTTGATGCGGACGGTATGGCAGTCCACCCGTTCCACACGGGCTCCTACCTCTTCTATAGCCTCCAGGAGGACAGTGACATCATTGACATCCGGAAGGTTTTCTATCGTCACGGTGTCATCCGTCATGATGGCGGCAGCGATAATGGGCAGGGCCGCGTTTTTGGCGCCTGCGATCTCGACACTGCCAACCAGCGGGATGCCGCCGTTGATAACATACTGTTCCATAATCCCTCGTACTGATCTGCGCTCAAGGTGAGCGGATAGTAACCCTATCCTACCGCAGTTTAAAGATTTTGTAAACAAAATTTAACAAAGTCAAGTCACCACCGCCGCAGGCGGGGGTGACTTGTTTTAGCTTCAGGATGGGCGCAAGCCTCTTCTGAAGCTAAAATACTGCGAAGCAGGACTTTGTTATGAGCAAGCAGCGAAGCGAATTGCGAATAACCCCGGTCAAAAGACCACCGTCTCCGGCGGGGGTGACTTCACCGCCTCCCCTTCTTCTTCCGTACGCTGAAGCCGAAGTGGCCGATGGCCCGTCCCAGGGCCCGGTATTCCCCATGGGAATAGACGATGGGCCGGCATTTTTCAAAGGAAAAGCGGCCCTTTTCATCCAGATAGGCCTCATCGGCATGAACCGCCAGGACATCGGCCAGGAACATGACATGGCTGCCCAGGTCCTTTGCCTCCATCACCCGGCATTCGATATTGACCGGTGCCCCCTTGAGCATACCGCAGGAGATATGGGAGGCCTCCTCCAGCTCAAGTCCCAGGGTCTTCAGCTTGTCCTCATCCCGGCCGGACTTCACTCCCAGGTAATCCGTGGCATAGGCCAGGTCCTCGGTGGTCAGATTGACCGTAAAGACCCCGGTCTTCCGGATCATGTCATAGGAATAACGGTCATGACGGACCGATATGCTGAGCATGGCCGGGTCAGAGCAGATGGTACCCGTCCAGGCTATGGTCAGGGCATTGTCGCGGCCCTCCTCATCCCGGCAGGTCACGATGACAGCCGGCAGGGGATAGAGCATATTTCCGGGTCTCCATTCCTGTTTTGCCATAAAGCCTCCTTCTTATATCTCTTTCGGATCCGGGGACGGAAGCGGCCAGCCGCCGCCTTCCGCGACCAGAGCGCATTTTTCCTCCCGGGTCAGTCTTTTGATCCGGTATTCCAGCCGCATGGCTTCCGGTCTTGTGGGGCATTTTTTCAAATAGACCATCTCGACCGGCAGGCGGGACCGGGTGTATTTTCCTCCCTGCCCCTTCTGATGGGTCCTAAGGCGATGGGCGGGATCGTTGGTCCAGCCGGTATAGAGGGAACCATCCCCGCAGCGGAGCATATAGACGTAGGCCTCTTCCTCCACTGCGGTCAGGACCTCTTCGACTGCCTCTTCCGCCTTTTTGGCCCGGCTCATCCGAACATGTCCTCATCGAAAATGACCGTGAAGGGCCCGTCATTTAAAAGAGAGACCTTCATATCTGCCCCGAAGCTGCCGCCCTCAACCACCTTCACATAGTCTTTGGCCTTTTCCAGCATGTAAAGATAGAGCTCTTCGGCCATATCCGGCGCGCCGGCATGAAAAAAGCTGGGACGGTTGCCCTTTTTGCAGTCGGCATAAAGGGTAAACTGGGACACGAGGAGGAGCTGGCCGTCCACGTCCTTCAGGGACAGATTGGTCTTTCCCTCCGCATCATCGAAGATGCGGAGCTTGCTCAGCTTTTCCAGATATCGGTCCGCTGTCTCTCTGGTATCATTCTGACCGATGCCGACCAGGACCAGAAAGCCCCGGCCGATCCGGCCGATCTCCCGGCCCTCCACCGTGACGGAAGCCTCCGTCACGCGCTGTATCACAAATTTCATAAGGCTTCGACCTTTCTCAAAAATGACCGTATTTCCGGGCGGAGTCTGACTGCGCCGTCTCCGCTGCCCTTATTATAAGACCTGGCATTTTTCCGCGCAATGTCCGGCGCAGGACTTCCGAGAGACAGCTTGCCCCTTTCTTCTCATATATGGTATAATAATCTGACATATTCTGTAACAGAGGAATTTAAAGGAGAGCTTATGAATACAGATATCTCCGTTTATATAATCTTTGCCATCGTGGTGATCCTCCAGCTGCTTCTGATCTGTCTCTTCGGCTGGACCTTCATCATTCTTATAAAGGGCATCAAGGCCTGGAAGACCAGGGGCAGGACCATTCCCGCCAGGGTCTCGGCCCGCAAACTGCACTTTACCTTTATTATCTGCGCCCATAACGAGGAAAGGGTCATCCGCAATCCGCTGGAATCCCTGGCCAAGCTCAACTATCCCCGCCATCTCTGGAACGCCTATCTCATCGCAGACAACTGTTCCGACAAAACGGCGGAGATCGCCGCTTCCTATCCCTTCGTGACCATCCTGGAGAGGACCACCAGGGAGCCCTCCACCAAGGGCAAGGCCCTCCGCTGGGGCATCGAAGAGCTGAAAAAGCTGGGAGTGGACCGGGACAATATCTATATTCCCCTCGATGCCGACAACCGCGTGATCCCGGAATTCCTGGACTACATGGAAGAAAAGTTCCTGGACGGCGCCGAGGTGGTCAATGCCCACCGGGTGGGCAGCAACCCCTACCAGAGCCTGATCTCGGGCTGGTATGCCATCTACTGGGCCATGACCATGTTCTTCTTCTGCTGGCCCCGTCACTATATCGGTTATTCCGCCACCATCTCCGGCTCGGGCTTCGGCTTCAAGCCCTCCGTCCTGGGTGAGGAAGGCTACTGTGTCTCCACCATCACGGAGGACATCGAGCTGGCCGCCATGCTCAATATCCGTGGCATCCGCGTCAAATATGCCCAGGATGCCATTTATTACGATGAACAGCCCACAAGACTCGGCCAGCTGATCCCCCAGCTCCACCGCTGGGCCACAGGCGGCTGGCAGGTCCTTAAGAAATACACCCCGAAATTCCTCATTCAGATGAAAGAGAAGCCTTCGGCCTTTGTCTACGACTGTATGGTCACCCCCTTTATGACACCGGCCATCAGCCTGTCTGTCATCCTGACCGTCCTGTCCTGGGTCCTGACCTTTATGCACAGCGGCGGCATCTCTATCCTGGCCTTTGCCATGACCGTCTTTATCTATGCCGGCACCATCGTGGTCGGCTATGCCGCCAGCCGGTACAGCGGTCATGATCCCAACCGTATGATCCCTGCCATCATTTTCTACCCTATCTTCCTGCAGATCTTTGCCCTGATCTCCCTGATCGCCTTCTTCAAACCTCAGAAGGTCTGGACCAAGATCGAACACTATGGCCTGCAGGATGAGGCAGTCTGATTATTCTGACCGCATGTCCTGCCGGATATGCGGTCTTTTGAGCGGGTTTTCAGGTCTTTTTTGAGGAGGAGGACTTTTTATGGAATTCGAAGTACCTTATATCGTTGCCTCGGTTGCCATCGCCGTCATGAACTGCGCTGTGGCGGCCTATGCCTTCCACAAGAACAGGACCACAGGCCTCTATCTTTCCCTGACCTGCCTGGGCGCGGCCTTCGTCGATATCAGCTACATGGTCTCTGTCCTCCTCAAGAGCTATTTTGCCTTTTCCCTTGCCTCCAGCATCTATTTCATCGGCATCGACATGATGCTGAATGCCCTGATCCTGTTCGTTCTGGCCTTTGCCCGTCAGAAGAGGAACCGCCTCACCCATTGTCTCCTCATGGTCTCCCATACCTATATGACCTTTGAAATGGTCATCTTCCTGATCAATCCCTTCCGGGAATTTGTGATCAGCTATCGGTATGACGGCTCCTTCCTTGCTCCCTACGACTATGTGATGCATCCCCTTTATGTGGGACATCTGATCTACACCTACGCTCTTGTTGTCCTCTTTGGCATCATTCTTATTGACAAGGCCATCCATGTCACCTCCCGCTACAGAAATCAGTATATCTACCCCATTATCAGCGTGCTGGTCGTTGTCGGCGTCAATGCCATCTTCCTTTATCTCAAGGGACTTACCCCCCTGGCCAGACTTGATTTTTCCACTCTGGGCTATGGCATCGTCTGCATGATCCTCTACTGGAGCTGCTTCTCCTACACCCAGAACGGCATGCTCAAATATTTCCGCAATGACCTCTTCAATGTCCTGGATGAGGGCATCCTCTTCTTCGATTATGACAGCCGGCTCATCATGTGGAATAAAAAGATGAAGGACTTCCTGCCGACGATCAAAATAACCGAGGATATGCCGCTTTCCCAATTTGTCTCTCTTTGCGAGATCCGGCCGGATCGTCTCTCTTCCTCAGAGGCCACCTCCCAGTGCTATCTGGCCATGAAGGATGGCATGACCCGCCCGGTCCGTGTGGACTACAAGCATGATATCGACCGCAAGGGAAAAACCATAAGCTACATCCTGACCTTCCGTGATATGACCCTTCACCTGGACCTTCTGACAGGCTTCCACACCAAGGATGATTTTGTCGAACGGTATCTGACAGAGGCAGGCAGCCTCTCCTATCCCGTCTCCTGCGGCATCTGCGACATCAATGCCCTGACCGATATCAACAATGATGAAGGCCGGCAGACCGGCGATCATGAGATCCGTGCCCTGTCCAGGCTCCTTCGCAAGCATTTCCCGGACAAGAGTCTTTTTGCCCGCGGACGTGATGCCAACCTCCTCGTGGTCTGTCCCGGTATGCCCATCTCGGACATGCGGGAGACCCTGGAAAAGGTAGCTGCGGAATTCCCCCGCCCGATCGCCTATGCCGCCATGGAAGCCGACGGTCAGAAAAAGACTGCTGCCCAGGCTCTCAATGAGGCCGGCCAGGCCATGCAGATCCGAAAGATCCTGGATGAGGATTCCAACCGGTCAGCCATCCTGACCTCTCTGATCCAGGCTCTCAAGGAAAGTGATACCGAGACCGAGGCTCACGTCAAGAGAACTCAGGAGCTGGGCGAAAAGCTGGGACGGAGGCTGGGACTTTCCGACCTGGAGCGGGCCGAGCTTTCCCTCCTCTGCATCCTTCACGACATCGGCAAGATCGGTGTTCCGGTCGAGATCCTCAATAAGCCCGGTGCCATTTCCCGTGAGGAATGGGCCTCTCTCAAATCTCATGTGACCAAGGGCTACCAGATCGCCAGAAGCACGCCGGACCTTATGGTCATCGCCGAGAGCATCCTCCATCATCATGAAAGATGGGACGGCACGGGCTACCCCGATGCCCTCTCAGGCGAGGACATTCCGCTCCTTTCCCGCATGATCGCCATCGTGGATTCCTATGATGCCATGGTCAATGACCGTCCCTACCAGAAGGCCCGTTCCCTGGATTACGCCTTCCTGGAGCTGGAGCGCTGCGCCGGCCACCAGTTTGATCCCGACCTGACAGCGGCCATGATCACCATGCTCAAGGAAGAGAGAGCGGCCGGCCTCCTGACAGATCATTCCGACCGGACCGGCACACCCGTTCCCGATGAGCCCAGTCCGGAAAGCCTTCTGCTTCGGGAATCGGCCGACAAATATATCTTCCCCATCTTCCACTCCACCTATTATCTGGATGAAAATATGCATATTATCACCATGGACAGTCATTTCGAGGAGATCACCGGCTACAGCCGGGAAGATGTCGAAGCCCTTCATATGATTCAGGCCGACCTGATCCCGGAGGCATACCGAGAGGCCTATATAGCCCTGGTCAATCAAGAAAAGGCCAAGGATCTCTATATCCACCACAAGCTCCTCAAAAAGGACGGCAGTGAGATCGATGTCCTCTGCTTCGGCCGTGAATATTTCGACCCGGCTGTCCGGGCTTCCCGGTCAGAGATCCTGGTCGCAGACATATCCACCATCCGCTGAAATGCCAAAACAGAAAAAGACAAAGAAAGACCCCGAAAGCTCACCATGGGCTTCGGGGTCTTAGTTTGCCAGGCCGGCATCCTTTGGCAGGCGCCTGGGATGCTCGGCATAATATTCTCTTTGGATCTCCTGGTAAAATTCCAGGACCCGGGAGGCGAATTTCTCTCCGGAAAATTCCGCCACCCTCTTTTTGCCCTCCTCGACCATGCGGGCGCAGAGATCCGGATCTCCCAGCAGGTCCGTCAAATGGTCGGCAAAGGTCTCGTAATCGGTGTAGGTAAAGCCGTTGGAACCGGTGGTCAGAATAGGGGCCAGGCAGGGATCGTCCCGGCAGAGGACCGGTGTCCCGGCTGCCATGGCTTCATAATAGGTGAGACCCTGAGTCTCACTGGTGGAGGCGGACAGGAAGACCTCACCGGCAGCATAATGATCCGCAATGCGGTCCTGAGGCACAAGTCCCGTGAAGCGGACCAGGTCCTCGATCCCCAGCTCTCCGGCTTCTTTCTTCAGATTTTCCAGATAGGCGCCGTCCCCGGCCAGGATAAAGACGATCTTTTCCGGCCACCGGCCTTCTTCCGTATATCTTTTGAAATATTCCAGAAGCTCGGTCATATTTTTTTCCCGGACCACCCGGCCGACCGTCATGATGATCCGGGCCTCCTTCGGGATGTCCAGCTCCTCGCGGATCTCCTCCCGGGCCGTCGGTGAGGGCTCTGAAAATTTTGAAAAATCAAGGCCGGTCGGAATGACCCGCATGGTGGTCGAGACCTTGTAGCGCATCAGTCTCTCCCGGATCTTTTCACTTGGGACGATGACCCCGCTGACATTTTTCAGAATAGCCTTGGAAAAGAAGACCGCGACCTTGCGGCCCACCGCTGCCGAGGGTGAGAAATAATGGGTGTAATCCTCGTAAAGCGTATGATAGGTCTGGATCACGGGCACGCCACATTCCCAGGCCACATATTTGGCCAGGACAAAGGTAAAAAATTCCGTCTGGGAATGGACCACATCCGGATGCCAGTCGATGATGGGCTTGACAGCCTTGCGGCTGGGATTGGTGGCCAGACGGGCCCCGTGGCAGAAATGCTCTCCGCCGGACGAACCGATCCGGTAGACATTTCCCTCTATGCTGTTGTGGCGGTCGGAAGACGGGCACATGATGCGGACATCATGGCCCAGCTTCTTCAAAGACTCTTCCAGTATGCAGACAGAGGTCACGACCCCGTTGACCACGGGCTTGTAGACCTCCGTTGCAATCAGTATCTTCATCCGCTTCTCCCAACAGTTATTGCGCTTACTTCTTCAGCCTTTTCCGGCGCAGGCCTCCCTTGACCACAAAGACGGCGATCACCAGGATCACCAGGGCCGTCACGATCCAGGCCCAGACCGGAATGTCGTAAATGTTGAAGCACCTGACATTGATCCACATGCGGTTGATCCTGTCATTGGCCTCATCATTAAAATACACCATAACAGACGATCGGGCAATCGTTTCCTGACTGGGGTACCGGGCCGCCAGCTGGCGGTTGACCTGGTCCGTCGGCGCGGTGATGGTATAGTCCTCGCTGTCCGCATCCTCCGAGAAGAAATAGGCCAGGGAATAATCGGTCGTGTCCTCCTCATCCTCTTCGGCCCCGTAGTTCCAGTCGGCATATTCGAAGATGCGGGTATCGTCCTCATTTCCGGCTATGCAGGAGGTGTAGCCCACATAGAACATATTGCGGATGGCGATGTCCGGCCGGGACATGAAATTGACGAAGGCCTCGGCCGCCTGCTGCTTGGCTTCATTGCCGGCCACGCCCTCTTTCAACATACACCAGCCGTCAAAGTAAATGTTGGTACATTCCTCCGGCACGGTAAAGGCCAGGTAGAGATCATCCTCCTCGGCCTGGTCCAGGGTGTAGACACCGTCTCCCGACCACTGAAGGTTGAGGTAGACCTTGCCGGTCACCATGTCGGCCTTGCCGGCATCGGACTCAAAGGAGTAGGCGTTGGCATTCTTGACCGACTGGAGCCAGTCCTGAGCCGCCGCCACCGTCTCCTCGGAGGTATCATTCATTTCATCCTCCAGCTTCTTATGGTAATCCGGATCGGACTTGAATGCCTCAGAGGTCAGAAGGTCGGACTTGATGGCCCCGAGGGCCGCGAAGTAGGAATCGCGGACGTTGTCCTTTAATGTCACCCGTCTCCGGTAATCCGGATTGGAGAGGACCTGCCAGGTCGAGGCGTCCTCCTCGGTCACATAGTCGGGATTATAGACGATGCCTGTCACGCCCCACATGTAGCCGGCCATATATTTGGACCAGGGCTCACCATTGATCTCATGAGTTTCGAAAATGTTCTCGATATAGGGCGAGACATTTTTGGCATAATAATTGTATTCGTTGTCAGTGTCGAAAAATTCCTCCGAAAAGGGCTCCAGACGGTCTTCCGCCATGAGCTTCATGACCATGTATTCGGAGGGGCAGACCAGGTCGAAGGTATCGCCTATGGTCAGCATGTTGTAGAGGTCTTCATTGGCTCCGAAGGTGGAATATTCCAGGTTGACCCGGACGCCGTAGGTCTCGTAGTACCAGGACTTAAAATCCTCCAGGACGGAATTTTCCCCGAAGATATCTCCGCTCTCGAGGTCGATCACATCCTCCTCGTCCCAGTCTCCGAAATCCACATATTCCTCCCAGTTGCAGACCCGGAGGGTGACCGTGGGAACGGACTCCGCAAAGACCGAGGACGGTGTCAGGACCAGGACGGCGGCCGCGGACAGGGTCAGGGCCGTCAAACGTTTCATAAGGCCCGGTATTTTTTTCACTCTCATACGCCTACCCTCCTCATTTCTTTTTCCTTTTTGACAGCGGCCCGTCCGGCCCGGGCATTCATGACGATCACGATAATGATCACGATGGCAAAGATCACGGCCGACAAAGCCCAGAGGGCTGTCTTGATGGTGGTCTGGGCTCCCTTGGTCGCATTGACCACATAGGTCGAAATGGTGTTGAAGGTGGCGGGCTTGGTGTAGGTGGCGATGAAATAATCGTCCAGAGACAGGGTGACGGAGAGCATAAAGCCCGTGACCACGCCCGGCATGATCTGGGGCAGGACCACCTTGCGGAGGGCATAGGCCGGTGTCGCGCCCAGGTCCAGAGCCGCCTCATAGGTGGCGGAATTCATCTGCTTGAGCTTGGGCAGGACCGACAGGTAAACAAAGGGAGCGCAGAGGGTCACATGGCCGGCCAGAAGGGGCAGATAGGTGTCCTTGCTGACGCCGAAGACCACGACCAGGAGAATGCAGAGGGAAAAGCCCGTGACCACATCCGCATTGACGACCGGGATCTGGTTCATAGCTTCAATGGCAGCCGAGGCCCGTCTCTTTGAATAAAAGGCCCCGATGGCCCCGATGGTCCCCAGGAAGGTAGCGATGACCGAGGAAAGCAGGGCCAGGACCACCGTGCCCAGGATCATGCCCGTGAGCTCGGGCGTGGTGAAGAGGGTCACATAGTTGTGGAGGGAAAAGCCCCGGATCGCGCCGATCTGGGTGGCGTCCGTGAAGGAATAGACCGCCAGAATAACGATAGGCGCATAGATCAGGAAGAGGATAAAGGCGATAAAAAGCATTCTGACTGTTTTTTTCACAGGAGAGCACCTCCTCTCGACGTGTTATCCGTATCAATATTTTTGGTCACCAGAGTGAAAACGCAAATGATGGCCAAAAGGATCAGGGCGATCATGGAGCCGCCGTGCCAGTTGTAGGCGGAGAAGTAGCTGCCGATGAGACTGCCCATGATGTAGGTCGAATTGTAGAGCATATCCAGGACCACATAGTTGGTCATGGCCGGCAGGAAGACCATGGTCACGCCCGAAATGATGCCCGGCATGGACAGGGGCAATGTCACCTTGAAGAAGGCTCCGGCATTGGTCGCGCCCAGGTCCCGGGCCGCTTCGACCAGGGAATTGTCCATTCGGGTCAGGACATTGAAGATGGGCAGGATCATAAAGGGCAGGAAATCGTAGGTCATGCCTATGACTGCATTTAAGAAGGGGTAATAGGCCAGATTGCCCTCAATGACCGTCAGGATCTCCTTGAGAGCCGTGATGCGGAGGGAGAAATTGATCCACATGGGCAGAACAAAGATCATGATGATCACGCCCTTGGCCTTCAGATGGCTGCGGGCCAGAATGTAAGCTGTGGGATAGGCCAGAAGCAGGCAGACCACCGTGGTCACAAAGGCCACCGCCAGAGAGTAGCAAAGGGTCCCCAGGGTATTGGGGTCCGTGAAAAAGTTAAGTAAATTTTCGAGGGTCGGCTGCCCCGCCCCGTTGGTGAAGGCAAAATAGACCAGGACGATCAGGGGCGCGACCACAAAGATCAGGAGAAAGACGGCATAGGGAATGCCGAGACTTTTCCTTGAAAAGCTCATTTTCCTCATGTCCTCTCTCCTTTATTTCTTCAGGCTGAAACGCATCTTGTCGACGGGCATGATCAGTCCGACCTCATCTCCCATGTTCCAGAGGTATTCATCGTAGGTGATGAAATCCTGTCCCTGGTCCGTGGAAATGACATAGACGTAATGATCGCCCTCGTAAATGAGGTTGGTGATCTGGCCGGAGACCAGACCGGTCTCCACCTCGTCCGTCATGGTGATGTCCTGGGGCTCGATGGAAATAAGGACGCGGACCCGGGACGGATCCACCGCTTCGCCCCTGGCATCAAGGAGACTGCCGTCGGCCTGTCTCTTACTGCCCGGAATGATCTGCGTCACGGAGGTCTCGATCCGTTTGTCATTATATTCCAGACGGAAGTCACGGTTGAGATCAGCCTGGAAGACATTGGTGTGGTCCGGAGCGATCATGATGTGGATATTGTCGGGATCGACGAACATGCCGACCTTATCACCGACCTTAGCGGCATTGACCGACTGAATGACCATCTCATATTTGCCGAATTCGACCGTGATCTCATAATGGATGCCCTTGAAAATGACAGAGGTCACCTGGCCGTCGATAATGCCCTCCCCCGGAGGCGTGAGGACCACATCCTCGGGACGGACAACGGCCGTGATATGGGTGCCCTGGGCCACATCATCCACGCAGGTGAATTCTCCGCCGGCGAAACGGGCCCTGAATTTTCCGGTCATGATGCCGTTGAAGATATTGGACTCGCCGATAAAGTCGGCCACGAAGGCATTTTTCGGCTCGTTATAGATATCCTCCGGCGCGCCGATCTGCTGGACCGTGCCCTTATTGAGGACCACGATCTTGTCGGACATGGTCAGGGCTTCCTCCTGATCATGGGTCACATAGATAAAGGTGATGCCCAGTTCCTTATGCATGGCCTTGAGCTCCAGCTGCATCTCCTTTCTCATCTTGAGGTCCAGCGCGCCCAGGGGCTCATCGAGGAGAAGGATCTCGGGCTCATTGACCAGAGCGCGGGCAATGGCGATCCTCTGCTGCTGTCCGCCGGACAGGGTGGTCACGGCGCGGTTCTCGAAGCCCTCCAGATCGACCAGCTCCAGGACCTTGGCCACCTTGAGGTCGATCTGCTTTTTGTCCAGCTTCTTCAGCTTGAGACCGAAGGCAATATTCTCATAAATATTCATATGAGGGAAAAGGGCATAATTCTGAAAGACCGTGTTGATGGGTCTTTTATTGGGCGGAAGCTTTGTGATGTCCTGACCATTCAGAAGGATCTCTCCCGAGGTCGGGATATCAAAGCCCGCGATCATGCGGAGGGTGGTGGTCTTGCCGCAGCCGGAGGGACCCAGGAAGGTCACGAATTCTCCACGGCCCACCTCCAGATTGAAATCATTAACGGCCGTAAAGCCGTCCTCGTAGGTCTTGACGATATGCTTCAGTTCAATGATATTGCTCATCTTTAGCTTCCCTCTCTCATAAAATCACAAATTTTTTGACTCAGAAGGTCGGCGGGGTTCTGACCCATATCAGACGGGCCGGTCTGGCCGATCTGTTTTCGGGGAAATGAGGCCGGTCGGCCTTGTAATAAAAGGCCTGGCCTGCCTTGACCGGATAGGTCTTATCTCCCAGATGGAGGACGATGCGGCCGGAAAGAACATAGCCGAATTCCTCCCCGTCATGGGGCTTATCCACCGGCTGGGCCGAGCCGGGCTTCAGCTCAACCAGAAGGGGCTCCATCTGATTTTTCTGGGCCGTGGGAATGATCCACTGGATGGAGGAGCCGGCTTCATCGAATTTCTCGAAAAATTCCTCTTCGGAATAGACGATCTGCTCCTCCTCCGTTTCCGCAAAAAATTCCGAGGCCGTGGAGCCCAGGCATTCAATGAGATCGAGCAGGGTGACCACAGAGGGCGACACCTGGCCATGCTCCAGCTGGGAAATGTAGCCCTTGGTCAGCTCTGTCCGGTCTGCCAGCTCCTGCTGGGTCAGGCCGTTGCGGTTTCGGAGGTCCTTGATCCTCCGGCCTATGTTTTCATTGATCTGTTCTATTTCCATGATATCTCCGTGGTTTTTTAATTTCAAACCAAATGTCAGAAATTGCTAAACTTTTCTGATAAAAATATATATCGCACATAAAGGACTGTCAACAGAAATTCCAAAAAAAGTCTCATTATGCAACACTTTGGCAACATAAGCCCTGTTATGCTCGGCCCAGCCTTTCAGGAAGGGGCTGCAAAATTGAAAAAGGAGGAATCCATTATGAAATTTTACAAGAAAATTCTGGTCGGCCTTTTAGCTGCTGCCACCATCTCAGCCACTGCTCTTCCGGCCTTTGCCGGTCCCCGCGTCATCTCTCCTGTCCGTCAGGAATCCAGTGTGGAACATGCCACATTTCTGATCACTCGTGATTGGGACAACAACACCGTCTACCTCAACCAGTACCTGAACGGAAGCAACGTGGAAGGCGCCCTGCCCTTCGGCATCACCGCCTTTGTCAGTCCCGACGGCAAGAGCGGCCGCATCGAGATAGATGCCTCCAAGGCTCCCGACTCCTACACCATCGACAAGATCGGCAGGACCAAACTCTCCGACATCATCCGCTTTGCGGACGGCACAACGGTCGATTCCATCACCTTCGGCCCGGCAGAGTTCCCGGAAAGCATCACCTGCGATTATCAGTGTAAGGTCCACACCAGCAATGGTTCCATTCTCAAGGAAAAGACCATGACCTTTAAGGACACGGACGGGACCAAGTACACCCTGACCATGAACATCCCCGGTAACCACACCGTCGGCTATGACAGCGACACCCCCAAGATCGCCATCCTCAGATGGCAGTCCTGATCCAAAGCAGACCACCCGGGGAAAAAAATGAAAAAGAAAAAGCTTTGCAACACATTTGCATCAGACCCTCTGATAAGCTGAAGCCAACCTGATAGGAACAACAGATCACACATTCAGATAGATTCATTTTTAAGGAGGTAAAGCCTATGAAGTTCTATAAGAAAGCTCTTGCCGGTATCTTAGTCGCCGCCACCGTCACTGCTACAGCCGTTCCGGCCTTTGCCGCAGAAGGACCCGTCACTCCCGTTATCAAATGCGAGGACGGAAGCGAAAGAGTCATGACCTCCCGCGATATGGCCACCGGCCCCGTCGTTGATCCCCTTGTTCCCGAGTACTGCTACGGACAGAGAGTCATCATCTCTCCGGACGGCACGGAGAAGGTTCCCGCCGTCATCACTCTGGTCACATGGCAGGAAGATGGAAAGCCCCTCTACCTGGTCATGGACAACACCGGACGGAAGCTGGCTCTTCCCACCGAAAAGATCGTGGAAGCTGAGCCCATGTGAACCGATTGACCGGTCGATCCGGATCACCCCATTGGATCATCTTTAGGAAGGATAATCCCGCTATATTTTTTCTTGAAAAAGGAGGTAAGCCTATGAAGTTCTATAAGAAAGCTCTTGCCGGCGTTTTAGTCGCCGCCACCGTCACCGCCGCAGCCGTTCCGGCCTTTGCCGCTACAAATGATATGACCGCAGATGCCAATGGCGGACGCGTCATGACCGTCAAGCCGACCACCACCGTCATTCCCAACGAAAAGGCCAAATATGCCATCGACCAGAAGGTCATCTTCTCCACAGAGGATTTTGACAGGGGAACCGGCACCATCTTCCTGGTCTCCGAGACCGAGAGCGGTCAGCCCCTCTACTACGTGATGGACAGCATCCACCGGATCTACCTGGTCACGGAGGATAAGATCGAGGGAGTGGAGCCGGCTCCTGAAAAGACAGAGGTCGAGCATCCGGATTGCCAGCCGCCCAAATATTTCACCGACCAGAGGGTCATCATCTCCCGGGATGGTGTCGAGAGGGTCACAGCCGTGGTCTACATGGTCTCCTGGACTGAGGACGGCCAGCCGGTCTACCACCTCATGGACAATATCCACCGCATCTTCATCCTCTCCGAGGACAAGATCCTGGGCCTGGAAGGTGAAGTCAACTGACCGCATAGCCGATAGCTTTTAAGAAGAGCATAGAAAAAGGAAGCCGCAAAGGGCTTCCTTTTTTTAGTGTCTCACCTGGCGGATCAGGGCCTCCGCCCTGCCGCAGTCGGCAAAAAGCAGTTCCTCGAAAATGGCCTCCACATTGCCGTCGGAATGCTCGACCTGGCGGGTGAAGATACGGACGACCTCGATGCGGTCGGACAGGGTCCACCATTCTTTTGCCGGCCGATCCTTCCTCTCCTCACTGTTTTTCAGATAGGTGAGGAGCTCGATGTCCCGCAGGCACATAAGGAGGAAGACGGCAAATTCCGCCTTGCCCAGAAGATCTCCGTCGTAAAGGGCCCGGGGGAAATACCGGACCGTATAATAGACCATCAGATGCTCCCAGGCCATTTCCCTCTCAAGAGAGCAGGTCTTATCCCGCATGAATCTTCGAAGCGGAGACAGCCTTTTGCCTTCATGGAAAATGCCGCCGTCCCACCTCTTCAGCTGATCCAGCAGGGTCTGCCACTCCTCTCCCAGGACCTCCATGGTCTCCAGAATGGCCAGTCTTTCATCGTAATAGGTCTTCATCTCCTCTTCCGTGACAGGCGCCATGTCAAAGGTCATTTCCCGGAAGCGGAGGAGGGTCGGAGCTTCTGCCTCATCGTTCTCCTGCTCTTCTTCCGGGACGGAAGCTGTGTCGAAAGCACTGCTGCCCAAACTTCCGGAAAAGAGACCGGAAAAGTCAAAATCAGCCGGAAGGGGGGCATCGGCTTCTGCCTCCTGCTTTTCGGAAGGAAGTTCCTCCCGATCTGCCCTCACCTCTCCTGTCAGATCGGACTCGCCGGCATTGATCTTAGCCTGGAGCTCCCGGCAATAGGCCAGGTAGCGGATGATCCTCTCATCTATGGTCAGCCACCGGTCCTGAAGCAGGGCAATGGCTCTCCGGCGAATGATCTCAAGATCAGAGGGAGACAGAAGCTCTTCGCCCTCATCCGTCTCAGCAAAGCTGTCCCCTTCTTCATATTCCGGTCCTTCATAGGGCACCATGGTGTCCTTATCCTGCTTGGTAAAGAGAAGGCGGGCTGCCTCCTCGCAGGACAGGGTCAGTGTCCTCTCCTCATCCCTTCCGAAGGGAATGGTGTAGCGGGGAAATTCCCGGCAGATGGTGCAAAGGGCCTTTTCCCCTTCGGACTTCTGGATATCGCAGAGGCCTTCCTCATTGAAGAAGGGACAGGTATCGTGACGAAGGCGGAAGGTGTGGAAGACCTCGCCGTCCTCCTCCACATCCTCTGTTTCATGGCGGAGACGGTCACCCAGGTTGCCTTTTATCTCCTGGTATTTCCGATAGGTCTCCTCATCGATATCGACCTCCCAGCCGCCCAGACAGCAGCTGTGCTCACATTCACCGCCCAGACATTCAAAGAGGTCATAATGATCCGGTACATATCTCATGGCATTTTCCTCATTCCACGCTTTTCAGAGAATCGATCATATCGATCCGTTTCAGGTTGATGTGAGTGATCAGGCTCACGATCAGGGTAAAGAGGGCGGTCATGGCCGCCGTATAAACAAAGCTCAGGGCCTTCAGCTCATTGACAAAGCGGGCCTTTTCGATCTCGATAGTCCCAACCACCATATGGCTCAAAACGATTCCCAGGACCAGGCCCAAGCCTATGCCCAGGACCGTCATGATGACCGTTTCGCGATTGATATAGCGGTCGACCTCCTTGTCATAAAAGCCCAAAACCTTGAGGGTCGCGATCTCCCGCCGTCTCTCGGTGATATTGATGTTGGACAGGTTGTAGAGGACCACAAAGTCCAGCATGGCCGACAGAACGATCAGGATCAGGACCACGAAGTTGAGGGAGGTCAGGCTCTTGTCCACGTTGTCGATAAGGGTGGACCGGTAGACAACAGACAGGACCCCGTCCCTTGAGAGCAGGCTTTCGGACAAAGTCTCCTTTTGGCCCTCCGTCAGGTCTCCCGTCTTAAAATAGACCATATTGGGACGGTAGGTCAAACCTGCCTTTTCCAGAGTCTCCACGCTCATGTAGACATAGTGCTCGATATAGTTTTTGGCCACCGCCGCGATGGGCAGGGTCAGACTCTTATTGTCCACATCGGTCAGGCTGATCTCATCACCCACGCCCAGGCCCGTCATGGCCGACAGCTTCTGGTCTATGATGACTCCGTCATTTCCCAGGGCCAGCTTCTCGCCCGTTGCCGCATCGGTAAAGGCCGCAATGCCCGACAGGTCATCCGGCTCGACCGCCATGAAAAAGCCGTCGATGCCCTCTATTTCCGCCGTCTTTCTTTCCGACTTCACGGCGGAGAGGACGGCCGGGTTGGCTGAGATATTTTCAAGAGCATCCCCCTCGTCCTCGGAGACATAGGCCAGTCCGTCAAACTGATAAATGCCGTAATACTGGAGGGAGGGAATATCCACGATGGCATCCCGGATACCGAAGCCCGTGAGCATGAGGGCCGCGCAGCCCGCGATCCCTCCTATGGTGATCAGGACTCTCTTTTTATAGCGGAAAAGGTTGCGGATGGTCACCTTGCTGGAGAAGGAAAACCGCTTCCAGATAAAGGTCAGTTTTTCCAGAAGGATCTTTTTTCCGGGCCTGGGAGCCTTGCCCCGCATAAGCTCCGAGGGCTTTTCCCTGAGGACCTTTAGGGCCGTCAGGACACCGGTCCCCGACACGCAGAGGACCGTGATCAGGAAGCCCAGAAGGGTGTAGAAGGGCTGAAGGGTCAGGACCAGGGAGGGCAAGGTGAAAAGGATCCGGTAAATATAGAAAATGAGATTGGGGATGATGACCAGGCCTATGGCCGATCCCAGGATGCTGCCCACGATGGTGGCGGACAGGGAGAAGGTCACATACTTGGTCATGATGGCCCCGTCCGAAAAGCCCAGGGACTTGAGGGTCCCGATCTCCAGGCGGTCCTCCTCCACCATGCGGTTCATGGAAATGAGCGAGACCAGGACGGCCACGGCAAAGAACATGACCGGGAAAAGGGTCCCCAGGTTGCGGATGCTGTTGGAATCATCCACATAGTCATTGTAGGTCTGATAGCCGGTCCGGTCATAGGCATACCAGGTGGGCATGGCAATGTCGGAGAGCTTTTCCCTGGCCTCCTCGATCTCGCGGTCGGCATCGGCCTTGGCCTCCTTATAATCCGCCACTCCCTCTTTATAATCAGCCCGGCCCTCTTCATAGTCGGCCAGACCCTTTTCATACTCGGCATAAGAGTCCTCGTAGGCGGCAAGATTCTGCTCATACTCGGCCCGGCCGCTCTGAAGGGCGGTCTGGCCCTCCGCATAGGCGGTCTCGGAGGCCTGATAAGAGGCCTGGCCCTGCTCATATTCGGCCTCCTTGGCCTGCCAGGCTGCCAGGTTTTTATTGTATTCCTCAAGGCCGCTTTCATAGTCCGCCATATGGCTCTCGTAGGTCTTTTTCTTTTCTGCCAGATCCGTCTTTGCCTGCTCATATTGGTCCAGATCGGTCTCATATTCGGAGAGGCCGGCCTCATAGTCGGCTTCGTTTTTTTCGTAGGCTGCCAAAGCCTCTTCATAGATGCCGGCATAGGAGATGGGATCCCTGGCCATCATATCAAGCTGGAGCTTAGCTGCCGAAAGCTGATCCTTGGTCTTCTCAAGCTTCTCCTTAGCCTCATCCAGGGAGGTCCCGGCCTTCTCAAGCTCGGCCTCCTTGGCATCCAGAGTTGTTTTGGCGCTGTCCAGAGAGGCCTTATTCTCATCCAGGGTCTTTTTGGCCGCCTGCAGGTCCTGTCCGGTCGAGATCAGGGTATTATTGGCCGTATTGAGGTCGGTTTTGGCGCTGTCAAGGGAGGTCCTGGCCTCGGCCAGCTCGGCTTCCTTGGCATCCAGAGTGGCTTTGGCGCTGTCCAAAGAGGCCTTGGCCTCATCCAGCTTAGCTTTATTTTCTGCAAGCTCCTTTTTGGCGTCCGCCAGGTCCTTTTTGGCATCATCCAGCTTGTCCTTGGCTTCCTTGAGCTCCTTGTCCGCATCGGATCGGGCCTTATCGATCTTTGCCTCGGCCTCGGCGTAAACGGAATCGTAGCGGGCCTTTTCTCTCTCCGGAGTGATGGCCTCCACCTGATCCATGGCGGTCTCAATGAGGGCATCGTACTCCTCTCCGGAGGTCAGGAGGTCTGCCCCTCCCCTGACTGTCAGATAGACAGCCGTATCCACCTCCAGATCGAAATTTTCTTCGGAAATGTAGGAAAAATAGGAGATCTTGCCGGAGCCGACAGAGGTATTGCCCCGGTCCTGGTTGATCATGACATTGTTGTAATAAAGGGGACTGTCGCAGGTCCCGACGATGGTCAGATCCTGCTCTTTCAGACTGTCACTGTCCAGATGGAGGCTGTCGCCCAGGGCCAGCCCCTCCTTTTCCAGAAAATTGCCTTCAATGATGATCTCTCCGGCCTTTTCCGGCAGACGGCCGGACAGGACCTCGATGGTGTTAAGCTTTTGAGGCAGGGAGGAAACATTGATGACGGTATCGAATTCTCCCGCCTTCCAGGAGGCGATAAGATCCAGGCTTTTGACCCCCTCTGCGGTCTCGACAGAGGACAGGCCGGCAAGAGCTTCGATATCCGCCTCCTCCAATCCCATGTCAGAGATGACCTTTATGTCATAGACATGATTATCGTCCAGATAGGTATCGAGAGTGGTCAGCATATCGGGAGCCGTGGCCATAAGGCCCGAGAAGACCAGGGTGCCCAGAAGGCTCATGATCATCAGGGAAAAGAAGCGCGGCAAGGCCCGCCGGAGGGTCCGGCGGTTATTGGTACGGATGCGGTTCTTTTGACGGCGGGACTTTGTCATTTACCACTCCACCTCGTCAATGCTCATAGGAGCCTGGCAGAGCTCCACGGAAGAGACGGCTCCGTTCTTAAAGCGGATGACCCGGTCGGCGATGGGGGCGATGGCGGAATTGTGGGTGATGATGATGACCGTCATCCCCTCCCTCCGGCAGGTCTCCTCCAGGAGCTTCAAGATCTGCTTGCCGGTCTGATAATCCAGGGCTCCGGTGGGCTCATCGCAGAGAAGGAGCTTGGGATTTTTGGCAATGGCCCGGGCGATGGAAACTCTCTGCTGCTCTCCGCCGGAGAGCTGGGAGGGAAAATTGTCCATGCGGTCAGCAAGACCCACCCTCTCCAGGATCTCCTTGGGAGAGAGATGGTCCGGGCAGAGCTGGACAGCCAGCTCGACATTTTCCAGAGCCGTCAGGTTCTGGACCAGGTTGTAGAACTGGAAGACAAAGCCGATATCATTTCTCCGGTAACGGGTCAGGGCCCGGCCCTTCATGGCCGTGATCTCCTCTCCGTCCACCGTCAGAAGGCCGGAGGTGGCGGAATCCATGCCGCCCAGGATATTGAGGCAGGTGGTCTTGCCTGCGCCGGAGGGTCCCAGGATGCAGACCAGCTCCCCCTTTTCGATCTCAAAGGAGGCTCCGTCCAGGGCCCGGATCTCGACCTCTCCCATGCGGTAGGTCTTGCAGATATTGTCAAGTGTGATATAGGCCATAGGGGTTTCCTCCGCGTATTGACTTTACGAAGCGGCCTTGAGGGCAAAATACTGACCCAGACCATCCAGGAAGGTATTTTTCTCCTCCGCCGTCAGATCCGTCACCGCTCCGCCCTTTGTGGACAGGATATAGGTCGGATCATAGAAGGTGGTCTCATATGAGGAGGCCGACTCGCCGAAGAGGCTGGTGCCAAGGAAAGCATTTTCCCCGGAAATGTCCAGAAGATCAAGAACGGTCGGAGCCAGGTCCAGGGAATTCCGTCCTCCGGCATCAATGCTTCGGGCCTCCACGCCCTTATAGTAAATAAAGAAGGGCACCGTATCCAGGTCCGTGCAGACCCGGCCGGAGGAGGAGAAGGTCCGGTGGAAGTCATTGTCCGTAAAGGTAGAATGATCGGCCGTGAAAATGACGATGGTATCCTCCGCCATATCGCTTGCCTCGAATTTTGCCATAAAGGAGGCAAACTGGCAGTTGAGATTCCAGTATTTGTTGAGGTAGGCGGAGCTGCCGTCCCCGTAGGTCTCATCGGGGCTTGGCAGGTTGAGGTGGGTGCCGAAGGTATAGACGGTGGTCAGGAAGGGCTGACCCTGTTTATGCAGGTCCTCCGCCGTCTTGAAGAGGAGGTCGTAGGTGTTTTTATCGGAAATGGAACGGGCCGATTCGACCGCCAGAGACTCATCCGTCACCAGAGAATCGAAGCCGAAGCTCTCCAGATAAGCCGTGAAATCTTCATTTTTGGGCTCGGCATTGACAAAGGCTGTGGTATAGCCCGCTTCCTTCATCAGACTCTGGAGGGAGGGCAGGCTGCTGGTATCGAAGTTATTGTGCTGATGGCCGGAATAGAGCTGGTCTATAAGGCCACGGTAGGTGGCAAAGCTGCAGTTGTAATAATTGTCAAAGGAAAGGGACTTATCCTGCCAGGCCTTGACATCGGGCATAAGGTCATAGTCCGTCTCCAGCAGGGACTCCGACAGGCCTTCCGTAAAGATCAGGATAACATTGGGCTGATCCGGCAGGGAGGCCGGCTTTTTGATCTCATCCGCCACCTCTGTCTTATAAAAGGCCGTCTCCGCTTCCTCCACCGGAACCTCCCTGACAGCCTTGTCCAGTTTCATGTCCGAAAATTTCTGGTCCAGCAGGCTGTAATAAGCCCAGAAGGGAGAATAGCCGGACCCGAAGCTCCAGGTCAGGACCAGCTCGCCCACAAGGGCCAGTGACACAAAGCTCATGCCGGTATGGCTCTTCCACCGTCCCACCTTGCCCATGGGCATGATGGTAGCCAGGAAGAGCAGGACGAACCAGAAGATGTACATGGGGAATTTGTCGCTTAAGTCGTCCAGGGATTCCACATTGGTCATCATGATCAGGGTCACATAGCTGCAGGAGAAATAGAGGAAAAGGGTCTCGATGTGATAGGCAATAAAAAGGGCCCGGTTGAGAAAGGCCGCGATGCGGGGATGCTTTTCAATGAGGGCATCCGTGACCATGAAAATGGCAAAAAGCTCGATAAGCCCGATGATAAAATATCGGACCTCCTGCATGCCGTAAGCGGCCAGGGCCGTCACAAGGACGGCATAGCTGTATTTGATGACCATGCCGATGGCATTGCCGTATTTTCTGAGAAGATCTCCCGGCTTTCCCGGAAGCTTCGCGATAAGCAGTTCTATCATCTTTCCTGTTCCTTGCTGCGCCGGGAGCTTCTCTCTTCTCCCGGCCTTCCGGGCCGGCTTGGCCGGACCGTGTCGATATCTTCAGCTGCTTTGCTTATGTTCCCTTAAAAGCAGGCCGCTTCTTTTTTTCAGGCTTTATTCATCAGGTCCAGAAGCCGTTTTGCCGCTGAGAGGGCAAACTCCCGGTCATTGATGTGGCTGTCCTCTTCCTGGACCTCCACCTTTGTTCCGGCGAGCCCTCTTTTGAGCGTGTCAAAAAAGATCTTGTCCTCCTCCGGGGAGTGGAAGGGCTTGCCCACCGCATCCAGCATGGAGAGTCCCCTTTGGGGGATCATGAGGACCGTCGGTCCCTTGGCCGCCTTCAGCTTACAGCAGAGGCTTTCTGCTATCCTCTCCGCCTCCTCCGGCACCATGCGCATGAGGGTATTGGTCGGATTGTGCTTATAAAGCTTTCTGCCCCTGTAAGCTTCCGGCACCGTGTCGTACTGGGCAAAATTGACCGTATCGACCGCGCCCAGGGAGACCACCTGGGGAATGGCCATAGCTCCCGCTGCCGTCAGCCGGTCGGGCCCTGCCGTCAGGACTCCGCCCACGACCTCATCGGCGATCTCCGTGGTCGTGATGTCCAGGACGCCGTCAAAGGCGCCGGACCGGATCAGACCCTCCAT
>R21__coassemble_846_pt1 | contig 23270 bp, 16 predicted proteins | sample R21__metabat2_low_PE_030 | metagenome-assembled genome bin R21
GGTAAAGAGGGCCGCAGGCAAAAGAAGGACCAGTCCCAGTCCGACGCCCAGGACGGCCTCGAGGAAGGCCGCGCCCATCCGCCGGAAGCCCAGCCTGATATCCGGCAGAAAATATTTGACCAGGAAATAAAGAATGACAAAAATGACCTCTCCCACAAAGAAATAGTAGTTGAGGAAGGCATTGATGAAAACGGCAAAGAGGAAGGGGCCTCTCTTCTTCTCTTCCATCAGCTTGTCAAGCCCCAGCAAAAGCAAGGGGAAGAAGGCCACCACGTCGTGGAAATGATAGAAAAGCAACGCCTCTGTCGAAAAGCCGGAAAAGGGATAAAGAAGGCTGGCGATCAGGGCGCTGTTGTCATTTTTGACATAGCGGCGGATAAAGGCATAGGAGGTCAGTCCCGCAAGAGCATATTTGAGAATGTAAAGCCAGCCCACCACATACATAAACATGTTGGAGGGAAAAAGCAGGGAGAGATAGAAAAAAGGACTTCCCAGAATATAGAAGGCCATGCCGCCGATGAAATTGGAGCCCAGGTCCAGAGAATAATCCCAGATCACATGGCCTGACTTGATGGCATCATTGGCATACATGGCAAAATTAAGCTGCTGGGAATTGAAATCTCCCGAAAGGGCAAAGAGACCTCCTTCCATGAAGATGGACCACCCGAAGGCGAAAAAGGCCGCCAGGAAGGAAAGGAAAAAGGCTTTGGTATAGCCGCTTTTGAAAAAGGATGCTGTTCTGAGTTTCATGTTCTCTTCTGCCTTGAGTTATCGCTTTTTTCCGGGGCCGGCCCGGTTCTGATCAGCTGTTTTCGAACATCTGCGCCACAGCCGGCAGGACGGATTCATTTTCCGCATAGATGTTATCAAACTGATCGATCGGCAGAGGGGCATCGTTGTAGGAACCGTCTGCCAGATAATTGTCACCGCATTCCACGGTCACCGACGGGATCTTAAGGATCTGCATGAAATAGTCGGAAGCGCCGCCGGCGTTCTGATTGTCTTCTACGGTGGACATGACATCATAGCCGCCGTCCCCTGTCACAGCCGTACAGGACTTGATAAGCTCGGCCAGCTGACGGTCCGTCTCATAAAGTTCCGGATCGGTCTCTTCCATCCCATAATCCCAGTAGATCCTGTGGCCATGGACATGATAGGCGATCTGACATTTGACATTGAGGGAGTCCACCAGGTCCAGAAGAGCCACGGTCTCTGGCTCGGAATTCGGGGTATAACCCGGGAATTTCTCGGCAGAGGGGACAAGAGAACCCATATCTGCCGTCCAGTGTTCAGAAGCAAAGTTACGGTTGAGATCCACGGCGTTGGCATTGGCCTTCCAGATCCGGGTGTAATCGGACAGATTACCGGTATTGATGCCGTTGGCCTGGTCATTTTCATAGACCTCATAGAGCTTATTTCTCAGGTCTTCATTGACGATACTATCCAGTCCCTCCTGGGCAATGGTCACACCGTCGGGATTGATCATGGGAATGAGATGGAGACAGGTTTGGGAAAGAATGGAGGCATAGGTCTCATCTCCGCAGGTTCCTGTTTCATAATTGGCCAGAAGATCCTCCAGCTGCTTCATGCCCAGAATGGTCATGATATGCTCTCTGGCATGCATGCTGTACTGGACCAGGATATCCCGTCCGGAGTCTTCATTTCCGACCACACATTCTAAAAGCTCTCTGCCGTCGGCCGAATAGCCGAAGACCTTCACGGTCAAAAGGTCGGGATAACGCTGTGACAGAAAATAAAGATCACGGCGCATATTTTCATAGGAATAATTCTGGATCGTGGTCGGCACGATCTCTCCCTCCGGCATGGTCTCGGAGGTGGTATAGGTCCAGTTGGACTTGGGCTCTTCGGCAGCCGTCGGCGGGGGCTCCTCTGTGGGAGCTTGAGTGGGCTCTGCCGTCACTTCCGGTGTCGGAGCCTCCGTGGGAGCTTCCGTCACCTCTCCTGTGCTCTCTTCCACTGAGCTTTCCGCAGTCTGGGCCGAGCTGTCATCCTTAAAGAGACTGCCGTCCTTCTTCCAGTTCAGGATAAGGAGGATGATCAGGACCAGGGCCGCCGCCGCAAAGACCAGGATCATAATGCGGCGGATCTTCCGTATCTTTTTCTGACGGCGGATCCTCTCTCTTTGGCGTCTCCGTCTCTCAAGCTCTTCTTCTCTGTTCATGTTGACCTCCGGTCCCGGGGACCTCTTCTCACTTTTTCTGTTTAGTCATGGCCTTTTTCAGGCTGTCCACTTCTTTTTCCGTCAAGTGGCGCCATTTGCCGACCTCCAGATCTCCCAGACAAAGAGACAGGATCCGGACTCTTTTAAGAGCAGCCACCTTATAGCCAAGTGTCTCGCACATACGGCGGATCTGGCGGTTATAGCCCTGAGTCAGAACGATGCGGAAGGTCTTGTCCTCCAGCCTTTCCACATGGCAGGGACGTGTCTTCCTCCGGACAGGCCTGTGGTCTTGATCCGGCACCTCTATGGTCAGGCCGCGTGACATAGCGTCAATGAATTCCTCTGTCAGGGGCCTGGTGACTGTGCAGATATATTCCTTTTCGTGTCCTTTGGCCGACCGCATCAGGTCATTGATGAGGTCTCCGTCGTCTGTCAGGAGAAGGAGACCGGTGGTATCCTTATCCAGACGGCCGGCATAGGTGATCCGATGGTCAAAGCCCACAAAGGAGATCACATTTTCCCTGACCCTGCTGTCAGACGTACAGATGATCCCCCTTGGTTTGTTGAGCATAAGATAGGTCTTACGGGAGGGGATGCCCTTGACCGGTCGGTCTTCATAAAAGACCTGATCGCCCTCTCCTACGGTATCCCCCAAACGGGCAAGAGACCTTTCCGGGTCTCCGGCGCGTTTCAGGCCTATCTTTCCCTCTTCTATCAGTCGGTCGGCCTCCCGACGTGAGCAGAGACCGGCCTCACTCAAATATTTGTTTAGTCTTTTTGTCTCCCCGGACATAAAGCGGACCTCTTTAATACCTGCTGTCCCCGAACTTCGAAATGTCCAGATTGGGGAAGATCTGGCTCCAGGCCGTATTGCCGTTGATCAGGGTAATGAGAGCCTTTTTCTTTCCCTTGGCATTCAGCCAGTAGACCTTCTTGGTGGTCTGGGTATAGGCCAGACCGTTGGTCTTGCTGTCCATATTGGCCATGACATAGTAGGCCTTTCGTTTGGTCCCGCTCAAGGTATAAAGTCCCAGATACCATCCGCCGCTGATCTCTCCGGACGCATCCTTATAGTTGTGGATGGTGATAGAATCGATCCGGCTGTTATTTTCTGCGGCATAGTAGCAATAAGCGACTGCGGCAGCCTGCTGGTCCTCCATATCTGTATCGTTATATTTGGCGGAAATGCCTGTTTCTGACAGGATGATATGATGTGACGTCCCGTAGGCCGAATCCACATAATCGGTCAGAGCCGAGATATTCTGCATGGAGATCAGCTCAGTATCCGAGGAATTTCTGACGGCAGCATTGGACTGCCAGACTCTGGGATCCTGCTCCGGGACACAGTAGGGATGGAAGGCCAGGCCCCAGTTGATGGCGCCTTCGCCGGCCAGGACATTGTTAAAGGTATCCTGGAAGGACTTGGAGGTGTAATAGGACGAACCGCGGCTGGTGGTATTCCAGACATGGTCAAGAGAATCGTAGATCTCCGCCCCGGACCAGTAGGATTTGATCACGTTGTAGGCCACGCGGTAGACCTCGGCATACATTGTCGCGTAGGTATCGATCTGCTTGGTCGAACCGCAGTAATTCCAGTGGACCGGATCGTCCAGCTCGTTGCCGATGACCCAGTTGTCGATATGACAGTCAGCCGATGTGAAGAGGGATGCCAGATAGGCAAAGAGAGCCTCTATCTTTTTCCGTCCTGCAGCCGTCTGGGCATTCATCCCGACCAGAGTGGCTCCGGCTGCGCTGCCGTTACGGCCGTCCGGTGTGACATAATCCGGATAGAGCGTTCCCATGGAAGCATCCGCATAGATGATGACATTGACCTGAACACCGGCTTTGTTCAGCTTCCTGATAATATCCTGATAGACTGACATACCGCCGTTGAATTTGTAGGTCACGCCGTTGTAGGTGAAGGAGGCGGAATTTCCGAGAAGAGCTGTCATGATAGGAATGTTAAGAGAAACATTCTTCACATGCAGGTTATTGATCTGATCGTCAATAACGGAATTGACCCTGTCGGAGGAACCGCCCTTTTTGTTGATCGGTGTGGTCCGGACCGCTGTGCTCGTGGAAGCCTTTTCCGGATTGGTGATGAAGTAGCCGTTGCTGGCAATATGGTAAAGGCCGTTGATCTTGACAGCGGCAAAAAATTCATAATTCAGATATTTTTGGAGGCTCAGCTTCCCGGAGGTGATGGTAAAGGACTTGCCGGAGCTTGTCGAACCCAGAACATCGGTGCTGCCGGCCAGGATATATTTCTGATCGACCGGATTCAGGGCCACCATATAGATCTTGCCGTCATCGCCGTTGTAGCAGGTGGTGGAACCGGTGATACGGACCGTGTTCTTAGATACAAGCTTACAGGTACTGACCCTGGAACCGGTCAGATACCATTTTTGATTGTTCTTTGTCGTGGCCTTGTAAAGGCGTATATTGGTCCGGTAGTCAATTGAGCTGCCTGTGATATCCAGAGCCAGATCCTTGTTCTTGTAGGGACGGATGGAATAGGTTCCGTCACTGTTCGGCAAAATATACCAGTACTGGCTGGCCGTCTTCTTGGCCTTGGCCTGAATGACATTTCCACCCGAAGCGAGAGTCTCATAAGTCAGTCTCATGCCGGATTTGCTGTTGGTAATGGTATAGACCTGCTTAGTCTCATTCACGACCTCTATCTTAAACTTCTGATAGGCCGCAGCCTTATTATTGTTGAGACGAATATTGGCGCCTGCCGTTGTGCTGCCCCCTGCCACCTCCACGGCGCGGTCTGTGCTGATGGCCGAGCTCAGGACAAAGGTTCCCTCCAGATAATTGATCTTTTTTATGGACCACTTCTGAGTGGACAGGTCGCTGTACAGCCCCAAGGTGATGGCCGCTCCGTTTTTCGAGGAAGCTGCCGTCAGGCAGGCATTGGACCGGGCGCTGATGATCCGACAGGTCCCGTCACTGTTTTTCACAATGCGGAATTTCTGGCCGACCTTTCCGGTATAAGCACTCTGACCGATTTGCGTTCCGGCCTTATAAGCCGAATTTTCAGCTGCCAGATACATATTCTGGTTGACGTAGGTCTCTATCGTGTAATAATGATTGGTCTTATCCACCAGCTTCAGATAAAAACGCTGGGAATCATCCTGACCCTTTTCCTGTTCGGTATAGAGATCTGCCTTGGCCGCTTCGTTCGAGCCCTGTCCTTTGGCAATATCCAGCCGATAGCCGGAAACATCGGAATTGATATAATACCAACCGCTGAGGTCATCCACATAGGTCACCGTGGGGGCGGATCGTTTTGTCAGGATCCACTTCTGCTCTGACTTACTTTCATCATAAGCGGAATATCCGACATTCCCGCTGTTCTTGATCGACTCCGCCGTCAGACACAGGTCATCGGTTCCCTTGGCCTGGATCCGGTAGCTGCCATCCGTATCATCCAGACGCAGGATAAATTTCTGGGCGGTCGCATTCTGCAGGGCATTTGTCCCGGACAGAGAAAGGTAGAAGGTCCGGGCATTATAGGGAACCATGGTATAGGTTCCCGTACTCTGATCCAGGGTCAGATAAAAATATTCTGCGGTATTGGTCTTGTCAAAGGTATAGACATCGGCATTGGAATTTTTCTTGGTATAACCCAGACCGTTTCCGATATCCAGAGCAAATTTGGTATTGGAAGCCGTCTGCAGGGTATACCAGCCGTTGGCCAGAGAGGTATCCATTTTGGAATGAGGCGACGAGGTCTCAACAAGGGTCCACTTCTGGGTCTGCTTTGCCTTTCCGCTGTAGGCCGCCAGCTTAAGATTGGCTCCGGAGGTCAGGGATTCCGCTGTCAGACAGGTCTTTCCGTTATAGGTTACAATGGATCCGTCACTGTAAAAGGTAAAGAGCTGTCCGCAAGAGCCGTTATAACGATACTGGCGGATATTGGTCCCGGCATTTGTGCTGCCGCTCTGGCACTCAAGAGCCAGATCCGAAGCCGCATAGGGGACGATATAATAGGTCTTATCGCTGTATTTGATAATATGGAAAAGCTGGGATTTCTTGCTCTGATCGTAGGTATAAACATCGGCATTGGCCCCTGCGGCAGAGGTGGAGGTTCCCTTGTTGATATCAAGAGCAAGCTCGCTTCCTGTCAGCTGAATATAATACCAGCCTTCCTCAATGCTTGTGGCGCTGGCATTCATGGCGGCGATAGGTTCCTCTTCCTCCGCCGGATCCTCTGTCAGGATCTCTTCAGGTTCTGAGCTTTCTTCCGAAGAGGCTTCCTCTTCCGCGTTGGCGTCCTCTTCAGCCGGGCTTTCTTCGTCCTTGGTCTCTTCTTCAGCTTCTTCAGGATCAGAAGCTTCGGTCGACTCTTCCTCAGCTTGTGCGGATTCTTGGCTGTCGGAGCTTTCCGCATTGTCAGAGTCCTGAGACTCCTCCTCTTTGGTCTCCTCCCGGCTTTGTGCAGAGTCCTCTTCTGTCAGGGAATCTTCTGTCGCCGAAGATTCCAGAGACTCATCTGTCTCCTGCTCCGAAGAATCGGCCGTGATCTCACCCTCTGCAGAGGGTAGAGCCCAGACTGCAGAGCTGAAGGTCTGGATCGTCATTGCGGCAACCAGACAAAGCGCGGTTATTTTTCTTTTCATACAGGAAACTCCTCTTGCTAATAAATCAGATAAAGATCATAGGACCGGTCGGATATGCCTTTGGCTTTAGCCGACAGCGGAATCGTATTCCGTCTGAACTCTTTCCACAAGAGCCTTGACATCCGCGGAATCATTAACGGCATCCAGATAGGTCGTCACCTCTGCATCCGGCTGGCCTGTCGTGATCCGATAGGCGCCGTCATCATTTTTGATCAGATAAAGACGGCTGAGACCCGGCAGGGCGGATGCGCCCTCTGTGCTGTAATGATAATAGGCATAAACGACCAGGGAATCGTCATCATAGCCGGGCTTGGTGTAGACGGTGATATCACTGTAGGCCACGGCAGGGCTTCCGGTAACGGAGGCAGCGTCCTCCTCTGACAGGGTATCCACTGTAGAACGGACAGACTCGACATCACGGTACTGAAGGCCGTTATAATAGGCCGTGATCAGGGCATTGACATCCGAATAGGCATCGGTCTTCAAAGCCTCAGGATCTGACTCGGTGCTTTCCGGCTCTGAAGACGCTTCCTGGCTTTCTTCCTCTTCTTCTGAGGTCTCCTTTGAAGAGCTGTCTTCCTTCTCTTCGGGTGTGACGGTCGGTTTGACGGTGGCCGTCGGAGTGACAGCTTCCGTCAGATCGGCTTCTGCTGATGAGGACAGATCATCAGAGATATCCTCTGCTTCGATCACGGAATCAGAGCTGTATTCCTGAGACGATGTCCCGGAAGAATGATTTTTGGAAAGGAAACGGATACCGAAAAACAAAGCCGCCAGGACAGCGATAATGCCCAGAATAAGCAAAATATATCTGAGGTTGTCTGACAGCCATTCTCTGAAATTGTTCAATTTAAATAACCCCCTTTTGTCATGTTCTCTGCCTTCTCCGACCGATAGGTCTTTCTCCTCGTCAGTCTCTCCCCCGGAAAAGTCAAAGACTCTTAAACTATGAGAATCTTGCCTAAATAAAAGCCCTTTCGAGACCGCGATCCGAAAGGGCAGAAACGCGTCTGGCAGGAGTCGAACCCGCGCACCCGGAACCGGAATCCGGTGCTCTATCCACTGAGCTACAGACGCAAATGGAGATAATGGGATTCGAACCCACGGCCTCTCGGATGCGAACCGAACGCTCTCCCACTGAGCTATATCCCCATTATAAAAGGCACGAAAGACCGGGTAAGACAAACCCATTTGTCTTCCGAACTCCTATAATAACTCATCAGAGACAGAACTTCAAGTGATTTCTGCCTCTGATGAGAGGTTTTACTCCTGATCCAGTATCTTCAAGGTCCCGCTTTCGCGAAAATATCCGTAGACATGATCGGACAAAATATCCTGGGGAGGCACCTGAGTCTGATTGACCTCACGCACCAGGGCGCCGAAACGTCCGGCATGGCTCAGATCCGCCATGGGACAGATCAGGACCTCATGGACCGAGCTGGGAATGATCATAAGATCGGTCCGGAAAACATCCGAAATACGGGCCGGAACCCCCGGCAGGAAGATGAGCCCCGCCCCGTAGGAGGCCTGCTCATTGGAAAGGACGTAGAGCCCCGGATCCGGGATCTCCTCCTCTTCCGGAAGCATAGCCTTCATCATCTCGGACAGAGAGGACAGCCTGACCTCATCTCTCCGGGCCGTATTCTGAACGGCCTTCTGAAGGACCACATTTTCTTCTATCTTCCACCGTCTGATATCTTCGTTTCTCACCATAACGACCGTATCGTCCTCACCGCCGATATCCACGCTGTAGTAAGCCACCAGCGCCAGATCCAGTCGTGTCAGACTTGGAACATTTTCAAGCAGAAGCTTGTTTTTCTCCTTATTGATGACACGGAAAAAGAGACTTTCGCGGACAGAGGCATAATCCGGATAAGACCGGAAGGGCATACGCCGGTCCGCGATGGCCTCCTCGTATTTCTCCAGGATCTCCTCCGCCATATCCTCCAGAGAGCCGCCGCCCTGATAGCGTTCATAATAAGGGCCGACTGCGATCACCGGTGACAGGGAGGATTCCTTCTTAAAGATGGTGATGCCGTCATAGGAAAAGCCGTTATTTTTCTCGATCTTATTGAGCCGGGCCAGCATGCCCTCTCCGAGTTTTCCCCGCACGGCTTCCAGCAGGGACCATTTGAAATTTTCAAATTCCATAAAATGCTTCCTTTCCGATCTTCTTAATGGCATAGCTAACACAGCCTCTGTTTTGGGCAGAGGTCTTAGGGAAATGGAAAGGCGAATTGACAGGATCCTGCCTGTCAAAGCAAAATAAGAACATCTCTCCTGAAACAACAACTGCGGCAGCCCTTTAGGCTGCCGCAGATCATTATGTCATTTTGAGAGGTCACCTGATGCGGATGACCGGATCAGAGCTCAGACTCTGGAGAGATATTCCCCTGTACGGGTATCGATCTTGATCTTATCGCCGATGTTGACAAAGAGAGGAACGGCCACGATAGCGCCGGTCTCGACTGTCGCAGGCTTATTGGTGCCCTGAGCGGTATTGCCGGCAAAGCCGGGCTCTGTCTCTGTGACTTCCAGCTCGACAAAGAGAGGCGGCTCCACGGAGAAGACACTGCCGTTGTAGGAAATAAGCTTGCACTCATCGTTTTCTTTCACGAATTTCATGGCATCCCCGAGGATGTCAGCGCCGACGATGGTCTGCTCGAAGGTCTCATTATCCATGAAATAATAGAGATCGCCGTCATTGTAAAGATACTGCATAGTCGCACGGTCGATACGGGCTGCCGGGAACTTTTCTGTCGGACGGAAGGTTCTTTCCACAACGCCGCCGCTGATGACATTCTTCAGCTTTGTCCGGACAAAGGCTGCGCCCTTACCGGGTTTGACGTGCTGGAATTCGATGATCTGAACGACCTGTCCGTCGATCTCAAGTGTGATACCGTTTCTAAAATCGCCTGCTGAAATCATAGTATAGTGATCCTCCTGAATAAGCCCTTCGGCCTCTAATTAGCAATTACTTCTCAATATTTTATAATATCCCGTCACAATTTTCAACACCTATCTTGTCTTTTGCGGGACTTAAGAAAATTTCCATCGATGCCTCACTCTTCCTCGTCTGCCTTTTCAAAGGACTCGAGAATGGCCAGGGCTATCTCATCCGGTGAAAGACCGTCTGTATCAATGACAAAGTGTGCCGCCTTTTGATAAGCCTCCTCTCTCTCCGCCATAAGAGAGGCGACTCTTTGGCGGGCATCCTCTCCCTGAAGGAGAGGCCTTGTGGCCGTCTCCCCCCTGAGTCTCTCCATGAGGGTCTCCAGACCGGCCCGGAGAAGGAAAACATAGCCTGACCGGCGCAGAATACGGATATTCTCTTCTCTTGTGACCACCCCGCCACCGCAGGAGACGATCACGCCGCTTTCCCTGCCGATCTCCATAAGAAGCTCCGTTTCTCTCCTTCGAAAGCCCTCCTGGCCCTCCCGGGCAAATATCTCGTTTATGGTGCAGCCGGCTCTCTCCTCGATCAGGGCATCCATTTCGCAGACCACCTGGCCGGTAAAGGCTGACAGTCTCTTAGCCACCGTGGATTTGCCTGTTCCCATAAAGCCGGTCAGGAAGACCGGTCTGTCCAGCTGCCTGAAAAGGTGGATAGCCCGCAGGATCCGGGTGAGACGAAGGGCATCGATCTGGCCGGGAGCACTTGCTTTTCCGGCAGAAGCAAAGGTCAGCGCCGATCCGTAGACCTCTCCCGAGGTCCGGCTGATAAGACCCGCCTCACCCATGGAAATGGTGATAAGGGGCTGGTTCAGCCGATAAGAGGCTTCTTTGGAAGCCTCAAGCAGACGGTCCACAGAAGCCCTGTCCTTGGCCATATAAGCGCATTTGGCGATATCGCAGCCCTTTTGGGCCATTTCCGTCAGGACAGAAAGGATCTCCTCCGACTCCGGCGTTTTCCGGAAATCATGGCAGGATAAAACGGTCAGCACACCATGCTCATGGGCAAAGTCGATCATCTCAGAATCGGTCAGGGCATTTTCAAAGTCGATCAGATCGGCCCGGCCTGTCAGAATGACCTCCTTTGTGATCTGTCGATAGTCCTCTTCAGTGACGGAAGCCAGTCCGCCTTCAAAGGCGGTCCGCAGTGTCACAAGAAGAGGAATCGGATCCAAAACCTCAGACAGGGAGGACAGGAGTTCTCCCACTTTTTCTTTATTTCGGAAATCCTCGTAGGCGTCCAGGCGAAACTCGCACAGATCTGCGCGGCCGGACCGGACTTTTTTGGCAAAGGAAAGGACCGCCTCTGCCGTTTTTTCCATAACAGGGACGATGATGCCGGGAACGCCCCGTCCTATCTTCAAACCCCGCACTTCGATGGTTTTCATTTTCATCCTCAGCTTTCTATGTTAAAATACAGAACGATCACCTGATAAGGGAGAGTTCTCTCATGTGCCATACAGCTTCCGCTTCTGACAGCGACACCAAAAAATATGCTTTGCTCGGCCACCCTGTTGCCCACAGTCTGTCTCCGGCCATCCATAATGCGGCTTTTCAAAAGCTCGGGATCCCGGCCGTCTACGACCTCTGTGATACAGGAAGAGAGGGACCGGAAAAGGCTCTGGAACGTCTTCTTTCCCAGGGCTATCAGGGCTTTAATGTGACCATGCCTGATAAAAGGGCGGCAGCCGGCCTTTGTCAGGACCTCTCTCCCGCTTCCCTGGTCTCGGATTCGGCCAATACCATCTGCCTGAGAAAAGGCAGGCTCTTCGGCACGACCACCGACGGTGACGGCTTTCTTTCTGCCGCCGAAAGGCTGGGCCTGGATCTAAAAGAGGGGGACGTGACGCTTCTTGGAGGAGGAGGCGCTGCCTCTTCCATGCTGACGGGTGCCGCCCTCGCTGAGGCCGCTTCCGTCAATGTCTTTGTTCACCGGACCTCCTCGAGGGAAAGAATGACCGCCATCGCCGAAAGGCTCTCGGCTTATTCTAAGACCCGGATCAATATCTTCGATATTTCCGATACCGAGCTTCTGGAAAAAAGCGTCCGGGACAGTCTGCTCCTGGCCAATGCCACCAATGTGGGCATGAGTCCGGACACAGAGAGGATGCCCCTTCCCTCCACCTGCCTTTGCGCGGAAACCCCTGTTTTTGATGCCATTTACGAGCCCAGGGAGACCTTTCTCCTGAAATGCGCAAAGAAGACCGGCTGTCAGACAGTCAACGGTCTTCCCATGCTTGTCGGTCAGGCAGCGGCCTCTTTCCGGCTCTGGACCGGTCAGGACATGCCTGTCGACTTTATTCTTTCTTCTTTGTTTTCTTCGCAGGCTTAGCGGCCTTTTCCTCCTCTGCAGCCTTTTTGGCTCCTGAGGCCTTCTTAGCCTTAGCTGTTCCGGCAGGCTTTTCAGCTGAAGCCGTTTTGTCTGTCTTAGCGGATGCTTTGGTCTTTTTGGCAGGCTTCTCTTCCGCCGCCTGAGCCTCAGCCTGATCTGCCTTAGGGGCTGTGGTCTTGGCCTTCTTAGCCGGCTTTTTCTCCTCTGCCTGAGCCTCAGCCTGATCTGCCTTAGGGGCTGTGGTCTTAGCCTTCTTAGCAGACTTTTTCTCCTCTGCCTTATCCTCGGCCTGATCAGCCTTAGCCGATGCCTTGGTCTTTTTGGCAGGCTTATTCTCAGTCTTTTCGGTCATTTCACCCTTGGAAGATGTCGCAGCCTTGGTCTTGCCGGAAGATTTTGAAGACTTGGTCGTTTTCTCTTCCTTAACAGCTTCGGAGGATTCTTCCTTTTTGGCAGCGGCCTTTTTGGTCGCTTTGGCCTTCTTGACTTCCTTTGTCTCTTCTTCGGCCACCGGCTCCTTTTCCGTTACGGCAGTCTTTTTCGAAGCCGTCTTACTGCTTGCCTTTTTAGTGGCCGTCTTCTTTACGGTTTTGGTCTCAGCAGCCTCTTCTGCCGGCTTTTCCGCTTCAGCTTTAGATGAAGCCTTTTTAGAAGCTGTCTTTTTCTTAGCCGGCTTTTCGTCAGTCTTCGCTGCCTTCTTATCCTCAGCCACCTCGACCTCCTGGCCCTCGTCCAGGGCTACCACCGTCTCGGCAACCTCAAGGACAGTCCGGTCATCCACATCCACGGTCAGATCAGCCACACGCTCGTAGGCAGGACATCTCTCTTTGTAGAGACGGGCCACCTGCTCATTCAGATTGTTTTCATCCAGCCAGTCATGAGCCTTGCTCCTGGCTATCTTGGCCGCCGCCTTCTTCTGAGAGATACGGAGATAATACACTGTCCCCAGTTCAGAGAGGATATCATCATTGGCAGGCATAGTCGCCGTGGTAGAACCGAGAACGATGACGGCTCTCACCGGGCTGGCCAGAAGGGTATGCAGCATAAAGGTCTCTTCTGCGCGATAATATTTCTCTCCGTAATGATCAAAGATCTCGGAGGTCGTCATTTTCATGGTATCAGCCACGACCTTATCGAGTTCAACAAGAGGAAGCTTGAGAAGCTCTGCCAGCTTTTTGCCGACAGCTCCCTTGCCGCTTCCGATAAAACCTTCCAGGATGATGTTATTCATAAGCTTTTCTCCTTTGATATCAGACAGCTTAACCGATGGTATTTGTCAAAGACCCGATCTTCTCGATGCGGCATTCCACCACATCTCCCCTCTTAAGGAAGGTCGGGGGCTCCATGCCCATACCCACACCGGCCGGCGTTCCCATGGCGATCACGGTCCCGGGCAGGAGTGTCATGCCCCTGGAGAGCTCTGCGATCACATAAGCCACATCAAAGATCATATGATCCGTGACGGAATCCTGTCTGAGCTCACCGTTCACATAGCTCTGTATCTTAAGAACCGGCTTGCCGGGAACCTCATCGGCGGTCAGAATGACCGGTCCGAAGGGAGTAAAGCCGTCCAGTCCCTTTCCGAAATACCACTGCTTATGCCGGGTCTGCAGGATCCGGGCGCTGACATCATTGATGATGGAATAACCGAAGACATAGTCATAGGCCTCGGCCTCAGACACATTTTTGGCCTCTTTTCCGATGATGACAGCAAGCTCTGACTCGTAATCCAGTCTTTCCTCGATATCATCATGGGCGGGAATGATGCCTCCGTCCGGAACGGCCTCATTGACACGCTTGGAAAAATAAATGGGGAAGGGTCTTTCTCCGCCAAAGGCTTCTGCCGAATAACGGCTGGCCTCAGTGGCATGCTCCCCGTAATTGATGCCCAGACAGATCACATCCTGCTGGGGTCGGGGAATGGGCGAACATTTTTCAAGGCTGTCGTAAGGGATGCCTCCTTCAGGGGATTTAAGAAAATCCTCGATCGTTTTCTTATCCTCTTCTGTCAGGCGGGTCACAAGATCCGTCATGTTAAAGTAAGAAAGACCGATCTCAGACAGGCTGTAAACCGTCCTGCCGTCCGGAGAAAGCACGCCCAGAGTCTCAAAGCCGTTCTCTTTATAGGTCAATAATTTCATGATCTGCCGCTCCTTTTTTCATATCCTGTCTATTTTACCATGAAGAAAAGCTTTCCACAAGAAAAGTCCCGGGCGTTTTGACGTCCGGGACCTGCATTTTTCTGAATGATCAGGCTTTTCTCTGAGCAGCAACCTCTGCCGCAAAGTCTTCCTTCTTCTTCTCGATGCCTTCACCGACCTCGAAACGGACAAACTTGCCGATGGTCAGAGCCTTATCGACAGTGGCCAGATAAGCCTTGACGGTCTGCTTGCCGTCTTCTGCCTTAACATAAGCCTGCTCAAGCAGGGTGATCTCCTTAAGCTGCTTGGAGATACGGCCCTCGACCAGACCGGAGAAGATCTTATTTTCCACGATCTCAGCCTTCTTGGACATGCCGATAGAGGCCAGAGTGGCGACAGCTTCCTTGGAAAGGAAGTTGAAGAGATACTTGTTGTTCTTGTTCTCTTCGTAGGCAGCAACATCCTCAGCGGACCAGGCGTTGGTGCTGACAGCTTCCTGGATCAGGCTGTTAAGAATGGGCTTAGGCAGAGAAGCCGGATCGTTGATAGCGGCATCGATGGTGATCTCTTTCAACTTGGCCAGCTCATCGGCAGAGATATCCTCTCTGGCGATATAGGTCGGGTTCATAGCTGCGACCTGCATGGCAATGTTGGTCAGAGCTTCCTTCACGGCATCGCCGGAAGCGCCCATACCGGCAACCAGAACGCCGATCTTGCCGCCGCCGTGGATGTAGGAAGAAACGCAGTCGCCTTCGACTCTGACGAATCTTCTGAAGGACAGCTTCTCACCGATCTTCAGGGTCTTTTCAGCGATGACCTCAGTCAGACCGCCGTCCATAAGAGCCTGGACATCTTCGCCGTTCATACCGCCCTGAGCGCCGGAGGCCAGAGCCTTGTTTGCCACATCCTGAACGAACTCCTGGAAGACCTCATTTTTAGCCACGAAGTCTGTCTCAGAGTTAACTTCCACCACAACAGCCTTGCCGTCCTCGGCAGCCACACGGCAGATGCCCGCGGCAGCGATTCTGGCAGCCTTCTTTTCCATCTTGGCAGCGCCGCTCTTTCTCAGGACCTCGACAGCAGCTTCCATGTTGCCGTCTGTCTCGGACAGAGCCTTCTTGCAATCCATCATGCCGGCGCCGGTCATTTCACGCAGTTCCTTAACCATTGCAGCTGTAATAGCCATAATATTTTCCTCCTGTATTCTTAAACTGAGCCTCCCAGTGCCTGGGAGGCTCCCTGTGTATCGATCGTAAATTATTCAGCAGCCTGAGCAGCCTTCTCGGATTCCTCATCCGGATAAGCGGTGTAGCCGTCAGCCGGAACCTCTTCCGGAGCCGCTTCCATCTTGCCCTGGTTGGCCTCGATGACAGCATCAGCCATTCTGGAAACGATGAGCTTGACGGCGCGAATGGCATCGTCATTGCCCGGGATCACATAATCCAGCTCGTCCGGATCGCAGTTGGTATCGCAGATACCGATGAGGGGGATGTTGAGCTTGTGGGCTTCCTGAACGCAGATGGCTTCCTTCTTGGGATCGACCACGAAGATAGCATCCGGCAGCTTCTTCATTTCCTTGATGCCACCCAGCTGCTTCTGCAGCTTGTCCTGGATCTTCTTCAGCTTAAGGACTTCCTTCTTGGGCAGGACATCGAAGGTGCCGTTCTGCTCCATCTCTTCGATCTCTTTAAGACGGGCGATCCTTTCCTTGATGGTACGGAAGTTGGTCAGCATGCCGCCGAGCCATCTTTCATTGACATAGTACATACCGCAGCGGGAAGCCTCAGCAGCGATGGTATCCTGGGCCTGCTTCTTTGTACCGACGAAGAGGATGCTGCCGCCGTTTGCGACGATCTCAGCGATGGCATTGTAGGCAGTGTCGACCATACCGACAGATTTCTGAAGGTCGATGATGTAGATGCCGTTGCGCTCCGTATAGATATACGGCTTCATCTTGGGGTTCCAGCGTCTTGTCTGATGACCGAAATGGACGCCTGCTTCCAGCAGCTGTTTCATGGAAATAACACTCATTTTTGATACTCCTTTTTTGGTTTTCTCTTCCACATGCTTCCGTTGTCCCGGACCTTTTTGTTTAAGGAACCAACCGGACAAATCCGCATATGTGCTTTTAACGCGACTTTCCGATTATAACATCAGGCATTTCCCAAGTCAACAAGGGAAATGCCTGATTTTGGCGGTTTTTTTAGTATTTTTAACTTTTTATGCCTTTGCCGTCCAGGGATAGCCCGCTTCTCTCTCCCCCTTCTTTTTCCGGAAGACCAAGATCAGCATGACCACCATGCCGGCCAGGCAGATCAGATAAAAGAAAATGGTATTGAAGAAGGAGTTGACCGGGAAGAGGGAATTGGACAGGGTCGACCAGATATTATTGACCATGTGAGCCAATATGGGCATCCAGAGGACACCGTATTTTTCGTAGAGGAGTCCCAGGACCAGACCGATCGCAAAGGCAAATATCCCCTGGACAAAATTCAGGTGATAGATCCCGAAAAGGGCTGCCGTGATCAAAACAGCCGGCCATTTGCCGAGGTTATAATCCCGAAGCCGTCTCTGGACCAGACCCCTGAAAATAAATTCCTCGACCACAGGTCCCAGAAGGCCGACGATGACCACCTGCCAGAAGACCGGCAGACTGACGATGACCTCAGAGCTCTGCTGATAGGTCGTATCGACGGAAGCCAGCTGGGTCAGCATGATCAGGAAGCCCACACCGTTTCCGAGGAAATAGATGAGCAGAACGATCATAAGAACAGGCTTTGCCTTAGGACTGCCCTTTGTCAGTCTCTTCTGATAAATACCCTGGGGCAGAGGATAAAGGCAGCGCCGGACCTGATCCCTTTTGAAAAAGAGAATAAGAAGGGGCAGGGTGATGGCCATGCCTATGCCCTGGGCTGCCATACTCCAGGCGCTTGTCCAGGTGCTCATCTCATAATTTCCAGTCAGACCGATCAGCACGCCGAGAAGAAGCGAGGCCAGGATGATGATGCCGTAGGCAATGCCCTCATAAATAAGGATGGGATAGGCGATGCGCCAGATGCGAAGAGCCACACCATCCGGAGCCTTGATCCGGTCCGGGACCACAATGCTGTCGGTGTTAGTTTCCCCCGCTTCCATGCCTGCGGGCTCATCAGACAAAAAGCCTCTCTCCTGCGTCCTTTCGGTCGTTTCCCGCGCATTTTCCTTTTCAATAACAGAAAGGACCATCATGGGTGACTCGGCCAGTCTGGCCGGTTCATAAGTCGTCAGCTCTTCAAAGCTGCCGTAGCCGTAGAGGACACCGATGGCGGGAATTCCCTGCGCGGCGGCTCCCTCCATATCGTATTTACGGTCACCGACAAAGACCACGCTGTCTCTTTGGTCTTCAAGCCCCAGCCGTTTCAAAGCCTCGGCGATCAGGTCTGCCTTCTTTGACAGTCTGCCCTCCGGATCAGCCCCCAGGACCAGATCGAAATAAGAGGCCAGGCCGTAATAGTCCAGAAGCTTAAGGATCATGGCTTCGGGCTTGGAGGAAACCACGCACAGCCTCTCTCCTTCTGCCTTCAGGACCTGAAGAGCGGTCTCGATACCGGGATAAAGATGGCTTTCATAGAGGCCGGTCTCTCCATACCTTTCCCGGTAGATCCGGATGGCCTCCTCTGTCTCCGCCTGGTTGAGCCCGGCATAGGCCTGCAATGACCACCGGAAGGGCGGTCCGATATAGCGGTCCAGATCATCTTCCGGATCCATGGGGTGACACATCTGATCCATGGCATAGCGGAGGCAGGACTTGATGCCCTCTCCGGTGTCGACCAGGGTACCGTCAAAATCAAAAAATACTGTTTTCCACATAGCTTAGTTTCTGTTTTCCTGTTTTAATATTCTGCGAAGTAGTCATCCACGCCGTTGGCAATGCCCTCGGCCATCAGATCCTGATAGGAATCCTCGGCCATGCGAAGATCCTCCTCCGTGTTGGACATAAAGCCCATTTCCACATAGGTCACGGGAATGGTGGACCAGTTGATGCCTGTCATTTCATTGGATTCCAGAACACCGTCATTTTTTGCCCCTGTCGCGGCGCAAAAATCCTCGACCACGAGCTCGGACAGACGCAGGCTCTTATCGATCACGTCCTGGGAGAGCCAGGGGTTGTCCTTGGCCGGTCCGTAGCAGAGCATGCCGTAGACCGAGGTATCATCCACGCTGTTGGCATGGATGCGGACCATGATCTCCGCTCCGGAATCATTGGCGATCTCAGCCCTGTCGATATTGGAGAGCTGAACCTCATGATCCGTTCTTGTCATGACCACCTGATAGCCTCTTTCCTCGAGAATAGCCTGAAGCTTGAGGGCTACCATAAGATTAAGCTCATATTCCTCCAGACCGGAGGCCTCACCATAGGTCCCGCTCGAGACCTTCTGCTTCATGACATCAGACCCGGGCGCATTGGGCTCGGTATCCAGCATATCCACATGCTCATGTCCTGCGTCGATACAGACGATGTGGCCGTTTCCCTCGGTTGTCGGCTCCTCTGTCGGCTCAGGTGTCGGTTCCTCGGTCACCTCGGGAGTCGGCTCAGCCGTCGGCTCTTCGGTAGGCTCAGGTGTCGGCTCCTCAGTTGCTTCAGGGGTGGGTTCTTCCGTCAGGGAAGTCTCTGAGGAGGCCTCAGTCGCAGTCGAGGAGCTGTCCTTTTCAGAGGACAGATTGTTTTTAATGAGAATGCCGGCGGTCACACAGATCGCGGCGAGAATGACCACAAGGAGGGCGGTTACGATCCTGATCTTTTTCCGTCTGGCCCTCTCTCTCTCCCTGCGTCTTCTTTCTCTTTGATCCATAATACCTCCTTACATGTGGTCCGGCGCCTTAAAGCCCAGAAGATCGATGGCCTTCTCAAGGATACGCCTTGTGGCATCGAGAAGAGCGATCCAGGAAGCCTTTCTGGCCGGATCCTCCTCGGTCAGGATCCTGTTTTCATGATAGAAACGGTTGAAATCGTTGGCCGTTTCATAGATATAGGTGCAGATCTTATGGGGCGCCAGATCATTGGCTGCCTCCTCGATCACAGAGCCGAAGCGGGCCAGCTTGAGGACCAGGGATTTTTCCTCCTTGCCCGCCGCTCCCAGAATGGGACCGACAGGTCCGTCATACCGGGCCAGGATGGACTTGATGCGGACGATGGTATAGAGGATGTAGGGTCCGGTATTTCCCTCAAAGGATGTGAATTTGTCCACATCGAAAATGTAATCCCTGGCCGCCTGATTGGACAGGTCACCGTATTTGACAGCGGACAGTCCGACGATGGCAGCCGTCTCCCCGGCCTCTTCATCGCGGACATTTTTATTATCACGGATCTTGGCCTCCATCTCCTTATAGATCTCGGCCAGAAGGGTCTCCAGACGCATAACCCCGCCCTCACGGGTCTTGAAGGGCTTGCCGTCGCGGCCGTTCATGGTGCCGAAGCCGACATGGGTCAGGACGGTCTCCTCTCCGACCAGCTTAGCCTTTCTTGCGGCGCGGAAGACCTGGGTGAAGTAAAGACCCTGACGCTTGTCGACCACATAAATGATCTGATCGGGCTTGTAGAGCTTCATGCGCTCCACAATGGTGGCCAGGTCAGTCGTATTGTAAAGAGAGGCTCCATCGGATTTGAGGACCATGCAGGGAGGAATGGTCTTGGTATCTGTCTCCTCCGCCACGTCAATGACCAGGGCGCCCTGGTCGTAGTGGGCATAGCCGCCGTCCTTGAGATAGGCCACCATCTCGGGGATGTAGGGCTGGGCATCGGACTCAGCCTTCCAGAGGTCGAAGGTAACATCCAGCTTCTGATAATTTCTCTTGAGATCGGCCACGGAGATCTCCATGATCTTCTCCCAGAGAGCGGTATAGCCAGGATGGCCTGTCTGAAGCAGATGAGTGGCCTCCATGGCCTTGGCCTTATAAGCTTCATCCTCCTTGGAACGGGCTGACGCGGCCGGGTAGATCTCTTCTAGCTCGGAAATGGTGAAGGGAGCCTCCGCCGGATAGGTCACCTCCTGTCCCTCCGTAAAATAGGGCAGGTCGGGACGGCGCTCCTTCATTTCCGTGATGATAAGACCCATCTGCAGGCCCCAGTCACCCATATGGACATCGCCCAGGACCTCATGCCCGACGGCCCTGAGGATACGCTTCAGGGATTCGCCGATAACAGCCGATCTTAAATGGCCGACATGGAGAGGCTTGGCCACGTTGGGGCCGCCGTAGTCCATGACGATCTTTCTGGGATGGTCTGCCCTGGGGACAGACAGGTCGGGATCCTCCGCAACGGCTGCCACATAATCGGCGGCTGCCTTGTCGGAAATATCGATATTGATAAAGCCCGGCTTGACCACTGTCACAGATTTGATCAGATCATTTTCCGGAAGGGCTGCCACCACCTCATCAGCGATCATAAAGGGGGCCTTGTGGGCCGCCTTGGCCGCGGACATGGCTCCGTTGCACTGGAATTCACACAGGTCCGGCCGGTCCGAATAGCGGACCTCGCCGAAAGCCCTGTCCAAGCTGCATTTTTCAAAAGCTTCAGCCATGAGGGCTGTGAGCATACTGTTTAAAGTCTGCATAGTCTTACCTCGTCTTTTCAGTAATTTCTTTCGTAGTATAGCATTTTACTCGTTTTAATTAAAGAAAAACTGTGTTATAATATCCTCGTCTGTGATTATTTCAATAAATTTATCTTTTTTGGGGGTTTGAGATTTATGCGTGAATACAGAATATTAAGCGATTCCGCATGCGATTTTCCCACGGCCTTCGGCGATGAGCTGGGCGTGGAAAGGATTCCCTTCTATGTCTCCTTCGATCAGGAGGTCTACAAAAAAGAGGTCGAGGAGATCTCTCTTGAAGACTTTTACAAGCAGCTGACCGGCAGCAAGATCTTCCCAAAGACCTCCCTGCCGACTGTCAATGATTATATGACCCGCTTCCAGAAGGCCATCGAAGACGGGATGGACGTTCTCTGTCTCTGCATCACGGCCAAGTTCTCCGGCTCCTACCAGTCTGCCGTGACGGCCAGAGAAATGGTCCTGGAGGACAATCCCGAAGCCAATATCTCCGTGGTCGATTCACGTTCCGCCACCGGCGGCATGGGCATTCTTGTCCACGAGGCCGTCCGCATGAAAAATGCCGGCTTAAGCCTGGAGAAAAATACCGAGAACCTGCTCAAGCTCCGTGAGACCACCAACATCATGTTCACCATCTCTACTCTGGAATACCTTCAGAGGGGCGGACGCATCGGCAAGGTCACGGCCCTGGCCGGCTCTCTTCTTAATCTTCAGCCCCTTATCCAGCTCTACGAGGTGAGCTCATGCCCTACGGCACAGCCCGCGGCCGCAAAAAGGCCCTGGCCCGCGCCAGAGAGATGTTCGTCGAGTATTTCGAAAAGAACGATCTCAGCTATGACGATTACAATTTCGGCATCGTCAATGGCTATCTCTCCCACGAGGAAGCCGACCGTCAGCAGGCTGAGGTCGAAAAGATCATCGGTCATCCGATCACCATTCCCCAGTTCAATGTGGGTGTGACCATCGGCACCTATACCGGACCGGATCCGGTCGGCATCACCTTCGTCAGAAAATTCGAAACTCTTTAAGGTTTGAACCTTTCAAAAATATCAGGCAGAGGAAAATTCCTCTGCCTGTTTTCTTTTTGCGGTCTTAATTTTCCTCAGAAGACTCCTCTTCCTTCAGGGTGATGCCGACATCGTGAAGAAGTGACAGCTCAACGGTATCCGGAGCTCCGGTCATGAGCTCGGAAGCATCCTTGACCTTGGGGAAGGCGATGACATCACGGATGGTATCCCTGCCCGTAAAGATCATGATCAGACGGTCAAGACCATAGGCCAGACCGGCATGAGGCGGCACGCCGTAGCGGAAGGCCTGAAGCAGGAAGCCGAACTGGGCATTGGCCCTCTCCGGTGTGAAGCCCAGGACCTCAAGCATCTTGGACTGGATCTCATCCCGGTGGATCCTGACGGAACCGCCGCCGATCTCATTGCCGTTGAGGACGATATCATAGGCCTCAGCCCGGACAGCGCCCGGATCGGAGTCGATCTTGTCCCAGTCCTCTTCCATGGGCATGGTGAAGGGATGATGCATAGCCATGAACCGATTCTCCTCATCCGACCATTCGAGAAGAGGGAATTCCGTGATCCAGACGAAGCAGAACTCATTGTTGTCAATAAGATCCATCTCCCTGCCCATTTCCAGACGGATGGCTCCGAGAGCATTTCTGACGACCTTGAGCTTATCTGCCACGAAGACCAGAAGGTCACCCTTTTCATAAGCCATAGCCTCCTTGAGAGCGGCCAGTTCCTCTTCTGACATAAATTTGGCGAAGGAGGACTTGGGGCTTCCGTCTTCATTTTCGGCATAATAGGCCATGCCCTTGGCTCCGAAGAGCTTAGCCGTCTCTGTCAGACGATCGATCCGCTTTCTGCCGAGACCGGCCTGTCCCTTGAGGTTGATGCCTCTGACACGGCCGCCGTTGGCCACAGCTCCCGTAAAGACGCCGAAGCCGCAGTCCTTGACCGTCTCGGAGACATCCGTGATGGGCAGACCGAAACGGAGGTCCGGCTTATCGGAGCCGTAAACATCCATAGCCTCGAGCCAGGTCATCTTGCGGATGCCATTGGCTTTGATGCCTGAAAGAGCCTTCTCAGCTCCTTTTTTCAGGCCTTCGGGGAAGTCCAGCCGGTCATAATATCCGATCATATCCTCCAGGATACGCTCAAGCAAGGCAGTGTTGACAGCCATGACATCATCGGCATTGACAAAGGAGAGCTCCATATCGACCTGGGTGAATTCGGGCTGACGGTCGGCGCGGAGGTCCTCATCGCGGAAGCAGCGGGCGATCTGGAAATAGCGGTCCATGCCTGAGCACATAAGCAGCTGCTTATAGAGCTGGGGAGACTGAGGCAGGGCGTAGAAGGAGCCCGGATGGGTCCGGCTGGGGACCAGATAGTCCCTGGCGCCCTCCGGCGTGCTCTTGATCAGGCAGGGTGGCTCCAGCTC
>R21__coassemble_872_pt1 | contig 22627 bp, 22 predicted proteins | sample R21__metabat2_low_PE_030 | metagenome-assembled genome bin R21
AAGGATTTGCCTCCCAGGCCTCTGCCCAGTCTGACCTCGAGCAGGTCCACATCGGCGGCCTTAACGGCAGCATCGGCAGCATTGACTGCGGCGCAGAGGGAGTAGGTCTCCATGATGCCCAGAGCCTGCATGCGTTCCATGGTCGTACAGGCTGCGATGGCCGGAGCCACCTGAGGATCGACATTGGGGATGACCAGGCTGTCGATGAGAAGACTCTCGGCAACTGCCTTGCCGGCCTCCACGGAGGACCGAACGGCTGCGACCTCGCCTGCCACCACGATATAGTACTTGCCTGCGCAGATACAGCCGGCGCTGATGAGCTCGACCTCTGCCGCCTTCAGCATGGCATCACAGGCTTCGATACCTGTCGGAATGCTCATGACTTCGTTCATACCTATGGCACCCATCTTCTCACCTCCTTATCGTAATATAGCTGTCAGTCACTTCCGTGACCTTACCGTCAATAGATGCGTGGATATTGGCTCCCAGTCCCTGGGGCTCTGCAATGAGCTGGCCTCTTGTCACAGTCTGTCCGACACCGACCAGAGCCTTGTCCGGTCCGCCGATATGCTGTTTGAGAAGGATCCTGACTTCATTGCAATCCACATAACCTGCCAGAGGAGCTTCCCTGTCGAACTTCTTAAGGTCCAGACGAAGGAGCAGTCTCTCTGTCGGAACTCTCTTGTTGTCAATGCCGGAGTCCGGTGCAAACTTAACTTCCTTGACCGGCTTGATGCCCTGCTTCTGAAGGTTGCCCTTCATCATGCCCATGACCTTGCTGGGCTTGAGCCCGAAGTTGCAGGCGAAGTAGGTGCAGATACCGCAGTCGCAGCAGGAGAAGACACCGTTGGCATCACCCAGCAGGCTGACATTTCCCGAAGCGAAGGCTCTCATGGCCTTATGAGGCTGGACATTGAGGCCCATGGCATTTCTCGGACACATCTGTGTGCACATGGAGCACTGGGAACAGGCCGCACGCGCCACATAGGCATCTCTGTCGGACAGGACCTTCTTGGCCAGGATGGGATGTCCCTTGGGAATGGCCAGGAGGCCGCCGGTCGTCTTGGTGACCGGCTGGTCCAGATCATCGGTCACGCGGCCCATCAGAGGTCCGCCGATGATGTAGGTACAGTCTCCGACCGGACCGCCCGCTGCTTCCAGAAGGAACTTCAGGGGAGTGCCGATGGGACAGGTGATGGTCACAGGTCTTGCCACCGAACCGGCTATGGTCACCATCTTGTCGATGACCGGCTTGCCTTCAATGGCATCGGCTATGTTGAGGACGGTGCTGACATTGGAGACCACGCAGCCCACATCCAGGGGAATGCCGCCCGTCGGGACGGTCTTTCCCGTGACGCAGTAGACCAGATTCTGCTCATCACCGGCCGGGTAGAAGGATTCGGAGAGATGAAGCTCCACCTTGGGTCCCTTGGTAGCGGCCTTGAGGGCTGCCACAGCCTCTTCGTAATGAGCCTTGACGCCGATCACGGCCCGGCTGGCTCCGAGAGCATCCCGGATGGTCCGAACCGTCTTCACGATATCGGCCGCCCGGGTCTCCATGACATGTCTGTCTGTCCGGAGCAGGGGCTCGCACTCAATACCGTTGACGATAAAGGTCTCTGCCTTGCAGTTTAATTTTTTATCCGTTGGAAATCCGGCGCCGCCTGCACCCACGACTCCGGCATCCCGGATCTGATCGATCAGCTTCATAGGCTATCAGATGATGCGGAAGCCGTCTTCCAGGACGCAGCGTCTGGCTCTTGTGAAGCTCCGGGCGGAGGTCAGGCCTTCACCGGTCGGAGTGGCGATGGTCAGTGTGGCATAGCCTTCACCGTTGAAGCCGACACCTGCGGTGGACGGACCGTTCTTCACGAAGATGGTGGTGTTGAGGGCCTTGGCTGCCTTTGTCATGTTGAGGTAGTTGGTCGAATGCATCAGAGCGGAATGCCAGCAGCCTCTCTCTGCCCAGACAGCCCAGTCGATGGCCTGGTTGACATCGCTGCAGCGGACGCAGCCAAGGACCGGCATCAGCATCTCGACGACCTCGAAGGGATGCTCCTTGGGAACATCGGCGATGATCAGTCTGGGATTGCCTGTGTAGGAGACACCGGACTGGTCCATGATGTAGGTGGCATCGTGACCGACGAACTTTCTGTTGATGACATATTTGCCGTCCTTGTTGATCAGGACTGTGTTGACGATCTTGTCGATATCGGCTCCGCTGACCTTGTAAGCGCCGTTCTTCTGCATCTCAGCCATCAGGCGGTCAAAGACGGAATTGACGATGAAGCACTCTTTCTCAGCCACGCAGAGGACATTGTTGTCGAAGGAAGCGCCGAAGACGATGTCACGGCCGGCTCTTTCGATATCAGCGGTCTCATCCACGATGACGGGCGGGTTGCCCGGGCCGGCGGAGATGCATTTCTTGCCGGTCTTCATGGCCACACTCACGACAGCCTCGCCGCCTGTGACGGACAGGAGCTTGATCTTGGGGTGGTTCATGATGACATTGGAGATCTCCAGTGAGGGCTTGGTCGGGCAGCAGATCAGGCCGACGGGGCCGCCTGCGGCGACGATAGCCTCATTGAGGATACGCATGGTCTCCTGGCAGCACTTGATGGCAGCGGGATGGGGGCTGAAGACCACGGCATTACCGGCTGCGATCATGCTGATGGAGTTGTTGATGACCGTTCCCGGAGGATTGGTCGACGGTGTGATAGAGCAGATGACTCCGAAGGGAGCCTGCTCGACAAGGGTCATGCCCTTATCACCCGTGAAGACGCGGGGCTGAATGTCCTCGGTACCGGGTGTCTTGTTGGCGACCAGCTGGATCTTGGCGATCTTGTCCGGCACCTTGCCGTAACCGGTCTCCTCATGAGCCATGCGGGCCAGCTTCTCGGCATTGTCAAGAGCTGCCTTTCTCATGGCGCGGATCAGGGATTCTCTGGCATCGATAGTCATGGCCACCAGCTTCTTCTGAGCGGCCTCGGCTGCCGAAATGCAGTCCTCCGGGCTGTCGAACATCCAGCCGTTGGTGCCGCCCTGTGACCAGGTGGCTGCCGGAGCTGCGGGTGCAGAGGAACCACCCTGGGATCCCATCTGTTTGACCGTCATCTGGACGATCTGTTCAATCTGTTCCTGTGTCAGCATCGCTTATCACCCTCTCTTAAACATAATCATTTTCTTTGCTGTAGATACGTTTGTCTTTCATATCGATGTAATCGATAATGGCGATAATGGAGGTGTCGGAGGGCTTGCCGTCCGTCACCGCGGTATTTCTGGAGGAGGATCCGGAGCAGATCATAACGACCTCTCCGACGCCGGCTCCCACCGCATCAAAGGCCACCACCACATTGCCCTTTTCCTCAAAGGTCTCGAGGTCGATGGGCTTCACAAGAAGAAGCTTGAGGCCCACGATCCTGTCGGACTTCTGGGTGGAGACCACATTTCCTATAACTCTGGCTATCTGCATATCCCTACTCCTTCACGCGAATGATCTCGATGCCGGAGGCCTCTGCTCTGTCGACCGCAGCGGGTGTGACCAGGGCCCTGGGCAGGCAATAGACAGCAGTTCTGCCGAGCTTGAAGGCTTCATTGACATCGCTTTCGGTCACGAGGTCAAGAGCCTCCTGAGGTTCGGCCGCCTTGGCCTCTCTCATGGCGCAGGGGCGGGATGTGATCTGTCCCATTTCCACGGTCGGGTTTCCGATATAGAAGCCGCCGTTGGGAGCAAAAGTATCTTTTACTTCAAAAGGAACATTTCCGCCGTAGCTCACATAATCCTGTCTGGCGAAGGCGCCGCCTGCCACAGAGGGATTTCCGTTATAAAGGACATCGCTCGAGAGCGGAGCGCCGTCCGGATCATAGCCCGGATTGCCCTGGTAGGCCGTGTGGCCTGTCGGTACCGCCTGAACAGGATTGCCGCCGTAATGAGGCATGGAGTTGAGGGCATCTCCTCCTCTCACACCCTGGCGCATGGGACCTCTGGCAAAGGTCGCCGGGGCGGAAAGGGCCACCGTCGGATTGCCGGCATAATCGGGTCCGCCGATCTGGCCCCTCAGGGCCGGTGTGCCGTAGGTTTCTGCTTCTTTGGGTCTCGGATTCATGTCGGATACTCCCATAAAGGTCCAGGCCGGAGCGGTCTTGGATATCTCGCGGCTTCCCAGCACATTGCGAGCCGGGCAGGCCTGAGGATCCACCGGGGCGCTGCCGCCGCAGACCACCTCGATCAGATCGCCGTTCTTCAGGCTGCAGGCATTGGCCTCATCGGTGTCCACATGGAGCTCCATTTCATGTCCGGAGCCGGTCCTGGCAATGACATTCTCCAGGAGGCAGGGACGGGCTCCTCCGACTCTGACGGAGACGACCTGCTTGTCATGAATGCCCAGAGCCCTTGCCTGATCATCGTTAAGGTGCAGGTGTCTGGCCGCGACCATGAGACCTTCCTTCAGGTCCACCTGACCCTCGGGTCCCAGAAGCTTGACGCCCGGTGTGCCTGCCAGATCGCCGGATAAGCGGACCGGACAGTTTTTGGCGCCGAGGACGAAGGTATCGGAGACCGAAACCTCGATCTGGGTCTTGGGCCGGGCCGGGCCGAGAACTCTGACGTGTTCCAGACGGCCCTTGGGTCCTACCACGGTCACCTGCTCGCGGGCCGCGTACTGGTCCGGCTGAGACAGGGCCTTGATGGGTGTTAATTTGTAATTTTTTCCGAAGAGCTTTTCAATATCCTCTTCGCTTAAGTGAACATGCCTGGCTGATACGCCGACCGGAACAAAACGGCTGAGCCCCTGTTTGGCCAGCTCGGTCAGCACGGCACGTGTCACCGCTCCTTTATCTATTGCCAAGTGGATCCACCTCTCTTTCCAAAAAATTCACGGGATGAAGGATCTTTGGATCAATAGTTGCCTTCGGCAATGATGCGTCTGACGATCTCCGCCACCTTGGCGGCATCGTTCTTGTCTGCGGCAGACATCTGTGCGGTCGGATCGGAGGATCCGCAGGAGCAGGTATGTCCGGCTGTGCCGCATTCGCAGCCGCGTGAGCCGTCCGGATTGCAGTGGCGGCATAAGGGACGTCCGCCCGTCATGATGCCGTCATTTGTCCGGCGCTGGATCAGACGGTCGACCTGGTCACAGGTCAGCTCGTTGACACGGCCGATCAGGCCGCTGGCGTACATATTGACCAGGGCATAATATTCGATGGATTCCATACGCATCCAGGCCTGCATGGCATTGTCACCCCAGGCCAGTGCGCCGTGGTTGGCAAGCAGGCAGCCGTTGTGGGTATTGACAAAGGGTGCGATCGAATCCGGCACTTCCTTGGTGCCCGGCATGGCGTAGGGAGCCAGCGGGATCTCGCCGATACCCATGACCGCTTCCGTCAGGATAGCATGATTAAGAGGAAGGCCGGCGATGGCAAAGCTGGTGGCTGCGGGCGGATGGGCATGGCAGACCGCATTGACCTTGGGATTCTCCTTGTAGACACGAAGATGCATCTTCATCTCCGAGGAGGGCTTCCATGTGCCCTTGAGCACGTTGCCGTCCAGATCCATGAGAACCAGCATCTCCTCGGTCATGTAGCCCTTGGACACACCGGTCGGTGTGCACCAGACCGTATTTTCGCTGACCTTGGCGGAGATATTGCCGTCGTTGGAGGCCACGAAATTCTTGGCATACATTCTGCGGCCGATCTCAAGGATATCTCTCTTGACTTCGTAATCACTGGGATAACAATTTCTGTTCATGTAATCCATAATGTTACCTCACTTATCATTTCCATCCGTTCCTTTTCTCCGGAAAAATGAGACTCTGACGGATGCTGTTTCTATCATATCACATTTTTCCAAAAAAGAACATTTTTTCAGATCAACTTTTTCCGCGAACCGGCGGCAGTTTTCTTCTAAAGTACCTTCTGCTGTAAAAAGTCCTCCTCCCATGAGAAGGGCCGTGTCCCGGCCGTAGAAATCCAGCATATTCTGGACCCGGTCAAAGGTCATGCCGCCTGCCGGACAGGGATAGATGGGCTTAAGGTCCGCATAGGGATCGCGGCACCATCCGACGATAGACCGGCACTGGTCCTCGGTAAGGGAAAATCTTCCGCCGTAATTAGGGAAGACCGTCAGGTCTGCGCCGCAGAGCCTGGGCAGAAGACCGAAGAGCAAGCCGCATTCAAAGCCGCCGCTGCCCTTATCCAGCATGGCAGCTGCCATGGCCGGGTGACAGACGACGGGCAGCTCCGTATGCTCGGAGACATATTTCATCATATCGAAGCTGACCAGGCCCGGGATCAGCATGAGGGCGCCGGCTCCGGCATCCTCTGCCATGTGCACGCGTTCCATGATCTCGGGGCCGCAGCCCGGCACATTGGGAATGTAGAGGGCATGGTGTCCGGTCTCTTCATTTCCCCTCTTCACCGCCTGGGACACGGCGAAGACCCGCTCCTTATAAGGGCTGAAGGCATGGTTGGCCAGACCGTGATCGTCTTTTATAAGGTCGATGCCGCCTCTGGCGCAGTGATAGGCCTCTTCCGCCAGAGCCTCCACAGGCACACCCCATGGGCTTGATAGCCGTAAAGGTCAGGGGCCTATCCGTCCCGATCCCCAGGAGCTGTCTCATACCGGCAAGACCGTATTTGGGTCCGGGGAAGGCCTTTTCCATATCCTTTGAAATTTGGATATCCTCCACTCTCACGAAGGGAATGAAGGAGCTGTTGCCGAAGACCATGTTGAAGAACTGGGCAAATTCCTCCGTTGCGCCGGCGGAATTGTAGCTGATGACGCAGCGGAAGCCTTCCGGGCAGGCTTCAAAGGTCTCGATCCGGCCGATGATATCGGTGTGGATGACATCCGCCTCGATAGCAGCTGCCGGAAATTCCACGGTTTGTTCCACGCACATGGCCTTGCCTGTCTCAAGAGCGTTCTTTTCATCACGTCCCATGATCAGATAGGTAACGGTGAAGCGATCGCCAAGAAAGGTCTTCAGTGTCTCATCCCTGTAATCTTTAAACTTCATGTTTAAACTCTTTTCTGCCGTTTCAGGACATTTTCATGCTGCTTTTCGTCGCATTTTTTGGATTTTTGTCCGTTTGGGACATTTACCAAAATCGGCTTGTGTGATATTCTTTTCTTATAAAAAAGGAGGGTGTGATCATGTTAGCCATAGCCAGAAAAAATGCCATCCGTGAACGTCTTCAGGAAATGAAAAGCGTCCGTATCACCGAGCTTGCTTCCGAGCTCAGCGTGACCAAGGAAACGATCCGCCGCGACCTGCTCGAAATGGAGCAGAACGGTGAGCTGATCCGGACTCACGGCGGAGCCTACATCCTGGACGGCGTTCAGAATGATATTGATATCTCCACCCGCCAGATCCTCATGATCTCGGAAAAGGAGATCATCGCCAATAAGGTCGATTCCCTTATCCAGAACGGCGATTATCTCTATCTCGACGGTTCCACGACCTGCTGGTTCATTGCCCGCAAGATCGCCCACCGCAAGCTGACGGTTCTGACCAATTCCCTGGAGATCGCCAATATCCTCTCGTCTTCGGACACGGTAACTCTTCACATGATCGGCGGGGAATACAACGCCCAGTCCAAGAGCTTCCGCGGCGAAGGGACCATCAGCAATTTCGAACGCTACTTTGTGGACAAGGCCATCATCTCCTGCCGGTCCGTCAGCATGGCGCGCGGCATCACCGATACCAGTGACGATCAGGCCCGTCTGCATCAGATGGCTCTTTCCCATGCCAACACCCGGATCCTGGTGGCTGACAATTCCAAGCTGGACAATGTCTCCTTCGCCTTCGTGGCTCCGATCACAGCCATCAACACCTTTGTGATGGACCGTGATTTTTCGGAGGAATGGAAGTCCTACCTGACCGAGAATCACATCCGATTTCTTTGATCTTCGTCCTTGAACTCTTCCTGAAAGCCATTTGGCAGGATGCGGCCCGAAAGCCGCATCCTGTTTTTTCTTTTCTTATTTTTTATCCACAAACTTCTCGACCGGCTTGATGCCCATGGCCTCGAAGGATTCCTTGAAGGGATAGGTGGCAATGCCCTTCTCGGTGATGATACCGGTGACCAGGCTGTGGTCGGTCACATCGAAGGCCGGGTTGACCACGCCCACTCCCTCGGGAGCCATGCGCTGGGCATACCACATTTCCGTGACCTCTTCCGGCTTTCTCTGCTCGATATGGATCTCATCGCCGGAGGCCATGGTCATATCGATCGTGGAGGACGGAGCGCAAACATAGAAGGGGATGCCGTAGTGCTTGGCGATGATAGCCACGCCGGAGGTTCCGATCTTATTGGCGAAGTCGCCGTTGGCAGCCACACGGTCGCAGCCCACGAAGATGATGCCGATCTTGCCGGACTTCATGGTGTAGGAAGCCATGTTGTCGCACTGGACATAGGTATCAACGCCGGCAGTCTGCATTTCATAGGCCGACAGGCGGGCGCCCTGCAGAAGGGGACGGGTCTCATCGCAGTAGACGTGCAGGTCTTCCTTGGGATCCCAGCCGTTTTCGATGGCGATGTAGATGGGGGCCAGAGCCGTGCCGTACTTGGCGGTGGCCAGTGTACCGGCATTGCAGTGGGTCATGATGCCCACGCCCTTGCCCAGCTTCTCCAGAAGCTCATAGCCATAAGCGCCGATATTGCGGCTGATCTGGATATCCTCCTCGCGGATGGCATTGGCCTCATCCTTGAGACGGAGCTTCATCTCGGCCACGGTCTTGCCGTCTTTCTCAGCCATAAGAACAGCATGCATGCGGTTGAGGGCCCAGCTTAAGTTAACAGCTGTCGGGCGGGAGGAATTGATGTATTCCATGAGCTTGGTGCACTCAGCTGTGAACACATCCATGTCATCCGTCTCGACCTGGTCGGCCAGGATGTAATAGGCATAGCCGCCGCAGACGCCGATAGCGGGGGCTCCTCTGACACGGAGCTTGTAAATGGCTTCCCAGATATCCTCGGCCTTGTTGATGGTCAGATACTTCGTCTCATTGGGCAGAAGTGTCTGGTCGAGGATGATCATATTTTTGCCGTCTTCCGCCAGGAGGACGGTGTCAAGATTCAATGCATTGACCATAATGATCTCTCCTTATCTATGATAATTTTCCAGGTGTACGACGATCATTCTCCGTCGACTGCTGCCACAGCACTCTTCAGAGTTCTCAGGAAGCACTTGCCGCAGTGCTTGTCGTCACGGTTCTTGATAAAGTCGATGGCAGCCGTGATGCAGATCTTCTCGGCGCGGACACGGGCCTTTTCATCGGCGATGGTGGTCAGATCCTTGACGTTGGCCATACCGACCGTACGGCGGATCATCTCCAGACCGGATACGGCAGCCGTATCGGCCAGGATGGTCTTCATGTAATAATCCTTGTAGCCCGGAGCCTTGGCCATGGTATCGGTCACATGCTGATCCCAGTAGTCCTTCATCTTGGCCATGGTCATATTGATCACGTCCACGATCACGCTCTCGACCCATTCGCAGAATGCCTTCTCACCGTAGACATCGCCGTTGCACCAGGCAAAGATCATATTGGCGATGACATTGCCGATATCATAGCCCATGGGGCCGTAGAAACAGAATTCAGGATCGAAGACCTTGGTGGTGTCTTCATTGATGAAAATGGAACCGGTGTGGAGATCGCCGTGGATCAGGGACTGGCCGCGGGTCATGAAGTCCATCTTCAGCTTGGCCACTTCCAGATGAAGCTCGTCATCGCTGTAGAGCTTTTCCTTCACGAAATCGGCCATGGGCGGATAGACATTGTTCTGCTGTCTTTCGTCATTGTAGGGCTCGGTATAGACCAGCTGCTCGGAGATGTCGCAGAGCTCCGGGGAGATGAACTTCTTCTGCAGAGCCTTCTTCTCCTGATGGTCCATGCAGACATCCGTGGTGCCCAGAAGGACCGGTGCCATAAAGGAAGAGATCTGATCCGCAAATTTGGGGAAGATCTTGTGCTCCAGCATGGCCGTTCTCATGATCTCATGGTCAGACAGGTCCTCCATGCAGCAGGCGCTCATGACGGTATCATAATCATAGATCTCCGGCACATAGCCCGGAGCCAGCTTGGCCTGAAGGATCAGGATCTCGGACTCGATGCGGTTTCTGTCGGTATCCAGCTTCATGGACTCGGAGATACGGGCCACCTCGCCGGCCTGCTTGATGATCACGCTGGTGCCCTTGGCATCCTTGACCTTAAAAACGAAATTCAGGTTGCCGTCGCCGATCTCCTTGCAGGTCATGGTGGCTTCGTCCCAGTTCTTCTGGGGCACCTTGAGCTTGGCATATTCGATGGCATCTTCCGGTGTCATCAGGACATAAGAATCAAACTTTGCCATAATAAAACTGCCTCCTTGTTTTCAGTATAAAACGGCCTTTTGGGAAAGTCAACATTTTTCCACAAAACGCCACAAATTCACAAATTTTATAAAGGGTGCCACAGATGGTCTGCAGCACCCCTTTGAGAAAACTCTTAATCTTCCTTTGTGGTAATGTAGGCTGCGATCAGAGCCAGGCAAAGGACAGCGCCCTTGACAGCCGGCAGGATGTAGTAAACAACACCGCACATGGTCATGCCGTTTTCCAGTGTGGAGATCAGCAGAGCGCCGACCGCCGTACCGATGGCATTGTATTTCTCACGGCCGCCGACCGAACGTCCGATGAAGACGGCAGCCAGGGAGCTCATCAGGTAACCGTCAGAGCCGTTGACCTGAGCCGCGGAGTTACGGGAGCAGACCACGATACCGCCGATGGCGATGAAGAGGGCTGCAAACATACCGGCCATGAAACGCATCTTTTTGACATTGATACCGGAAAGCTTGGCAGCAGTTCTGTTGCCGCCCATGGCATACAGATAACGGCCGTATTTGGTTCTTTCCAGAAGGATGAAGCAGAGTACCACGCACAGGAGCATGATAATGATGATGTAGGGAGACTTACCGATATTCTGGGAAGCCTCTGTCCAACCGGAGCGTGCCGGAGAATTGTCGCCGCCCTTGAAGGCCTCAGCCCATTTGGCTGTGGTCATGCCGGCAGACACGGCGCCGCCGCCTGTGAAGGCAAGACCAAGACCCTGATGGACAAACTGCAGAGCGCAGGTGGCCAGCATGTCGGGGATCTTGCAGACCAGGATCAGGAACATGTTGAGCAGGTACATGACCATGGCGAAGGCGATGGTCAGGATGATGGTCAGCCAGAGAGGAAGGCCGAACCACAGGAATAAGGATGCGAACACATAGGCGCAGAAGGAGCCTAAGGTACCGGCAGCCATATCGAATCCGTCAGGAGCCATGGAAACGGTCGCCGCCAGAGCGAAGATCGTAACTGTGGACATGGCTCTCAGGATGTTGATCATATTGTCAACTGAGAAGAACGCTGTCCCCTTGATCAGGGTGAAGATGATGATGGAAATGATGAGGACCATGACCGCAGCCCAGTCGACCATCAGTTTTCCAATGTGTTTTTTCTGAGTCATAACTACTCCTCCGATGTTGGATAATCACTAATTATTCAGCAGCAAATGCGGTGGTCGCACCGGTTGCATAATGCATGATCTCGGTCTCGTTCGTCTTTGCCGTCTCCAGCTCTGCCATGATCTTGCCGTCGAACATCACGTACATACGGTCTGTGATAGACAGAAGCTCGGAGTTCTCACAGGTGGCATAGATGACGCCGTTGCCTTCCTTGGCGATCTGATTGATCAGGCGGAAGATCTCCTGCTTGGCGCCGACATCGACGCCCTTGGTCGGTTCGTCAAAGATGTAGATGTCGCAGTCAGCGGCAAGCCATTTGCCGACAACGACCTTCTGCTGATTACCGCCGGACAGGAAGGCGACCTTCTGCTTGATGGAAGGTGTCTTGATGCCCAGATCCTGGACATAGGCCTCGGCATTTTTGCCGGCAGCCCTGTCATTGACGAAGGACAGCTTGCAGAACTTGCCCAGGCAGGCGGCTGCCAGGTTGAAGGTCACGGTCTCACTGACCAGAACGCCTTCCTTACGTCTTTCCTCGGGCACCAGGGCCAGACGGTTCTTGACGGCATCGGACGGAGTATTGATCTTAAGCTCCTTGCCGTTCAGGGTGATCTTACCGGAAGCCTTCTTGTAGGCGCCGAACAGAGTCTTGCAGAGCTCTGTCTTGCCGCCGCCGACCAGTCCGGCCAGTCCGACGATCTCTCCCTTCCTCACATGGAGATTGATGTCCTTGACCTTGCCGGTCTTCTCGGTCATATTTTCGACGACGAGCAGGTCGTCACCGATATCGCACACTTCCTTGGGGAAGTTTTCTTCGAAAGAGCGGCCCAGCATCTTGTCAACGATCTCCTTGGAGGTCGTCTCGGGAGTGATGGGTGTGGTATCGACGATAGCGCCGTTTCTCATGACAGTGTAGCTGTCGCAGATGCGGAGCACCTCGTGGATACGGTGGGTGATGAAGATGATCGCGATGTTCTGTGTTTCGCGAAGGTGACGGACCACGCGGAAGAGCTCTTCCGTCTCCGTATCGGACAGGGGAGCCGTCGGTTCATCAAGAATAAGGAAATTACATTCGTTCCGGATCGCGCGGGCGATCAGGACCATCTGCTTCTGGGCCAGGGAAAGCTTGCTGCAGATCTGACGCACATCAATATCGATATTGAGCTGCTTCAGAACCTCGGAAGCGTCCTTCCTGGTCTTGGCATAATTCATAAAGAGCTTGCCCTTCATATTCATGACGATGTCGTTGAACATAACGTTCTCGGCCACGGTCAGGTTGGGCATAAGAGCCATATCAACTTCCTGGTAAACGATCTGAATACCCAGCTTCTTGGCTGCGATCGGAGTACGGACTTCCACGACATTGCCGTTGTAGAGGACATCGCCGGTATAACCCGGATTGGATCCGGCCAGGACCTTCATCAGGGTGGATTTACCGGCACCGTTGGCGCCCATCACGGCATGAATGGTACCCGTGCTGATCTCGAAATCAACATCTGAAAGCGCTTTGACGCCGGGAAATTCGATGGAAACATTTTTTGTTCCGAGTGTGATCTTATCCATAGATTCCCTCATTAAAGTACTACCATGCGGTATGTTCTGTTTCAAAAAGGGCACCGGAGCAAGTGCTCCGATGCCCCCTTGATGTTAGTGACCTAACAATTATCAAACCTTTTCAAGCCATGAATCAGTGGCCAAGAAGAGCGATCATCCAATCGCAAGTGGGCATCCAGTCTGTGGAATTGTAGGATTCCGGAGCGACTGTATCGAGGTTCTCGATGGTGATGCCTTCAGCGGAGGTGACCATGTCCTGAGTGATGATAGTGGACGGGATCTCAAGCCAAGCGCCGATCTCTGCATAGTAGCAGGAAGCAGCTTCGATGTCTTCATACTGATCAGCCATCTCAAGAGCCAGGATTCTGCAGGCGAATTCGCCGTTAGAGGTCCAGTTTGTGGTAGCGCAAGCCTTCCACTGAGAACCCTCTTCCTGCATGTACTGGATATCCTCGTTGCAGATATCAACAGAAACCATGGGGATGTCGCGGTTGTTCTCGGAAAGTGCCTGGTAAACGCCCTGAGCATAAGCATCGTAGCAGCACCAGATACCATCGATCTGATCATCTGTATACTTCTGAAGTGTAGCAGCGGTAACGTCTCTCATGGAAGAGGTAGCGTTCTGGTCATCGGTCGGAGCGATTCTCTCGACTGTGACGATCTTGCCTTCCTCAACATAGGGCTCGTAACCAGTCTGACGACGGTCGAACGGGCTGTTGTAGCCAGCGCCCTGCTGGACCTGAAGAATGTTCAGGGCCTCGCCGGCCTCGACCTTTTCAGCGTTCTCCGGAAGAGCCATCAGAGCTTCAACAAGGCCTGCTGCGAAGCCGGCATCCTGCTGGAAGAACTGGGTGACACCGTCGATCTTAGCGGTCTCGCCGTTAGCATCCTTGAAGGGGGTATCGAAGGTAACGATCTTCAGATCCGGATATTTCTCAAGAATGTCGGAAAGGAACTGCCATGCATATTCCTGGCCGCCGTGAGAGACCATCAGGCCGTCATAACCGCCCTGAGCGCACTGCTCAATGGTGGACTGCCATGTTTCGGCGTTGTCGCCGCAGAAGAAGGTATCAGCTGTCATGCCGAGCTTTTCAGCAGTCTCAGTGAAGGACTTGGACCACATCTGGAAGATAGTGGCGGAGCTCATGAGCATGATGTAAGCGATCTTCTTGCCGGCAACCGGAGAAGTGACATCGCCGGAGCCTTCGGTAGACTCTTCAACAGAGCTTTCCTCGACGGAGCTTTCCTCAACAGAGGACTCCTCAACGGAGCTTTCCTCAACGGAGCTCTCCTCGACAGAGCTCTCAGCAGTGGATTCTGCTGTGCTGCTGGAAGCGGAAGAGCCGCAGGCGGCAAGGCCCATGGCCATAGCGCCGACCAGCACTAAAGCAAGTAACTTTTTCTTCATTTTGTTTCCTCCCTTGTTATATTAGTCAAAAAAATGAAGGTTTGACAGAAGAATGTTATCACTTTTACCCAAAAGTGTAAAGCCACGCTCCCGTTTTTTTTGACATTTTCTGTTTTTCACAATTTTTCAAATTCTTTTTTGTGATTTATTTTGGATTTCTTTAAAGGCAGCCCTTCTGGAGTAAAACGCAGGCATAAAAATCGGTCTCCGTGGTGGCCACGACACAGTAGGCATTCTGAGCCTGGGCATAGAAGGAACCGCGGGGGATCATGGCGCAGGCGTCCGCCCCTCTCTCATCATGCTTGGCCACGATCTCCTTGAATTTGTCCCAGACCGGACATTCCAGATCCTCATGGATGGCATCCTTATCCATGATCCGGACCGGATCGGGCACGAAGGTATCGAGAGGCATAAGTGTCAGGATGGCATCCAGGATCTCGGTGGCCTTGACACCGTCGCAGCGGACGAGCACGCTCTCGTGGGGGCCCCACTTGGCTATGGAGGCTGCCGCAAAATTGGCATCGCCGATGGCCAGGATATCGCCGTGACCCATTTCCGCCAGGACCTTGAGAAGTTCCGGAGACAAGACCGGAGGGATATTTTTTAACATATGATCTTCCTTTCCGCGGATCCGCCCCGGACCCGCTACCGTATTTGTTGTTTCCATCATAGCATTTCCGGCCGGGTTTTGACATTCTTCTTTTTTATTTTCCCCAAGGGGAAATAATGGTATAATGTGACGGTCACGGAGGTCATCGTCCGGATGACCTCACCTTCTTATTAAGAAAGGAGCTTTCGCCATGGAAGATTCTTCAAAAAAGACCTACACCCTTGCGGAAACGCAGGACATTGCCAATAAGATCCGCAAGCAGATCCTGGGCATCGCCATCGAGACCGGCGGCTGCTATCTGGCCCAGGCCTGCTCCTCAGCCGAGATCATTTCCACTCTCTATACCCAGGTCCTGAACCTGGGACCCTCCGTGGGTGCCTGGGAGGCCCAGCCCTTCCCCGGCGTTCCCGGACCCGACAACATGGATTACCAGAAGGGCAGCTCCTATCACGGCGCTCCCTCTCCCGACAAGGACCGTTTCTTCGTGTCCTGCTGCCACTACGCTTCCGTCATCTACTGCGCCCTGGCCCAGACGGGCCGCCTTTCCCCGACCGCCCTGGACTATTTCAACAAGGACGGCTGGAACATGGAGATGATCGGCGCCGAGCATTCTCCGGGCTTTGAAAATACCGCCGGCTCACTTGGCCAGACGGTCTCCATAGCTGCCGGCACCGCCCATGCCAGAAAAATGAAGGGCGAGACCGGCCTGGTCTACTGTCTCATGGGAGACGGTGAGCTTCAGGAGGGCCAGCTCTGGGAATGTGTCCAGACGGCCGGCTTCTACAAGCTGGACAATTTCGTCATGGTCATTGATGCCAACGGCCAGCAGGTCGAGGGAGCCATCGAGAACCAGATGACCGAAGAGCCCCTGGAGGACCGCTTCAAGGCCTTCGGAGCCGACTGCGTGACCTGCAACGGCCATGATGTTGAGGCTGTCATGGCGGCCTGCCGCACGCCCCACCCGGATAAGCCCCTGGTGGTCATCTGCCGGACCCGCGGGACCACAGGCGTGCCTCTTCTTGAGAAGAAATGGCCCTTCCTCCACTTCGTCCGCATTTCCGCAGAGGAAAAAGAAGCTTATCAGAAGATCTACGACGAGCTGTAAGGGAGGGAAAATCATGAAGATCGAAGTCAATACCTACGAAAAACAGATCAACGCCTTTGCGGCAAAGCATCCCGAGGTCCTGGTCCTTTCGGCCGACCTGGGCACCTCCTGTGAGGTCAAATCCTTCCGGGCCCTCTATCCCAACCGCTACCTGACCATGGGCATTGCCGAACAGAATATGTGCTCCTGGGCCGCCGGACTGGCGCGTGAGGGCTACCGGCCCTTCATCCATACCTTCTCCGTCTTCCTTTACCGCCGTATTCTGGACCAGCTGGAAATGAGTGTGGCCTATCCCAACCTGCCCGTGGTCTTTGTGGGCTTCGTCCCCGGCATCACCACACCGGGCGGTGTGACCCACCAGTCCATCAACGATGTGGGCGTTCTCCGCACCGTTCCCAACATGACCATTTTCGACATCGGCGATGCCACGGAGATCGAAGGGGTCCTGGACTTGGCCTACAAGTGCAACGGCCCGGTCTTTATCCGCATGCTGAGAAAGGAAGTGGCCCGTCTCTTCCCGGCCGATGAGCCTATGGTCTTCAACCGCTCCCGCCTGATCAGCGAGGGAGACGATGTCCTCATCCTCTCCTCCTCCATCTGCACAGAGGAAGCCATGCGTGCCACGGCGGCTCTCAAGGCCAAGGGGGTATCCGTGGCCCACAGGCATGTCTCCACCCTCAAGCCCTTTACCGACCCGGAGATCCTCTCCGCCCTCAAAAAGACCAAACACGGCGTCATCACCATTGAAAATCAGTATGAGATCGGAGGCCTGTCCTCTGCCGTGGCCGAAATGATAGCAGAAAACGGCATTGCCACCCGCCTCATTCCCATCGGCCTCACCGGCTACACCCACGGGGCTTCGAAAATGTATCTTATGAAGAAATACGGCATCGATGCCATGCATCTGGTTAAGGCCGTGGAGGACCTGACCGGACGCGAGCTTGGCATCACCGAAGCGGATCTTCAGGATGAACGCTTCATCGATTTCCTGGAGGTATAAATGGCCAAGAAAAGACACACCTATTACTACGGAAGCCGGGACGAGATCTCCAAAAACCTCTTCCACAAGGCTTCCGCCTACGGCACCGAACCCACCAAGATCCCCATGACCACCCGCATGCAGGTCATCTCCATCCTGGATCTCTTCCTTCAGGGCCTCCTGCTGGGGCTCTGCATCGTCTTCATCGTGAAGACAGAGGTCATCCCGGCCCTGGTCTATTCCGGCTTTTATTCCAGCTGGATGTACCTGCTCTTTGCCGGTATTTCCCTCTTTGTCTGCATTGCCTTCCGGGTGGGCCTTCGGGTCATTCCCCTGGAAATGTGGCGGCTCTCTGCCCGGGTCAGACTGGGCGTGATCAAAAGTCAGGGGACTCTGCTCAAATGGATCAGCCTGCTCGTGGAGCTGGCCACGGTCCTCTGCTTTATCTACATCGTCGTAGCCCTCTACCTGGGCGGCACGCCCCATATCGCCGTCCTCATCGCCTGGGCAGCAGCCCTTTCCCTGGTCATCTTCTTCCCCTGCCGGGCAGCGGTCAAGCTGGCAGAAGCTGACCGACTTCATTAAAAAGGATAGCTTTTTCTTATGCACAATAAAAGATCAATAGCTCTTTTCCTTGTCCTGGCTCTGGCCGCCTCCTGCCTTTCCCTGAACGGCTGCGGCTCCTCCGCTTCAACAGCGGAAAGCTCCGAGTCTCTGCAGGAGGAAAGCCAAAGCTCTGAGGAAAGTTCTGAGGAAAGTTCTGAAGAAAGTCAGGAGGAAGAGTCCTCCTCAGAAGAAAGCAGTGACTCTCCCTTCCCCAACCTGGTCGAGGATGATGGCAATGATGTCGTCAAAAATGACCAGTATGCCGTCATCGACCCGGAGGCTCCCCTTCAGGAGGGCGTTCTGCCCAAAAAAATGACGGAGCTCTCCTCCGGCGGCCGCATTCCCGAAGGAGCCCTGACAGAAGGCCTTCTTCCTGCCTCCGTCGATCCGGTCTCTCTTAAGGGCACCTGGTGTGTCGAGGGCTCGGATGTGGAAAATCCCACTGCGGCCACAGACACCATGACCGATACGGACTTTATCTCCGAGGACGGTACCATCACCGGGATGACGGTCCTTCCCGACACCATGGTCCTGGGTCTCTCCTCCTCCGGCTATTCCTCCAGTACCGTCTACGATCTGGGCTATTACAGCAGCTACATGCTGGCCGATACCACCTACCGCAAGCAGGACGGGACCTCCTTCTATGCCATCGTTCCCTACGGTGTGAGCGGCTCCACACTGGCCTTCGGCTTCTACGATGCCGGAGATGATGACGATGCCATCCTGGCCCAGGAAATGGACTATCAAATGGACTGGACCGGCTGGAAGCTGACCCTGACACACGACGGGGAATCCATCACCTACGTGCCGACCTCTTCCATCGTCAATGCGGAAAGCGGTACGGTCTGCACCGGCGGCTCTATCGTCCCGGGCTATGACGGGATCGACGGGATCACAGGTGTTTATCCCGCTGCCGATGATGCCTACATCAAATACGGAGATGAAAAATATACGGCTGATTTCACCTTCCGTGAGGACGGCACCGTCACCATCGCCCTCAAAAGCGGTAAGACCTATAACCTGACCTTCCGCTATTCGGGCGATACCCTGACCCTGATCGACGGAGATCATGTGGCTCTCTACGCCGACTGATGTGCTATATCTGCCCGGCCCGGGCTGAAGGTCAGGCAGTTGTATTTTCAATTCAGAAAGGATATGGATGTTATGAAGAAATTAACCGTGGCTAAAGGAACTCAGTGTATGGCCTGCCTGCAGTGCGTGATCGCCTGCTCCCAGGCCTATTATAAGGAATTTGATCCGGGCTATTCCTGCGTACAGATCGTGGAAAGAAAGACCGGTATCCGACCCATGACCTGCCCCCAGTGCGGCAAATGCGCGGAGGCCTGTCCCTCCGGAGCCATCACCCAGAATCCCAAGGGTGTCTACATGGTCAATAAAAAGCTCTGCACGGGCTGCGGCGCCTGTGTGGAAGCCTGCCCCTTCGGTCTGATGGTCAAGAAGGCCGATGCTCCCACCGCTTCCAAGTGCACCGCCTGCGGCATCTGCGCCAAGGCCTGCCCCATGGGTGTGCTGGAGGTCGTCGAGGCGTAAGACTAAGCACATGGCCGAAAGGCACAGATAACATTTCAGAAAGAAAAGAGTCCGGGATCACCCGGGCTCTTTTTCATAATTTCCGAAAGGATCTCAGAGGAGAACGAAATGCCCCTCCTTCACCTCGGTCCATACCGGTTCCTTATCCGGCTTTGCGTAATCATATCTGACGACCGCTTTCTTTTCTTCGAGAGCAGGGTCCGGAATGGGCGCGGCGGAAAGCAGCGATTTGGTATAGGGATGGATGGGATTGGTGTAGAGTTCCTCGGTCGGGGCCAGCTCCACGATCCTTCCCTTGCAGATAACGGCCACGCGGTCCGAAATAAAGCGGACGATCGACAGATCGTGGGCTATAAACAGGTAGGTCAGTCCCCTCTCCTTTTTCATTTCATTCAGCAGATTCAGGACCTGGGCCCGGATGGAGACGTCAAGGGCCGAGATAGGCTCGTCCGCCACCACAAATTCCGGGTCCATGATCAGAGCGCGGGCAATTCCGATCCTCTGCCTCTGTCCACCGGAAAATTCATGAGGAAAACGGCCGGCAAACTCCGGAAGAAGTCCGACCTCCTGCAGAGCGTGCTGCACCTTCTGCATTCTGTCCTGTTCATCCTTGTACAAATGGAAATTGATAAGCCCCTCTGAGATAATATAATCCACCTTGGCGCGTTCATTCAAAGAGGCCTGGGGATCCTGGAAGATCATCTGCATCTTGCGGATCACCTGACGGTCCAGCTCCTTGGATATTTTACCGCTTATGCGTTGGCCCCGGTAAAGGACCTCTCCGCCGGTGACCGGATTGATCCTGAGGATGGCTCTTCCGATCGTGGTTTTTCCCGAACCGGATTCTCCCACGAGAGAGAAGGTCTCTCCCTTGTAAATATCAAAATTGATATGATCAACGATGACGGATCTGTTTTTGCCGCGTCCGAAGGAGACCTGCAGGTCCTTTACTTCAATTAATTTCTCTTTTTCAGCCATCTTGGTCTTCCCCGTAAAGCTTCAGCAGTCTTTCATGAAAATGCGTCACATGCTCCGGTCTTTCAAATTTCGGGCATCTTGGGTCAAGATACCAGGTCTTTGCTTTATGCGTTTTACTGACATCAAACCAGGGCGGTTCCTCCACAAAATCAATGGCAAGCGCCATCTTGTTTCGCGGGGCAAAGGCATCACCCTTGATCTGATCATAAAGGCTTGGCGGCGTCCCGTCGATCGTCGGAAGCTTCTCTCCCTTTGTTCCAAGCTGCGGGAGCGCCTGAAGAAGGGCCCAGGTATAGGGGTGCCAGGCATCATAGAAGATCTCCTCCGCCATTCCGACCTCCACGAGCTGGCCGGCATACATCACCGCCACGCGTTCCGCGATATTGGCCACAACGCCAAGGTCATGGGTGATAAAGACGACCGTCATATTCAGTTCTTTTTTTAAATTCCTTATCAGATCAAGGATCTGGTTCTGGATGGTCACATCAAGAGCCGTTGTCGGTTCATCACAGATCAGGATCTCCGGCTTGCAGGCGCAGGCAATGGCGATCACGATCCTCTGCCGCATACCTCCTGAAAGCTCATGGGGGTACTGGCGGTATCTTTTTTCAGGATCGGGGATCCCCACCTTATCGATCATTTCGATCGTGGCCTTATAGGCAGCGTCCCCGTGCAGGTCCTGGTGCAGTTCAATAGACTCCCGGATCTGGCTTCCGATCGTTTTCAGCGGGTTCAGAGACGTCATGGGATCCTGCATGACCATGGCTATCTTTCCGCCTCGTATCTTTCTCCACTGTGATTCTTTGGTATAGGCAGCAAGGTCCTGGCCATGGTAAAGGATGGAGCCTCCGCTGACACGTCCGTTTTTATCCAGCATTCCGACAAAGGTCTTGGTAAAGACGGATTTTCCGGACCCGGACTCTCCGACTATGGCAAGGGTCTCTCCTTCGTAAATGTCGATCGAACATTTCCGGATCGCCCTCAACTGTTTTCCTCGCATGGAAAACGTCACTTCAACATCCTTCGCGCTTATAATGACATTTCGATCACTCATAACAGACCTCCTCAGACATGATTCTTCGGATCGGAAGCATCCGAAAAAGCGTTTCCAACAAGATAAAAGGTTACGGTGATCAGGGAAACAATAATAGCCGGGAATATCAGCAGATAAGGATATTCCAGGAAATAGACCCTGGCATTTCTGAGCAGAATGCCAAGAGAAGGTGTGTTGACATCCATGCCGAGACCCAGGAAGGAAAGCGTGGATTCCATACCGATCGTTCCGGGGATGGAAAGCGCAAGGCGAAGGATGATGACACTGACAAGCTGCGGAAGAATATTACGGCTCAATATTCTGCGCACGGGTGTTCCGAGACACCTGGACGCCAGATTAAATTCCCTGTTCCGGTACATCAGCACCATGTTGCGGACATTTCTCGCCATGGTCAGCCAGCCGAAGGCGATCAGTGAGGCCGCCATGATCCAGAAGCCCTGGCCCACAAGAAGAGAGACAAGGGTCAGATAGATGATCTCCGGAATGTTATTGACTATATTATAGATGGCAGTAAAAAACCCATCGAGCTTCTGAACATATCCCCAGATCAGGCCGAATATGACGCCGATCACCAGCTCGCCGACCGCCACCAGGAGAGACAGGCAGATGGAGACACGGCTGGCATACCAGACCTGGCACCAGTAATCACGGCCCAGATTGTCTGTGCCAAACCAGTGCTCTGCGGATGGGGCCTGAAAAGCCATGTCGGAATCCGGGACAAGGGAGCCGACCTGATATTTGCCGACAAGCGGAATGATCATGGAAGAGACAAACAGAATAACGAAGATGGCTGCCATGACCATGGTGACTTTCTTTCTGGTAAAATTATGAAAGACGCTTCCCCAGTAAGAATAGCCTGACGATGCGGTAAACTCTGCTTTTTCCGCAGAATAGGGGACAAATTTAAACAGATCCTTATCTTTTGACGGCTCAGCCATATCAGCGCACACCTCCCTTCTGTGAAAGGGTGATCCTCGGATCGATGATCGACATGAGGATATCTCCAAGGATCACACCGCCGACACCCATGGCGGCATAGTTCACGACCAATCCCTGCACCACATTGAGATCATAGAGCTGTATGGCATTGGTCAGCAGCGGTCCCATGCCGGGTATCGAGAAGAAGCGTTCGACCAGGAGGGATCCGCCGATCGGCAGCAGGAAGCTGGCCGGAGGGTATTGAGCCAGCGGAACAAAGGCATTGCGCAGGACATGTCTGGTCATGATCTGCTTCTGTGTCAGGCCCTTCATTTTGGCAAGCTTGATATAATCCTTATTCAGTTCATCCACCATAT
>R21__coassemble_974_pt1 | contig 20987 bp, 18 predicted proteins | sample R21__metabat2_low_PE_030 | metagenome-assembled genome bin R21
CAAAGGCCCCAGAACATAAAGTCTGAAGGCCGTGTCATAGAAAAAGCTATTTTTCGGATCCCGGGAAATATCAGGAAAGCTCCCGTTCGGTCACGCATTCATTTTTTAAGGTGCCGACCAGGGTGGTCAGAGCCTCGATCACATGAGGACGGATGTCCCCGCCGATAAGGACATACATGATGTCATCGCCAACCCGGAGCGTCCCCTTGGCCAGGTAGACCCGGACATGGCTGATGCCGGGCATTTTGAGGGCCGAGTCAATGGCCGCGAGGGCCTTCTCTTTATCATAGGAAAAGTCCATGCCTCTGACAGGGGCTTCGTCCACTCCGTTCCGGGCGGTATTGCGGGAGGTCTCCCTGACGATCCCGTTGTGGATCAGGAACATGCCGATCTTCCCGGCCGTCTCCAGAGCCTTGGCCTCGCGGAGCCATTCATCGACAGAGGGCAGGGTCTCGGTCAAAAGGTCTGACGGCGCATTCGGACCAGGGCCCTCGGCCTGGTGAGAGACCGTTTCTCCTGCGCAGTTGGCCGAGCCTTCCGTCTTCAGCATGTCGAGACCGTGGGAAAGGCAGGGAAGGATGGCGGTCAGATTTTCCCGCGCGGCCTTTTCCGAGCCGGGAAGGGTGATGATAAGGGAGGAGCCTCTGATGCCGGCCGTGCCGCGGGACAGGCAGCCGCGAGGCGTGATCTTCAGGCTTTCGGACCGCATAAGCTCAGGCAGGCCGGGCGTTTTGCGCTCAATGACCTCCTCTGCCGCCTCCGGGGTGATATCCCTTTGGGAAAAGCCGGTCCCGCCTGTGGTCAGGATGAGGTCGGCCCCCAGGTGGTCGGCGCAGGAGATCAGCTCCTTTTTGATCATGTCCTTGTCATCGGGCAGGATGGCAGTCCGGATGATCTCGAAATCCTCTGCCTCCAGCATGCGGCAAAGGGCCGGTCCGCTGGTGTCGGTGCGTTCTCCGGCAAAGCCCTTATCGCTGATGGTGATGACGGCGGCTCGGTATGTGCTCATAAAAGTTTCCTCCTGATCTTTGCGGTCAATGGAAATGTTTTGACAAATATATCGGAATATCTCTATTATAATGCAGAAGCGCTAAAAAACAAGAATGACCCACCGACTTAATGGGTTGACATAAATTCAGGAGGCGGCTGTGACCAAGACCATTTCCCCCATCGCCCATATCCGGACGGAATTCCCCGATAAATTCGGTATTCCCAGGCAGAGCGGCCTCGTGCCCGCTCTCCGGGGCAGGATCATTTTCGAAAAGGACTACCGGCGGGAGGAGGCCATCCGCGGGATAGAGGACTATTCCCATCTCTGGCTGATCTTCGGCTTTTCGGAAAATGAAACCGGGGAGAAGGGCAAAAAGCCATCTCTTATGGTCACCCCGCCCCGGCTCGGCGGGAAGGAAAAGAAGGGCGTTTTTGCCACCCGGGCTTCCTTCCGTCCCAACGGCCTGGGCTTATCCTGTGTGACTTTGGAGGCAGTCGATCTGACGGCAGCCGATGGCCCGGCCCTGATCGTAGGCGGAGCCGACCTGCTGGACGGAACACCTATTTACGATATCAAGCCTTATCTGCCCTATGCGGATGCTTATCCCACGGCCCGCGGCAGCTTCGGCCAGACCCTGAAGGACAGCGCCATTCCCGTGACCGATCCGGAGGGCTGCCTTGAGGCTCTGCCGGAGGACCTGCGGGAAAAGGCCTTGTCTGTCCTTTGCCAGGATCCCCGCGCGGCTTATCAGAAGAAGCCGGGACAGATCTGTGGTCTGGCCTTTGCCGGCTATGATATCCGTTTTACTTCGGAAGCGGAGGGGCTGGTCATTCGCCAGGTGGTCAGAAGAGACGGCAATTTTCAGAAAATAAAGGAAAAAGAGGTGAAATGATCCCGACGAAAGGGCGGAAGATTTTGCAAAATAACAAAAATAGTCAAATAAAATAATATCGGACGAAAAAGCCAACAAAATTCAAAAATCAGATAAATCCAGAAAATAATTTGAAATTTTCAGAAAATTAGCTTGACAAACAAAAAGTCGTGCGATATTATAATCTCAACAAACAACCTTACCAAAAAGGTTTCACATAAAGAACCCAAAGGTCAGGATCAAACTTCGGAGGACACTCCAATGGAAATCAAAGCCTAACATCAAAGCTCAAACGACCGATCTCAAAAGTGAGGACACTCCAATGGAAATCTAAATCCTTCTTTCATAACTATCGACCTGATACCATCTCGGAGGACACTCCAATGAAAATCTAAAGCCACACTTTCAAGAGTCCATTGAAAAGTGAATATGATAGGAGGTTATACAGTGAAACTTCAGATCAATGACTGAAGGCCCGTCTGATAAGAGCGATGATCAGACGGGCCTTGTTCGTTGCGGAGACAGGGGATGGCTCTCTGTCTCTTTTTCATCTTTTCCGGGGTATTCGTTGTGCTGAAGAGCTGCTTCTGCCCTCGGATCTGCCTGTCGGCAATATCCCGTCCGGGCCATCCGTCCGGGAAAACGGTGTCCTGCGCGGCGTCTTTCATGGCCGAGCCGTTTTGTCCTCCGGGGCAAGCTCGATTCGCCTGTTTTGCTGATGAAAACAGGCTCAGAGCTCGCACTCGCGCCCAAACCCGACGCTTGGGCACTCGACCCCCTCGGACAAAGCCGTTCCGCCGAAAGACGGACCCGCTCGGACAAATGTTTTCCGGACGGACGGCCGTGGCCGGGAAGACAGGCTGCGGAGCAATAACCTTCAACCCGACGCGAGGATCGGATCCTCTCTAAGCCCTTCCTTTGCCAAAGGAGCCCGAAAACCGCGGGAATACGTCTTTAGCGGATCAGGCTGAGTGCTGGCACGAAGACATTGATCCGCTTTTTGTCAGCCCTTCAGCCTGAGATCCACAGTATTCCTGAAGGGTTGAGGGGGACGACGCGGAAGGGCGTGAGAGGTCCGATCTCGGGAAGGGTCATGATTTTATCAAAAAGACCATCCGCGCAGGACACCGTTTTCGAGTGGGATGGTCCCATCGGAGCCTTTATGCGTAAAAGACAGAAGGCCATCTTCTGTCACTTCAAAAGAGCGTGAGAGGTCCGACCTGACTCCTGGCAAGGGTCTGCCGGCTTTATCGCATAGTAAAAGGAGGCCCCGCAGGACCTCCTCTTTTAGAGTATGGATATTGCCTTGATATCTGAGAAACTATCGCACGGATCTTTTTCAGTTAGACTTGAAATTCTGGGCATCATCCTTGTGAATGGGATTGTCCATGCTCTTGGGCAGGACCAGGCTCAGGATCAGAGCGACCACGAACACGCCGGCCACCATATTGCCGGAGAAGATATCGCCGAAGATCGAGGGCAGACCGCTGAAGAAGCCGTCGACCTGTGTCACGCCCACGCCCAGGCAGAGGGAGGTGGCCACGATGATGGTATTTCTGGGACCAAGACCTGCGTTGCCCAGCATGTCGATGCCGGCGACCAGGATGGAGCCGAACATGATGACCGTGCAGCCGCCCAGCACGCAGTCAGGCAGTGTGCAGAGGAAAGCGCCGATGGGCGGGAAGAGTCCGCCGAGAACCATGATCAGACCGCCGAACATGATGGTGAAGCGGTTGACGACATGGGTCATTTTCAGAAGGCCGACATTCTGGCTGAAGGATGTGACCGGGGAGCAGCCGAAGATACCGCCGGAGATGGCTGACACAAAGCCGTCGACAGCCAGGGAGCCGGAGATCTCACGGTCAGTGACATCACGGCCCAGACCGCCCTGGGCGGCAGCCGTCGTATCACCGATGGTTTCAACCGCAGAGACCAGGAAGACGATCACGAAGGAAATGATGATGCCGATCTGGAACTTTGGCGCGTAGGCAAAGAGCCGGGGGAAGGAGAAAACGCCAAGCTCATCAATGGATTCGGCCAGGGAATCGAAATTGACCATGCCGAAGGCGATGGAGACCACGTAGCCCACGACCAGGCCGAAGAGCACGTAGAGCTGCTTCCAGAAGCCCTTGGCCAGGACATGGAAGACCAGGCAGGAGACCAGGGTGATGGCACCGACCAGAAGGTTCTGCCAGGCACCTGTGTCATAGGCATCCGAGGAACAGAAGGAAGAGACACCGACATTGAGAATGGAAAGGCCGATAGCTGTGACCACGCAGCCGGAGACGACCGGTTTGATGAAGCGTCTCCAGTATTTGGCGGTCAGACCCAGGACACCCTCCACGCAGCCGCCGACGATAATACCGCCGACCATAAGCCCGTAATCCTGAGAGGCCGCTGTCATGCAGGCCGCCAGGAAGGTGAAGCTCAAGCCCATGACGATGGGCAGGCCCGAGCCTATCCTCCAGATGGGGAAGAGCTGGATCAGGGTACCGATACCGGCTATGATCATACAGTTCTGAATGAGCTGAGCTGTTTCGATGTCCGTGAAGGCCACACCGTTGTACTGGGCCACGCTGGCGATGATGATGAGCGGGGCAATGTTGGACACGAACATGGCCAGAACATGCTGAAAGCCAAAGGGATCGCGGTTCCGATCGGGACCCGGCCCTCCAGCTGATAAAGATTTTTGACTCTGACTTTGGGATTGGAATCTGCCATATTTTACCCTCCTCGATCCGTCATAAAGACGGAGATCTTGTTGTTTTTATTTTAGTACAAACAAAATTTGTAAACAACAAAAATATTTGCCGCCTCTTAAACTTTGGAAAGATTGCTCTATTGAATCCCTGATTTATTGTGCATTCTGTCGGGAAAGTTCTGCCATATTTTCCCCTGATTTGTGTTAATATGACTAATAGACACAAACGAGGGCGTCGCAGGCCCAAAAGGAGGAAAAACATGGAGGACCGTTCAAGGATCATTTTCGGAAATGAGATCTCCGAGGGCGCCTATAAGAGCGCACTGGCTTCCAAGGAAAAATACATCCGCAAATTCGGTGATGACAGCGGGGCCGATTATCGGGTCACCCTCAAAAAGAACCAGGTCATCGGCGACCTTCTTAATGTGACTGACATCCGCGTCAACGAGGAAGGCGATGCGACGGAGTCCTTCGATACCGAAAAGGGCATCATCGTCGGCAATATCCGCATGGGCTTCGGCCATTACCGGATCTCCATGGCCATGGCCTCCGCCGCTAAGGCACTGGGCTACAAGCCCTACTGGATGGACTTAAACAGCTATCCCGAGACCACCTGTACCAAGGTCATCGGGGAGCAGAATAAGCTCTACTCCCTGGGCTCCCGCCTGTCCAAAAATCCCGTTTTCAATAAGGCCGTCTGGGAACCCATGAATTATGAAGGCTTCCGGGCCCTGACCTATAATGCCTCCGACCAGAAGAATGCCGAGCTCATGGCCCCGGTCTTCAAAAATGTGCCCAAGGACATCCCTCTCATCGGGACCCATGTCTGGCCGGCCCAGGCCGCCAATCATGCCGGCATGAAATATGTGGTCAATGCCATTCCCGACAACTGGCCCATGGCCCTGCATCTGGCCGAGGGAGCGGTCCACACCATCCAGTGCCGCAACGCCTACATGGGCTATCGCATCCTGAACGGCATGAACGGGGACAAGGTCTGCTCACCCATGCCAAAGGAAGCTCTGGTCCATACCGGCCATTATGTCGATCATGAGCTGGTGGCCAATATCGAGGCCGACTGCGCGGCCCGCCTTCAGAGGAAGCAGGACAAAAGGCCCATGCGCTTCCTCCTCACCATTGGCGGAGCCGGGGCCCAGAAGGAGCTCTTTGCGGCCATCATCAGCCACCTCATCCCGGCTATCCGGGAAAAGAAGGCAGCCCTTTATGTGAATGTCGGGGATTACAAAAATGTCTGGGATGACCTGACCCGGGAGATCCCTCTCCTCCGCAAATACGGTGTGACTCATTTTAATGACTGGGAGGAGACGAAGACCTTCTGTGAGAAGGCCCTGGATCCGGATACCGAGGTGACCGGGGTCCATGCCTTCTGGCATGAGGATATCTTCGAGGCCGTCTATGCCACCAACCTGCTCATGCGGTCAGCCGATGTCCTGGTGACCAAGCCCAGCGAGCTGGCCTTCTATCCCATTCCCAAGCTTTTCATCAAGCGGGTGGGCAAGCATGAGATGTGGGGCGCCATCCATTCGGCCGAGATCGGAGACGGGACATTGGAGTGCCGGGACATCCCCCATATCCTTCAGATGGTCGACCTCTTCCTGGAGGAGGATGACATCCTGGAAAGCATGTGCGACTGCATCCGGCAGAACAAGGCCATGGGCCTCTACGACGGAGCCTACAAGGTCGTGCAGCTCGCCATGGGTCTGAAGGAAAAGGCTTAAAAAGCGATAGAAAACGGCCGGACAGTCGGCTGAAAAATAAGGAGAGACAGTATGGAGATCAGAGCGAAACAGAAATTTGCCTTCGGCTTCGGCGCGGTGGGCAAGGACATTGTCTACATGTTCGTGGCAGGCTACCTGCTCTATTATTACAATGTGGTCCTGGGCATGGACTCCGCCTTTATCGGCATCGTCCTCATGGCAGCCCGTGTCTTTGATGCCTTCAACGATCCCATCATGGGCATCGTCGTGGCTAAGACCCGGACCAAATGGGGCCGCTTCCGTCCCTGGATCCTGGCCGGTACAGTCATGAATGCGGTCACCATTTTCGCCCTTTTCTCTGCCCCCAAGGCGGGAGATGGCGTTCTCCGCATCTGGCTCATCATCTTCTACCTGGCCTGGGGCGTGACCTACACCCTCATGGACATTCCCTTCTGGTCCATGATCCCGGCCATCACAAGACCCGGCAAGGACAGAGAGGAGCTCTCCTCCCTGGCCCGTTCCTGCTCCGGCGTGGGCGATGCCATTCCCACGGTCCTGACCATGGTCATCGTGCCCGTCCTGGGGGCCGGCACGGCCATCGCCAATATGCGGACAGGCTTCATGTTCTGGGCTATCATCATTTCCGTTATTTTCGTGATCTCGGAGATCGTCTGCGTCCTCAATGTTAAGGAGCCGGTCAATACCTATAAGAAGGATGAAAAGGCCCCGGGCGTCGGCGCTATGTTCAAGGCTCTTTTCAAAAATGATCAGGCCATGACCATCGTGGTCTCCATCATCCTGGTCTATACGGCCCTCAATATGGTGGCCAACCTTATCCTTTACTTCTTCTCCTATGATGTGGGCGATGCCAACACCGCCTATTCCCTCTTCACGGGAGCGGCCTTCCTGGCCCAGGTCGTGGCCATGCTCCTGATCCCGCTTTTCCGTAAGAAATTCAGTAAAAAGCAGCTCTTCCTGACCGGCTTTGTGGTCCAGATCGCAGGCTTTTTGCTTATCCTCCTTCTGACCTTTACCGGTATCTACACACCGGCCTCCTGGATGATCCTCCTTCTGCCGGGCATCATGATCTATGCCGGCTACGGTGTCCTCAATGTCATCATGACCATCTTCCTGTCCGACTCCGTGGATTATGGCGAGGTCAAGAACGGGACCCGTGAGGAATCCGTCATTTTCTCCATGCAGACCTTTACGGTCAAGCTGGCCAGCGGCATCGCCGTCTTTGTGGCAGGCATCGTCCTCGACCTCATCCATCTGGATACGACCGCAGCCGCTCAGAGCACCGAGACACTGTCCAGCCTCCGCATCTGGATGACGGTCCCCTCTGTCATCCTCCTTATCATCGGCATCTTTGTCTATCTTAAGTTCTACAAGCTGGATGAAAAGAAGATGGACGAGATCTCCGAGACCCTGCAGAAAAAAGGTCTGCCGGAAGACCTGTAAAATGACAGCATGGCTTTGAAGGCCTGTCTGCAGAAACACGGCAGATGGGCCTTCTCTTCATATCCGGCAGGGCTGAAAGCTATGACATGAAAGGAGTTCCTATGATAAGACAGCTCGACCGCCTTTTTATCCTTGAGACGGAGGCCACCTCTTACCTTTTTGAGATCAGTGAAACCGGTCATTTGGTCCATCTCTATTACGGCAGCTATCTCCGGATAGAGGAGCCTTCCGATGCGGACCTTCTCCGGGAGAGACGGGCCTTTCCGCCCGGCAATGCCATTTCCTATGACGGTGACCATCCGGCTCTGAGCCTGGAGGACACCTGCCTGGAGCTGTCCGGCTATGGCAAGGGAGACATCCGCGAGCCCTTCGTGGAGGTCGTTTTTGCCGATGGCAGCCGGACCACGGACTTTGTCTTTGAGTCGGCTTGTGTCACCGATGCTCTGCCTCCGGCCATGACCCTGCCCACGGCCTATGATGCGGGCAGCGAAGCCTCTCATCTGGTCGTGACCTTAAAGGAGAAGGTCAAGGACCTGACATTGGAGCTGCATTATTCCGTCTTCCCGGAGTGCGATGTCATCACCCGCCGGTCGGTCCTCATCAACACGGGCGGAGAGATGGTCCGGATCGACCGTCTCATGTCGATGCAGCTGGATATGGCTCGTCCCCTTCGGAAGGTGACTGCCTTTACCGGAGCCTGGGCCCGGGAAATGGAGAAAAAGGAGCTGGCTCTTTCTGCCGGAAAGCTTGTCCTCTCCTCCCTGACCGGCACCTCCTCCAACCGGACCAACCCCTTCTTTATGGTCTCTTCCGATAAGGCCGACGAAAAGGCGGGAGAGGTCCTGGGCTTTAACCTCATCTACAGCGGCAACCATTACGAGTCCCTGGAGTGCTCGGCCTTTGACAAGCTCCGCATCGTGTCCGGCATCAATCCGGCCTCAATGGAATGGCGGCTCTTCCCGGGGGAGAGCTTCGAAGCGCCGGAAGCCGTTTTGTCCTATTCCGCAGAGGGCTTTGGCCGTCTGAGCCGGAGCCTGGCGGATTTTACCCGGGACCATGTGACCCGGGGCAAATGGCAGAAGGCTGAGCGGCCCATCCTCCTTAACAGCTGGGAAGCCATGTACTTTGACATGAATGAAAGAAAGCTCTTAAGCCTGGCCAAGGCAGCCAAGGAGGTGGGCGTGGAGCTCTTTGTCATGGATGACGGCTGGTTCGGCAAAAGAAATGACGATACCTCCTCCCTCGGAGACTGGACCGTCAATGAAAAAAAGCTGCCGGGCGGCCTCAAGGGCCTGTCCGACAAGCTGCATGATATGGGCCTTCTTTTCGGCATCTGGGTGGAGCCGGAGATGGTCAATGCGGACTCGGACCTCTACCGGGCCCATCCCGACTGGACCATGGACATTCCCGGCAGGGACCATGCCGAAGGCCGGACCCAGAGGGTCCTGGATCTGGCGAATTCCGAGGTCGTGACTTATATGACTGAGGAAATGAAAAGAGTCTTTTCCTCGGCCCGGATCGACTATGTCAAATGGGATATGAACCGGATCTTCTCAGATGTCTACTCCAAAGTCCTACCGCCTGACGGCCAGGGAGAGACCGCCCACCGCTATGTCCTGGGGCTCTACCGCATGATGAAGGACCTGACTGAGGCCTTCCCGGATATCCTCTTTGAGGGCTGCGCCTCGGGAGGCAACCGCTTCGACCTGGGCATTTTGTCCTATTTTCCCCAGATCTGGGCCAGTGACAACACGGATGCCCTCTGCCGTCTGGAGATAGAAGGCGGCTTAAGCTACGGCTATCCCATGTCCGCCTGCGCGGCCCATGTGTCAGCCTGCCCTAACCACCAGACCCTGAGGGTCACGCCCCTGACCTCCCGCTTTGCGGCAGCCTCCTTCGGTGTTCTGGGCTATGAATGCAATCTCCTCGACCTGTCCAAAGAGGACCTGGACGAGATCCGGGAGGAGATCGCCCTTTATAAAAAATACCGGAAGGTCCTCCAGTATGGTGATCTTTACCGGGGGAGAGAGGGCAATATCACGGAATGGACCTGTGTGTCCAAGGATAAAAAAACGGCCGTGGGCCTGGTCTTCCAGAAGCTGGTCCGGGCCAATACCCAGGCCGAGACCTATACGCCCTCCGGCCTTGATCCGGAGGCCCGTTACCGCCTGACCAACCGGCCCTTAAAGCACAATATCATGGACTTCGGCGATCTCATCAACACCCAGACACCGGTCCACATCAAACAGAATTCCGCCCTTCACCGGGTCATTTCACGCTATGTAAAAATGCCCGGAGAGACCGAGGACGTCAGAGCCTACGGCTCCGCCTTTATGAAGGCGGGCTTTAAGCTCAGCCAGGGCTTTTCCGGGACAGGCTATTCGGATGAGGTCCGGCATTTCCCGGACTTCGCCTCCAGACTGTATTTTCTTAAAAAGGAAGAGGATCAGTCCTGATCACTCTCTTTGGACAGGGGACGGAAGAGGGTCTTTCGTCCCACAAAGCCCACAAACATGGTCAGGAGGATGCCGGGCAGGATGCCGATGGAGTCGATGAGGACATCCCGGACGGCAGCGGTCCGGCCGACGACAAAGGACTGGTGATATTCGTCCAGTCCCGCATAGGCCACGCAGATGGCTCCGGCAAAGAGGATGAGGGCGATCCCGCGGAGACCGTAGACGTAAAGAGGGAAGGCCACGCAGGCTGCCAGGATGAAATATTCTGTCACATGCGCGGTCTTTCTGACATAGTACTCGATCTTCTGGGCATAGGCCTCCATCTGCTCGGCGCTCCAGTCCTTGTCCAGGATGCGGTCGGCCGCGACCACGACCTTTTCACTCACGTAGCGGCTTAAGGAGGAGGAATCCGTCCCGTTCTGGCCGGAGAAATGGAAGATCATGACCATGACCAGGATGGCCGGGACAAAGGACAGGGGCTTCAGCATGGCCCGCAAAAAGGCCTTGACGGGATGTGATCTGCGATGACTCAAGAGTTTTCTCCCTTCAGGAAAGGTATCTTATTGAACAGGTAAGGCCAGAGGCCGGAAGCCCAGAAAAGCATGAGGGCGTAGCGGATGCCCACGAAGGACAGGCTGTCGATGTCGGTGGCCTTGAGGCCGAATTCGATAGCCAGGACACCGGCCATACCGACCAGGATGCGGACCAGCTTGGCCAAGGCAGAGCATTTGACGGAGAAGCTGACGGCCTTTTTTTCCAGGACCATGCCGGTCAGGAAGCCGAAGCCCGCTCCCAGCATTTCGACCAGGTCCTTGGCGTGGTCATCATCGACATAGCCCCGGGTCACGACCACCACGGTGATGATGAGGCTGGCGATGAGGGCCAGGTTGATGATCACGAAGAAGGCCATGGACAGCCTTTCCTCATCGCCATTCAGCCAGATGGTCATGACCGGGATGGCGATGGCCAGGGTGATGATCAGGGCGAAGGTCACATCAAGCGGGGTATGGACCCCCAGATACATGCGGGAAAACATCATAAAGCCGGTCAGGACGGCGGCGATGATCCAGACAGCCCTTTTCCGGACGGTCAGAGCCCAGCCGGCGCAGAGGCAGGTCACGGTCTGGGTGTGGATGCTGGGGAAGGAAAAGCCCGTGGCCGTTGAAAGGGCCTCTTCGACCGGGGTGAAGTCCGGGTCCAGGACCCAGGGCCGTTTGACCCGGCAGATGACCTTCACATCCTGGCAGGCCAGGCAGGAGAGGGCATAGGTGAAGAAGATGCCTGTGGCTGTCCTCTTATTGACGTTATAATAGACGAAAAAGAGGATCAGCAGGATGGCGTAGGGGGTGCCCAGGTAAGCGAAAAAGAGGCAGAGCTTATCAAGAAAGGGACCTCTCAGCTCGGAAAGCGTATATAAAACGGACATAAGGACCTCCGATTCGAACATTTTTGCTGGAGCCTATTTTAGCACAGGATAAGGAAAATGAAAATCTCCCCTTCCGGTCCCTGCCGGGAGACTTTCCGTTTTGACATTTTCCTGTTATGATAGGGACTGATCCTTGGATCAGGGAGGCATGCTTTGAGTTCATTATTCAGAGGACAAAAGGAAGAAAAAAGAGAAGAAAGGCCCCGCGTGCGGGAGGCCAGGCGCCATGCCCAAAGCAGAAGACGAAACCGTCTGGCAGCGGTGGCGGTGGGAGCTGCCCTTCTGGTCATTGCGCTGGCTGTCATCTTCGGCAGGGGAAAGGGACAGGAGACAGCAGAGAAGACCGATGTGACCGTGGTGGACAATTCACCCGGCCCCAGCCTGCCCACTGAGACCGATACGGACACCGGCTCTTCTGAGGCGCCCTCCGAAGAATCGGCTGAGTCCTCCGAGGAGGCTGCCCCTTCAGAGGAGACGGATGAGGGAGAGGCTGAAGAGGACGAAGAAGATCCGCAGTTTGCCTATTCCGATATTTTCTCCTCCGAGACACCGGACCGGTCCACCTTTGCGGTCGATCCCTCCAATACCGACTGGAACTACGGGCCCATGGGAGAAAAGACCATCTATCTGACCTTTGATGACGGTCCCTCCTACCTCACCCCCCAGGTCCTGGATATCCTGGATCAGTACGGGGTCAAGGCCACCTTCTTCGTGACGGCCCAGAACCCGGAATATTTCGATTATATCGCCGATGCCTATAACCGGGGCCATACCATCGGCCTCCATTCGGCCTGCCATGATTATGAGCAGATCTACACCTCGGTGGACGCTTATCTGGCCGACCTGGCAGAGATCGGACAGGTCGTGGAGGATCAGATCGGCTACGTGCCCTGCTTCATCCGCTTCCCCGGCGGGTCGTCCAATACCGTTTCGGCCAACTACTGTGAGGGCATCATGACGGAGCTGACGGCCAGGGTCCAGGAAATGGGCTATCAGTACTGGGACTGGAATACCGGCACCGGTGACGGCGAGGAGGTCACCGCCGAACAGGAGCTGGAGGAGGTCCAGGTGGTCGAGACCGAGGACAAGACGGCCGTGGTCCTTCTGGCCCATGACGGCGAGCTCAAGGAATCCACGGTCGAGGCCCTGCCCGGCATCATCGAATATTACCAGGCCCTGGGCTATGTCTTCCGTCCCCTTGACCGCAACGCCAAGGTCATCCATCATACCGTGTTCAATTAAAAGTTCTCTGTCTCATTGGCAGAAAGTGTGATAGAATAGACCCGTTTCGAGCACCATCGAGAACCTGCCGCATCGGCGGCTTATAAAGAAAGGAAAGATAAAAATGTCTGAGATGATGAAAACGTCACCCTCTGCCTGCATGGAGATCATAGACGGCACACATGTCGCCAAGGTCGTCCTTATGCCCGGCGATCCCCTTCGCGCCAAATATATCGCCGAGACCTACCTGGAAAATCCGGTCCTCTTCAATGATGTCCGCGGCATGCTGGGCTACACCGGCACCTTCGAGGGCAAGGAGATCTCCGTCATGGGCTCCGGTATGGGTATTCCTTCCATCGTCCTTTATGCCCATGAGCTTTACAATTTCTTCGGTGTTGAAGCCATCATCCGCGTCGGCTCCGCCGGCGGTCTGGGTGAGGATGTCCATCCCAAGGACGTGGTCATCGCCCAGTCGGCTTCCACCAATTCCGCTGTCGGCACAGCCTATGATATCCCGGGCACACTGGCTCCGACCGCTGACTTCGAGATGCTGAGAAAGGCCGTGGATATCGCCGATGAGATGAAGGTCAAGACCAGAGTCGGCTGTGTCTACACCACCGATTTCTTCTATCACCCCTCGGGCAATATCAATCCCAAGATCCGTGAGACCAACCATCTCTGCGTCGAGATGGAGGTGGCCGGCCTGTATCATGAGGCCCGCTTCAGCAAGAAGAGAGCTCTGGGCATCCTGTCCATCTCCGACCATGTCTTCACCGGAGAAGGCCTGACACCCCAGGAGATCCGTGAGAGCTTCAACGATATGATCCTGATCGCCCTGAAGACAGCGGCTTCCATTGCCTGATCCCGAAAAATGCTGAAAAGACCCGCGGTGATCTCACGGCGGGCCTTTTGTGTGTCCTATGTCAAAAAACGATTATCTCATCACCGAAAAGCCCTTTAAGGCCCTGCTGATCTTTGCCCTGCCTATCATCATCGGCAATCTTTTTCAGCAGGCCTACAATATCGTAGACTCTGCCGTGGTCGGCCACTTCGTCAGCGAGGAAGCCCTGGCCGCGGTCGGGGCCTGCTCTGCCCTGACCTTTATCTTTATCGGTGTGGCCAACGGCGGAGGCATAGGGGCTTCGGTCATCGTGAGCCGGCATTTCGGCGAAAAGAATATGAAAGCCCTGAAAACGGCCTTTTATACGGCCTTTTTCAGCTTTCTTGTCCTGAGCCTGGCCCTGGCGGCCATAGGGCTTTTGGGCGGACGGGCTCTTATGCTCTTCCTGAACACCCCGGAAAATATCATAGACATGGTCATGGTCTATCTTAATATTTATTTCCTGGGTCTGCCCTTCCTTTTTATGTACAATGTGATCGCGTCCATGTTCAATGCCCTGGGCCGGTCCCGCATCCCCCTGTATTTCCTGATCTTTTCTTCCATCTTCAATATCGTCCTTGATGTCCTCCTGGTCACCCGGGCCGATCTTGGTATCGCAGGAGTGGCCTGGGCCACCCTGATCGCCCAGGGACTGTCTGCCCTTTTGTCCTTCCTGGTCCTCATCCGCGACATTCATAAGCTCTGCCCGGAGAGAGTTTCCCTCTTCTCTTTTTCGGAAATGAAGGAGATGGCCCGTGTCGCCCTGCCCAGTATCCTCCAGCAGCTGACCATCTCCGTCGGTATGTTGTTCGTGCAGGCCGTGGTCAACAGCTTCGGCTCTCAGGTCCTGGCCGGCTTTTCGGCGGCCAGCCGGATCGAAAATGTCTGCATCGTGCCTATGGTCTCGGTCTGCAATGCCCTCTCCTCCTACACGGCCCAGAATCTGGGGGCCGGCCGCCCGGAGAGAGTGCCGGAGGGGCTGAGGGCAGCCCTTCTTCTGGATGGGATCTTTGCGGTCCTCTGGATCGTCCTTTGTGAGACCTGCGCCGATCCCATGGCCTCCGTTTTCATGGATGCTTCGTCCTCGGCCGTGGCCTACGGGACGGCCACCTTTTATATCCATGTGATCGGCTTTTTCTTCATGCTGATCGGGATCAAAATGGCCTTCGACGGGATCCTGCGAGGCAGCGGAGATGTGAAAATGTTCACCATCGCCAACCTGGCCAACCTGGCCCTCCGTCTGATCCTGTCCTACAGTCTGGGTCCGACCCTGGGCATGACCATCATCGTGGCGGCTGTTCCCATGGGCTGGCTGGTCAACGGCCTCATTTCCGGATGGGAATATCGGACCGGAAGGTGGCGGAGAATCTAAAACTTTCCTAAAACAAAGGCCTCCTTTCTTGTTTTTGGGGAGGTCTGAGAGTATCATGACGGATATGTTCCATCGAAATCACAAGTGAGGATTTTTTATGAGAGAGCGCTTTGCACGTTTTATGGCCGGCCGTTACGGCAATGATCAGCTGAACAGGTTCCTTTCCATCGTGACATTGATCCTTCTGGTCATTTCCCTTTTTACCATCCGTTTCCTTTTCTGGATCGCCCTGGGTCTTCTGATCTACACCTATTTCCGCATGCTTTCCAGAAATATCGCGGCCCGGTCCGCGGAAAATGAGGGCTTCCTCAATAAAACGGAGGGGATCCGCCGCAAGTTCCGCATTTCCAGAAATCGTTTCTCCCAGAGAAAGACCTATGCCTTTTTCAAGTGCCCCTCCTGCCACCAGGAGGTCCGCGTGCCCAAGGGCAAGGGCCATATCATGATCACCTGCCCCAAGTGCCGGACGGAGTTCGATAAGACCACCTGACGGGAGAGCGGATATTCGTGTTCGGTTATGTGAATGTCAATCAGGAGGAACTCAAGCTCAAGGACTTCAAGAGGTACCGGGGCTTTTACTGCGGCCTCTGCCGTGAGCTGAAGACTCATTACGGAAGAACAGGTCAGATCACGCTGTCGTATGATCTGACCTTTACTGCCATATTGCTGACCTCGCTTTTTGAGGAGCCCCTGAAGGAGGAGGACAGGCCATGCCTGGCTCATGCCTTCAAAAAGCAGCACATGCTGATCAACCGCTACACCGATTATCTGGCCGACATGAGCATCCTCATGGCCTGGTACAAGGCCGATGACAATTACCGCGATGACCATGACCTCAAGTCTGCCGCCTTCGGCAAAGCCCTGAAAAAGAAGGCCATGAGGGCAGCCGAAAAATGGCCTGTTCAGAATGCGGCCATGAAGGAGCACATAGAAGCCCTGACTCGGGATGAAAGGGCGGAGATCTACGATCTTGACCGGACGGCCGGCCACACGGGAGCCATCATGGCCGAGATCCTCAACTGTGAGGAAAATGACTGGTCGCCGGAGCTCAGAACACTGGGCTTTTTCCTGGGAAAATTCGTTTATCTCATGGATGCCTATGAGGATATCGAAAAGGACCTCAAAAAGGGCTCCTATAACCCCTGGAAGCCCTATTGGGGACAGGCAGACTTTGAGGAAAGAGCCGAAAGCATTCTGACCATGATGATGGCAGAGTGCAGCCGGGCCTTTGAGAGGCTGCCCGTTATAGAAGATGTTGAAATTCTCCGCAATATCCTTTATTGTGGAGTCTGGACAAAATTTACCGCTATACACAAGAAACGAGAGGAAAGAGCTGACAGGACATGATAGCCGATCCTTATAAGGTTCTCGGCGTCGGACCCAATGCGACAGACGCCGAACTGAAAAAGGCTTACCGTGAGATGAGTAAGAAGTATCATCCGGATGCCAATCCGAATGATCCCAAGGCCGCCGAGGAGAAATTCAAGGAGGTCCAGGAGGCTTACCGTCAGATCCAGACCGCCAAGGAACAGGGGACCAGTGCCTACGGCACCTCCTCTTCTTCAGGCTATCAGCAGAATCCCTACCAGCGCTCCTACAGCAGCAATTCCTATCAGCAGAATAACGGCCAGTATCGCCGCAACGGCTATACGGATTATGATGAGACCCGGAGCACAGGCTATGCCGGCTTCGATGAATTCTTCGGCTTCGGCGGCTGGAACCGCTATTCCGAGCAGCAGCGGACCTATCAGGCCCAGAATGAGACCAATGAGATGAGAGCGGCCCGCAATTATATCAATTCGGGCTACTACAATGAGGCCATCAACGCCTTAAGCGGCATGCCGGTCTCTTCGAGAAATGCCCAGTGGTTCTATCTCCATGCGGTGGCCTCCTCCGGCATCGGCAACAATATCGCCGCCATGGAATCGGCCCGCAAGGCCTGCGACATGGAGCCCTCCAATGCCGAATATGCCCGCCTTCTTCAGAGACTTCAGTCCGGCGGCTCCGCCTATCAGGAGAGAAGCTCCTCCTACAACCGTAATGCCATGATGACCATGGGCCTCTGTCTTGGCTGCTGCGCAGTCAATATGGCCTGCACCCTCTGCGGCCGCGGCGCAGTATTTTTCTGCTAAATTATCACAGGTCATTCACAAATTGAACATTTTTTGACGATAAGATGACGATGCTTTCAACAAGGAAAGGATCGTCTTTTATTATGACTCAAACCACTTTCAAACGCATTGAAACCAAATACCGGATACCGCTCAGCTCTTACGAGGATTTCCGCCGGGACATCTGCGATTTCATGACTCTTGACCGCTACGGCCTGAAGACCGTCATGAATATCTACTACGATACACCGGGACACGAGCTGATCGGGCGGTCTCTGGAAAAGCCTGTCTATAAGGAAAAGCTTCGCCTTCGTTCCTATGGCCGGCCCTCTTCCGACACCCGGGTCTTTGCCGAGATCAAGAAGAAATATCGGGGTGTGGTCTACAAGCGGCGGTCGGCCCTGAGCCTCAAGGAGGCTGAGGATTTTCTGGACAGAGGCATCTATCCGGAGGCGGACAGCCAGATCAACCGGGAGCTGGCCTATTTTCTGGACCATTACCAGCCCAGGCCGGCCATGGTCCTCTGCTATGACCGGGAGGCCTTTTACGGCAAGGAGGACCCGGAGCTTCGTCTCACCCTGGACCGGCATATCCGTTTTCGTGAGGAGGACCTGTCGCTGGAGGAGGGAGACCATGGCCGGGAGGTCGATCCGGGCTACTGCCTTCTGGAGATCAAGGCGGCGGGAGCCATTCCCCTTTTTCTGACCCGCCTTTTGAGTCAGTATCACGTTTATCAGGAGAGCTTTTCAAAGTACGGCGCTGCCTATAAGCTGAGCGTCGCAGCGCATTAAGGAGGAAGAGACCTATGTTTAAGAGTTTACTGGACGGAACGGTATCCGAGCTTTCGGTCACCTCGGTGGCAGTCTGCATGGGAGCTGCCCTGGGATTGGGCCTGGTCATTGCCCTGGTCTATATGTTCAGCACGAAGAAATACACCAAAAATTTCATCATCACCCTGACCCTCCTGCCGGTCCTGGTCCAGATCGTCATCCTCATGACCAGCGGCTCCTTCGGGACGGCAGTGGCCATTCTCGGCGCCTTTTCCCTGATCCGCTTTCGGTCGGTCCCGGCCACCTCGCTTGAGATCACCGGCATTTTCTTCGCCATGGCTGTGGGTCTCACCTGCGGGATCGGCCAGGTCCTGCTCGGGGCCCTGATCACGGTCGTGATCTCTTTTGTCTTTGTCATTTTCAATAAGACACATTACGGCGAAAAACGGTCCGGCGACAAGAGACTCAAGGTCACGGTGCCGGAGGATCTGGATTACGAGGCCATTTTCTCGGATATTTTCGAAAAATACGCAGGCTCCGTCAGCCTGGACCAGGTCAAGACAGTCAACATGGGCAGCCTCTATCAGCTGACCTACCGCATCAGCCTCAAGGATGACGGCATGGCCAAGGCCATGATCGATGAGATGCGGACACGGAACGGCAATTTGAGCATTTCACTCGGCAGGGTCGAAGACAACAGTCCTGCGGAGGCTCTTTAAGGAGAGCGGGGGAGCCGTGAGCACAAGCCTGAAAAAGGAGAGACAGACATGACAAAGGGAAGTATGAGATATAAGATCCTGGCCGCCGCCCTCTGCGCGGCCATGGCAGGGACGGTGACCGCAGGCTGCGGCACGTCCTCAAGCGCGGAAAGCACGGAAACTGTGGCAGAATCCGCCTCTATCGTCTGGGATGAGACGGAAGACAGCGGGACGGAGGACGACGAATCGTTGGACGAAGAGTCCCGGGACGTCCCTGAGGACAGCGGCGATGAGGCTTCCGATGGCCATGGCGGCATGGGAAGCATGACTCCCTGGGGCAGCACGGACGGGATCTCCTCTTCGTCGGAGGGGACAAGCGAGGTCATCACCTCAGCTGAGCTGACGGACTACATCAAGGACAGCGATTACGATACGGACTGGTCGGAGGATGTGACGGCCGAGATCACAGGCAGCGGCAGCTCCTGCACTGTCGATGGCAGCGGGGCAGTCTATGCCGATGGCTATGTGACGATCTCGGAAGAGGGCACCTATGTTTTGTCCGGAGATTATGAAGACATCAAGATCAAGGTCGAAGCCGGCGAAGAGGACCATGTCCACCTCGTTTTCAACGGCCTGACCATGACCGAATCCGACGGAGCGGTTCTTACCGTATCCCAGGCCGACAAGGTGGTCATCACCCTGGCGGACGGAACGGTCAATACCCTGACGGATGGCAAGACCTACAGCGACGAGAATGAAAAGGGAGCCATCGACTGCCATGCCGATCTGGTCTTTAACGGCACCGGTACCCTGGTCATGACCGCCAACGGCGGTGATGCCGTGAAGAGTCACGATGACCTCCGTATCATCAGCGGGACCTTTGAGATCACAGCTGAGGATGAGGCCTTCGTCTCCGACGCCGCTCTGGTCGTTGTGGACGGCAGCTTCACCCTCTCCTCCGAGGGCGGTAAGGGCTTCAAGGCCGATGAGGTCCTGGTCTTTTTCGGCGGACAGGTCGATATCACCAAGTCAGTGGAGGGCATGGAAAGCCCCAATATCGTGATCGCAGGCGGAGATCTGAACATCGTCTCCTCCGATGACGGCATCAATGCCGCAGGCGGCAATGCAGACACCTCCGACGCAGAAGGCCACGGCTTTATGGAGACCTCGACCGGCTATCTGACCATCACCGGCGGGACCATTTACGTGAATGCCCAGGGTGACGGCCTGGATGCCAATACCTCCATTGCCCAGAGCGGCGGGACGGTGATCGTGGACGGCCCTTCCTCCGACGGCAACGGCGCCATTGACTACGCCTCCTCCTACAATATGACAGGCGGCTCTCTCCTGGCTGTGGGCAGCTCGGGCATGCTGCAGTCCATTTCCTCAGAGTCCACGGAAAAGGCCATCGTCTGGACCGGCACCGGATCGGCCGGGGACAAGATCACGATCCAGGATGCTTCGGGTAAGACCCTTGCGGAATATACCGCCAAGAAGGCCTTCGGCTCCGTGGTCTTTGCCGATGAAAGTCTGGCCGAGGATGTGACCTATACCATTACGGTCGGGGATAAGACCGAGGAGATCACCGTCTCCGACGGCACCTATGCCACCGGCATGGGAGGCGGCATGGGCGGCCATGGCATGCACGACGGTCCCGGCCGCCAGGCAGACAATAACTGAGAGAGAGGAGACAGGGGACGGTTCTCTGTCTCCTTATTCTTGACATTTCGGTTAGTATATGCTAACCTAAAGAGGATGATTGCATTTTTGACATATCTTGTGGTACTATTCTAGAAATACCGAAAAACACGGAAGGAGAGATTTTCATGCAGATACATGAGTCCGCAGAAGATTATCTGGAGCAGATCCTTATGATCAAGAAAGAGAAGGGAAGCGTCCGTTCCATTGATATCGCCAACTCCCTCGGCTATTCCAAGCCCAGTATCAGCATAGCCATGAAGCATCTGCGCGAGAATGGCTATATCACCATGGATAAGGAAAATCTGATCAGCCTGACCGAGTCCGGCCAGAAGATCGCCGACCGCATCTATTTCCGTCATAAGACCCTGAAGGAGTTTCTGGAAAAGCTGGGTGTCGGTTCGGAAAATGCCGACAAGGATGCTTGCAAGATCGAGCATGATATGAGCGATGAAAGCTTTGAAAAGCTGAGAGCCTATCTGGAAAATGTCCTTGATCAGGCCTGATGGCTTGCTGTTTTGACTGAAAAATCCAGTGTGAATTTCATGTAAAATGCGGATTGAGAAATCCGCATTTTTTGTTTTATACTTCTTCTATCCCTTCCGGAGTTCCGGTC
>R21__coassemble_981_pt1 | contig 20860 bp, 12 predicted proteins | sample R21__metabat2_low_PE_030 | metagenome-assembled genome bin R21
GAAAGAGACGCAAACTATGCGGCTCCTCTTCGTGCTACCGTCAGACTGATCAACAAAGAGAATTCCGAGATCAAAGAGCATGAGATCTTTATGGGCGATCTGCCCCTCATGACCGATACCGGCACCTTCATCATCAACGGTGCTGAGCGTGTCATCGTCTCCCAGCTCGTCAGATCTCCCGGTATCTATTATGAGATCGGTCATGATAAGATCGGCAAGGAGCTCTTCAGCTGTACCGTTATTCCCAACCGTGGTGCATGGCTGGAATATGAAACAGATGCCAGTGATGTTTTCCATGTCCGTGTCGACAGGACCCGTAAGGTTCCCGTTACTGTTCTGATCCGTGCCCTCGGTGTCGGCACCAATGAGGAGATCCTCGAACTCTTTGGCCAGGAGCCCAAGATCGTCGCAAGCTTAGCCAAAGATACCGCAACAGATCATGAGAGCGGTCTTCTTGAGCTTTACAAAAAGATCCGTCCGGGCGAGCCTCTGGCTGTTGAAACGGCCAAGCCCCTGATCGAAGGCATGTTCTTTGACTCCAGACGCTATGACCTGGAAAAGGTCGGCCGTTATAAATTTAATAAGAAGCTCATGTTCCGCAACCGCATTGTCGGTCATACCTTTGCCGAGGATGTGGTCGATGAGGAGACCGGTGAGGTCCTGGCCAATGCCGGCGATGTGTGCCGGACCAGAGAACAGGCCGATGAGATCCAGAATGCCGGCGTGAAGGCGGTCCTTCTTTCCGTGGATGGCATCGGCTATCCGGTCAAGGTCCTGTCTTCCATGATGGTCAATATCGATGCCCACATGGAGCTGACAGAAGAGGAAAAGGAAGCTCTCGGCATCACAGAGCTGGTCTATTATCCTGTCTTAAAGGAGATCCTGGAGAGCAAGATCTCAGAGGAAGAGAAGAAGGCCGAGCTGGTCCGCCGCCACAATGAGCTGATCCCCAAGCACATCACCAAGGAGGACATTCTGGCCTCCATCAACTACAATATGCATCTGGAGTACCGCATCGGAAACAGCGACGATATCGATCACCTCGGAAACCGCCGCATCCGCGCTGTCGGTGAGCTCCTTAAGAACCAGTACCGGGTCGGTATGTCACGTCTGGAGAGAGTGGTCCGTGAGAGGATGAATACCACATCTCCCGAGGACCTGACACCTCAGAGCCTCATCAACATCAAGCCCGTGACGGCTGCTGTCAAGGAATTCTTCGGTTCCTCCCAGCTGTCTCAGTTCATGGACCAGAACAATCCGCTCGGTGAGCTGACCCATAAGAGACGTCTTTCTGCTCTGGGTCCCGGCGGTCTGTCCCGTGACCGCGCCGGTTTCGAGGTCCGAGATGTCCACTACTCCCACTACGGCCGTATGTGTCCCATCGAGACTCCTGAAGGTCCCAATATCGGTCTGATCAACTCGCTGGCCTCCTATGCCCGTATCAACAAATACGGTTTTATCGAAGCGCCCTACCGCTGCATCGATAAGACAGATCCCAAGAATCCCCGGGACACGGACGATGTCGTCTACATGACTGCCGATGAAGAGGATAACTATCATGTCGCCCAGGCCAATGAGCCGCTGGATGAGGAAGGACATTTCATCCATCATAATGTCTCCGGCCGTTACCGTGAGGCCACTCAGGCTTATGACAGAAGCGCTTTTGACTATATGGACGTCTCCCCGAAGATGGTCTTCTCCGTGGCGACAGCCCTGGTCCCCTTCCTTCAGAACGATGATGCCAACCGCGCCCTGATGGGCTCCAACATGCAGAGACAGGCCGTGCCTCTTATGAACACGGAAGCCCCCGTGGTCGGCACAGGTATGGAAGAGAAGGCTGCCGTTGACTCCGGTGTCTGTATGCTGGCCAAGAATGCCGGCCAGGTGACCTCCGTGAGCGCCACGGATATCGAGATCACGGAAGAGGACGGCACGGTCCGCAATTATCATCTGACAAAATTCCTCCGCTCCAACCAGAGCTGCTGCTACAACCAGAAGCCCATCGTGGATCTGGGAGAGAAGGTGGAGGCCGGACAGGTCATTGCCGATGGTCCCTGTACCGCAGGCGGCGAGCTGGCTCTGGGCAAGAATCCCCTGATCGGCTTCATGACCTGGGAAGGCTACAACTATGAGGACGCTGTTCTTCTGTCCGAAAGACTGGTCAGAGACGATGTCTATACCTCTGTCCATATCGAGGAATATGAAGCAGAGGCCCGTGACACCAAGCTGGGACCGGAAGAGAGCGCCGAGACGTTCCGGGTGTCGGCGATGATGCCCTGAAGGATCTGGATGACCGCGGCATCATCCGCATCGGCGCTGAGGTCCGTGCGGGGGATATCCTGGTCGGTAAGGTCACACCCAAGGGTGAAGAGGCCGAGATCACGGCAGAAGAAAGACTGCTTCGCGCCATCTTCGGCGAAAAGGCCCGTGAAGTCCGCGACACCTCCCTTAAGGTGCCTCACGGCGAATACGGCACCATTGTGGATGCCAAGGTCTTCTCCAGAGAAGCCGGCGATGAGCTGCCCCCGGGAGTCAATCAGTCTGTCCGTATCTATATTGCCCAGAAGAGAAAGATCTCCGTGGGCGATAAGATGGCCGGTCGTCACGGCAATAAGGGCGTTGTGTCCCGCGTGCTTCCTATTGAGGACATGCCCTACCTGCCCAACGGACGTCCCCTGGATATCGTTCTGAACCCCCTGGGCGTTCCGTCCCGTATGAATATCGGCCAGGTCCTTGAGATCCATCTCTCCCTGGCAGCCAAGGTCCTTGGCTTCAATATCTCCACACCGGTCTTTGACGGCGCAAACGAAAAGGATATCATGGATACCCTGGAGCTGGCCAATGACTACATCAACATGGAGTGGGATGAGTTTAAGAAGAAATATCAGGATGACCTTATGCCTGAGATCATGACCTATCTCGAAGAGCATATGGAGAACCGTGAAGACTGGAAGGGTGTCCAGATCGGCCGTGACGGTAAGGTCTGGCTGCGTGACGGACGTACCGGTCAGTATTTTGACGGACCGGTCACGATCGGCTTCATGCATTATCTGAAGCTGCATCATCTGGTCGATGATAAGATCCATGCCCGCTCGACGGGCCCCTACTCCTTGGTCACACAGCAGCCCCTGGGCGGCAAGGCTCAGTTCGGCGGCCAGAGATTCGGTGAGATGGAGGTCTGGGCTCTGGAAGCCTACGGCGCCTCCTATACCCTTCAGGAGATCCTGACCATGAAGTCCGACGATGTGGTCGGTCGTGTCAAGACCTATGAAGCTATCATCAAGGGCAAGAATATTCCGAGCCCGGGCATTCCCGAGTCCTTTAAGGTCCTGCTCAAGGAGCTGCAGTCCCTGGGTCTTGATATGCGTGTTCTGGATGAGAACGGCAAGGAAGTCAAGCTCAAGGAGACCATCGACTACGGCGATACGGACTTCAAGGCCGTGGAAGGCAGAGACAGAGGTTACAGCCGTGAGGACCAGGAGGATATCCGGAACAGCGGCTTGAGCCAGAAGCAGTATGACGAGGATTCCGACGAGCTCATTGATATTGCCGATGATTCCGATGAAGATACCACCGACTTCGACACCTATGATTCGGATGAATATTCGGAAGAATAAGGGGAGGACTATATGGCAGAATTAGAAGTCAAACAGGAAGAAACCGCTCAGTCCACATTTGACGCGATCCGTATCGGACTCGCGTCTCCTGAGCGTATCAAAGAATGGTCCCGTGGCGAGGTCACCAAGCCTGAGACCATCAATTACAGAACCTTAAAGCCTGAGAGGGACGGCCTTTTCTGCGAGAAGATCTTCGGACCCAGCAAGGACTGGGAGTGCCACTGCGGCAAGTTCAAGAAGATCCGCTATAAGGGCACCATCTGCGACCGCTGCGGCGTTGAGGTCACCAAGTCCTCCGTCCGCCGCGACCGTATGGGGCATATCGATCTGGCAGCTCCGGTGTCTCACATCTGGTATTTCAAGGGCATTCCCTCCCGCATGGGTCTTATCCTGGATATGACACCCCGTACTCTGGAGAGAGTTCTCTACTTTGCCAGCTATGTGGTCCTGGATCCGGCTGATGCCACGGGCGCTCTTTCGGAAAAACAGGTCCTGAGTGAGAATGAATACCAGGATATGAGAGAACAGTATGGCTGGAACTTCCGAGTCGGTATGGGCGCAGAGGCCATCCAGGAGCTGTTGCAGAAAGTGGACCTGGAAAAAGAATACAACGAGCTTAAGACGAGTCTTAAGGAATCCACCGGCCAGAAAAAGGCCCGTATCATCAAGAGACTGGAGGTGGTCGAGGCCTTCCTCAAGTCCGGAAATAAGCCCGAATGGATGATCCTGACCAGGATCCCGGTCATTCCGCCCGACCTTCGTCCCATGATCCAGCTGGACGGCGGCCGTTTCGCCACCTCTGACCTCAATGATCTCTACAGACGTATCATTAACAGAAACAACCGTCTGAAGAAGCTGATCGCTCAGAATTCTCCTGAGATCATCGTCAGAAATGAAAAGAGAATGCTTCAGGAAGCTGTCGATGCCCTGATCGACAACGGCCGCCGCGGCCGTCCGGTCACAGGCCCGGGCAACAGGGCTCTCAAGTCCCTGTCCGATATGCTGAAAGGCAAATCCGGCCGTTTCCGTCAGAACCTGCTGGGCAAGCGTGTCGACTATTCCGGCCGTTCTGTTATCGTGGTCGGCCCCGAGCTCAAGATCTATCAGTGCGGTCTCCCCAAGGAGATGGCCATCGAGCTTTTCAAGCCCTTCATCATGAAGGAGCTTGTGGAAAACGGCTCTGCCCACAACATCAAGAGCGCCAAGAAGATGGTCGAAAGACTGGAGGCTCCTGTCTGGGATGTCCTGGAAGAGGTCATCACAGAGCATCCCGTCATGCTCAACCGTGCGCCTACTCTGCACAGACTGGGTATCCAGGCCTTTGAGCCGGTCCTGGTCGAGGGCAAGGCCATCAAGCTTCATCCCCTGGCCTGTACCGCCTTCAATGCTGACTTCGACGGTGACCAGATGGCTGTTCACCTTCCGCTTTCCGTGGAGGCTCAGGCTGAGAGCCGCTTCCTTATGCTCTCACCCAATAACCTCCTCAAGCCCTCTGACGGCGGTCCCGTGACCGTTCCGACACAGGATATGGTCCTCGGTATCTATTACCTGACACAGGAGAGACCGGGCAGCAAGGGTGAAGGCAGTGCCTTTAAGGACATCAACGAAGCTATCCTGGCTTATGAAAATAAGGTCATCACCCTTCAGAGCCCCATCAAGGTTCGTGTCACAAAGGAGAGGGCCGACGGTTCTGTGGCCAGCGCTCTTGTCGAGAGCACTCTGGGCCGCTTCCTCTTCAATGAGGTCATTCCCCAGGATCTGGGCTTTGTGGATCGTTCTGTCCCGGAAAACGAGCTGCTTCTCGAGATCAACTTCCTGACCAGGAAGAAGGAGCTCAAGAAGATCATTGAAAAGGTCATCAATATCCACGGCGCGACTGTGACGGCTGAGGTCCTGGACCACATCAAGGCCATGGGCTACAAGTATTCCACCCTGGCTGCCATGACGGTCTCCATTTCCGACATGACCGTGCCGCCCGAAAAGCCGGCCCTGATCGAGGAGGCCCAGAAGACGGTCGATAGGATCACCGGAAACTACCGCAAGGGTCTTGTGACCGAGGAAGAGCGCTACAAGGAAGTCATCGACACCTGGAAGGAGACCGACGCCGCTCTGACAAAGAAGCTGATGGACGGTCTTGACAGATACAACAACATCTACATGATGGCCGACTCCGGTGCCCGAGGCTCCGATAAGCAGATCAAGCAGCTTGCCGGTATGCGAGGCCTGATGGCCGATACGACCGGTCACACGATCGAGCTTCCCATCACCTCCAATTTCCGTGAGGGTCTGGACGTTCTGGAATATTTCATGTCCGCTCACGGCGCCAGAAAGGGTCTGTCCGATACGGCTCTTCGTACAGCCGACTCGGGTTACCTGACAAGACGTTTGGTCGATGTCTCCCAGCAGCTCATCATCCAGGATGTGGACTGCGCAGCAGGAGAAGAAGAGATCCCCGGCGCTTATGTCAAGGCATTTATGAACGGCCGTGAGGAGATCGAGGGTCTTCAGGAGAGGATCACAGGCCGCTTTGCCGCTGAGACCATCACCAATGCCAAGGGTGAGATCATCGTCAAGCGCAATCATATGATCACTCCCCACCGCGCTGAGCGCATCATGGCAGAGGGCGTGGATGAGAATGGCCAGTCCCTGAAGAAGGTCAGAATCAGAAATATCCTCAACTGCCGTTCCAAGAACGGTATTTGTGTCAAGTGCTACGGCGCCAATATGGCCACAGGTGAGGCTGTCCAGGTCGGTGAGGCTGTCGGTATCATTGCGGCCCAGTCCATCGGTGAGCCCGGTACACAGCTGACCATGAGAACCTTCCATACCGGCGGCGTGGCCGGCGGCGATATCACACAGGGTCTTCCCCGTGTTGAGGAGCTGTTCGAGGCCAGAAAGCCCAGAGGTCTTGCTATCATTTCCGAGATCCCGGGCGTGATCCACATTAGTGAGGAGAAGATCAAGAGAAGCGTTATCGTGACCGATCCGGCGGCAGAAGAAGGCTCCAAGGATGCCACTAAGACCTACGTGATCCCCTACGGCTCCACGCTTAAGGTCTCCGAGGGCCAGATCATTGAGAAGGGTGATGAGATCACCGAAGGCTCTGTCGACCCGCATGACATCATGGAGATCCGCGGCACTCTGGCTGTTCAGAACTATCTGCTCCGTGAGGTCCAGAAGGTCTACCGTCTCCAGGGCGTTGATATCAACGATAAGCATATCGAGGTCATCGTCCGCCAGATGCTGAAGAAGGAAAGGATCGAGGATGCCGGTGATTCCGATATTCTGCCCGGCACCCAGATCGATTATCTTGAACTGGAAGAGATCAACAAGGCTCTGGTGGCGGAAGGAAAGACGCCTGCTGAAGGCAAGCGGATCGTCCTCGGTATCACCAAGGCGGCTCTGGCCACCGACTCCTTCCTGTCAGCTGCCTCCTTCCAGGAGACCACAAAGGTCCTGACGGATGCTGCCATCAAGGGCAAGATCGATCCTCTGACCGGTCTGAAGGAAAATGTTATCATCGGCCAGCTGATCCCTGCCGGTACCGGCCTTCGCCGCTACCGCAATGTCGTCCTTGACTCTGACGAGAGGATCGAAAGAGAGAAGGCCGAGGCTGTGATCGTGGATGATACGGTCGAGGAAAGTGCTCCTGCCGAAGAAGCGGCTGAGGAGACCGTCTCCGAAACAACTGAAGAAGTAACAGAATAAAACACCAAAGGCGGTGGGAGCGATCCCACCGCCTTTTGGTTTCATAAAGTCGTCAAGTGTCTGTTGATCAAATTATTTGAACAAATGTTAAAATAAAAAATGCGATTTTGAGAGGTTGACCATTTGCTGACCAAAGCACTAGGCACGAAATTGTCAAAAAAATCAGACAAATTTCGTAAGAATTCGCAAAAATTACAAATTTTGCGGACAAAACTAAAACTTTCAGATTGCGATATCTGTCGGAAAATGGTAAACTTGTTCTAAATTCTAATATAAGAACACTGAACAGATCTGCAGTGACAGGGAAAGCCTGTTGAAAAGGGAATCCGGTGAGAATCCGGAACAGCCCCCGCTACTGTATGAGGGAGAGCTTTTCAGATAACCACTGCCTTTGGGCGGGAAGGGGGATAAGCTCGTTGAACTTAAGCCAGGAGACCTGCTGCGGATCGAGTCCTGTTTCTCGGTGGGAGAAAGCCAGGCTGGGTCATCAGGGTGGATGACTATGCCGCTTTGTCCTTTTTATTATGGCAAAACGCATCGGGGTTCTTAAAATATGTCACAATAAACAAAGCTAAGAGAAAGGAATCAGGAAAATGGAAGAAATCTTAAAGAGAATCGGTGATCTTGTTGCAGAAGGTGAAGATGAAGATGCCCTGGAAGCTGCCAAGGAAGCTATCGCTGCCGGCATCCCGCCTATGACGGTCCTGACAGACGGCGCCAGCAAGGGCATGGATAAGATCAGTGAAGACTACAACAACGGAGAGGCTTTCCTTCCCGAGCTTGTTCTGGCCGGTGATGCCATGACAGCTGTTATCGAGTACCTCTTCGAAAATATGGATGAAGAGACCGCTGCCGGCTCCAAGATGGGTACCGTGGTCTTCGGTCAGGCCAAGGGCGATGTCCATGATATCGGCAAGAACGTCTGCGCCGCTCTTCTGGCTGTCAACGGCTTTGAGGTTCATGATCTGGGCACCGATGTGGCTCCCAAGCAGCTGGTCGAGGCTGCTGTCAAGTACAATGCCGACATCATTCTCTGCTCCACACTGCTGACCACATCCCTTCCTTATCTGGCAGATACGCTTCAGTATCTCGAGGATACCGGCAACCGTGACCACACCTTCTATGCTGTCGGCGGCGGCCCCGTCACCATCGAGTATGCGACCTCTGTGGGCGTGGACGGCTGGTCCAGAACCGCTTTCGACTGCGTGGAGATGTGCAAGAAGCTCATGAAGGAATGCAAGCCCGGCAAGCAGGATATCGTTATCGTTAACTCCGAAGCGGAATAATTCGGAGCTTTCGCATAGTCACAAATAACCCTATAAGGAGAAGAGTCTATGAACAATTACAAAGTACAGATTCTCTTAAACAATCTTGATAAGGCCTACAAGGGCCCCATCATTCCCATGAAGGAATGGGACACCAAGATCATCCCCAAGACCATCAAGGGCATCCTGAAGAAATACAACCTCGTGGGCACTCTTGACGAGGAGAACCCCATCAATACCGATCCCGAGCTGGCCGACACCTATTTCAAGGCAGGCTGGGAGCTGGCTGTTGAGCTGGGTCTTTACTGCGAGGACACAGAGCGTGTCATCCATGTCACCGAAGAAGAGATCTATGAGTCCTTAAGAAACCTGCAGCCGGTCAATATCCTCGGCGAGGGTCAGGACGAGGTCATCATGAAGCCCAGAAAGCCGGAAGATCCCTATCCGCCTCTTCTTGCCGCTTCCCTCGGTATCGTCTGCTCCGAAGAAAACTATATCCCGCTCGTTCAGGGTATCGTTAAGTACAACAAGCTGGTCGACGTCCTTCACGGCCCCTCTCTGGCTACAGTCTTCGGCCGTCCCATCCGTTCCGGCACACCCTACGAGACACTGGCCGGTAACTATGAGTCCGAGCTTAAGCATGAAGCCCTCTGGAGAGCCGGCCGTCCCGGTATGGCCTGCACAGGCGTTAACTCCGCCGTGACCGAGTACGGTCATCTGGGCGGCGCTGCTTCCGTGGCCGGCCGCGGCAATGTCACACAGTCCCTCTGCCCGGTCGAGCTGAAGTGTACCTTCTCCAACTTCCACAGAAATATCATGGGTCTCAACTATGGTCATAAGCTTCGTACCGGCGGCTTCTCCTACATCGGCGGCTATGCCGGTCGTCCCGAGGGCGCTGCCATTGCCTGTATCGCCAATGACCTCCTTCTGACCACCATCCTGCAGGCTGACTATGTCTCCTCCTATGTCTATGACATTCTTCTCTTCGGTAACTGCGGACGCAAGGCCGTTTGGGCCAACAGCGTGTCCACACAGGCTGTCAGCCGCAACACCAATATCATGAGAAATAAGATCGTCAATGAGACAGCCGGTCCCTGCACCGAGATGTTCATGTATGAAGCCGCTGTCGGCCTGATGAACCATTGCGTTTCCGGCGCTTCCAAGACCACACAGCCCCGTTCCGCCGGTGGTCGTTACACCGACTACATCACACCTATGGAATGCTGGTGGTGCGGTGATGTCTTCAAGTCCACAGCCGGCATGACCCTCAAGGATGCCAACGAGCTGGCCAAGAAGATCCTGCCCAAGTACGAAGAGAAGCTGGGCGTGGCTCCGGATAAGGGCCTTCCCCTTCAGGAGTGCTTCGATCTTACGACCCTGACACCCAAGGAAAATTATCGTGAGCTCTACACCAGAGTCCGTAATGAACTTATGGATATGGGCATGCCTCTCAACAAAGTCTACGGCGAGTGGTATGAGGAGTTCCTCCAGAAGAGACAGACCTACAGTCTCGGTTTCTAAACAGATCTACCATAAGGACAGATCCGAAGAGGGATCTTCTTCGGACCTGTCCGTTTTTGTCAAAGCGATGAGAAGAATGGACACTCGGCTTGCCGAAGCGGACATTTGATGACCGCTGATCAGAGCAAAACCTGCAAAGCGGGTTAAGACTCTGCAGGAGAGAGAGTTTTTTGGGGAAATGCGGCTGCCGCATTTCCTAAATCTTGACCAAATTAGAGCAAACGCTCAAAAATAATCCGATTATCTGTAAATTATCCCGTAAATGTTATGAATTTTGAAAAAGAAGGTTGAAACATATATGGCTGAAAAACTGTTGGAGATGAGGGGAATCACCAAGACCTTCCCCAAAATCGTTGCCAATGACGATGTTAACCTTGAATTATATGCCGGAGAGATCCATGCCCTTCTTGGTGAGAACGGCGCCGGCAAAAGTACCCTGATGAATGTCCTGACAGGCATCTATAAGCCTGATAAGGGTCAGATGTTCTACAAGGGCAAGCCTGTCGAGATCACCAACCCCAGGCAGGCTGTGGATCTGGGTATCGGTATGGTGCATCAGCATTTCCGTCTGATCGCCCCTCTTTCCGTGGCGGAAAATGTCATGCTGGCCTCCGGAAAGTGCCCGACTATCCTGAAGCCTAAGGAAATGAATGAAGCCATCGCCAAATGCTCGGCCGAGTTCGGCCTTGAGCTGGAGCCGGAGGCCAAGATCTGGCAGCTTTCCGTCGGTGAGCAGCAGAGAGTTGAGATCGTCAAGCTCCTCTACAGAGGCGCTGAGATCCTCATCCTGGATGAGCCCTCCGCCGTTCTGACACCTCAGGAAGCTGATGAGATGTTCAGGACCCTCCGGACCATGGCCGACAGCGGCAAGGCCGTTGTGGTCATTTCCCATAAGATGAATGAAGTGCTGGCTCATGCCGACAGGATCACGGTCCTTCGCGGCGGCAAGTCCATCGCGACCATGATGAAGAATGAGACCAACAGGGAAGAGCTGACCCAGATGATGGTCGGCCACGAGCTGAAGGGAGCCTCCGAGCATGAGAAGATCCCGGCCGGTGAGCTGATCCTGGATGCCTCCAACCTGTGCGCTCTCAATGACAGAGGTCTGTCTGCCCTGAAGAAGGCCAACCTCAAGATCCACCGGGGTGAGATCATCGGTATCGCCGGTGTGGCAGGCAACGGCCAGAAGATCCTGGCAGAGGTCCTGACAGGCCTTCGACCCCTGACAGACGGCCAGATCCTCTATAAGGGCAAGGATATCACCAAAGCCTCTATCCGTGAACGCAAGGAGATGGGTGTTTCCTTCGTGCCGGAGGATCGTCTGGGCATGGGTCTTATCCCCTCCATGAACCTGATGGAGAATCTTATCCTCAAGTCCTATTCCCAGCCCAAATTCAGCAAGAAGGGCATTATGAAAAATGCCGATATCAGAAAGGCCACCGAGGCGTGCGTCGAGAAGTATGATATCAAGAATGCCGGTCTGGAAAAGCCGGTCAGACTCATGTCCGGCGGCAATCAGCAGAAGCTCCTGGTCGGCCGTGAGGTCATGGGTGATGCTGACCTCCTGGTCGTGGCCTATCCGGTCCGCGGTCTCGACATCGGCGCGGCTGACGGCATCCATCAGATCCTCTATGAGCAGAAGAAGAGAGGAGCCGCCATCCTGATGATCTCCGAGGAGCTGGATGAGGTCTTTGAGGTCTCCGACAAGATCGCTGTGCTCTTCGATGGTTACTTAAGTGATCTGATCGATCCGGAATCCACAAATAAGACAGAGATCGGCAAACTCATGGCCGGTGTCGGTCTTGGAGAGAGTGAGGGGGTGGATGCATAATTATGGGTAAGTCAAGATTTGTGACAGTCAGACGTGATGTGACTCCTGTCTGGCTCCGTATCGTCAATATCGTGATCTTCGTGATCCTGGCGCTGGCCTTCTGCAGCATCTTTATGATCGCCCAGGGCTTCAATCCCCTGACGGTCTATGCCAAGATGTTTTCCTCGGCCTTCGGGTCCTGGAACGGCTGGTCCAAGAGTATTCTGACCGGTGTGCCGCTCATGCTCTGCGGCCTGGGCGTGTCCATCGCCTTCAAGATGAACCTCAACAATATCGGCGCGGAAGGTCAGTACGCCATGGGCGCTATCTTCTCGACCGGCTTCATCCTTTTCGGACCCACCCTGCCGTCCTTTGCCCAGATCCCGGTCATGATCCTTCTGGCTGTCCTGGGCGGCGCTGTCTGGGCTCTGATCGCAGCCATTCCCAAGGCTATCTGGGGCGTCAATGAGACCATCGTGACTCTGATGCTCAACTATGTGGCCCTTCTCCTTCTGGATTACCTTTGCTACGGTCCCTGGAAGGATGCCGGCGGCCTCAACCTGCCCTATACGGCCAACATTCCGGACACGGCCAAGCTGCCCATGCTTTTCGACGGCAGCATCAGCTCTGCCTTCATCATTGCCATAGCCGTGGCCATCTTCATGTTCTGGTTCTTCAAGTATACGACCACCGGCTATCAGGTCTCCGTCATCAAGAACGGTCTCAATGCGGCCCGCTATGCCGGCATCAACGTCAAGAGAAATATCCTGATCGTTCTGGGTATCTCCGGCGCTCTGGCCGGTCTGACTGGCGCCACACAGGTCTCCAGCGTGATCTACCGCCTGCAGCCTGATCTGCCGGGCGGAGCCGGTTATACGGCCATCGTCATTGCTTACCTCAGTAAGTTCAATCCCATCGTGGTCATCCTGGTCGCTATCTTCTTCGGCGGACTTGAGAAGGGCGCTTATGCCGTCCAGACTCAGGGCGTGCCCTCCCAGGTCGCTACCATGATCCGCGGCGCTATCCTGATCTTCGTGCTTGCCGGTGAATTCTTCGTCGAGTACAAGTTCAAGCGCATCAACAAGGCTGAGACAAAGGAGGGTTAAACGATGGCAATTATCACCGCAATCTTAAGTTCGACCATCGTCGTCGCTGTCTCGCTTCTTTATGCGACTATCGGTGAGATCTTCTCGCAGCGCGCCGGTATCATGAACCTGGGTCTTGAAGGTATCATGATGCTGGGAGCCATGTCAGCCTATCTGACAGACTATTACACACAGAATCTGGGATTGTCCCTGCTTGTGGCTATTGCCGCAGGTCTGGCGGTCGGCGTGGTCTACGCCTTCCTGACGGTCACCCTTAAGGCCAATCAGACGGTCTGCGGCCTGGCTATGCTGACCTTCGGTCAGGGCCTGGCAGGCTTCCTGGGCAAGCCGGTCTCCACGGTCGCTGCCAATCATGCTTTCCAGAATATCCCGATCCCCCTTCTGTCCAAGATCCCGGTCATCGGCGATGTCTTCTTCAATCAGAATATCATGGTCTATGTCATGTATCTGATCATTCCCCTGACGGTCTTCTATATCTACAAGACCCGTCACGGCCTCCTGCTCCGGTCTCTGGGTGAAAATCCGGGCGCTCTGGATGCCACGGGCTATAATATCTTTGCCATGAGATACGGCTATGTGATCTTCGGCTGCGCCATGACCACCATCGCAGGCGCTTATCTGTCCCTGGCCTACACCAACCTCTGGAATGAGAACATGGTCAACGGCAAGGGCTGGATCGCATCGGCCCTGGTCATCTTCGGAGCCTGGAATCCTCTGACCGCTGTCTGGGGAGCCCTGCTTTTCGGCGGTGTCTCGGTCCTGGCCAATTATTTCCAGCTGATCCTGCCCTCCGTCCCCTCCCAGTTCATGTCTATGCTGCCTTATATCCTGACCATAGCGGTTCTGATCATTACGACAGCCAGCAGGAAGAAGCACAGCGACATGCCGGCTGCTCTCTGTATTCCGTATGATCGTGAAAACAGATAAGAATTAAAACGACCTCCGGCAGGATCCCAAGCGGTTCTGCCGGAGATGATTCCTTAAGCTTGATTTTAGGAGAAGGCAGATGAAAAACAATCCCGGAGAGGAGAAGATCCTCAATGCGGCGCTTCACGTGGTTGCCAAATCCACCATCAGCGGAACAAGCACCAGGATGATCGCCGAGGAAGCGGGCGTGGCCCCTTCCAATATCCATTATTATTTCACCAATAAAGAAGACCTCATGGACCGCCTTCAGATCAAGGTGTCCAAGAGAGGCATCGATTTCAGAAAAGAAAAAGAAAAGTATCTGGACCCCAAAAACTTCTTTGAGGCCATGGATCTTTTTATCCTGCAGAAGATGGATTTCATCCTTCTGGAAAAGGATTTTGATTTCACGGATTTTGATTTCTGGCAGCAGGCCAGAGCCAGTGAAAAATGCCGGGAGAGAGTGGCGGAAAGCTATGAGGCCTGGCGGCAGGAGATCAAAGACCGTGTGATCGAGCCCTTTGCCGGTGATGTGACGGAGTTCGATAAGGAACAGATGGCCTATGTGATCGTTTCCCTGCTTCAGGGCGCTTCCCTTCAGTTTCATCTTCAGGGCTTTAACCTGGAAGGCTATTTCTCTTACTGCAAGCGCGTGATCCAGACCATGCTTAAGGTCGGTTCCGGCGAAGGCTAAAAAACAGAGAGGTCCTTTTTATGCCGAATTTTGACGTGATAGGCAAGTCCTTTCCACGTAAGGACGCTTATGAAAAAGTGACAGGCAGCGCCGCCTACGTGGCAGATATGAAGCTGCCCGGCATGCTCTACGGCGCTATTCTTCACAGCCCGGTGGCCCATGCCCGCTTCACAAAGATCGATACCGCTGCGGCCCGAGCCCTGCCGGGTGTCCATACGGTCGTGACCTATGAGGATGTCCCGGATATTCCCTATACCTCCTGCGGCCATCCCTTCCCCTTTGATACCCCTCTGGACATGAAGATCTTCAATCAGCATGCCCGGTATGTGGGAGATACCATCGCAGCCGTGGCAGCGGAATCTGTGGAGATCGCCCGGGAAGCTGTCCGGCTCATCACCTTTGAATACGAAGAACTGCCGGCTGTCTTTACCACGGAAGAGGCCATGAAGGAAGGGGCCTTTGAGATCCATGAGGGCTCCAAAAATCTGGCCGGTGAAAACGAATTTGAGCTGGGAGATGTGGATGCGGCCTTTGCCAAAGCGGCCTATGTCTTTGAGGATGTCATCGACACGCCTATCGTGACCCACAGCCAGATCGAGACCCATGTGTCCTTGGTCGAGCCGGATTTCGGCCGTGACAGGTGGATCCTTCACTGCTCCAACCAGGTCCCCAATATCCTGAGGGAGCGCATCACCTATGCCCTGGGCCTTCCCATGCACAAGCTGCGTGTGGTCAAGGGCTATGTGGGCGGCGGCTTCGGTGGCAAGCAGGAGCCGATCTTTGAGATCATCAATGTCCTTCTGGCCATGAAGGCCAGACGCCCCGTTATGCTTGAGGTGACAAGGGAAGAGTGTCTGGCCATGACCCGGACCCGACATGCGGACCATATCCGCATCCGGTCGGCTCTGGATGAAAATTATCACTTCATCGGCCGGGATATCGAGCTTATCGGAAATACGGGAGCTTATTCCTCCCATGGCCATAACGTGGTCTTTGCCCAGGCTGCTCATGCCTGCTCGACCTATCCCTGCGAAAATGTCCGCTTCCACGGCTGGTCTGTCTATACCAATATCCTGATCGCCGGGGCCCAGAGAGGCTACGGCGGCCCCCAGTGGCACACGGCCATGGAGGCTCATATCGAAAATATCTGCCATAGGCTGGGCATTGATTCCTTTGATTTCCGCGAGAAAAATGTGGCCAAGCTGGGCGGCTTCTTCAATGCGGCCTTTATCGAAAATACCTCCTCCGCTCTGCCGGAGATGATGGCCTATGTGAGGAAGGATACGGGCTGGGATACCTTCGATCCCGGTGATACGAGCGGGCCCATCAAGCGCGGCCTGGGGGTGGCCTTTGCCAGCTACGGCCAGTCCTGCTATCCCCACAGTGTGGAGCTTTCCGCGGCCCGGGTGATCGTCCATGAGGACGGCTTTGCCACGGTCTTTTCCGGGGCGACCGAGATCGGTCAGGGCACTGAGACCATTTTCATGCAGATCGCAGCGGAGGCTTTGGGTATTCCCTTTGAGTGGATGCTCATGCCGGACGGCGTAGATACCGATACCACTCCCTTTGATCCGGGCGCCTTTGCCTCCCGCCAGACCTATGTGGCCGGCATGGCAGTCCGCAAGGCAGCCGATGCCTGCCGGGAGGATATCCTGGATTTCGCGGCAGAGGACCGGGGCTTTGACCGCTCGGCCATAAAGACACGTCAGGGCTATATCATCGACAGGGAGACAGGAGAGAGGCTCTGCCCCATCCCCGAGCTGACCCGCAAGATGTATTACAGCCATCCCGTGGCCCGGGCCATTGAGCACGAGGCCTATCATTATCCGACCAACAACATGCTGACCTACTGCATTTCCTATGCCGTGGTCAATGTGGATACCATGACCGGCCAGGTCAATGTGGAAAAGCTCCGCAGCTTTATTGACTGCGGTACCGTTATCAATCCCCAGATCGCCAAGGGCCAGCTGACCGGCGGGGCCATGATGAGCTACGGCTTCGGCCTCACGGAGCAGATTCTGGTCGATCCCAAAACAGGAGCGGTCTATAACGACAACCTGCTGGATTACAAGGTTCCGACCTTTGCCGATGTGCCGGATCTGGACGGCGGCTTCTTTGAATCCTATGAGCCCTCCTCTGCCTTCGGCAATAAAGCCCTGGGCGAGCCGCCCAACCTCTGTCCGGCGGCAGCCATCCGCAATGCCGTCCTTCATGCCACGGGCGTGGAGATGAACCGTCTGCCCCTGACTCCGGAGAGAGTCTGGGAATATCTGCACCCGGAAGAGGAGGATAAGGCTTATGTATGATGTGGAAAGGCTTTATCAGCCCAAAAGCCTGGACGAAGCCCTGACCATCCTGGCTGAGGATCCGGCCGTCCTGCCTCTGGCGGGCGGAACGGATGTGATCGTCAAGCTGAGAAAAAATCACCCCACGGGTGTCCGCCTGATCAGTCTCGACAGGCTGGAGGACCTTAAGGGTGTGGAAAAATATGACGACGGGACGGTTGCGATCGGCGCCATGACGACCTTTACAAGACTGGCACAGTCACCGGTCATTTCGGAGACCTATCCCATGCTGGCCACGGCGGCCCTGTCCATGGGCGGCCCCCAGATCCAGAATGTGGCCACCATAGGCGGCAATGTCTGCAACGGCGCCGTGTCAGCCGACAGCGCCCCCTCCCTCTTTGCCCTGGATGCCAGGCTGGTCCTTAGGACAAGGGAGAGTGAAAGGATCATTCCTATTTCCGAGTTTTATCTGGGTCCGGGCCGGGTGGACCGGCAGGAGGGCGAGCTCCTTATTAAGATTTTGATCCCGGCTAAGGGCTCGGCCTTCGGAGGCGTTTACACCAAATTTTCCGTCAGAAAGGCCATGGACCTGGCCATCCTCGGAGCCGCAGGAACCTGTGAGCTTGCCGAAGACGGCAGCATAGGCAGGGCAGCCATCGCCCTGGGCGTGGCCGCTCCCGTGCCCATCCGCTGCCCTGAGGCGGAAGCCTATCTGATCGGAAAGATCCCGACGGAGGAGGTTCTTAAGGAGTGCGGACGACTGGCCCTAAGCAGCGCTAAGCCCCGTGATTCCTGGCGGGCTTCCAAGCGTTACCGTGAAGCCCTGATCCGGGAGCTTTCCGGCCGGGTCATCCGGGAAGCCTTTATTCTGGCAGGAGGAAAATGCGATGGTTGAGATCCGTTTTACCTTAAATGCCTCACCGGTCACGGTCCAAGTGGAGCCGGGTGAGACCCTTCTTGATATGCTCAGAAACCGTCTGGGTCTGACCGGCACCAAGCGGGGCTGCGAGGTCGGAGAGTGCGGGGCCTGTACAGTCCTCATTGACGGCGTTCCGACGGATTCCTGCCTCTATCTGGCCCCTCTTATCGACGGACATGAGGTGATCACGATCGAAGGCATCGGCTCCTTCGATTCTCTGTCGGTCATCCAGCAGGCCTTTATTGACACCGGGGCCGTCCAGTGCGGCTTCTGCACACCGGGCCTCATTCTTTCGACAGAGGCCTTCCTGAAGACCCATCCATCCCCCACGGCCGATGAGATCAAAAAGGGCCTGTCGGGCAATTTCTGCCGCTGCGCGGCCTATGTTCAGGTCATCGATGCCATACAGCTGGCGGCAAAAAGGCTGGCCCGGGACTGAGAAAACAGAAAGAGAGGAGAGGACATGAGCAAAACCCTGATCAAAAATGCAAGAGCCATCATTTCCTGTGATGAAAAGGATACCGTCTACAAAAACTGCGACATGCTGATCGACGGTCCGGAAATTCTGGAGATCGCTCCGGGCCTCGCCTGTCCGGATGCCGAGGTCATCGATGCCTCCGGAAAATTCATTTATCCCGGCCTCGTCAATACCCATCATCATTTCTTCCAGACCTTTGTCAGAAATCTGACCACCATCGACTATCCCAATATGACGGTCCCCGAGTGGCTGGATATCTGGTTCAAGACCGTGCGTTTTGTGGACCTGGACTGCATTTATTATTCGTCCCTGACGGCCATCGCAGACCTGCTCAAGCACGGCTGCACCACGGCCTTTGACCACAGCTATGTTTACAATTCCTACACCGGCAAGGAATCCGTGGACCGTCAGATGGATGCGGCCGACCTTCTGGGCATCCGCTTTGTGGCCGGCCGGGCTTCCAATACCCTGCCCAAGTCCATGGGCTCCTCTATCCCTGATGATATGCACGAGGAAACGGCCGAGGTCGTGGCAGACTGGAAGAGATTGATCAAGACCTATCACGACTCTTCCAAATATGCCATGAAGCAGATCGTCCTGGCTCCCTGCCAGCCCATGAATTCCTATGAAGACACCTTTATTGAGGCCGTTAAGCTCTCCAAAGAGACAGGCTGCCGCCTCCACACCCATCTGGGAGAGGGAGAAAATGAGATCATGCAGGCCCGCTGGGGCATGCGGACCATAGACTGGTGTAAGGAGAGGGGCTTTATCGGAGAAAATGTCTGGTATGCCCACTGCTGGGAGCTGACTATGGATGAATACAAGCTCATGGGCGATACCGGCACCGGCGTGTCCCATTGTCCCGGCCCGGCTGTTCTGGCCGGCTTCCCCATCCTGCCAATGAAGCAGATGCTGGAGCACAATGTTCTGATCAGCCTGGGCTGCGACGGCTCGGCTTCCAATGACAGCTCCAACCTGCTGGATTCCGTCCGCATGGCCTTCCTGGCCCAGTGCTACTTCGGCAAGGAGAGGGGAGGGGCCATTTCCGCCTACGATATCCTCAAGATCGCGACCGTCAACGGGGCAAAGACCCTGGGCCGTCCCGACCTGGGCTCTCTGGAAAAGGGCAAGGCAGCCGATCTCTTTATGATCGACTCCGAGGCTCTGGAGCTTCAGGGCGCGGTCCACGATCCCAAGAACCTTCTGGGACGCTGTGGCGTGACGGGTGATGTCTTCCTCACCATGGTCAACGGCAAGGTGGTCTTTAAGGACAGCCAGCTGGTCGGCATCGATGAAAAGAAGCTGGCCCTCGAGGGTGACAGGGCTCAGGCCAGGGCTTTGAGAAATGTCTGCGAGGCCTTCGAGATCTATCGTTAAACGGTAGAAAAATAGGACATATTGCCCTAAAAAGCCTGACATTTTATATGGAACATTCGGCACACTTTGAGAAATTTGGGGGAATGTCTTGCAATTTTTCTCACCAAATGATAAGGTTGCAATGTTCTCAAAAAAGCTGTTTTGAGACATTTCGACATATCAGGAGACTTACAGCATCTGTTTAAGACCTCATGCCGAGAGAAAAAAGATGGCAAAGGCCGGATCAGACAGATACTCAAGGAAGAGAAAGTCTCCAGAAAAGGGAGCTTTCTCTTTTTATCTTTTCGGTTACATCGCCGAAAGGCGGTTAACATAATACAAGGAAACGTTTTTGCAAATGGAGGGTAACTTATGAAAAGAAAAGTTTTAGCAATGGCCCTGGTCGGCGCTATGGCAGTCTCTATGGCCGCCTGCGGCTCCGCCGAGTCCGCTGCTTCTTCCGCAGCTGAAGAGCTCAGCTCCGCGGTCGAAAGCATCGAAAGCACCATCGAATCCGTGATCGAAGAGGGCGAATGCTCTGTAGAAGAATCCACAGAAGAGTCTTCCACAGAAGAGTCTACCACAGAGACCACAGCTGACCTCAGCGGTCTTAAGATCGGTATGCTCATGAACACCACGCATGATGACGGCGGTTTCGAAGAGTGCCAGTATCTGGGCGTTGTCGGCGCCATGGAAAATCTGGGCATGAGCGAAGACCAGTACATCTACATCGAGGGCGTCAATGAAGAGACCGTGGCCACCACAAATGCCGTTGAGCAGCTGATCGAAGAGGGCTGCAACGTCATCATGGGCGGTTCCACAGGCTTTGCCCCCATCCTCAGCGAGCTGGCCACTCAGTATCCGGAGGTCCAGTTCACACAGGTCGGTGTCCCGATCGACAACTGCATCACCTATCATCTTCGCGCTTATGAAGCTATGTACGGTGTCGGCTATCTGGCCGCTATGAAGTCCAATGGCGATAAGCTGGGTTATGTGGCCGGTATGTCCGAGGCTTCCGTCCGCTTCTCCATCAACTCCTTCGCTCTGGGCGCTCAGCATTACAATGAGAATGCTACTGTTGATCTGCTCTGGGCCAACAGCTGGTATGATCCCGCCGCTGAAGGCGAGTGCGCCAAGACTCTGGCCGCTTCCGGCATCAACTCCATCGGTACCGGCACAACCTCTCCGGGCGCTT
>R21__coassemble_1032_pt1 | contig 20254 bp, 17 predicted proteins | sample R21__metabat2_low_PE_030 | metagenome-assembled genome bin R21
GCTTAAGCCAGGGCCTGTCCATCACCCAGAAAGAGGCTGAAAAATACATCAAGGATTATTTTGCCGCCTATCCGGCCATTCACGCCTTCCTGAAGGGACTGGTGGAATCCGCTAAGGAGAAGGGCTATGCCGCTTCCCTCTTTGGCCGCAGACGGCCCATGCCCGAGCTCAGGTCCTCCAATTTCATGCAGAGGAGCTTCGGCGAAAGAGTGGCCATGAACTGCCCCATCCAGGGCACCGCGGCCGATATCATGAAGATCGCCATGATCCGTGTTTATAAGAGACTGAAGGAGGAAGGCTTAAGGTCCCGATTGATCCTCCAGATCCACGATGAGCTCCTCATAGAGGCTCCTAAGGAAGAGGCGGACAGAGCCCTTGCCCTTCTTATGGAGGAAATGAAGGCGGCGGCCGACCTTTCGGTTACGCTTGAGACCAGCGGCAGCATGGGAGAGAACTGGTATGAAGCCAAATAAGGGCGGAAAGACCCGCCTCATAGGCCTCTCCGGCGGAGCCGGCTCAGGAAAAAGCGAGGTCATAACCTATCTGGTCGAACGCTGGGGGGCTGAGCCCATCATTCTGGATGATGTGGCCAGAGGCCTGCAGAGTCCGGGCGGAGCCTGCTATGCGGGCATGTGCTCCCTCTTTCCGGAGGCTGTCCTTGACGACGGCAGTCTGGATCGTAGAAAAATAGGTGAGATGGTTTACATAAATAAAGACCTGCTCGCTGCCTTGAATGACCTGGTTCATCCGGCCGTGAGGATAGAAACAGACCGGCTGATCGCAGAGTACCGCAGGGAGGAAAAGCCCCTGGTGGTCCTGGAATGCGCCCTCCTCTATGAGTCAGGTTATGATTGCATCTGCGATGAGGTGTGGTATATTTATGCGGGTGAAGAGACCCGGATCCGCCGTCTTAAGACCACGCGGCTCTACAGCGATGACCGCATCCGGGGCATTTTCGAAAATCAGATGGCGGAGGAAGAACTTTCCTCCCGGGCGGACCGGATCGTCAATAATGACGGCCTTCTTGAGAGCACTCGGTCCGAGCTCGATAAGTATTGTAAGGAAATTTTGAAGACATGAAATTCTGCAGCATAGCAAGCGGAAGCAGCGGAAACTGCATCTTTGCCGGCAGCGGCTCCTCCGCCGTCCTGGTGGATGCGGGCATATCCGGCAAAAAGATCGAACTGGGTTTAAACGGGATCGACATGACCACAAAGGAGGTCTCAGCCCTGCTTCTGACACACGAACACGCCGACCATGTCAAGGGCGTGGGCGTTCTGGCCAGACGTTACGGCCTGCCTATCTATACCACGGAGGGCACGGCCGGGGCCATTCTGGAAAATACCTCTCTGGGCAAGATCCCGGAGGGGCTTATCCATACCGTTAAGGCCGATCAGCCCTTTCAGATCGGGGACCTGATCATCCGGCCCTTTGCCATATCCCATGATGCGGCCGAGCCGGTGGGCTTCCGGATCGAGGACGGCAGTCATTCCGCCGCCGTGGCGACCGATATGGGAGAGTATGACGAGGAGCTCGTCAGGAGGCTGAAGGACCTGGATATCCTGCTCCTTGAGGCCAATCACGATGTCCGTATGCTGGAGGCCGGCCCCTATCCCTATTATCTGAAGCTCAGGATCCTGGGGGAGAAGGGCCATCTGTCCAACGAGACCTCGGGGCAGCTGCTCTGCCGCCTGCTCCATGATAATATGAAGCACATCTTCCTCGGACACCTAAGTCACGAGAACAATTACGAAAAGCTGGCCTACGAGACCGTCTGCGCGGAGATCAATATGAACCGGGTGCCCTATAAGGCCTCGGACTTTCACATCGAGATCGCCCACCGGGACGTGCCCAGTCAGGCTGTAGAGATATAGGAGGAGAAGAAAGCAATGCAGAAAACGATCATCACCGTTGTGGGAAAGGACGCTGTGGGCATCATCGCAAAGGTCTGCACCTACCTTTCCAACAATCAGGTCAATATCCTGGACATTTCCCAGACCATCGTGGACGGCTTCTTTAATATGATGATGGTGGCCGATACCTCGAATTCGCCCAAAAAGCTGTCTGAGATCCATCATGAGCTGAGCCAGATCGGCGAGGAGATCGGCTGCGTCATTCACGTTCAGCACGAAGACATTTTCAATAAGATGCACAGGATATAAGCCATGATAAATATTTATGAGGTCAATGAGACCAATAAAATGATCGAGCAGGAAAACCTGGACGTGAGGACCATCACCCTGGGCATTTCCCTTCTCGACTGCATCACAGATGACCTGGAGGTCCTCTGCGATAACATTTACAAAAAGATCACGACCAGGGCTGCTAAGCTGGTCGATACTGGCCGGGAGATAGAAGAGGAATACGGCATTCCCATCGTCAATAAAAGGATCTCCGTGACCCCTATCGCCATGATCGGGGCAGCAGCCTGTCAAAGCCCGGAGGATTTCGTGCGGATCGCAAAGACCCTGGATGAGGCAGCCCACGAGGTGGGCGTCAACTTCCTGGGCGGCTATTCCGCCCTGGTCTCCAAGGGTATGTCCAAAGCCGATGAGCTCCTCATCCGGTCCATTCCCGAGGCTCTGAATGTGACGGAACGTCTCTGCAGCTCGATCAATGTGGGCTCGACCAAGACCGGCATCAATATGGATGCGGTCCGTCTTATGGGACATATCATCAAGGAAACGGCCGAGGTCTCGGAGGGCAGCATAGGCTGCGCCAAGCTGGTCGTCTTCTGCAATGCCCCTGATGACAATCCCTTTATGGCCGGCGCCTTCCACGGCGTGACCGAGGACGATGCCATCATCAATGTGGGCGTTTCCGGTCCGGGCGTGGTCAAGCATGCCCTGGAGGCCTGCCGCGAGTCGGATTTTGAAGAGCTTTGCGAGACCATTAAGAAGACGGCCTTCAAGATCACCCGTGTGGGCCAGCTGGTGGCCAAGGAAGCCTCCGAGAGACTGGGTGTGCCCTTCGGCATCGTGGACCTGTCCCTGGCTCCCACTCCCGCCGTGGGGGATTCCGTGGCGGATATTCTGAAGGAGATCGGCGTGGAAGAGGCCGGCGCTCCCGGCACCACGGCCGCTCTGGCCCTCCTCAATGACCAGGTCAAAAAGGGAGGTGTCATGGCCTCCTCCTATGTGGGAGGACTTTCCGGCGCCTTTATCCCGGTCAGCGAGGACCAGGGCATGATCGAAGCAGCGGAAAGAGGGGCATTGACACTGGAAAAGCTGGAAGCCATGACCTGCGTCTGCTCGGTCGGCCTTGATATGATCGCCCTGCCCGGCGATACCACAGAGGAGACCCTCTCCGGCATTATTGCCGATGAGATGGCCATCGGTATGGTCAATCAGAAGACCACAGCCGTCCGCCTGATCCCGGCCAAGGGCAGCAAGGCAGGAGATATGATCGAGTTCGGAGGACTTCTGGGCCGGGCACCGGTCATGAAGGCCAATACCTTCGGCTGCAGCCGTCTGGTCAACAGACGCGGCCGCATCCCTGCCCCTATCCACAGCTTTAAGAACTGAACGCAGTCGGATCCATCCCCCCGCCTTTGCACAGCACGCCTTCGGTGTAAGTCGAAGAGACGTAGACGGGGGTCAAGGGGAGGATTCGCGTCAGGAGGGGGCAATTCCCCTTCTGACGTGCTGCGAAGCAGCCTGCGTTCATGAGCATGGCACAAAGCGGAATGCGAATGTCCGCTTTACGACAACATTATAAGCCGGGCGGTCACCTATGGGACAGACCCGCAGAAAAGAGGAAGATCATGATCTTAGCGGTTGATATCGGCAATACCAACATCGTTCTGGGTGTCCTGGACGGGGAAAAGATCCTGCTGGCAGAGAGGGTCTCTACGGACAGAAATCATACGGAGCTGGAGTATATCGTCCAGGTCAAGACCCTGCTGGAGCTTTACGGGATCAACCCGGTCGATCTCAAGGGATCGATCGTCTCCTCAGTCGTGCCTCCCCTCAATAACATCATCAGGGCAGCCCTTCGAAAGCTGCTGGGCTCCGATCCCCTCTTCGTGGGACCGGGCGTGAAGAACGGCCTCAACATCAAGGTGGACAATCCGGCCTCGGTGGGCTCTGACCTCATCGTGGATGCCGTGGCGGCCATCAAATATTACGGGGCGCCCTGCCTCATCATCGACATGGGCACGGCCACGACCATTTCCGTCGTGGATGAAAAGAAAAATTACATAGGCGGGCTAATCATGCCGGGCGTCCGCATTTCCCTGGATGCCCTGGTCTCCCGGACCGCCCAGCTGCCCCGCATCTCCCTGGATGCCCCGGATAAGACCATCGGGACCAATACCATTGACTGCATGAAGAGCGGGACCGTCATCGGCGCCGCCGCTTCCATGGACGGGCTGGTCGAGCGCATGCTGGAGGAACTGGGAGAGGAGGCCGCCGTGGTGGCCACCGGCGGTCTGGCCCAGAGGATCGTGCCTCATTGCCGCCATCATATCATTCTGGACAATGACCTGACTCTTAAGGGTCTGGGTATCATATACGAAAAAAACTGCTGAGAAGGAGGGTTGAGCATGAACTGGGAAGGCAGACATATCGTTCTGGGTGTGACGGGCTCGATCGCGGCCTACAAGATCGCTTCTCTGGCCAGCGCCCTCAAAAAGAAGAAGGCGGATGTGACGGTCATTATGACAAAAAATGCCGTCAATTTCATCAACCCCATCACCTTTGAGACCCTGACCGGAAATAAGTGCCTGGTCGATACCTTCGACCGCAATTTCGAATTTTCCGTCGAGCATGTTTCTCTGGCGGCCAAGGCAGAGGTCTTTCTGATCGCCCCGGCCTCGGCCGATGTCATCGCCAAGGCAGCCCACGGCATAGCCGATGACATGCTGACGACCACCCTTCTGGCCGCGACCTGCCCCAAGCTTATTTCTCCGGCCATGAACACCCGTATGTATCGAAATCCCATTACGCAGGACAATCTGAAGACCCTGGAAAAATACGGCTTCAAGGTCATTACACCGGCCACCGGCTACCTGGCCTGCGGCGATGTGGGAGAGGGCAAGATGCCCGAACCCGAGGTCCTCATGGACCACATCGAGATGGCCCTGACCAAAAAGGATATGGCCGGCAAAAGGGTCCTGGTCACAGCCGGCCCCACTCAGGAGGCTTTGGACCCGGTCCGCTTTTTGAGCAATCATTCGACCGGTAAGATGGGCTATGCCCTGGCCCGCCAGGCAGCCTTCCGCGGAGCGGAGGTCACTCTGGTCTCCGGCCCGGTGGAGCTTAAAGCGCCCCTTGGAGTCCGGGTGCTTCCCGTGGTCTCGGCCGTGGATATGAGAGAAGCAGTCGTTTCGGCCTTCCCTGAAAATGACATCACGGTCAAGGCCGCAGCGGTGGCGGATTACCGTCCGGCCTCTTATGCGGAGGATAAGATCAAAAAGCATGAAGGAGATACCGTCCTTCAGCTGGAGAGAACGGAGGATATCATCTCTTACCTTGGTTTACATAAAAGAGATGACCAGTTCCTTTGCGGCTTCTCCATGGAGACCCGCGATATGGTGGAAAATTCCCAAAGGAAGCTGGAAAAGAAGCATTTGGATATGATCTGCGCCAACAATCTTAAGGTCAAGGGCGCAGGCTTCGGGACCGACACCAATGTGGTCACCGTCATCACCAAAGAGGGGGCAGAGGACCTGCCCATAGCCTCTAAGGAGGAGGTGGCGGATGCCATCTTCGACAGGATCCTGAGCCGGATGGCTTAAGGTATCAAAAAAATCATAGGAAAGCTGATCTCCCCGGCACTGACAGGACCGGGGAGATTTTTTATGGTGATGAGAAGATCATTCTCTGAGCAGACCCTTGAGGAAGAGGGGCAGCATGGTCTTGGAATACTGGCAGATGGAATAATTGCCGTTCAGGATACACCAGTCATACATGATGGCCCGCTCATAGAGAGCGTAGGCCCGGGTGATGTCGGTCACGGTCAGGTCCTCGCGGAAAATGCCTTTTTCCTTGCCTTCCACGGCGATCTGGCGAAGGAGGCGGAAATAGGTCCGGTCCGGGTCCAGGAGGTGCTTTTCCCCTTTGGTCGTCAGCTGGCTGGCAAAGAGCTGGGAGAGAAGGGAGACCGAGACGGTATTTTCTATCATTAGAAAGAGCTCCTGGTTCATGGTCAGAAGCTTGGTCAGGGGATCGGCCTCCGGGTCCATCTGCTTTTCCAGCTCGGCGTATTTTTCATCAAAGAGGTAGGAGAGGGAGCCCAGCAGGGCATCCTTGGACTCAAAATAGTGGTAGAAGGAGCCCTTGGAGGTCTGGGAGGCCTCGACGATATCATCGATGGTGGTATTGTCATAGCCGTACTGATAGAAGAGCTTCCAGGCCGCAGTGACGATGCGGCTTTTGGTATTTCCCGAGGATCTGCGCATGAGTATCCCTCCCTGTTTGTCCGCTTTCTTAAAAATATGAAAACATTTCCCGAATATTTCTTTTTTTCGTTCAATTTTGATTCTACTTAAAAAATGCCTGAATTTCAAGGAAAAATGATTTAAAAACATATTTTAGTCTGAACCAAAGTCGATATTTTATACATTTTTAAGATATGTTAAGATGTCCTCCGTGTTTGACACAGATCAAGGAGAGAAAATTGTTATGAATGCAGAAATGATAGTCTTTATCGCGTATTTCGTGATCCTCTTCTTCGTGGGCCTTGTCTTCTTCTTCAACGGAAGCAACAAGAACCAGGAGGATTACTTCCTGGGCGGCCGCTCCATGGGCCCCTGGGTCACCGCCATGTCGGCTCAGGCCTCCGATATGTCCGCCTGGCTGCTCATGGGTCTGCCGGGTTCCATCCTGGCCTTCGGCTTCGGCAAGATCTGGATCGGTATCGGCCTGGCGCTGGGTACCGCAGCCAACTGGATCTTCTGCGCCACCCGTCTTCGCCGTTTCAGTAAGGCAGCCAATGATTCCATCACCCTGCCCCAGTACCTGACCAACCGTTTCGCTTCCAAGAGCAAGGTCCTTCAGGTGGCCTGCGCCATCATCTTCCTGGTGGCCTTTACGGTCTATGTGGCCTCCGCCTTCGTGGCAGGCACCTCGGTCTTTACCATGCTTTTCCCGTCCATCTCCGAGCAGCTGGCCATGATCGTCTTCGCTCTGATCATCATCGGCTACACCTTCCTGGGCGGCTTCAAGGCCGTGTGCTGGACGGACTTCTTCCAGGGCATCCTTATGCTGATCGCTCTTTTGGCCATCCCCATCATCATCGTGGCCACACAGAATCCGGACACCTCCCTTCTGCAGAATGTTTACGAATACACCGATGCGGCCGGCAATGTTACGGTCTGCTCCTTCGGTACCGGTATCTTTGATGCCTCCTGGCAGGATATCGCGTCCGGCCTGGCCTGGGGTCTTGGCTATTTCGGCATGCCCCACATCATCGTCCGCTTCATGTCCATCAAGAAGGCTTCCATGATCAAGAAGTCCGCTGTGGTCGCCATCATCTGGGTGGTCCTGTCCATCGGCGGCGCCTGCCTGGTCGCCTACTTTGCCCGTATGTTCGTGGCTGAAGAGCTCCTGACCACCGGCGCTCAGAAGACGGTCTTCATCGTCATGGCCAGAAAGTTCTTCCCGCCGGCCATTGCCGGCTTCCTGCTGGCAGCCATCATGGCCGCTTCGGTCTCCACGGCCGATTCCCAGCTTCTGGTCGCTTCCAGCTCCTTTACCTCCGATCTTTACAAGCCCTTCCTCCGTAAGAAGGCCTCCGATAAGGAGACCCTCTGGATCGGACGTCTGGCTGTCGTGATCATTGCGGTCGTGGCTTATTTCATCGCCTCCTCCAAGGGCTCGGGCGCTCAGGCCATTATGGATATGGTCGAAAATGCCTGGGGCATCTTCGGATCCGCCTTCGGTCCGGTCGTGATCCTGTCCCTCTTCTGGAGACGCTTCAATTATAAGGGCGCTGTGGCCGGCGTGATCGTGGGCGCACTGGTCGATATCCTCTGGCTCTTCTGCCTGTCCTCGACCGGTATCTATGAGCTCCTGCCGGGCTTCGTGGCCGGTCTTGTGGCAGCCGTGGTCGTGACACTGGTCACCAAGGCTCCGGGCGCAGAGGTCACTGCCATCTATGACAAGGCGACCTCCAAGGATTATGATGATTAAGATCGGCAAATAAGACAAACGAGAAATATCCCGCTCCGGATAAGGGGCGGGATATTTTTTGTCTTGGCAGGGAAAAAGAAACACTCTGTGGTTCAGACCAGGATCAGCTTTTGACTTTCACAGGGCAAATAGCCGGTCTTTTTTTTGTGTCGGAGAGCCTCATAGAGGTTGGTCAGGCGGACCTCCTCCAGATAGAGGGAGAGGGCAGGGCCGGTCAGTTTTTTCATGGCATCGCTGTGCCCCGTGATGACGGGCAGGGAGGCCTTCTCCGAGAGCTCGGAGAGAAGAGAAAGGCTCTCCCTCCGGCAGCACAGGACATGAAGATAAAGCGGAGCGGTTGCCCGGTCCTCTCTTTTGATATCCAGGGCAATGTGAAGAAGGACCCGGTTGAGACGTGACCGTATCATGGCCTTATTTTTCAAAAAGGCGGCAAAATCCGAAAAGCTCCGGCAGGCATAGCGGTTGTCGAAGATACGGTTGGCCAGATCCGGGCTCACATCATCATAGGAGAGAAGGTCCCGGGGCGAGGTCAGCTTAAAAAGAGCAGAGATCAGAAGCTCATCCAGCAGGCTCTCGTCGGCCGGACCGCAGTCGTAGAGCTCGGCCAGAAGCAGGTCCAGGCCTTCAGGGGGCAGGGCAGTCTCCAGGACCCTGCAGACCTTTTCCCGGGTCGGAGAGCCGGCTGCGGCGGTTTCCGAAAGCTCTGTCGGCAAAGCGCCGGGGCGGTCTGCCTCACGGAAGCTGTCGAGGATATACGACCGGATGACGGAGGATGAGGCGTATTCCTCCAAAGCCCGGCTGTCATGTCCCGGACCCTCCCGACGGAGGGTGCAGGGGATAAGGGGGCTTTTTTGTGTGATCAGGGCTTTCAGATAAGCGATGGCCAGGGTATTGTTTGCCCCATCCAGAACAGGCGCCAGGTCAGGATAAGAAAGTGACAGGGCCTTGGGGTAGGAATGTCCTTCTTTCAGATGGACGCTGACGGAAGAGGCAGAGTCCGGGCCGGATACGGCTTTTGCCTGAAGGCGGGAGAGGCCGGCCTCCTCAAGCAGGATCTCTGCGGCATTTTTCAAAGGACCTATCTCTCCGCATTCCGATCCGAAGACCAGAGCGCTGCCGATCCCGGTACCGTCGAGGAGACGGACGGCAAAAGAGGCAAAGCTTTCGGCCGAGGAGGCCGCATAACGGGAGGGATAGGCAAAGACGATATCCGCTCCGTTTCGCAGAGCGATCTCCGCCCGTGTCTCGCGGCTGATCAGGGCAGGCGTGCCTCTCTGGACGAAATCACCGGACATAAGGACCGCAAGATGATCACACCCCGTCAGGTCTTTGGCGCGGTCGATCAGATACTTGTGGCCCCTGTGAAAGGGATTGAATTCGGCGATCAGGCAGGCTGTTTTCATGAAAATGACTCCATCTTTGAGATGAAAAGAGTATAACAGAAGGACGGCCTTTCCGCTACCTCGGCTTCGGAAAAGGAGAGAGGACCGCAAGGGAGGGCCGAGGCTTTCATTCTGCCTTTTACGCGCGCCCACTTCTTTTTCCAATTTCGTTGAAATGCCCAAAACCTTATGATATAATCCCTCGGGTATGAACACATGTTTGGGAGGAAGATATGGCCAAAGCATCTGATTACAATGAATCCAGCATCCACGTCCTCGAGGGCCTCGAGGCTGTCCGGCGCCGTCCGGGCATGTATATCGGCTCAACGGGGCGAAAGGGTCTGAATCACCTGATCTATGAGATCGTGGACAATGCGGTCGACGAACACCTGGCGGGCTTCTGCAGCCACATCGAGGTCGTGCTCGAGGCGGACGGCTCCTGTACCGTGACCGACAACGGCCGCGGTGTGCCGGTGGGTATTCACGAAAAAGGCATGCCTGCCGAGCGTCTGGTCTACACGACCCTGCATGCCGGCGGCAAGTTTGACAATGAGGCCTATAAGACCTCCGGCGGCCTTCACGGCGTGGGTTCCTCTGTGGTCAATGCCCTGTCCACACGCATGGATGTGGTCATCAAAAGAGAGGGAGCCATCCATCACGATCATTTCCTCCGTGGTGTCCCGGACCTGCCCCTGGTGGACGGCCGTCTGCCGGTTCTGGGAAAGACCAGGGAGACCGGCACAAAGGTCAATTTCCTGCCCGACCCCGAGATATTTGACGTCACGGAATTTTCTTCGACAGAGGTCAAGAACCGTCTCCATGAGACGACCTATCTTAATCCGGGCCTGACCATCGATTTCAAGGATCTCCGCCCCGGTCACGAGGAGGAGATGTCCTTTGCCGAAAATGAAGGCATCGTGGGCTTCGTCAAGGATATGACCCAGAAGGAAGAGGCAGTCTGCGAACCCATTTATATCAAGGGACAGGATGAAGGCATAGAGGTGGAGATCGCTCTCCAGTACACCACAGAGTTCCATGAAAATGTCGTGGGCTACTGCAACAATATCTTCAATGCCGACGGCGGCACCCACCTGACCGGCTTCAAGACGGCCTTTACCCAGGTCATGAACGCCTACGCCAGGGAGATCGGTGTCCTCAAGGACAAGGATGCCAATTTCACCGGAGCGGATATCCGAAACGGCCTGACGGCCATCGTTTCCGTCAAGCATCCGGACCCCCGCTTTGAGGGCCAGACCAAGACCAAGCTGGACAATCCCGACGCGGCCCGGGCCACGGCCAAGATCACATCCGATGAGGTCCCGCATTTCTTTGACCGCAATCTGGAGGTCCTGAAAAATGTTCTCTCCTGCGCAGAGAAATCCGCCAAGATCCGCAAGACAGAGGAGAGGGCCAAGACCAACCTCCTGACCAAGCAGAAATATTCCTTCGACAGCAATGGCAAGCTGGCCAACTGTGAGAGCCGTGACCCGTCCCGCTGTGAGATCTTTATCGTTGAGGGCGATTCCGCCGGCGGCTCGGCCAAGACGGCCCGCGACAGGTCCTACCAGGCCATCCTGCCCATCCGGGGCAAGATCCTCAACGTGGAAAAGGCCTCGATCGACAAGGTCCTGGCCAATGAAGAGATCAAGACCATGATCAACAGCTTCGGCTGTGGCTTTTCCGAGGGCTACGGCAATGATTTCGATATCAGCAAGCTGCGCTACGACAAGATCATCATTATGGCCGATGCCGATGTTGACGGCGCCCACATCGGGACCCTGCTGCTCACGCTCTTTTACCGCTTCATGCCGGAGCTGATCCGCGAGGGCCACATCTACATCGCCATGCCGCCTCTCTACAAGGTCATCCCGGCCAAGGGGGAGGGAGAGTATCTCTACGATGACAAGGCTCTTGAGAAATACCGGAAAGCCCACAAGACCCAGAAATTCACTCTCCAGCGCTACAAGGGTCTGGGCGAAATGGACCCGGACCAGCTCTGGGAGACCACGCTCGATCCCAAGACCCGCCGCCTTCGCCGTATTGAGATAGCCGATGCCAGGCTGTCCTCCTCCGTGACGGAGATCCTGATGGGCTCGGATGTCGCGCCCCGTCGTGATTTCATCTATGAGCACGCCAGGGATGCGGAGCTGGATATCTGAAGCAGAGGAAATGATCCCAAAACGGCTATAAGAAATCAGGCCCGTATAGAAGCAAAAGGCAAAGCCGTTGCGAGTATTGACAATAGAAAACGGGGCTTTTGGGATCGCCACTGTCTTTTATCAAGCCAAACCCAAACACCTTAAACAAAATGTTGGGAAGGCTGTGACATATGCGACAGAAGACCGGCGTTTGATAAAAAATGCGCTGTCTTTATCGTCGAATCTGCTGACATTGATTCGAGCAGGCTGTCTTTCGACCAACGCGGCTTTGCCCGATGCGGTTGAACGACCGGACCACAAGTCCGGGAGTGAATGCGAGCTCTGAGCTTGTTTTCTTTCAGGAAAACAAGCGAATCGAGCTTGCCGCTGAGGGCAAAATGAATTGGTCAGAAAGACACTGCGAAGGATCACCGGAAGCAGATCCGATGATAAAAGCGGAGAAATTTTATTAAAAAGAGGAGATATCACATAAGATGCCTTCCAAAAATTTTGAGACCACGCCAGAGGACCATATCATCCGGACAGATTATTCGGAGATCATGCAGAAAAATTACATCGATTATGCCATGAGCGTGATCGTCAGCCGCGCCCTGCCCGATGTGAGGGACGGCTTAAAGCCCGTTCAGAGGCGCGTGCTCTATGATATGCAGCAGCTGGGCATCCGCTATAACCAGCCCTACAGAAAGAGCGCCCGTATCGTGGGTGATACCATGGGTAAATACCATCCCCACGGCGATTCTTCCATCTACGATACCCTGGTCGTCATGGCCCAGGATTTCAAGAAGGGCAGTATCCTGGTCGACGGCCACGGCAATTTCGGTTCCATCGAAGGCGATGGAGCGGCTGCCATGCGTTACACCGAGGCCAGACTGGCCCAGATCACCCAGGAGGTCTTCCTGGAGGATCTGGACAAGGACGTGGTCGATTTCATGCCCAATTTCGATGAGACGGAGAAGGAGCCGACGGTCCTGCCGGTCCGTATTCCCAACATTCTCCTGAATGGGGCAGAGGGCATTGCCGTCGGCATGGCTACCTCTATACCGCCCCACAACCTTAAGGAGGTCTGTCAGGCCGTCCGAGCCTATATCAAAAATGATAAGATCACGACCGAAGAGCTGATGACCTATATTCAGGGCCCGGACTTCCCGACCGGCGGCATCGTGGCCAACAGGGACGATCTCCTCAGCATCTATGAGACCGGTGTGGGCAAGCTCCGCCTCCGCGGTAAGGTCGAGGTCGAGAAGCTGAAGGGCGGTAAGGAGGCCCTGGTCATCACCGAGATCCCCTACACCATGATCGGGGCCGGCATAGGCAAGTTCCTGAATGATGTGGCGGCTCTGGCGGAAAATAAGGTCACTCAGGATATTTCCGACATTTCCAATATGTCCTCCAAGGAGGGCATCCGCATCGTGATCGAGCTCAAAAGAGGAGCCGATCCCGAAAAGCTCAAGAACCTGCTCTACAAGAAGACCCGTCTGGAGGACACCTTCGGCGTCAATATGCTGGCTGTCTCAGGCGGACGCCCCGAGACCATGGGCCTTCGCCGCATCATCGAGTCCCATGTGGAGTTCCAGATCGAGATCGCCAACCGGAAATATACCCATCTCCTGGAAAAGGAGAGGGAGAAGGCAGAGATCCAGGAGGGCCTGATCCGGGCCTGCGATGTGATCGACCTGATCATCGAGATCCTGCGCGGCTCCAAGACCCAGCCCCAGGCCAAGGACTGCCTGGTCAACGGCAATGTCAAGGGAATCAAATTCCGGACGGAGCGGAGCCGCAGGGAGGCTTCCCTCCTCCGCTTCACCGACCGTCAGGCCCAGGCCATCCTGGACATGAGGCTGTCCCGCCTGATCGGTCTCGAGATCGAGGCACTGATCAAGGAAAATAAAGAGACCCGGGACAAGATCACCCGTTACGAGGACATCCTCAACAATTACGATTCCATGGCCGGTGTGATCCTGGATGATCTGACCGCCATCGAGGAGAAATTCGGCCGCGAGAGACGGACGGCTCTGGAAAATGCTGCCGAGGTCGTGGTGGAAGCGCCCAGGATCCGGGAGGAGACCATCGCCTTCCTCATGGACCGCTTCGGCTATGTCAAGACCGTGGATGAAAGCACCTATGATAAGAACCGTGAGGCCTGCGAAAAGGATTTCCGCTTTGCCTTCAAGCTCATGAACACCGACAGGGTGGGCATTTTCACAAATATCGGCAGACTTCATATGATCAAGGCCATGGAGATCAAGTCCGGTAAGCTCCGCGACAAGGGCGTGCCGCTTGACAATCTCTGCAAATTTGACAGCACACAGGAGGAGATCGTGGCTGTTTATCCCGTCTCCGAGATCCTGACAAGCGAATTTTTCTTTGCCACGGCAGCCGGCCTGGTCAAGCGGGTGGAGGGTAAGGAATTCGATTCCGCCAACCGCAACATCGTTGCCACCAAGCTGGATGACGGCGACAGGCTGGTCTTTGCCGGACCCTGCGGCGCCACGGAATTTGCCGTTCTGGCCACAGAGGGCGGCTCCTTCCTCCGCTTCCTGCAGAATGACGCGCCTCTTCTTAAGAAGACGGCCAAGGGCGTCAAGGGCATGGATCTGACCAGGGGCGATGCGGTGACAGCCTGCTATCTTCTTGAGCTGTCCCGTGAATTCACCATCGATTTCAAGGGCAGAAGCCTTTCCCTTAACCGCCTGAAGACGGCGAAGAGAGGCGGAAAGGGCACAAAGCCGAGAGCGTGAAAATAAGGCGGAGGCAATATGACAGTCAAAATAATAGTCGCCTCTCATAAGCCCTACGAAATGCCTTCCGATCCCATGTATCTGCCTCTCCATGTGGGGGCAGCCGGGAAGGAGAGCATAGGCTATGAGCGGGATGATTCGGGAGAAAATATCTCAGATCTTAATCCTAATTTCTGCGAGCTGACCGGTCTCTATTGGGCCTGGAAGCAGCTGAAGGAGGACTATATCGGCCTTGTCCATTACCGCAGGCTTTTTGCCATGAAGGGTCAGACCCTGTCGGAAAAGCAGCTGGAACCCTTCCTTGGCAGGATCCGTCTTTTTGTACCCAAAAAGCGGAGGTATTATATCGAGTCCCTCAAGACCCACTATGACCATACCCATATGCCGGACCACCTGACGGTGACAGAAGAGGTCCTGAAGGAAAAATATCCCTCTTATGCCGCCTCTTATCAAAGGGTCATGAAGCGGACCTGGGGTTATATGTTCAATATGATGATCATGCAACGGGAGCTTCTGGACGACTACTGCTCCTGGCTCTTCGATATCCTCTTTGAGGTCTTCAAAAGGATAGACACGAGCTCTTACGATGCCTTCGAGAAGCGCTATGTGGGACGGGTCAGTGAACTGCTTTTCAATGTCTGGCTGGATAAGGCTTATGCTGATGGAAAAATAGAGAAAAAGGAGATCATGGAGCTGGACTGCAATATCCGTGAGAACCTTCTGGTGAAGATCCCGGCCTTTCTTAAGGCCAAATTCTTCGGGAAGAGATACAAGGGAAGCTTTTAATAACATAGGAAAAGAAAATCAAGGGAATCGGCTAAAGGGCCGGTTCCTTTTTCAGATTCATGGATGATGGGTCAAAACTTGCCTTTTTGTGTGAGATTGGTATAATAGATTGGATTATGTTGGATAAGTGCGGAAAAAATTAAAGGAGTATTTGCGGAAGTCATGACCCTGAATGAAGCTTTGAAGCATATGTCTGCTCAGGCAGAGGGGGCAAAAACTCTGACGGAAGCGGATATGCCGGCCCTGCATGCGGCCCTGCTGGACATCCTGGCGGATCTTAAGGAGCTGTGTGAAAGCTATAATATCGCCTGGTCCCTCAGTGCGGGGAATCTTCTGGGAGCGGTTCGCTGCGGCGGCTTTATTCCCTGGGATGATGATATCGATATCACCATGACCCGTGAGGACTTCGATCGTCTGGCAGAGGTGCTCCGGAGTCCAACGCAGGAAAAAGCAGATGAAAGGGTGAAAGCTTTTCTCGAAAAATACAAGTTCCGCATCCCGGGAGATCCGGGCTATCTCCTGCATTTTCCGAGGCTTTATAAGAGGGGAACAGCCTTCCGTGAGATGCTGTCGACAGATGAGGGGGACAACGAACTCTACGTGGATATCTTTCTTCATGACGGCATACCGGAGGCAGGCATAAGGAGAAAGCTTCACGGCTGTCACTGCAATCTGCTTCTGGGTATGATCTCGGCCAGCCGGGTCTACCGCTGCCGGGAAACGCTTACCCGCTATTGCCGTGAGGATGCGGCAGCCAAAAAGGAAGTGATGAGGAGGATCCGCATCGGTCGGCTCCTCTCCTTCAGAAGCCTGGAGGGCCTGATCCGTCATGCCGACAGGGTCTTCGGGAAATACAAGGGTCAGAAGACAAAGGACATCGCCATCATATCCGGAGCCAGGCATTATTTCGGAGAGATCTATGAACGTGATCAGGTCTGCGTCTATCGGCCGGCAAGGTTTGAAGACAGGGAACTGCCTGTTCCGGTGGGGGCCGATTACTATCTGACCAGACGTTACGGATCGGATTATATGACTCCTCCGGCTGCGCCGGACCGGGATCGAAGAGTTCTGATAGATTATCGATTACAGAAAGTAAAAGAAGGCTGAGAAAATTATGAGTAATGTTGCCATCATCTTCGCCGGCGGAACCGGCCAGCGTATGAATACCAGGACCGTCCCGAAACAGTTTCTGGAGGTCCACGGCAAGCCCATCATCATCTATACGATCGAGCACTTTGAGAATCATCCCGAGGTGGACGGCATCGTGGTGGTCTGTCTGGAAAGCTGGATCCCTCAGCTGAAGCGGCTTTTGAAGAAGTTTGCCATTGAAAAGGTGGCAGCCATCGTGCCGGGCGGGGACAGCGGCCAGCACTCGATCCGGAACGGTCTCTACAAGGCCCATGAGCTTTTTTCGGAGGACAGCATCGTCATGCTTCATGACGGTGTCCGCCCCCTGATCAATGCGGATATCATTTCCGACAATATCAGGACCGCCCGGGAGAAGGGAAATGCCATCACGGTCTCAAAGGCCATTGAGACCATTGTTATTACGCCGGAGGATTCCCGTGACAGTGTGGAATCCGTGATGGACCGCTCCAGATGTCTTATGGCCAGAGCTCCCCAGAGCTTTGTGCTTAAGGATCTTTATGAGGCCCATCAGAGAGCGGATGCCGAAGGCTTTGCCGATGCCATCGATTCGGCCATGCTCATGCGGCGCTATGGGGCAACGCTTCATACGGTCGAGGGCATTCCCGAAAATATCAAGATCACGACACCAAATGATTTTTATATGTTTCGGGCTCTCCTCGATATGCAGGAGACCTCTCAGATCCTGGGATAAAGGAAGAGGATGAAGCAGATGATATTGGAAAGTGCAGACAACAAGATCCTTCAGGAGGATATGGAAAATATCGTGGCATCCTGCAAGGCCCTGGAGGCCTATGCGGATTCCACGGTCCTTGTGACCGGGGCCACAGGCCTGATCGGTTCGCAGATCGTTAAGGCTCTGGCCTGCGCCAACAGGCTGAAGGACCTTCATATCAAGGTGATCGCCTTTGCCAGAAACCGGGAAAAGGCCCAAAAGGTCTTCGGCCCGCTTCTGGAGAGAGGCGATGTCTCTCTTCTGATCGGTGATATCAACCGTCCTATCGAAACAGCTGATCCGGTGGATCTTATCATCCACGGAGCCAGCGCGACCAGCTCACGCTATTTTGTGACCAACCCGGTCGAGACCATTTACACGGCTATCGACGGAACGAGGCATGTGCTGGAGCTGGCAAGAGAAAAGGCCGTTAAGGGCATGATCTACCTGTCCTCCCTGGAGGTCTACGGCATACCGAACACGGAGCGGGGCCTTGTGACGGAGAAGGATTATGGTTACATCGATCCGGACAGCGTCCGTAGCAGCTATTCCGAGGGGAAGCGCATGGTGGAATGCCTCTGCGTGTCCTACGCATCGGAATACGGTCTGCCCATCAAGATCGCCCGGCTGTCTCAGACCTTCGGAGCCGGCGTGGAATATGAGGACGGCAGGGTCTTTGCCGAATTTGCCCGCTGCGCCATGGAGAAGAGAAATATCGTTCTCCATACGGCCGGCAATACCCTCCGGACCTACTGCTATACGGCCGATGCCGTGTCCGCCATTTTGACCATTCTGGCTAAGGGCGAGAGCGGAGAGGCCTACAATGTGACCAACATGGCCACGGATGTGACCATCCGGGAAATGGCCGAGTGCGTATGCGAGACCTTCCCGGAGAGCGGCATTTCCGTGGAATTTGACCTGCCCAAGGATCTGGCTTCCTTTGGCTATAATCCGGAGATGGTCATCCGGCTGGACAGCTCCAGGCTGGAAGCTCTGGGCTGGCAGGCTACGACAGACCTTAAGGGGATGTTCAAGAGGATGATCGCAAGCTTTGACGGCAGAAAATAAAAAGGACGGGATCATGAGAACGATCACACTTTTTGATACGGCTGTCGGCTCAAGCAATCTGGGGGATGAGATCATTTTGGAGGCGGTCCGCCGGGAAATGGCTCCGGTCTTTGAAAGCGGACTGACCCTGAGGCTGGCCACGCATATCAACAATTTCACCGGTCTCCAGATGCTGCGACATAACGGAAAGATCGCCTTTTTCGAACAGGCCGACCTGAAATTTATCTGCGGGACCAATCTTCTGGCACAGAAAAGATTCGGTAAGGTCAACCAGCAGTGGCAACTGAAAAGATCCAATCTGCCTGTCTACAAAAACTGCATTCTGGTCGGCGTCGGCGCGACGACCGGTGACACCGTCATGGAAGCCGGTGCGGCCAGGCTGTATAAAAAGGTCCTTTCGGGAAATTATATTCACAGCGTGCGGGATGATCACACCCTGAAGCTGGTGGAGGCTCTGGGTGTCAGAGCCGTCAATACCGGCTGTCCCACGCTTTGGGGACTGACAGAGGAACATTGCCGGTCGATTCCGAAGGGAAAAGCCCCGGACTGCATCTTCTCGATCAGTGGCTATGCGGATCAGAAGGAACCTGAGGCCGACAGTGAGCTACTTGAGATCCTCTCGGCCGCCTATGAAAATAAGTGGGCCTGGATACAGACCACTGAGGATGAAAATTATCTGAATCGGTTTGACCCGGAGGGAAAGATCCCCAGGATCTATTCTCTGGAGCAGTTCCGAAGACTTTTAAAGCCCGGTCAGGTGGATTATGTGGGAACAAGGCTCCATGGCGGTGTCTTCGCCCTGCAGATGGGTTGCCGGAGCCTGGTGATCGTCATAGATCAGCGGGCTATGGGCTTCCACGAGACCAATAACCTGCCGGTTATTCTGAGAAAAGAGGTCGGAAACGGTCTGGAGAAGAGACTGCATGACGGTTTCGAAACACGGATCAGTCTGCCGGAAAAAGAAATAAGGCTGTTCAAGGAACAGTTTTGAAGGAAAGGGATTTCTGTTAACTCATGAAACGCTATATCAGCGAGATCAAACAATATTGGGAATATGCCATCTATGCCGGAAAGGCAGAGCTCAAGGCGGATGTCGCCCAGTCACATCTGAGCTGGCTCTGGTGGATCCTGGATCCCCTCTGCTTTATGCTGGTCTATACCTTCGTGGCCCAGATCGTCTTCGGAAGGGGAGAGAAGTATTTTTCGGCCTTCATCTTTGTCGGCTATACCAGCTATAAGCTTTTCGAGGGCACCCTGAAGGCCTCCGTCCGGCTGGTGGCTTCCAGTAAGTCCATCGTCTCAAAGGTATACCTGCCCAAGCACATCCTTCTGCTCAGCAAGATGTATGTAAAGGGGTTTGAATTCTGCATCAGCTTCATGCTGGTCTTTGGCACCATGGTCCTTTACTGGGTCCCCTTAAGCTGGCATGTCTTTGAATTCATTCCCCTTGTGATCCTGCTTTTTATCATGACCTACGCCCTCAGCACCTTCCTCATGCACTTCGGTGTCTATGTGGAGGATCTGGCCAATGTCATCAAGGTCCTTCTGCGTCTGCTCTTCTATATGTCGGGTATCTTCTATTCCCTGCCCAACAGGATCAGTGATCCCCTGCTCCTGGCCATCCTGGCAAAATGGAACCCGATCGCCTTCATCATCGATCAGATGCGGAATGTCCTGCTCTATCAAACGGGACTGAACTGGAAATATTACTTCATGTGGCTGGTCGTCTTTATCGTCCTTGCGGCCTGCGGCCTGCATGTGATCGCCAAAAATGAAAACAATTATGTCAAGAGTCTCTGATGAGGCGTGAAGCGTCGGAAGAGCAGCAGAGGAATTGGTTTTGGAAAATAAGGAAGCAGAGGTTCAGACTCCCTTAACGGAGGAAGAACTGAAGGAACTCAAAAGAAAGAAAAGGATAGCCCGCAAAAAGAAGCTGGCCAAAAAGAAAAAGCTTCAGGAGCAGAAGGAAGCCCTTGCCCAGAAGGAGGCGGAGGATAAGGCCAAAATGGAGGCCATGCTGACGGAACTCCGCAACGAATATGCGGCTCACCCCTATGAGGCACCGACTGAGGCGGAAACGGCCATCACGGTCCGGGATCTCAAGATCCGTTACAGGAGCTTTAAGAAG
>R21__coassemble_1056_pt1 | contig 19804 bp, 16 predicted proteins | sample R21__metabat2_low_PE_030 | metagenome-assembled genome bin R21
TGCCATGGTCTTCTGCTATTTCGGCGGCATCGAAGAGATCATAGGACTTTCCCGCAAGCTTTGCCGTGGGCCGGTCTTTTGCATCAAGGGACTTCAGGATGCCCGGACCTTTTCCGCAGAGCTTGCCAAGGGCAGGGACTCCAGTGAGAGAGCCGAACGCTTTCTGGAGGTCCACCAGGTGCCCTACGGCAAGGCTTCCTTTTCTGCGGAATTCGGCCAGCCCGTCCGAAATGTTCAGGATGCCATGGCCTTTTACAGATGCTACGGCAAGGGATTTGACCTGGATGCCCTGTCGGATATGATGGTCAGAAATTTGATGATCCAGACGGATGATCCCATGTATCCCTATACGATCCCGGGCCGGCGGACCCTGACCATGACGGTCTGGAATTCCCAGAAGACCGGGGACATGACAGAGGATTCCTACGGGGCTGTGGTCTTCCATGAGGGCCGGGTCCTTATGGTCAGGACCCGAAAGGGCTGGTCCTTCCCCAAGGGCCATCCGGAGGGTCAGGAGCTTCCGGCCGAGACGGCCAGACGGGAGGTCCTGGAGGAAACCGGTATTCATGTGGAGGTCGACTCCCATATCGGCTTTACCGTCCCCTCTGTCCTGCCGGAGGAAAAGAGAAGCATTACTTTCTTTCCGGGAAAAAGCCTTGACGGTCTGACTTATCCCACACCGTCCGAGGTCCCGGACGCCAAGTGGGTGAAAACGGAGCTGGCGGCCGGCTATATCCAATACCCGGGGGACCGGGAGATCTACGAAAAGCTGCTGGCCCTTTATCAGAACAAAGAGCTGTCGATCTTTGAACGTCCTTGAATCATCCCCTGCCCCAAAGTCAAAGAGACACAGGCAGGGGTTAAAAGAAGGATCATGTCAGGAGGGAGAATTATGAAAAAGGTCTTATCGATTTTATTGGCGGTGGTCTCAGCCCTGGTCATCCTGGCCACACCCGTGTCCCTGCAGAATGTTCAGGCGGCGAATACGGTTGCGGATAACGGCTGCTACATCATCAAATGCAGTACCAACAGCAAATACTGCCTGGATATTACCGGTGAATCCAAGAAGAATCGCGCCAATGTCCGGCTTTATCAGCGCAACGGCAATTACGGCCAGAAGTTTGTCTTCCGCGCCGTCGGCAATTATTATTACATCCAGAATATGGCCAGCGGCCTCTATCTGACCGTGACAGGGGGAAAGGCCGTAAAGGGTGCCAATATCATGCAGTATGAGCTCAAAAAGACCAAGGCTCAGAAGTGGCAGGCGGTCAGAAACTCTGACGGAACCTATACCTTTGTTTCGGCCATAAATAGCTCATACTGCCTGGATCTGACCTCCGCTAAGGTGGCAAACGGTACCAACATCCGCCTTTGGACTTGCGGCAAGTCATCGGGCCAGAAGTGGAGGCTGGTCAAGCTCTATAAGGTCACCATCAAGGATCGCTATCCGTCGGCCTCTTCCAACAGCAAGGTCTGCAAATATTACGCCATCAAGAAAAAATATACCGGTAAGACCTGCTACGTATCTGCGGGTGAGGCGGTCTGGCTGGAGAAAGGAAACTATGCCATCTATGGCTATGCCAAGTCCAAAAACGGCGTATCCAATCCCTCAAGCATGACCATTGACGGCAATAAGGTCTACCAGGTCGGAAGCAATACAGCCGCCGAGGTCACGGGCAAGGGTACGATCTACGACTGGCTCTACACCAGCTGATCAGTAAAATGACATAACGAGAAATCTCCGGGGATCGGCCCGGAGATTTCCCGTTTTAGGAGAAGCAAAAATATAGTAGAGGTCTTTTTTTGGGCTCGCATATGGTCCAGACATATGCGCATGTTATGAGGGAGAGAAGATCCTCTGACAAGAAAAGGAGCCGTTTCCCTGGGAAACAGCTCCTTTGCCTTGCAAGAGACAGAATACAGGAAAAGTCCCGGGATGTCTAACATCCTTTGGCTATGACAAAATATATCAATTTCCTATGGATAAACCCGTCTCTGTCCATGCGACCGCAGATATGATAAAATAAAAATAACTTCATTCGAACAAAGGAAAACACTTAAGGAAAAAGACATAGAGACCACCTTGGAGGCTCTCCGCGACGGCCGCCTGACCGTGGAGGAGGCCCTCCTCAAAATAAAACAGGAGCCCTTCGATGATATCGGCTTTGCCAAGGTCGACCTTCACAGGAAGAGACGGCAGGGCATGGCAGAGGTTATCTACGGAGCGGGCAAGACTCCGGAACAGATCATCGGGATCATTTCCTCCATGAAGGCCCACGGGCAGGAATCCATCCTTATCACCAGATTGTCCAAAGAGGCCTCTGAGGAGATCGCAAAGGTCCATCCCCATACCTATCATGACCTGCCCCGTCTGGCCATCGTGGGAGATATCCCAAAGCCCGACGGTCTGGGACGGATCGTGGTGGCCACAGGCGGGACCTCGGACATCCCCGTGGCAGAGGAAGCGGCCTTTACGGCAGAGATGATGGGCAATGAAGTCCTCCGCCTCTACGATGTGGGCGTGGCCGGCCTTCACCGCCTCATGAATCATCTGGATGAGATCATGAGCGCCAGCGTGATCATCGCCATCGCCGGTATGGAAGGGGCTCTGGCTTCTGTCATCGGAGGCCTGGCCTCCTGCCCGGTCATCGCCGTGCCGACCTCTGTGGGCTATGGAGCCTCCTTTGGCGGGCTCTCTGCCCTTCTTTCCATGCTCAATTCCTGCGCCAGCGGGGTGACGGTCGTCAATATCGACAACGGCTTCGGGGCGGGCGTGAGCGCCGGCCGCATCAATCATATGAGGAAAAGCTAATGAAGGTTCTGTATTTTGACTGCGCCATGGGCGCGGCCGGAGATATGATCACGGCAGCTCTTCTGGAGCTGATGCCGGACAGGGAAAAGGCTCTGGCCGAGCTCAATGCTTTGGGCCTGCCCGGTGTGACCTGGACAAGCGAAAGGGTCACCCGCTGCGGCATAGGCGGAACCCTGGTCCATGTGGAGATCGATGGCCGGGAGGAAGGCCAGGATCATCCGAACCGGGTTTCGACGGCACATGGCGACGGGAAGGACCATGACAGAAATGATGGGGAAGAGTGCCACAGCGGCCATCAGGCCCACCATCATGGTCATCACCACGGTCACAGTCTTAAGGATATTCTGACGATCGTGGAGGGCCTTTCCCTTTCAGAGACCGCCAAAGCCCATATCAGGGCCGTTTATGAAGCCATAGCCGGGGCCGAAAGTCAGGTCCACGGCCGGCCGGTCGATCAGATCCATTTTCATGAGGTCGGGACCATGGATGCCCTGGCCGATGTGACGGCGGTCGCCTATCTTATGGAGAAGCTGTCACCTGACCGGGTCATCGTCTCTCCCATCCATGTGGGAGCGGGGACTGTCAAATGCGCTCACGGGATCCTGCCGGTCCCGGCGCCGGCCACAGCCCTTCTTCTCAAAAACGTGCCCATTTACGGCGGCAGCATCAGGACAGAGCTCTGTACGCCCACCGGAGCGGCCCTCCTGACCCATTTTGCGGATGATTTCGGAAATATGCTCGCCATCAGGACGGAAGCTATTGGCTATGGTATGGGAAAAAAGGAATTTGAGGCAGCCAATGCCCTTCGGGTCTTTCTGGGTGAGACTCAGGAAGAGAAGAGGGACCGGATCATTTCCCTGGAATGCAATCTGGATGACATGACCGGGGAGGAGATCGGCTTTGCCCTGGAGAGGCTTATGGCTGAGGGAGCAAGAGATGTCTTTACGGTTCCTATCGGCATGAAAAAGGGCCGGCCCGGTATCCTCCTGACTGTTCTGACAGATGAGGAAAGGGAAGAGGAAATGGTCCGTCAGATCTTCCGCCATACGACCACTCTTGGCATCCGCAGGAAGGCGGAGGAACGCTATGTTCTGGACCGCCGGATCGAGGAGGTCCAAACGCCAAAGGGAAGGATTCGGAAAAAGATCGCCGAGGGCTATGGCGTGAGGCGGGAAAAGCCGGAATACGAGGACAGAAAAAAAGCCGCCCTGGAAAGCGGCGGCTCCCTGCTGGATAAAGAATGAGGGAGACAGGGGAAGGTTCTCTGTCTCCTCAATAAAAAAAGGAGACAGAACTGTCTCCTTTTATTTGTTGATGATCAGATCTCGACGATCCAGCCTTCCGGACCTGCGATGCGGCCCATCTGGATACCGGTCAGAGTGTCATAGAGCTTCTTGGTCACAGGACCCATTTCCTCCATGCCGCTGGGCAGGCAGATCTCCTTGCCGTGGTCCACGATCTTGCCGACCGGGGAGATAACGGCTGCCGTGCCGCAGAGGCCGCACTCGGCCATGTCCTTGACCTCCTCGAAGGGGATAGGTCTTTCTTCGACTTCCAGACCCAGGATATCCTTGGCCACGACCATCAGGGAACGTCTGGTGATGGAGGGCAGGATGGTGCTGGACTTGGGTGTCACGACCTTGCCGTCCTTGGTGACAAAGAGGAAGTTGGCGCCGCCGGTCTCCTCGACATAGGTGCGGGTGGCGGAATCAAGGTACATATTTTCGGCATAGCCCTCTTCGTGAGCTTCGACGATGGCATGCAGGCTCATGGCGTAGTTGAGGCCGGCCTTGATGTGGCCTGTGCCGTGGGGGGCTGCTCTGTCATAATCGCAGACACGGATGGTGATGGGGTTGGCGCCGCCCTTGAAATAAGGACCGACCGGCGTGCAGAAGATGCGGAGCTGATATTCGGAAGCGGGCTTAACGCCGATAACCGGGCCGGACGCGAACATGAAGGGACGCAGATAAAGGGTAGCACCGGAGCCGTAGGGCGGGACATAGTCCTCATTGGCCTTGACCACAGCCTTGCAGGCCTCGACGAACTTATCCTCCGGGAAGACCGGCATTTCCAGACGGCGGCAGGAGTCAGCCATACGGGCAGCGTTGAGGTCCGGGCGGAAGCAGACGGTGCGGCCGTCTTCGGTGGTGTAGGCCTTTAAGCCCTCGAAGCAGGACTGAGAATACTGCAGAACGCCTGCGCACTCAGTGATCTGAACGGTGGCATCGGAGGTGAGGCTGCCCTCATCCCAGGCTCCGTCCTTGTAGTTGGCCACGAATCTCTTGTCCGTGGGCATATAGGCGAAACTCAAATTTCCCCAATCGATATCTTTCTTTGCCATATTTTTGTTCCTCGCATTTTTTATTTTGAGCTGACGGATCAGCACAGTTACAGTTTTCGTCCGGCCTTATTCGCCGGAAATGACACCGTCCATCCATTTTCGAATGTCTTCATAGATCTCGCGGCGGTTGTCTTCGTTGAGGATCTCGTGCCGGAGACCGTCATACATGATGGACTCCGTGTCATTATACCCCCTATCCTTCATGAATTGAACCGCCTCGTCAAAATTTTTTCTGCCGTTGACGCAGGGATCCTTTTCGCCGGATAGAAAGAGGATGGGCAGGGTGGCATTGTTCAAGGCCCAGCCCTTCTTGCTGTAGGTGTCCTCCAGGACATCAAAGAGCCCCTGGAAGCCGTCGATGGTGAAGGTGTAGCCGCATTTTTTGTGCATGTTGTAGAAGGCTACATTATCCGTGTTGACGGAGAGCCAGTCATTTTTGGTCTTGGCATCGGGAATGTCCTTGAGGTAGGAGCCGAAGGCCAGGTTGTTGAGGAATTCACTCCGGTGATGGCCGCCCTTAAAGGTCTTGCTGATGCCGGCCAGGGCCTTGGCCACGCCTACCGCGCCATTTCTGGCCGGTGTGCCCATAACGATCAGACCATCGATGTCCTTGTCGTATTTCTTGGTGTAGCAGCGGACCACAAGAGAGCCCATGCTGTGTCCCATGAGGATAAGGGGGATACCGGGCCACCTCTTTTTGGCAGCCAGAGTGACCTGGTGGGCATCCTCGACCAGGGAAGAGCCGCCGCCCTCGTACATATAGCCCAGGTCCTCCTCGGACTTGACACTGTCGCCGTGGCCGCGATGGTCGTGGATCACGCAGGCGTAGCCGTTTTCGGCCAGATAAGTCATAAAGCTGGTGTAGCGCTCCTTCATCTCGGCCATGCCGTGGACGATCTGCAGGACGGCTTTGGGAGCCTCGTCCGGTTCAATGATGAGGACAGAGAGGTCCAGTCCGTCTACGGGAGAGGTGATGAGCATGTTTTTGGGCAGCATAGCTTTCCTCCTTTTTTGATCGGTCAGAGGGACGACGAAAATATCGATCCCCTTCCCTTATCAGTCGATGCGGGCGTATTTTCTTAAGTAGTAAATGACACCGATCACGTCCAGGATGATCAGGACGATGGCGATAATATAAAGGTGTCTGCCGTAAATGTCTCCCAGCTTCATGACGACCTCGCAGCCCAGCATGAAGAGGCAGAAGACCAGGACAGCCTTGATCTCCTTATGGGTGTCATACTTGGGAGCGCCGGGCACATCCTTTTTGCTGTTGAAAAGGCGGAGAATGTCCTCGCCCCGGCCGATCATTATGCCGACGATGACAAAGAGCAGAACGCCGATCACGAAGATATCAAGAAAACCGAATGTCATGGATAGATCCTCCGATAGCTAGTATGCTTCTATTTTAGTCAAAAAGGGGAATATAGGCAAGAAAAAAAGAAAGCCTCCAGCCGTCCTTATCGTTGGACAACCGAAAGCCCTCCCTCAAGAGCGCGAGACGGGGATCGAACCCGCGACCCCCACCTTGGCAAGGTGGTGCTCCACCGCTGAGCCACTCGCGCAATTCATTGATGTGCTCGTAAGCACAAAACATAATATAAACGATTCCCAAAAAGGTGTCAAGCAAAAAATGACATTTTTTTCAATATTTCTCCACCATGGTGTACAATGGTAATATCTCGGAAAGGGAAGGAGAAATTGCGATGGTTGGATATTTCGGAGCTCTTGCAGCCGGCCTCCTTTTACTTATTCTATACATACGGGAAAAGATCAGAGGGGCCTCACCCAAGGCCCTGCTTTTGAAGACCCTGGTCTCGGTGGCCTTCCTTGAAGCGGCCTTCTGTCCCCTGATCCTTATGCCTTCGGAAAATGCCTCCGACAGGCTCTTCGGCTTTCTGGTCCTGGCCGGCCTTTTCTTCGGCCTTCTGGGAGATATCTATCTCGATCTCAAGCTGGTCTATCCGGCCGCGGATAAGATCTATACCCTTACGGGCTTCGGTGTCTTTGCCGTCGGCCATTTCTTTTTTATGGCAGCCATGGTCCTTCGTTACGGGGAGGGAACAGAGTGGCCTTATCTGGTCCTTCCGGTCCTTCTGGGCATAGCCTTCGGCATAGGCAACGGTCTCCTGGAAAAGAAGATGGGCCTGACCTACGGCTTTTATAAGACAGTGGTCATCCTCTACGGAGCCATCCTGGGCACGGCCACCCTTCTGGCCGGCTCTCTGGCCCTCTCCCGCGGGTTTTCGGTTCCGTCACTTAACCTTTTCTTTATCGGTCTGGCGGCCTTTATGATCTCAGACCTGGTCCTGTCCGGCTCCTATTTCGGGGAAGGACACGACAGGCCCATCGATACTATCCTCAATTATATTTTCTATTACGGCGCACAGTTTCTGATCGCCGCCACGGTGCTTTTGGTATGATCATGCGTTATCATCTGATGTCCTACGGAGACATCTATCAGGGCTCGGCCTTTTATATTGCCGAAGAGGCAGACCTTAAGGCAGGGGATTTTGTGGAGGTCCTCAGGGGAAATACCTCTGTGGAGACAGGACGGATCGGAGACATCCGGCCGGCCTTTTCTTCGGAAATGGGCGATGTCCTCCACACCATCCGGCCCCTGACAGCGGAAGAGATCCGGGCCTTTAAGGAGGAACAGATCGAGGCCAATATCCGGCCCTATATAGAGGGGAGCACGGACCGGGTCTCCCTGCTTTTCTATGCCCTGATCGAGGACAACGAGCTTCTCATCGAATATCTGACAGACCGGGGAACCCTCCTTGCGGGAGAATTTCTTACGGCCTTTACGGATACGGCAGACTGCCCCAAGCGGGAGACCTTCCTTAGCGCCATCCGTTTTTCAGACGATAAAAAGCAGAAAAAGCTTCTGGAAAATGTGACCGGAGCCCTTGAGCCTCTTGGGAAAAGGATAACAGCCGATGAGGCCATTCTCAAAATGACCATGAAGCAGGAAGGAGAGGCCTTTGCCTACCTCCTGGAAAAGGCCGGGCTCAGCATTAAAGACGGGACGGCTTTGGCCCGGGAGGCCATCGACCGGGAAAGACCCGCCCTCCTTCATAAGCTCTCGGAGGCCGGCCTTCTGGAGCATTCCGATATACCGGCCCTGATCACCTATGCCTCGGAAAGGGGCCAGGCGGAGAGCGCGGCTTTTCTTATGTCCCTCAAAAAAGAAGAAAGTGATGTTTTTGACCGATGGGAGCTTTAGAGACCTTACAGGCCGGAGAACGTGAAACGGAAGCCCTTGCTTCCGAGATCCTCCGCCTGGCCAGAGGCAGCCTTCTGGTCAATCTCCGCTTTCTGGACCGGGCCATCAGCCGCCTGAAGCCCGTGAGCGGGGAAAGTGACCTGGCCTACGGAGACCGGGAGCTGGTCTATCGCCCCTCCCATATCCTGGCTCTGGCCCGGGAAGAGGAGACCCGGCCGGCCCGGGACTGCCTGCACGTGGTCCTTCATGCCCTTTTCCGCCACAGCTTTGTCGGGGAAAATGTGGACAGAATGCTCTGGGATCTGGCCACGGACATGGCGGTGGAAACGATCATCAATGACCTGGACCTGCCCTCCACGGCTTCTAAGCGGTCCTCTCTTCAGATCCCTCTTGCCGCCGATATTGCCGGAGCCGTTAAGGCCATGACGGCTGAGCGGATCTATGCCTATCTGACAGAGAACCTGCCTTCCGAGGAGTCTCTTAAGATCCTGGAGGAAGCCTATGAGGCTGATGACCATGCTAATTGGTATGCAAGAAGCCCTGAGAAGGTTGGAAGAGCCCGGGCGGCAGAGAATGACCGGAAAAAGGCAGGGGATCCGGGAGAAGAGCCCTCAAAAAAGGACGATGCTTCTGCGGAAGCCCGCAGGCAGGAAAGCCGGCAAGAGGACGGCAGTGCCCTGAAGAAGACGGAAAGGAAGCGGGGCAGGAGCTATCTCTCTCAGGCGGAAAGGGAAGCAGAGGAAAGGGCCTGGAAGGACATCGCCGCCCACATTCAGGGAGATCTGGAGAGCTTTTCCAAAAACCGCGGCGGCCGGGCCGGTTCTCTTATCCGCAATCTCAGGGAAATCAGCCGGGAGGAGAAGGACTACGGGACCTTTTTGAAAAAATTTGCGGTCAGGGGAGAAGCCCTCGGCGTCAATGACGAGGAATTTGACTACCTTTTTTACACCTACGGTCTGGAACTCTATGACAACATGCCCCTGATCGAACCGTTGGAATACCGGGATGTGAAAAGGATCCGCGAGTTCGTGATCGCCCTTGATACCTCCGGGTCTGTTTCCGAAATGGAAATGACGGATTTTGTGTCAAAGACAGTCCGGGTCCTCAAAAATACGGAGAGCTTTTTTAAGAAAATACGCTGCCGGATCCTCTTTGCGGATGCGGCTCTTCAGGGAGAGGTCTTCCTGGACAAGCCGGAGGACATCGAGGAGGCCCTGAAGGGACTGACGGTCAGAGGCAGCGGCGGAACGGATTTCCGGCCCGTCTTTGACCGGATAGAGGAACTGAGAAAAAGCCGTGAGATCCTTCACATGGGAGGCCTTCTCTATTTCACGGACGGAGACGGGATCTATCCCAAGGCGGCTCCGGATTATCCTGCTGCCTTTATCCTTTCGGAAGAGGCCGGAGAGGGCCTTCTGCCGCCCTGGGCCATACGATATACCATGGAGTAAAGCTTATGAACATCGAAGAAGCCAAAACAGAGATCATCAATGCCATGCGGGCTTATTTTGCCAAGGACGAATACGGGTCTTATCTGATCCCGCCCGAGAGGCAGCGGCCCATTTTCCTTATGGGACCTCCCGGGATCGGTAAGACGGCTGTCATGGAGCAGGCGGCAGCCGCCCTTCATGTGGGACTGGTGTCCTATTCCATGACCCATCACACCCGCCAGTCGGCCCTGGGTCTGCCCTATATCGTCAAAAAGACCTTCCGGGGGAAGGAATACAGCATTTCCGAATATACCATGAGCGAGATCATCGCCTCGGTCTATGAAATGATAGAGGAGACCGGTCATGAGGAGGGCATCCTCTTCCTGGATGAGATCAACTGCGTGTCCGAGACCCTGGCCCCGGCCATGCTGGAATTTCTTCAGTACAAGATCTTCGGCCGCCATCATGTGCCGGAGGGCTGGCTGGTGGTCACGGCCGGCAATCCGCCGGAATACAATTCCTCCGTCCGCGACTTTGATGTGGTCACCTGGGACCGTCTGAAGCGGATCGATGTTGAGCCGGATTATGAGGCCTGGCGGAATTATGCCGTGGCAAACGGTATCCATCCCGCCGTCCTGACCTATCTGGATGCCAAAAGGTCCCGCTTTTATAAGGTCGAGGCCACAGTGGACGGCCGGAGCTTTGTGACGGCCAGAGGCTGGTCGGACCTGTCGGAAATGATCCGGATCTACGAAGGCAACGGTACACCTGTCAATGAAAGGCTGATCAGCCAGTATCTCCAGGATGAGGACACGGCCCGGGATTTTGCAGTCTACTATGATCTTTTCCTCAAATATCGGTCGGACTATCAGGTGGAGGCTATCCTGAAGGGAGAGGAGGACCCGGAGATCCGAAGCCGGGCGGCGGCTGCCTCCTTTGATGAAAGGCTGTCTCTTCTTGGCCTGCTTCTGGAATCGGTCCGGGAGACCCTGACAGGGGTCTGCGAAAAGGAAAGGATCCTGACAGAGGTCTTTGCTGCCCTTAAAAATGTGAAGCTCCGGGCGGGAAAGGACGCAGATACGGCCAACAGTCTTAAGACAGAGGCGGATAAGCTTAAGGAAAGGCTGACTCTGGGCAAGCGTGCCTCCGACCTCGCCCGTGAGGAGGAAAAGGCTCTGAAGGGCGCCATCGCCTGTCTGTCAAAGCTTTCCGCTGACCCAAAGATCACCTTCGACAGGGTCAAAAAGAGCTTTGACGGCGAAAAGAAGGCTCTGAAAAAGGCGGCCGGAGAAGGTCTTTCGGTTTTGAATTCCCTCTTTGCCTTTGCCGAAGCTGTCTTTTCGGAGGATGAAGAGCTCCTGATCCTTGTGACGGAGCTGACCATTCATCCCGACAGCGCGCATTTTATCTCCACCTATGGCTGCGAAAAATACTTCGAGCATGCGGAAGCCCTGCATTTTCATGAAAGACAGACAGAGCTTAAGAAGCATCTGGAAAGGACGGAAGGATGACCAAATTTGAAGAATTTGAAGGGGTCATGCGGGCCCTCCGGGCCGAGGACGGCTGTCCCTGGGACCGGGCCCAGACCCATGAGACATTGAAAACGCCCTGCATCGAGGAGGCCTGTGAGGTCCTGGCAGGGGTGACCTGTCTGACGGAGACCGGTAATCCCGATAACCTGAAGGAAGAGCTGGGAGACCTGCTTATGCAGGTGGTCATGAATGCCCAGATCGCCGAGGATGAGGGCTATTTCACCATGGACGATGTGATCCAGGGCATCATCGACAAGATGATCCGCCGCCATCCCCATGTTTTCGGGGATGCTTCGGCAGAGGATCCCGAGGAGGTCCTCCGCCTCTGGAACGAGGTCAAGAAAAAGGAAAAGGAGGGCCGGGCCGAGCCTGCCGAAAAATATCTGCCCGGAGCCTTTGATGAGGCCGAAAGGCTGATCGATGTGGCCAGGAAAAGAAAGGGTTACAAATAAAAAACGTCAAAAAAGCTCCCGGAATCGGGAGCTTTTTTAACAGAAAGATCTTTCTTCAGGCTGCCTTTGGCCTGGCCGGCGAGGAGGACAGGATGATCCCCGCAATGACCGCCACGATGCCCAGGAAGGTGAGCAGGGTCAGGCTCTCTCCGTAGAAAATGAGTCCGACCAGGGTGGCGGTGACCGGCTCGATGGCCACGATCACGGCTGCCAGGGAATTGTCCATGGCCGTCATGCCCAGGGTATAGAGAATGTAGGCCACGGCCGTTCCGGCGATGCCGAAGACCAGGGCATAGGCCAGGGAGGCCGGAGAGGAGGCCAGGATCCGAACGATGCGGACATCGTCTGTCAGGAAGAGGCAGCCGATAAAGGCAAAGAGGAAGGTATAGAAGGTGATGGTCAGGGAATGATAGCCCCGGTTCAAGGCAAAGCGGCTGAAGATGGAATAGAGAGCGTAACCAAGCCCTGAGCCCAGGCCGATCAGAAGACCCTTAGGGGAGAGGACGGACCCGCTCCCGATCACCCCTGTCACAAGCAGACACCCGATAAAGGTCAGGATCACGGAAATGACCTTGCGGCGTGTCATTTTTTCCTTGAAGAGGAAAAAGGACAGGACCATCACAAAGATGGGCGAGGTGTACATGAGGACGCAGGCCAGGGCCAGAGAGGTCTCGACAATGGTCGTGAAATAGCAGAAATTGAAGAAGACGATGGAGGCCAGTCCGGTGCCCAGGAAGCACCAGATATCCTTAAGACGGATCTTCAGCAGCGATCTTTTGAAGACGATCAGGAAGACAAAAAGAAAGGCAGACGTGATGCCTGCCCGGATGGACACAAGATCCAGTGCCTTCAGATCGAAGCTGTTGAGATCGCGGACAAAGATGCCGATGCAGCCCCAGAGAATGCCCGCCAGAAGGGGGCAGATCATAAGAAAACGTTTCATGGGTCAGGGAAGGATCCGGCGGATCAGTCCTCCTGTTTATGCAGTCTCTGCCAGGTGACGTTGGGATCGAAGGTGTTGTCGATCTCGATCACGCTCATGTAGGCCGGACGGGTGATGCGGTTGTCGGAGATCAGCTCCTCCAGACGATGAGCCGACCAGCCGGAGATACGGGCAATGGCAAAGAGCGGGGTGAAGAGCTCCTTGGGAATGCCCAGCATGTTGTAGACAAAGCCGCTGTAGAAGTCGACATTGGGGCTGATGCCCTTGTAGATGTGGCGCTTTTCGGCGATGATCTGGGGAGCCAGCTCCTCGATATTTTCATAAAGGGCCAGTTCCTTTTCCATGTGCTTTTCTTCGCAGAGCATGAGGACGAATCTCTTGAGGGCCTTTTCTCTGGGATCGGAGATGGAATAGACCGCATGTCCCATGCCGTAGATGAGGCCCTTGCCGTCAAAGGCCTCCTTGTCCACGATCTTCTCCAGATAGGCGCGGACCTCGGCCTTGTCGGTGGGATGCTTGACATGGGCCTTGATGTCCTCGATCATCTGCATGACCTTGATGTTGGCGCCGCCGTGCTTGGGGCCCTTAAGAGAGGACATGCCGGCCGCAATGGCGGAGTAGGTATCGGAGCCCGAGGAGGTGACGACACGGGTCGTGAAGGTGGAGTTATTACCGCCGCCGTGCTCCATATGGAGCATGAGGCAGGCATCCAGGACCCGGGCCTCCGTGGCCGTATACTGCTTGTTGGGCCTTAAAAGGCGGAGGATATTTTCCGCTGTAGACAGGTTCTTCTTGGGCCTGTGGATATACATGCTCTTATTGTTGTTGTAATGATTGTGGGCATGGTAGGCGTAAAGGGCCAGAAGGGGAAAGGTCGCGATCAGCATGAGAGACTGGCGGATGCAGTTCTCAAGCTCGACCGAGAGGGCATTCTTATCATAGGAAGCCAGAGTCAATATGCTTCGAGTCATGGAATTCATGATGTCCTGGCTGGGCGCCTTCATGATGATATCGCGGGTGAAATTCTTGGGCAGGTTTCTGACCTTGCTCATGATCTCCAGGAATTCCGCCAGCTCTTCCTCATTGGCCTCCTTGCCGAAAAGAAGGAGGTAGGTGGCCTTTTCAAAGCCGAAGCCGTCCCGGGTATAGCGCTCGATGATATCCTCGATGGCATAGCCTCTGTAGTAGAGACGGCCCTCGATGGGGATGCGCATGCCGTCCTCGACTGTGGAGGAGTCGATTCGGGAAATGGATGTCAGTCCCGTCAGAACGCCCCGGCCCTTCTCATCACGCAGGCCTCTTTTGACGCCGAGCTCGGAATAAAGCTCGACGGGGATGGCATCGCTGATCCGGGTCTCCGCGGCTCTTTTTGCAATATAGTCATTCAGCTGTTTGACAGTTTCCATACTGACCTCCAAATTGAAAAATGACGTTGATGTCCGTCACCAACGTCGGTAAATCGTGGGTATTATACCTTTTTTGACTGTAAATGTCTATTCTATTTTTAAATATGGCCTGTCGCGACAGGCCAAAGCCTTACTTCTCCGGAAGCCCCTTCTTTTTGCGGATGATCTTCACATATTCCTCGTAGACCCTGGGAATGATCTGCTCCCACCGCATGGGAATGGTCTCGGCTGCCCTTTCTCCGGCTGCCTTAAGGCGGTCGGGATCGGCCAGAAGCTCTCTCAGGCGGCCACACATGGCGGAGGCATCCTCGGGAGCGGTGAAGCCGTTGACATTATTTTCGATGACCTCCGCCGAGTTTGAGCCCTCCGTGACCAGGGCCGGCGTGCCCATGAGGGCCGCTTCCCTAAGGACGATGGGGGCATTGTCGTAGACAGAGGGGAAGAAGAAAAGGTCTGCGCTCATATAGATGCCGGACAGCTCTCTGGCATCCGAGACCTGGCCCACGAAGCGGACCTCCTCGTCCGTGAAGCCAAGCTCTTTGGCATAGGCCTGGATGGCTTCGGCATCGGGACCCTTTCCCACACTGACCAGGCGGCAGGGGACGTGATCGCCGTCGAGGTAGAGGCGGTAGGCATCAAGGATCAGGCGGAGATTCTTTTTCCAGAACTGGTTGCCCACAAAAAGAAGGGTCCGCCTGTCGGGTGTGATGCCGAATTTGTCGGCCGTTTCCCTGAGCAGGGCTTCCGTATCCTCGGGCCGGGTCAGGTTCATGCCGTTGGGCATGCCCAGGACCTCTCCCTTAAAGCCGTAGGACTTGAGGGTCTCAGCCGTGGTATCCGAGCAGGCCCAGACCGCATCACATTTCTTATAAAAATGCAGGATATAGTTGGTCAGGAGCCGGGCCAGGAGATGGCTGTGAGTAAACTCCAGGAAATCATCGTAATATTTGGAATGGAAGGTCGAGACCACGGGAATGCCCAGCTTTCTGGCAGCCTTCAGAGCCCCGTAACGGATCAGGAAGGGACTGTGGCAGTGGATGATGTCCGGCTTTAAGGCGATGATCTCCTTCACCGCCTTGCCCATAAAGGGAGAGGGCACGGCGTAGGAGAGGAGGGGAATGCGGAGCTTGGGCGTACGGATGACGGGATAGGACAGGCGGCTGTCGTCGAAATCCTGCTGCTGATAGGGACAGGCCACCACGGCTCCGCCCAGGGTGTTCATGACCCGGGCATAGCTGTCGACCGTCCGGACCACTCCGTCGATCACGGGAAAATAGGTGTCATTCATGAGGACCGTCATGGGCTGACGGCCGTCGGGCAGACGTGTCTTATCGTTCAAGAGGAGGTCCCTCCTTAGTATTCTTTTTGTTTTGATGCTTTTCCTTCAGCTCGTCCACCTTCTTTTTGGCCCGTGCCTTGACGGCATTATAGATATAGACCGCCACACCGAAGCCGATGAAGAGGTAGTAGGAGAAGAAACGCCAGATCAGCATGGCCCAGAAGAGGCCGGAGGGATCCATTTCCGAGAAAATGATGTAGAAGGAGCCCTCAGCAGCGCCGGCATTTCCGGGGGTCGGGATAAAGGTGATGGCCGCATAGGTGAAGAGGGTCATGGCCACCGTGCCCACAAAGGAAGTGCTGCCGTTGAAGAGCTGAAGCACGAAATAGGGGATACACATGATGGCAAAATGGTAGGCCACAGAGCAGAGCAGAAGACGGAGCAGGAGGCTCACATTTTTGCTCATGAGCTTGATGGCATCCCGGTATTCCCCTAAGGACCGGACCAGCCCCTCCATCTTGGCCTTGGGGTCCTTGATCAGGTGGACCTTAGCCCCCAGCTTGATGAGAAGGATCAGGAGCTTTGTGGCAATGCCGGGCTTGACGGTAAAGAGAATGATGAAGCCCGGGACCAGGGCGTAGCAGAAGCAGCCGAAATAGGCTGCGGCCCGAAAGAAGGGCTCGATATCGATATTGCCCCAGACAAAGAAGGTGAAAAGGGCCAGAACGATAAAGCCGATCTGCATGGTCAGGAAGGACATGAGGGGAATGGCCACCGCGGCGCCGGCTCCGTAGCCCTCCCTATGCATATTGTAGATCTGGAAGGGCTGGCCGCCTATGCCGGAGGGAGTGATGCAGTCATAATATTTTCCCAAAGTGGCGGTCTGCAGGGCAGCCTTGAGGGAGACCCGCTCCTTCAGGGCCTTCATCATCATGAGGTATTTGATGGTCTCCATGAGGATGGCTCCCACGGCGCAGCCGGCCGCGGCCAGGAGAAAGAAGACCGTGGAAGGACTCAGGTGGATATTGAGCTTTTCCGGAGATTTGCTGCCGAATTCATGGATGGCGGTGTAGCCGATGACCAGAACATTGACGGCAATAAAGATCAGGATCCAGATGATCCTGGTCTTCTTTTTCTTCTTTTCCGGCTTTTTGACAGCGGTCTCTTCCATGTCCATTTCCTTTTGCAAGCTGAAACAGGGTATAGCTTATTACAGTATACAGGAAGAGAGGAGACTTGTCCAATCCGGGACAGGGGCCGGAATTTAACTTGACGTTGAAGGACTCTGTCTTGACAGATCGGAAATAGGGTTGTAAAATGTTAGCACTCGAAATAAACGAGTGCTAACACAACGAGTGACAGACAGCTGCCAAAGCAGAACCAAGGCGGCGGTCTTTTGACAGGAATAAAGGAGAACTGCCGTTTATGACAATGACCGATGAGAGACCCCTTGTGATCCTCCCCCTCTACGACTGTCTGGTCCTGCCCCATGTGGAATACCAGATGACCATCGTCAGCCTGAGTGACAGGGAGAAGGCGGCCCTGAGGGAAAAGGGGGCCTGCTGCTATCTGGCCCCGGTTCGGACCGCCAAGCCCAAAAATGAACTGACGGGAGAGGATTTTTATTCTCTGGCCGTCCGCATGGAGGACCTGAAGCTCCGCAAGGCTCCCGCCGGCTATACCCTTCAGGGCAGGACGACCGACAAGGCCAGCCTTCTGACCATCGACTTCTATGACGATTATCTGGAGGGCAGGGGCGTGACGGTCCGGGAAAAGACCGATATCACCTGTGATGCGGAAGAAAAGCTCCTCGACGGCCTCAAGGGACTGACCAGAGAACTGGCCTCCTATGTGAAGGGAGGAGCCTTTGTGGAGCGTTTCCTGAAAGAGATCGATGATGTGAATACCTTTGCCTCACGTTTCGGTCCCTTCTTTGATATGACACCGGAAGAAAAATACGGTCTTCTGGCCACGGACTCCCAGAAGGAGAGAGGCCTTCTTATCCACGATGCCCTTCTGCGCTTTAAGACAAGCATAGAGCTTCAGAGGGAGATGAGCGAAAGGGAGGATCCCGAAGCCTCTTCCTATAAAAAAGCCGCCATCCGCAAGCAGATGGACCGCCTGCAGAGGGAACTGGACGAGCTGGAGCCGGAAGGCGAGGGGACCGCCGAGGAGGATGACTATCAGGTCTTAAGCCGCAAGGTGGCCGCTCTCGACCTGCCGGAAGAGGCCGGGAGAGAGATCGGCCGTGTCCTGAAGCGCTTCGGCAATGAAAATACCAATTCCGCCGAGTACGCCTCTCTTTATGACTATCTGACCTTTGTGACAGACCTCAAATGGCAGGTCGAAGAGGAGAAAACGGTCGATATCAAACGGGCCGAAAAGATCCTGGAACGCGACCATTACGGCCTCAAAAAGGTCAAGGAGAGGATCCTTGAGCACCTGGCTGTCATGGCTCTTAATAAGGAAAAGCAGGGCTCCATTCTCCTTCTGGTCGGAGCGCCGGGCACGGGTAAGACCTCCATGGGCCGGTCCGTGGCGGAGGCTTTGGGACGGAAATATGTCCGCATCTCCCTTGGTGGCAGCCGTGATGAAGCCGATATCCGCGGCCACCGCAGGACCTATATCGGGGCTATGCCCGGCCGCATCATGGACGGCATCAGAAGGGCCGGAGCCATGGATCCGGTCATGGTCCTGGATGAGGTCGACAAGCTCTGCGCCAGCCTTCAGGGCGATCCGGCCTCGGCCCTTCTGGAAGCCCTTGATCCTGAGCAGAACCGGACCTTTACCGACCATTATATGAATGTCCCCTACGACCTTTCCCATGTGGTCTTCCTCTGCACGGCCAACACCACGGAGTCCATTCCCCAGCCGCTTTTGGACCGCATGGAGGTCATTGAGCTCAACGGCTACACGCCGGTCGAAAAATTTCATATTGCCAAAGAGCACCTGGTCAGACAGGCCATGACGGAAAACGGCATCGAGGCCGGAAGGCTTAAGATCACGGATGCGGCCTTCCGCCGGATCATTTCGGATTACACCATGGAGGCCGGTGTTCGCGGCCTTAAAAAGCAGCTGGATAAGGTCTGCCGGAAGGCGGCCATCCGGGTGGTCTCGGGAGAGACCGGACGAATGGCAGTCGGTCCCAAGGACCTGGAGACCTGTCTTGGCCGTCAGAGACTCCACCATGACCGGGCTCTGAAAAAGGGCCTGCCGGGTGTGGCCACGGGTCTGGCCTGGACCGAGGCGGGAGGAGAGATCCTCTTCATCGAGACCAAGGCCATGGCCGGAACGGGTCAGGTCCACCTGACCGGCCAGCTGGGCGATGTCATGAAGGAATCGGCCGACACAGCCATGTCTCTGGCCCGAGCCTATTATCTGACGGACTCGGAGGACCAGAAGTCCAGAGATATCCATATCCACATTCCCGAGGGAGCTGTTCCCAAGGACGGACCGTCGGCCGGTATCACCATGTTTACAGCCCTGGTCTCTCTCATGACGGATAAGCCGGTGGATCCGACCCTGGCCATGACAGGCGAGATCTCCCTCCGCGGCGAGGTCCTGCCCATCGGAGGCCTGCCTGAGAAGCTCATGGCGGCAGAACGGGCCGGTATCCGAAGGGTCCTCATTCCCAAAGCCAATGTCCCGGATCTGGAGGATGTGCCTGAGGAGACGAAGGCGGCACTGGAGATCATCCCGGTCAGCCGTATTTCCGAGGTCATCCGGGAGGCGCTCGGGATCAGACTGCCGGAATAAGAGAACAAAGCGGACCGCAAAGGCCCGACTGACATAAGGAGAAGCCTGCTTTGCGGGCTTCTCTTCATTTTCGGGGCGGAAAACAGACACTCTGCCGACCAAAGCAAAAGCTGATGGGCAGACGGCAACTCTATGGTGGTAATTTCCTTCTCTTTATAGTAAAATATAACAGTGTATGTTCACAGAAATGGAGACGGGCCCGGGCCTGTTTGCCATAAAGAACGGAGGATAAGACCATGCAGGCTATGGAATGGAAAGCAGATTACGCAGAATTTAACGAAGCAGCCCATAAATTTTACGCCGGGGAGCTTCCGGCTTCCCAGTATAAGGGCATATCCGGTGCCTTCGGCAGCTATGCCCAGAGGGGCGGACAGGCTTCCATGCTTCGCCTTCGTATGACAGCCGGCCGCGTGACTAAGGAAAAGTTGGCCTTTGTGGCAAAAGCCATTCGGAAATATGATGTCGATACCATGCATTTCACCACCTGCCAGGCCATTCAGCTCCACAACCTGAGCGAAGAGGCTGTGACGGATCTGGCGGCAGCGGCCCTTGAGGCCGGTATCGTGACCCGGGGCGGCGGAGGTGATTTCCCGAGAAATGTCATGTGCTCCCCCCTGACCGGTCTGGAAA
>R21__coassemble_1075_pt1 | contig 19581 bp, 10 predicted proteins | sample R21__metabat2_low_PE_030 | metagenome-assembled genome bin R21
CGATCACTTCACTGGTGTGGGCCGGGATGAGCAGGCCCTCCGATCCGCCTTCGAGAAACCTCAGCCTGGCCTCTTTTCCTGCTGAAGACTGCCCGACATGGCTGATCCTTGAAAACCGTCTTAGGCTTCGCTTAAGAAAGGGGATAGTCCTTCCGACCAGATTTTCTTCTTTTAAGATCTCCGGCAGCTGGTAATAGGCTCTTGGCGCTGCTTCGGTCCAGCCCTTGTCCCGATAGTCGGGGCCCAGCCAACCATGAAGCGATTCATTATGCCGGCAGGTCTCAAAGCACATAAGGGGAGAAAAGCGCACGTCCTCCCTGTCGATCTGATAATCCCTGAGCTTTCGGCATTTCCAGTCATCACCTGCGGAAATGTCATAGCGCCAGCCTTCCACATCCTGGATATAGCCCTTCAGGAAAAGCCCGGGACAGCCGCTTCGGAACATCCCGTGATTTCCCAGGTCATGCATGGCCGGATAGCTGAGCACCTCAGCCGCAATCACATTTTCCCCGACCACAAGGTAAGGCGTCAGATCGATCCGGTCCACATACCAGACCTGATCGTCTCCCTTCATGGGCCCGAACTCCACCAGCTTTCCGTTCAGGTAGAGCTTATAACGGCTGTCTGCCGTTATTTCAACATCCGCCTTTCCGGCCGCTCTCGAGAGCCACAGGGTCCTCCTGAAGCATACGATAGTCGTTTTTGCCTGATCCTCCGGATTCCAGTCCGGGATCCACATCCAGTTTGTCTGATTTCTGTCTGCCATTACTGATAAGTCCTTTGTTTCATCAGACTCCTACATTTCCGGAATGAAGCCTTTCCGTCTGATTATCTTTAATGGGAAGCCAATCCAGCACTTCATAGATGACCTTCCCCCAGAAATCCCAGTCATGATTGCCGGGAGCTTCCTTATAATAATAGGGATAGCCCAGCTCATCAAGGTCTTTTCTCAGCCTTTGATTGCTTGCGTAGAGGAAATCATCCGTCCCTATCATAAGGAAAAGCTCGGGAAGGGGGGCTCCGGTCTCTACCAGTTTCCTGGCCAGCCACACCGGATTCTTATCGCTCTCCATGACCGCATCGAAATCTCCGAAGATCGTTTCGGCATATCTCCTGGTCTCCAGGAACATGGGATGATCATCCGTACGGCTCTTCAGATCGTAGATGACCATGGCTGTTGAGATCCCGAGGATATGGCCAAAGGTCTCGCTGTATTTAAGACCGTTTCTTAAAGCTCCGTAGCCGCCCATGGAAACCCCTCCGATGAAGGTATCCTCCCGACGATGGGAAAGGGGGAACATCCGTCTGGTGGCCTCCACCAGTTCACGGCCGATAAATTCACCGTAAAGCTCATGGGTCGGCTCAAAATCCAGATAAAAACGGTTCTCTCCACCCGGCATGACCACGGCAATATTATAATTCTCTGCCAGGATCTGGATATTGGTCGCATTGCACCAGTCGGTGTGATTGCCCATGATGCCGTTCAGAAGATAGAGAGTCTTATAGGGGCCTCCGGCCGGCTTGGGGCAGCCCGGGGGAACGAGCTTGTCTGTCGGAAGGATCACATTGACCGTCACGGTCCGCATGAGAGCCTCGGACATAAAATTCACCTGTAAATGTGCCATCTTATCTCCTCTTTGTAAAAGGGGACCGACTCCCCCACATTTCTGTGGAAAATGCCGGTCCCGCAATTATAGATACTATAGATTTTCAGAATCTTTTTCCGAATCGATTACTGCTTTTTTCTTTCCTCCAGGTCCTTCTGGATCTGCGGCATTTCCTTATCGAGCTTGTAGAAGAGCATGATGATGAATGTCACAACGATCAGGGCGACCGGAAGCCAGTTATAAATGAAGCTGATAGCAGACTTAGCGGATGCAGACTGGACAGCTGCTGCGCCGTCATAGCCGCCGAAGGCAAGGAGGGCGCCAAGGACCACCTGGCCGATGCCAAGACCCAGCTTCTGAGCGGCGGAGATAGCAGCATTGCCCATGCCGACTGTCTTGATGCCGGTCTTCCACTCGCCATACTCTAAGGTATCAGCGACCATGCCGAAGGCCATACCACCGGCTGCGCCGAGGCCGACACCCTTAAGGGCATTGAAGACGACCAGAAGGGCAACGTTTGTACCGGCTAAACCGGTGCCCAGGAAACCGAGAGCCATGCCGACCAGACCGACCATGTATGTCATATGCTTGCCGAACTTCTTCATGAAGAAGGGAGTGACGAACATGGTAGCGAACTGTGCGATGGAAAGAGCGTTGTTGACCGGAGTATACAGGGAATAATCGCCGAGAACGTCTGCGCAGTAGTAGATCGCGCCTGCAGAGTACATAACGATGATGAAGAAGATGACGAACATGGCGAAGATCATGGTCAGCCAATACTTGTTGGTGAAGAGGACCTTCAGAGCCTGGCCTGTGGACACGGTATCCTTGGGCTTCTCATCTTCACCGACCTGGACCTCTGTTCTCTCCTTTGTGCCGAAAACGCAGATCAGGGCAGACACAACAATGAGGATGCCAACGACTATAGTGGCCATCGTCCAGCCCTTCTGGGCTTCAGCGGTGTAGGGCTCAACCACGTTACCAAACTTGATGACCATGGTCATGAAGAAGGTGTTCATGCAGATGTTGGCGATGGTCTGGAAGATCATGCTGATGTTGCCCAGCATACCATGCTCATAGCCATCTGTCGTTGATAAGGAGATCAGCGAGTTATAGGGCACGAACATAGCGGTGTAGAACACAGAGTTGACCAGGTTATACAGAATGAACAGGTAGATATACTTGATAACACCGGTCATGGACGACGGGATACTGAACAAAAGAACCGTTGAAATAGCCAGCGGCAGGCACATACGGATCAGCCAGACTCTGGCCTTACCCATCTTGGAACGGGTCTTATCGACGATACGGCCCATGATCAGGTCGGAAACGCCATCGAAGACCTTGGAGATCGCAATGATCATAGACACAACACCTGCGTCGATCAAAGAGACGTCCGTCAGGTATTTCATGAGGAAAGCGGACATCATGCCGTTGACCCATGCCATACCAAAGTTACCCATACCATAGCCGATTCGATCGTTCCAGCCTAGTTTGGTATGGGGATCATTTGTTTTTGAAGCAAAATTAAACATATTCTCCTCCTCTGCCTTGCGAGTTTAAAAGTTACCTTTATTATATTCGGAAGCCTTTTTGTCCTATAGGCGAAAACCGCCACATCCTTCTCATTTTCCGACTTTTTCAAAGGCCCCCGAATCTCTCCTAATTTTCATAGAAACGCATATCGCCCCAGGTCTTCATCAGGTTGCGCCGGTCCAGCATCTCTGTCCGGGTCTCGCGGTCGAAGATACGGACGGGCGAACAGTAGCCGTTATATTTGCCCCACTCCTTGCCGGGATCGCCTTCCTTTGTGAAACGGACCCAGGCCCCGTGGATCTGCTCATAGAGCGAATCATATAATTCTGCCGGTTCTCCGTCGAAGACGAACTGACAGAAGGGGAAGTCTCTGGTTCCGAAGACGCAGGGAAGCTCGAAGGCGTGAGAGGCCAGCCAGCCCGTGGCCGTACCGGACTTAGAAACGAATTCATAGCGATACATCCAGACATCTCCGTAGGACCGCTGCCCTTCTGCCACCTTGATGGCCGGCATCTGGAAGGCATAGTCGGTCGCAAAGCGAATGAAGGGATCGCCGCCGATCTGACGGAAATCACCCGCCACGACCGGAACGCTGGAATTTGAGAACTCCTTCTGGGCGTGGAATTCCTTGAAGGAGTCATCGGCAGTCGGCTCATAGTAGCTGATGACAGACGGGATAGCCTGGGCCTGACCGTTCTTTTCCATCATGGCCGTGACCATGGCCCAGCTGTTGGGGAAGCCGGTCTTTTCCGGATGCACGAACATGGTTCCCTCATGCATGTTGGTCCCGATGATCAGCTTGACACCGTCGGCGCTTCCCTGACGGATGGCATCGATGGGACGGACCGGAAGAAGGTCATCCTGGATCGGTCCCGGAAGGAAACCGCCCGGTGTTTTATACTGGTGCTTTTCGGCCACATAGGTGTTGCCCTTCTGAAGCTCATAGGGGTGAATGGTGCGGAGCTTGGGAAGGTCCTCCTCCGTCCAGCCCATGCCCTCCAGAAAGAGGTCGATGTTCTCCCTGGCCTGCTTATGGGTGCAGACGCAGTTGGGCAGGGCCGAGCCTGCGATGGCCTGCTGGAAGGTTCCCTTTGCGCCGGGCGCTGCCAGCATATTGACCACGGAAGCGCCGCCGGCAGATTCACCGGCGATCGTCACACGGTCCGGATCGCCTCCGAAGGCGGCGATATTATCATGGATCCAGTTGAGGGCCAGGATCTGGTCCGACACACCGCAGTTGCTCTCGAAGTCCTCGCAGCCCGGATAGGTCGAAAAATCGTAGAAGCCCAGGACATTAAGACGGTACTGGATCGAAACGAAGACCAGGCCGTCCTCTGCGAAATGGATCCCGTCATAGATGCCGTCACTGGCGCTGCCTGTGTTATAGCCGCCGCCATGGATCCAGACGAAGACCGGAAGCTTGTCTCCCTCCTCCGGACGGAGGATGTTCAGAGTCAGGCAGTCCTCTTCACCCCTCAGCTTGCCATCATCAAGCTGAACGGAAGGATGGCCGTACTTGTCTGCCGCAAAGACGCCCTCCCAGGGCTCGACAGCCCGGGCGCGCTTGAAACGGAGCTCACCCACCGGCGGCTTGGCGAAGGGAATGCCGAGGAATTCCACGATGCTGTCCCTCTTATGTCCCTGTACCTTGCCGCTTAAAGTCTCGACAATATAATTTTCCATCTTGATCTCCTGCCTTTATCCGAGCTTAGGGGTCTCGCAGACCTTGCGTCCGAGTTCATAAAGATCAGCCGTGCTGCCGGTCATTTCCTGGATGGCCAGGGCCCTCTTTCTGGGCTTGCAGCCGTCCTGGGGTTCGGTAAAGAGACCGAAGTAGACCTCTGTCAGGCCGCCGATCTGATTGCTCTCGATACCGGCACGCTCCAGCATAGCAGTCTCGCAGAGCAGGCGGAAATTGTGCACGGTCCGGATGTTGTCCATTTCCATGGCCATCTCAAGGATGCGCTTATTGTAATAGGCGTAGCGCTCCTCCCATTCCGGATTGCCGCAATCCGTGAAGCCGGTCTCTGTCATGATGATATCCTTGTGACCGTCACCGTACTTGCGCATGACCTTATAGACGGAATCCCCGAAGGCTCTCCAGAGGCTGTCGGGCTCTTCCACATCCAGGAAAAGATCATAATCACCGTCCACGATCTTATTGGTGAAAACGTAGGGATGCCAGGAGACGATATCGAAGAAATCGTCTGTCTTATCCGACCAGAATTTTCCGGATTTGATGCGGGAATACATCTTGTCAAAGGTCCAGGCCGCGCCGAACATGACCGGCAGATAGTCGGGCATGTCTCCGCCCAAGGTCGGTGTGCTCAGAGCCGGTGAGAAGGAGGCCACCAATGCCTTGGGATTGCCTCTTCTGACGCCCTTTGCGCTGAAATACTGCAGATCCATTGCGATGTCCATCTTCTCATCCGCGGTGAAGGGATGGGACATATCGCTGTCCAGGAATCCGTCCGGATGAAGGAAAGCGTTGAGATTCCACTCATTGCCCACCTCCCAGATGGTGACCTGGGGGAAGAGAGCCGCCATGGTGGCCCAGGACTGCTCCAGCATCTCCAGGGTCTTCATGTAGGGACTTCCCGGTGTCAGGTCTCTGGCCGGTGTCGCATGTCCCATGCGCTGCTTGCAGCCCTCCGGCAGGAACCATTCGTGGCTCATACCTGTCACTTCAATATCGAGCTCGACCGCGCGATCCAGAAGCTCCTTATGTCTTGCCACAACAGCCTCATTGGGAGTCACCGGATCCAGCAGGATATCCGTGATATGCATCCAGGAACGGTACGCATTGCATCCCATTCCCTTGACCAGATCAAGATAGGCTGCGGCCGGAACCTTTGTATCCGCTTCTCTCTGGATCAAAGGCTCTCCTACACCAAAAAAACGTTCATGTGCCATAAGTTGATATACCTCCTCTTCTCATAAGTGTTCCCATTAGAACATTTACCTGAGTTTATTTTAAAAATTTACCGCTTCGAAAAATAGGAATTATCCTACCTGCACTTGTCCAAAACCGACTTTATGATAAAATCCGCCAAGAATCCTTAGTAATACCTGGAACGCCCGGGCTTAGTCCCACCTCTTGCCGATCGGAATTTAGCAGGAGGGGAATGCCCCTTCTACTCGATCCGCACGTGGACACTCCGCACTTCGTGCTTCCTGTCCTAACGCCCGGTAGTTGTCAGACAAGCGAGCTTGTCTGTCGCCTGCCGGGCTTTTGCACCAAAAAGGAGGAGGACAAGCCTGTCCTCCTCTTCTCTGTACGAGATATCATGGAAATCTACAGCCGCTCTTATTTGCAGCAGGCATTAAATGCAGGCCTCATTTCCTCGACCTGTCTGTGCGTCAGGCCATATCTGACAGCTGATTTCTCCCAGTTATCCCTAACTGTTTTTAAAATATCTTCTGCATAAGTCTCGGCATCCGCTTTTGTCATACCGAATCTTACTGCCGTCTGTATAGCCAGCTCAATACTGATGCTGTTATCATGATCATTGACATTGAGAGACAATTCGTCCCCGTATGGGACCGGATTGACATCATACAAAGGAGAAAGGATCCATCCTTTGTTTGAGAAAATAAAGGCATGGTTTCTCAGGTGATCATCCGTATTGCTGATCGCCATGCTGAATACGATACGCTTCCAAAGTTCGATCAGATCCCGTTTCGGCTGCACTCCGTATGATCTGATAAACGCAGCAATATCCAGATAACTGCTTCCATCTGCAGCCGAGGCACCATCTGTTTTTCCCAGAAGAGTCATGGCAGAGGCAAAATGCACTCGCTTGATCCCCTGACGGTCAAAGCGTTTTACCAGGAAAGTACTTCCCTTATTCGAAAACTTCTCGAGCTTTGCCTCAGGCACATTTAACCCGCAGAGTGCAGCCAGGGTATGCGCTACCATTTCCCAGGCTCCGATATCATTCTCATCATTCTTAGAAGGGAATTATGATCTCCTCGATGCCCGTTTTCTTGTGATCAGATTCAGATCCTGCAGCTGCCTGCCCAACTCATCATCTTTAGCAACAAGAAGCAGATCCTTATCCAGATTATTTAAAGCATGTAGAACAGCCGCATAAATACCCATGGCAACCGAAGGATCTCCCTTTTCAACTTTCCAAAGAGATGCCCGGCTGATTCCTGCACGTTCAGCGACCAGTTCCGCTGTCAGGCATCGTCTGAGTCGCGCAAGTTTGATCTGTTCTCCCATAGTTCTTAAGATTTCTTCTGTTCCCGGCAATATATTGTATGCTGCTTTCTTCATTTCGTTCACCATCCTGTAATGTTTATTATTACATACAGCATTAATGTTTTTGTCAATTTTAGAAAGCATTGTGAAATGAGAGTCAAGCTATGTCCCGTATCATAAAATGCGATGACATGCCGCTCGGTCAGCCTCTCTTCCGCTGATGCCGGGCCCATGCCGCAGCATTATATCGGAAATTCAAATTCGGTTACGGCTCCGTCATCATTGTAGAAACGACAGACCGCCTTGTCCTCGAAAAGCATCTCCATGCGGAGCAGGTTGTTCCTGAGGCCGATACGCTGCTCCAGAGCCTCCATATTTTTCTCTTCAAGAGCCCGGACCAGCCACTCCGGATAGCCCTGGCCATTGTCGCGGATCTGCAGCCTGGCATAGGGCATTCCCTCCTTTTCCATATAATCCACCTTGACCAGAAGTCTGGTGAGGCGGTCGGGAGCCAGGGAATATTTCACGGAGTTCTCGGCAAAGTTCTGCATGAGCATGGAGGGAACGGTGATATCCTCCACAAAGGGATCGATCTCGATCTCATAATCAAAGAGGTTTTCATACCGGATCTTCTGGATCTCCAGATAGTTCTTAAGGTGTCCGATCTCCTCCTTGAGGGGAACGAAATCATCCGTCACAGACAGGAGGTAACGCAGGTATCGGGCGGATACCATGATCAGCCGTCTGGCATTCTGATAATCCCCGGTCAGAATCATGTTGTAGACCATGTTAAGGGAATTGACCATGAAATGAGGCCGAAGCTGATAGGACAGGTTATTGGACTCATTCTTCCTGCGCTGCAGCTTTTCCTCATAAACGTTGATCTTCAGGTCCTGTATCTGATCCGTCATCTGATTAAAGGAACGGAAAATATTTCCCACCTCTTTATTGGGAGTCTTCTCCTCGATCCGATAGTCGAGATCGCCCTCTTCCAGCTTTTCCATGGCCCGGGTCAGCTGCCGCAAGGGTCTGACCATCCAGTAATGGAGGGCCAGGAAAACAACAAGAAGGGCCAGGGCCAAAGCGACAACGATCCAGGTGGCATATCTTTGTACGAAGGGCAGCGCAGACCAGGTCTGATTCCGATCATAGACCTCACAGATGTAGAGCGGGGCCTCTTCCGACCGGGCGTAGAGGACATTTTCCCCTGAAGCTGTCTCCTCAAGCAGGACCGCCATTTGATCCTCACCGACAAAAGAAAGCTCCTCTCCCGAAGCCGTCTGCTCGGGCATGGGAAGGTCCTCCACCGCTATCATGGCGCCGCCCCAGATCCCGTCACTGACATAATACCAGTTCAGCCAGAGCTCATCATCGATGGTCAGGATCCGCCAGAGGCTGCCTTCCTCCTCCGGCATCGTCCCGTCCAGACAATTCCCAAGAAGAAGCCCCTGCAGTTCCTCCTCTTCATTGATGCGCTCCGCATTGCCGATATAGGTGCAGATAAAGTCCTGGTCCGGGACCATCACATAGACCGCGCTCAGATACTCGTAATTCAGGAAATTCTTCTTGAAATTCCCCTGAAGCTCATTGGCGCTGTAATAGAAGGAGGCCTCCTCACGGTTGAGCAGGTCATAGACCATATCATTTCGGTAGACCAGATTATAAAGGTACTGCTCGACGGTCTCCATCTCATGGTCGATCTGGGACATATAGCTTTGGAGAAGCCAGGTATTGCTCTGTTCGACCTGGCGGATACCGTCCTGAACATAAAGCCGGGAGATCACTGCAGTCGGAACAAGGACCAGGAGAAGGAGGATAATGAGTAAGGCTCCGACCTGGACCTGGATAGAGACGGAGGAAAGCCCTTTTCTTTTTTTCATTGGCGATCCCTCCATTCCTCCAGCTGCCGCTGCTTTTCCCGGGTGATCTTATCGATCCCGGCCGCCTTCAGCTCCGCAATAAATTTCGGGACCTCCTCCTTCGGATCTGTCAGTCCGCTGTCAATGACCGGAAAATACTTGTCCACAACTGCCTGGCAATAGGTGATCTCCTGTCTGACCGGCCTTTCATCAAAGACAAAGCCAAGAGCCGGAGAAGACACCTCATTCTCCAGAAAGTCCGACACATAGGTCTCATAGTCGTTTCCGCTGGCCACTGTCGGCAGTCTCAGGGTCTGATTCATGGGCTGGCTGTAGAGAAGGAAATACTCGCCCTTCTGGTCCACCCTGCCCTCTTCCGTCAGGGTATAGTTTTCATTCTCCAGGCCGTAAGACAGGAGGTTGACCAGGTAGTCATCGGTATAGAGCAGCTCGATCAGTTCCATGGCCTTCTCCGGCTCCGAGCAGGTCGAAGAAATGCCAATGGCTGTCAGACCCAGCTCATTGCTGGTCAGAAGCTGGGGCACATCCGTCAGGGCCACCTCCACAACGCTGCCCCCGAGGGATGTATCCATTCCCTCATCCGCTCCCGGGCCGATGGTACTGAGACAGCAGAAGGCCTCGCCTTCCCTCACCAGGTCCGAAGCGGATCTCTGGCTTGTGAGGGTCCTGTCGGACAGATAGCCCTTTTTATACCAGGAGGAAAAGGTCTCTGCGAGCTCCATAAACTCCTCAGTCTCGTACCAATCCGTAACGGTCAGGCCATCTTCCCCGAGGACTCCCAGTCCATCCGTCAGCCTGTCGACGCCTGATGTCAGGGTGGTATTGCCGCTTCCGGTACTGTTTCCGGCAAAGGGGATCAGGTTGGGCTCCTTTTCATGGATCAGAGCCAGCACCTCCTCCAGATCCGACAGGCTGTGGATCTTAGTCAGGTCGATCCCGTACTTCTCGACCAGGTCCGCATGGCACTCGATGCTGCAGCCGAAGGAATAGGCCTCCTTGACCGAAGGGATCATATACTGGACCTGCTCCAGAGAACCGACGGACAGGACATCTCCGGCCACTTCTTTGATCTTCTCTCCCTTTTCCTCCAGAAGAGAGTCCAGCGGCATCAGGATCCCGGCGGCCACCATCTGGGACAGATAGGTCTCAGCCGAAAGCAGGGTCACAAAATCCACGGCCTGGTCGCCGCCCTCCTTCATCAGATAAAAGTCTGCCAAAACGGAAGCATCCACCTGAACAAAGTCCAGCTGCAGCTGCAGCTTCTTAGCCAGATAGGCATTGATCTCTTCAGATACGGCCTCCCAGTTGTCCGGAAGCTCGCCTCCTATGATCAGAGGAAAGCGAAGGGTCGTCAGCTCCTCCTGAGAGACCTCAGCCCCCTGTTCCTGCTCTTGTCCGCAGCTGCAAAGAGACAGACACAAAAGACAGCTCAGAAGAAAACTGACCAAACGAAAGCCATGTCTTTTACTCATGCTCCTGCCCTTTCTTTTTCTGTCGGTAATTCTGGGGAGACTCCTCATATTGCTTTTTGAAGGCCCGGCTGAAGCTGGTATAATTGGGATACCCCACCTGATAAGCCACCTCTGCGATGGGAAGGTCCGTCAGCTCCAGAAGGTCGGCAGCCTTTTCCATTTTCCTGATGGTCACATAGTTCTTGACCGAATAGCCGGTGCTCTTTTTGAAGATCCGGGTCAGGTAATCCTGATTGAGATGGACATTTTCCGCAATGATGGTCATATCCAGCTCCCGGTCCAGATTCTGCTGAATAAATTGAACGGTCACCTCCACGGGGTCGGTGGTCTTCTCCCGGTTCATCTGCAGCTTCTGCAGGCGTCCCAGGGCCGTGTCGATCCAGGTCTTCATCGTATGGATATTGCGGAGGGCCTGCTCAAAGCACTGGGCCGTATCGGCATCCTGGGTCAGGAGGCTGGCCTGAAGATTGCGCTCCTGCATATAGCGGGAAAGAAGGTTAAGAAACCTGGTATGGAAATAATAAAACTGTCGGCGGTTAAGGCCTCCGGTCACATCCAGAAGGTCCAGGTAGGCGTACATTTCCCTTCTCAGCTGGTCATGGTGCTCCCTCTCCAAAAGCTGACCGAATCTGATAAATCTGTCCTCTGAGCTGATGTCCATACGGATCAGATTCTCTTCCTCGGAAAAGAGGACAACGCCGTGGTCCTCCAGGTGCTCATTGTCCATGCTGAAGAGCTTCTCCATTTCCGAAGCCAGGTCGGCAAGACGAACGGCATCCCCCACATAGGCGATCAGACGGACATCGATATAATTGACGATCTGATTGGCATACCAGGTCGCAAATTGCCGGCAGTGTTCAAAAAGGCCTGCTTCCGTCTCAGATGCGCAGATCACGATCTGGGAATTTTCGCCGAAGCGGATATTCTCCTGCCAGACAATGCTCTCCTGCCGCATGGTAGTCAGAAGCTCGTCTGCTATACGGCTGACAAGAGAGCGGTTGGTCCGAAGGCTGCTGTCGCCCCACCTTCTCACCATCAAAAGGACCGGGCAATAATACCAGTCCGTTTTCAGACGGATGTCATGGGCCTTCATATAGGCTGTCATCCCGGGCTCTTCCGAGGAAATGTTCACGCAGAAAAGGTCCTTGATGAATTCCCCCTCCCGCAGATCGGCATGGATGTCAGCTCTCTCGAGCTTTTCCTTTTCTTTTACCTTCTGCTGCCGCTCTGCTATCATACGTTCCAAAAGTCCGGCCAGTTCATCCGGATCCAGTGGCTTCAAAAGATAGCCCGAACAGCCCATCTTAAGGGCTTCCCTGGCATAGGAAAAATCCGCATAGCAGGTCATAAAGGCAGCGGATATCTCCGGATACCGCTCTCTGACCCAGGAAAGCAGCTTAAGACCGGATTCCTGAGGCATCTCGATATCGCTGAGGACCATATCGATGTCCTCACTCTCCAGGATCTCTCTGGCTTCTGTCGCGCTTAAAGCCGTAAATATGCCGGTAATTCCCACATTCCGGTCCTGGATCAGGCAGGTGGCTGCCCGGATCGCGCTGATCTCATCATCGACAAGCAATAGCTTCATGACTTCCTCCGTTTTACTTTCCGACTTCTGTCGAGCCTGCTCCTCAGGCCGCCTTCACCCCAGATACCCCAGGCCTCTCAGGATGGTGATGCCGACCGCCATGGTAAAGATTCCAAAAAGCGAGGTCACCATAACGATCCCGGCCGCCATCTCTCCGTCTCCCTTCATGGCCCTGGTCATGATATAGGTCGAAACGGCCGAGGGCACGGCAAACATAACAAAAAGGGTGACCAGCTCCTCTCCCCTTATGCCGATAAGAATGGCGCCGGCTGTGCCGATCAGGGGGGCGACGACGATCTTGATGACCGTGGTCAGAAGAATGCCGGCTTTTTTGCTTTTGAAGGTATCGGCCCGAAGGGCTGCCCCGATCATGAGCAGGGCCAGGGGGGTCGAGATCTGCCCCACATATTTGACGGTCGTATCGACCATAGTGGGCAGAGTGATATGCCAAAGGGAAAAGGGAAGTCCGATCAGAATGGACAGGATCAAGGGATTTTTGATGATCTTAAGGGCCATGGACCGGACCGTCGGACGGCCACCTGTCGGATCATAATAGCTGAGGATCAGGGTGGCCAGGATATTGTAGATGGGAATGACCACGGCAATGACCATGATGCCCGCCGTCACTGTTTCAATGCCCATAAGGCTGCGGATGACGGGCAGGCCGATATAGGCAAAATTTCCCCGGAAGGCCCCATGGACCGAAGCGCCGATGGCGGCGGGCTCCTTCAGGATGACCTTAGCCAGGATCCAGGCCAGGAAGAAAATGACGAGGGAAGCCCCGACCGCATAAAGCAGGAAGCGGAGGTTGAAGATGCTGACGATATCGGAGGAGGCCATGTCCCTGAAAAGGGCGGCCGGCAGGGCCACATAAAAGACCAGCTTGTTGGCCGCTGACCGGAATTCCTCCGTAAAAATGCCGACCCTTTTGAGGAAAGCGCCCAGAAGGATCAGGAAAAAGATGGGCATGACGATATTTAAGCTGAAAAGAATATTTTCCACGATCGCCCTCTCCCTCCGGTCAGCATCTGACCTTTATGCCTCATTATATCACATTCTGCCTGATTGCAACGAGGGAAAGCCCTTAAAAGCAAGGGCCTGCCGTTTTCCGGGAAAAGGAAAGGGCCGGACCCTTGAGGTCCGGCCTTTCGTTTAAGGAACTTATCCTGTCCCTCTCTTATGATCTTTTCTTTTTCCGGTAGAGGCCCGTTCCGGCCAGGGCACCGCCTGACACGAAGAGGAGCATGACCCAGAGCCAGACGGCATTGTCATCGCCCGTCTTGGGGCTTGTGCCGTGGTTGTTGGGATCCGGTGTCGGGCTCGGTGTCGGTGTGGGCGTCGGGCTCGGTGTGGGCTCATCCTTACGGGTGTCCTTGTAGGCGATCGCATAATCCGAGAAGACATCCGTCTCGAAGGTCAGCGTCCCGGCTGCCTCATCATAGGTGACAGGCAGGACCATGGCATTGCCCTGATGATTTCTGATGAGCTCGTACTCCCGGACCACCGAAGAGTCGTGGTTGATCAGGCTCTCCGGAATGGTGATCGTGATCACGACCGGCTGTTCCGTGGAGGTGAGGCGGGTGGCCTCGGTCTCAGAGGCCAGCTGCTTGAAGAGGCTGATGTCAATATAATCGCCGATCGTATAGTCTCCGGCGGCAGCCTCCAGAAGGGCCCGGCTCTCTGAAGAGATGGTGCCGGTGATATCCGTGACCTCCAGCCAGACGCGGAGGGTATCGCCGTCCGCCACAAGGGAGAGGTCATCGGCCGTGGCCGTCATCTGGATCATCTGACCCTTTTCATTGGCTGTCTCAGTCTCAGGCGCGCCATTATGGACGACCATCTCATAGATGATATTGCCGACCTCATCGATCCGGCTGTCCGCAGCGGCAATGACCCAGGGCTTGAGGATGGTGCCGCAGAAGTTTCCGTTTCCGGTGATGTCCATATAGTAGACGCCGGCGGCCTTACCGGTATTGCCGGTCACATCGTAGGTGGCGGTCAGGCCATCGATGGTCACGGAGACCACCTTCTGGGTCTGGGTGCCGCCGTTTTCCTTAAGGAGATCGCCCAGCTTAACAGTGCCGGACGAGATGTCCTTCCTGTCGATGATGCCGGTGTCGATGCTATTGGGATAAATGATCGTATAGTTGGAAAGCTTGGTGTCCTCTCCTGCTGTCTCGACCACCCGAGAGGCATCGACCAGGACCGTCTTATTCTCACCCGCATTGGGATCGGCAAAGACGCCTGTCAGGCCTTCAAGGGTAATGGTCTCACCTTCAATGCCGGTGTCGACCGTGGCAGAGACGACCGCATCGGTCGTGGCATCGTAGACCCTCTCCTCAGCCGTGACCTCGGCCGTCAGGATCTTTTTGGAGATGGTAAATTCCGCAGTGGCGGAGGTCTCCTCGTAATCGCCGTCCTCGGCGCGGGTCACACGGACCTCATAGGTCCCGGCATCGACCGGCTTTTCGGTGGTGAATTCACTGCCCTCGAAGGGCTCGCCGTCCGCATTTTTGACCATGCGGTATTCGATGGTGATATCTCCCTCGGGCACGGTCCTGCCGTCGGCATCGACCAGGTCATAGATCGGATCCTCGCAGGCCTGGCCGTCATAGGTCTTGTCCTCAAGGGACAGGTTCTGTACCTCAGCCTTCTGCTTTTCGACCTTTAAGGTGAAGGTCGTATCGGAGGGCCGTCCGTCATCGCCCCAGATGATGTCAGCCTCGTCATAGCCGAGCGGAGCATAGGAGACGGTCATGGTGTATGAACCGGCTGCCTTGGTCTCAAGGTAGGCAGCGGTAAGGGTGATGGTCTTTCCGTCCTCACTGACCGTGTAATCCTTATCCTTTTCAAGAGTTCTCTCATCATCGGCCAGAGCCTTGATGGTATTGCCCTTAAGGGTGACATCGGCCGTCTTGTCAAGGCCGGTGGTCCTTGTGTAGGTCACCTCCTCGGTGTCGGCCTCGGCATCCATATAGACCACCAGACCATCGGTATTGATCAGGGTCACATTGCCGGCCACATCGGTGATGCGGGCATAGATGACGCTTTCATCATTGGCTTCCATATCGAAGGAAGCATAGGCCGTCCATTCGCCCTCGGGATCGAAGGTCTCGTCCTTGGCGATCTTCTGATACTCGATCGAAGCCACGCCGCTCGGGACGTCTTCGGCCGTAATGGTCACCGTCGTCTTATCCTTGAAGAAATAGCCGAAGGTGATGCTTTCCAGGAAGGACTCGAAGGCATTCTTGCCGACCTCGATCTTGCCTGTCGGATACTGGCTGTCGATCTTGAAGGTCAGCTTGAGCTGATCGGTCAGGTGGCCGGTCTCCTTCTCCTTCAGTAGTAGACCACGGTCGTTTCGCCGTTATCACTGTAGGTCAGGCTGTCTGACCAGACGGACTTATCCGTGGAGATCTCCCAGCCCTCCGGCGGTGTCAGTGTGACAGCACCGGTGTACCAGCCGCTGTCATTCTTGGTCGGGCCGGACAGGGTGGCTTTCTCATCGGGATAGATGATCTTCCAGTCATGGGTCACGCCCACGGGCTCATAGGTCTTGCCCTGAAGGCCGACGCTGTAAAGTGTGTAATTGCTGTTGCCAAGATCCGTGACCTTTGCCGTGTAATTGCCGACCTCTGTTTTGACATTATCCTCGTAGACCAGGGTGAAGGTATCGGTCTCAGACTGGGCATTGGTCACCTGGGCCGTAACGGTCCTGGGCTGACCCGTATGGTAGAGGGTATCCGCCGACCAGGACAGCTCTATGGGCCGTCTCACGACCTGGAGCTGGCCCTTCACCGTGACAAAGCTGTAGCAGCCGGTCACGTCATAGGTCTGGCCGTCGATGGTAGCCGTGATCCGAATGGTGGAGGTGTCGATCACATTGTCGACCGTACCGGCATTGGTGATGGTGCTCTCTGCCGTCATCTCAAGGGCCGTGATGGCATCATTGGTGCCAAGTGAGGTCCCGCCCTGGAAGGAATAGCCGGTCTCTGTGAGAGGCTGGGCATCGTAGACCTTGGCCGCATCCTTGGCGACCAGGCAGATCTCTCTCTTCGTGATGGTAAAGGCCTTTTCGGCCGAGGCCGCCATATAATTGTCATCGGCCTCTCTTGTGGCCACAGCCACATAGGAGCCCACATTTCTGGGCTTGCCATTGAGGAGCTCACGGTTGCCGCCGTTCACGCGGTAGTAGGTCACCGTGGCAGAGGTGGTATCGGAGCCCTTGTCATAGGGATAGGTCACCAGGTAGGTGGCATCCTTGACCTGATTGCCGTCATAGATCTGAGACGGATCATTGGTCATTTCGATCGTGGGTCTGACCTTCTCCACCGTCAGGGAAATGGTGGTATCGGCCGGTGAGCTGTCATCGCCGTAGGTCACATTTTTATCATGTCCCATGGGATCGTAGGATATGGTCAGGGTGTAAGGCGTAGTGGAAGCGGCCTTAGTCTCAAGATAGGTGCCCGTAAAGGTGATCTGGGCCGTCTCCCCGTCTGCGGCATAGGTGACCGTATAATCCGTGCCGGCGGTCAGAGTCCTGGAGCCGTCGGAAATGGCTTTGATCGTGTTGCCGTTTGTCTTAACGGAGGCTGTCTTGTCCTCTTCCGAGGTTCTCACATAGGAAATGGACTCGGTATCCTGCTCGGCATCCTTATAGACCACCTCATTCATGGAGTTGAGGATGGTCACGTGGCCGGTATAGTCCGTGATGCGGGCATAATAGAGGCTCTCATCCTCGGCTGTCACCTTGAAGGAGCCCGGGTTATCGATAAACGTCCAGGTGCCGTCCGTCTCATCATAGGTCCGGCCCACAGCCACCTTCTGGTATTCGAGTGACTTGATGCCGCTGACATCCAGGTCACCCTTGTCGTCGCTTGCCGCGAAGTAGACCGTCATCTCATCCTTATAGAAGAGACTGTGGATCAGGGCATCCAGGCTGGTGGCCGGAGCCTTGCCCACGTAAATGGTCCCCGTCGGAGCGGTCTTGTCGATATAGACCTGGGATACGGTCTCCGTGCCTGTGCCGTCGGCCTTATCTCGGACCGCAACGATCATGGCCTCAGACACCGCGCCTGTGGTCTTGTTCTTCACATAGTAGGTATAGGTGGACTTGCCCTCTTCCGTCAGGGCCAGCTTATCGGTATAACCGGTATCCTTGTCATAACTGATCTCATAGCCATCGGGAGCCGTCAGATCGACATTTCCGTCGTAGAAACTATCGCTGCCCTCGATCTCGTAGAGCTTGACTCCGCTCTCCGGCACCAGTGTGGCCGGAGTGGTCTCCGCTGAGGGGACATAGGAAATGGTCATGGTCCCGGTCACGAAGGTGTAGCTGTAGTTGGGGTTGGCCTCATTCGAAGCCGTCGGGACGATGGTCTTATGGATCCCCACCGATTCTCCCTCAGTCGTGCCCGCATCGGTCCTTGTCAGGACCACATCCTTGGCCTTGACCGGATCGGAGGCCAGATCGCCTTCGGCCTTGAAGGTCAGGGCCGGATCGGCCTCGCCGTAATACTTGGTCTTGTCTTCGGCGGTCACGGTCACAGCTTTCTTATTGATGGTAAGGATGGCCTTGTCCGCGCCTTCCTTAGCCGGAACGAAGCTGTAGGTGTAATTCTCATTGGCTTGATCAGAGGCCTTGCCGGTGATCTCATAGGTACCGACCTGCTCGCCCTCTTCTGTACCTGCCTTTTCACGGCTGATGACCAGGTCATCGGCCGCGACCTTATCCTCCTCACAGTCACCTGTGATGGTATAGGTCAGAGCCGGATCGGCTTCACCGTAGGTCTTGGACTGATCGTCAAGGCTGATGGTCACAGCCTTCTTCAGGATCTCCAGCTTGCCGATGCCCTCGGCTGCCGTATAGTTCTTAAAGGCCTCTGTTGTGGCCTTGATGAGGTAGATGCCGGCCTTGGTGGGCAGGCCCTCTGTATAGGTCTGACCATCATCCGTGCTGTAAGCATAGGAAATGGTGCCGGTGAAGGTCTCAGCATTGACCAGGGTCACCTCTGCCGCATAGACTGCCGGCTTGGCGGTGTAGGTCAGGGCCTTATCTCCCGTCAGGTCCGGAGCCGTGATGACCGGCGTGGCCGGATCGACCACCAGCTCACCTGCCGTCAGGCTGATCTCATAGGAGGCCGTGACATCGACTCCCTCTGCCGAACGGATCAGGATGGAGGAAAGATCGATCTCATTTGCCGTCTTTCCGGCATCTGTGATGGTGCTTTCGGCCGTCATCTTAAGGCTTTCGATTGTATCTCCTGTGCCCAGACTTGTTCCGTCCGAAAGAGCATAGCCGGGCTCGGTCAGGGCCTGGCCGTCATAGGTCTTTTTTTCGGCATCCTTGGCCGCAAGCGTAACCGCTCTCTTACTGATGGTGAAGGTCTTCTCTTCGCCGGCCGACTTGTAATTTTCATCGGCATCTCTTGTGACCACGGCCACATAGGTGCCGGCGCTGGAGGGCTTGCCCGTCAAAAGCTCACGGTTGTCGCCATTCACGCGGTAGTAGGTCACCTTGGCGGAATCGGTATCGGAGGTCCCGTTGGGATAGGTCACCGTGTAGGTGACATCATCGGCCACAGTGCCGTCATAGACCTTGGAGGGATCATTGGTGATGGTGATGACAGGCGTCGCCTTTTCGATCACGATATCGAAGCTTGTGGTCGCGGGATCCTCATTGTCGGAATAGGCGTAGGTATTGCCCTCTTCCGTCACATCGGTGTGGCTGATCTCCGTGGTTATGCCCTGAGGATAATAGGCCACGACTGCGGTATAGGTGGCAGAGGCATCCTCGGCGCCGGCTGAGAGGGTATCCAGATAGGTCCCCTTCAGAGTGATGGTGGCAGAGGCATTGCCCTCGGTGTAGGACACCGTATAGTCTGTGCCCTCGGTCAGGGCCTTGCCGTCCACGGTCACGGATTTGATGGTATTGCCGTTGGCCTTGACATCGGAGGTCTTGTCCGTCTTGGAGGTTCTGGTGTAGGTCACGGAGGAGGTGTCCTTCACGGCATCGGTATACATGACGATGCCGGTCGTGCTGACATAGGTCACATGACCTGCCTTATCCTCAATGCGGGCATAGAGGATGACCGTCTCATCCGGAGACAGGGTGGCCTTGGCGGTGGCAGTTTTATCGCTGCCCGTATAGCCCTCCGTCCAATCACTTATCGTGGTCGGGTCTGTTTCCTTAGTGGTCTTGGCATAGGAAATGGCGGCAATGCCGGAGACCTCTTCCGTAGACTCGGAAGTATCGTCTGCGCTGATCACGCCGGCCTGCGTCTCCTTAAAGAAG
>R21__coassemble_1210_pt1 | contig 18212 bp, 16 predicted proteins | sample R21__metabat2_low_PE_030 | metagenome-assembled genome bin R21
GCTGGCGGAAGAGCCTCCCCCTGTTCAGGAACATCCGTCTCTGCCTGCCGGTCCGCCTCCTTCGTCTCCTGTTCAGTTACTTCTGCCGGAGCCTCAGCTAACACCTCTCCGTCCTCTTCCTGCTCCGCCGCCTCATCTGAGGACACCGTCAGGTCTTCACTCTCTTCGGCTATCGTCACCTCATCCGAAGAGGGTGCCTCTCCCGCCTCGTCTCCGTAAGCTCCCATGACGGCAAAAAGCAGGACCGCAATAAGCATGAGACTCAGGCAGGTCTCAAAAAAGCTCTGCCGTCTTTTCTGTGGATTTCCTTTTTTCTTTTTCATCAGATCCTCCTGTCCATAGCTGAAGCCTCCCTTCTCTTTTCTTTTGAAATTGATCCCTCTTATATGTTAAAGAAGCCTCCTGGATTTCTCAATCCAATGATCCTGTCTTTTGGGACAAAAAAAGAACATCCGCCTCCTGTAAGCGGATGTTCTCTCAAAACGGCCGGCTGTCCGGCTGCTGAATTCTTTATTTGGCAATGACCTCCTTGATGGCGCCAAGCAGGTCCTCGTAGGTCTCAAAGGCCGGATACTGGGGATAATCCGCCTTGATCTGGTCTGTGGTCCGGAAAAGGAAGCCGGCCTTGGACTGCTTGATCATGCCCAGGCCGTTATATCTACTGCGCCGTGGCCAACAGACATTCGGGAATCGTTTCGGGAGAGACCTACACAGCTTCTCTGGTCAACGGAACGGCAGCCAATATGAAGGACCTGGTCAAGGTCATTTTCTATGGCTATGACGGACCCGGATGGTCTTCAGGAGGCCTTCAGGCAGTCTTTGATTCGCTGTTCGGAGGCTGCGCTCTGGCCTCTCATCCCTATCGTTATTATTTTATGACCCATTATCTGGCGACACTGGCCTATTTCGGGACAGATGGCATTCCCTCGGACCTATGCGAAAATGCCGCGACAGCCGCTGCCGTGAACAATCTGATCGCCTCTTACGGGAGCATTCTGGCCTCTCTTCCCTCTGCGCCCTCGGGCTTTGAGACCTATATGTTTTCAACGGGCGAGGGCTATCAGGAGCTGGCCTTTTATTACTCCTACAGCCCCAACGGTTATCTGAAACTGGTCAAGACCTCGGCCTCTCCCAAAGACACGGAGGACAATGACAATTATTCCCTTGAAAATGCTGTCTATGGTGTCTATGCCTCAAAGGCTGAGGCGGAGGAGGCTCTGGAGGCAGGAAAGAAGACCGGGCAGGAGGCAGCTCTTCTCAAAACCAATGCAGACGGCGTGACCAATACGGCCGAGCTCGAAGCCGGTACCTATTATCTGGCGGAGGTGACAGCGCCAAAGGGCTTTGAAAGACAGACTAAGGTCGCCTCCGTCACGATCAAGGAGGGAGAGACCACCACCTACTCCGGAGGAATAGGGGAGGAGGACTATATCCCGGTAAAGGTAAGCCTGAAAAAAAGTTCGGCTCTGACAGATATCAGTGAGGGAAACAGCTGTTATTCCCTGAAGGGAGCGGTTTACGGCATTTATGCCAATGAGGCTCAGGCTCAGACTGCCGCAAACAGGGGAGAGGAGACCGGAAAAGAGGTTGGGACATTGACCACAAAGGCCGATGGTTCGACCAATACCCTGACGCTTCCGGCCGGGACCTATTATGCGGCAGAGCTCACAGCCTCCAAGGGCTTTGCCCGATCGACTGAGGTCTCCGGTGTGAGCCTCAAGCCGGGACAAAGCGGAACCATCACCGACGGCTGCGCCGTGGAAGAGCCGGTCTTCGATAGGGCAGGCCTGGATCTGACCAAGATATCCCAGGAGGATGATGATACCTCAAAGGTTCCGTCTCTTGCCGGAGCTCAGTTTACGATCTGCCACTACACAGGCTATTTTTCTTCACAGGCAGAGGCCGAGGAGGCTGCCCAAAAGGGGGAGACGGACAAGCGGACCTGGATCCTTGAAACGCAGGAAGAGACCTCCTCCGAGGGAAAGCTGTCCTTCAGGGCTTTGCTGACCGATGACTATAAGACGGACGGAGATGAACTGTATAAGGTGGATGGTCTTCCGGTCCTGCCTCTGGGAACCCTCACGATTTCCGAAACGCAGGCACCGGCAGGCTATCTGCTCGAGGGCCGTGTTCTCTATGATCTGCAGGGGAATTCAGTCGATGAGTCAGGAACCTATCTGACACAGATCCGAGAGTCAGACTCCGGAGCTTCCCTGCAGGGCGGAAACGCTTATACCCAGACCGATAAAGAGATCAGGGGGGATTTCCTTTTTGTCAAGGCCGATGATGAGACCAATCAAAGGCTTTCCGGCATTCCCTTCCGTGTGACCTCTGAACAGACAGGAGAAAGCTATATTCTTGTGTCTGATGAAAACGGCATCGTGAGTACCACCGCGGTTCCCCACAGTCAAAATACCAATGCCGGAACCTCGGCAGAGGACGGGATATGGTTCGGGACGACGGCTCCGGATGATGCCAGAGGAGCCTGCCCTTACGGGACCTATGAGATCGATGAGCTCTCCTGCGAACAGAATGCGGGTCATAAGCTGGTCACGGGACTTAAGATCACCATCCGCAAGGATAAAAATATCATTGATTTCGGCACGGTGATCGATCATTCCTATGACGTCACTCCCATGCACTAGGAGAAACACACCCCTGACCCAACCCCGACACCTGAGGAGACACCCACACCCGAGGAAACCCCTACGCCTGAAGACACGCCCACGCCTGAAGAGACTCCTACGCCTGAAGATACGCCCACACCTGAGGACACGCCCACACCTGAGAAAACACCCGTCCCGTCTCAGACAGTGACCTCGACTCCGTCCGTCACTACGCCATCACCTTCTTCCCCAAAGACAGGTGATGAAGCAGGACCAAAGACCGTCTTTTTCTCTCTTCTTGCTCTCATGGGAGTTCTCGGCATTTTGATCGGAATTTCGGGATATGATCGAAGACATCGGAAGAATTAGATCAACTTAGAAGGGAACGGTCACTGCTGTTGGGACGAAAAGAACTCCTGAGGGCCGTCTGTCCCGCTGAACATTGTTAAATTTAACTTGTCAATCTGCCCTTCAGTCGATAAAATGGTTCTGGAACCGTTTCCCGAAGGGCAGTCTTCTTATGCTCTTTTAGAGGATAACGGTATGAAAACAATCAAATACCTTTGCTTGCTTACGACAGCAGCCTTAAGCCTTTTGATGGCGGCCTGCGGAAATGACAGCGCGGCCTGGTATCGGACGGATGAGACATCTCTCGAAGAGGAGAGCTCTTATGAAAGCTCTGATGCCTCGGAAAAGGATGACGGGGCGGAAGACCTGTCTGTGGAAGAGTTCTCCCGGGCAGAGAGCGCAAGCATTTACGTCTATATCTGCGGCCAGGTGGTCAGCCCCGGCGTTTATGAATTGCCGGAGGGCAGCCGCATTTACCAGGCCATAGACCTGGCAGGCGGTCTGACAAAAGAGGCTGACACCAGACGGATCAATCAGGCTGCTGTCATGACAGACGGTCAGCAGATCATCATCTATGCTGTCGGTGAAGAGGCTTCGGAAGCAGAGAGCGGAACAGAGACTTCAAACGCTTCCGGTCTTATCAATATCAATACAGCCGGTAAAGAGGAGCTTATGACTCTGTCCGGTATAGGAGAAGCTAAAGCTTCGGCCATCGTGGCCTGGCGTAACGAGAACGGCCCGTTTTCCGGAACAGAGGATATTATTAAGGTCTCCGGCATAGGAGAGAGCCTGTACGGAAAGATACGGGATAAGATAACAGTGTGAGAGGGAAGAACCAATGGCAAAAAGAGTTCTGGTCGTCGATGATGAAAAGCCTATCGTGAAGGGCATCCGCTTTTCACTGGAACAGGAAGGCATGGAGGTGTCCTGCGCCTATGACGGAGAGGAAGCTCTTCAGAAGGCCAAGGAGACAGAATTCGATATCATCCTTCTGGATCTCATGCTGCCTAAGCTTTCCGGCCTGGAGGTCTGCCAGCAGATCCGTGAATTTTCCAATGTGCCTATCATCATGCTGACAGCCAAGGGCGAGGATATGGATAAGATCATGGGCTTGGAATACGGGGCGGATGATTATATGACCAAGCCCTTCAACATCCTTGAGGTCAAGGCCAGGATCAAGGCCATCCTCCGCCGTTCCCAGAAGAGTGAGACAGAGAAAACGGTCAGACATTCCATCGAGGTTGAGGGACTCAGGATGGACTGCGAGAGCCGCCGTGTGTTTGTTAATGATCGTGAGGTCAATCTGACCGCCAAGGAATTTGATGTGCTCGAGCTTCTGATCTTCAATCCGAATAAAGTGTACAGCCGCGAAAACCTGCTCAATATGGTCTGGGGCTATGAATATCCTGGCGATGTCCGTACCGTGGATGTCCATATCCGACGTCTGAGGGAAAAGATCGAAGCCAACCCCAGCGAGCCGCGCTATGTACATACAAAGTGGGGAGTCGGTTATTATTTCCAGGGATAATCTGAAAAAAAGACTGCGGTTCTTAAAGAGCCTTCGTTTCCGCATCCTGATCATCCTGCTTTTGATCGGCATGGTGCCTTCCGTGATCGCATCCTTTGTCCTTGTCAGAAGCTATGTTGACCGGGCTGTTTCTCTGCGCTCAGGTACGGTCCAGAACCAGTTCGAGATCCTCTGTGATACCCTGAGATCAGAGGATTATGTCAATAATACCGACAATCCTGTGATCGATGCCGAGCTTTCCCTTCTTTCTAATGTTTATAACGGCCGGGTCCTGATCGTTGACAGCAATTATGTTGTGGTCAAGGATACCTATGACCTTGATACCGGCAAGACCTCTCTTTCCCGCGAGGTCATCACCTGCATGAACGGAGACGGCGGGACCTCTCTTTACGATTCCGATGATCACTTTATCGAGATCATACGTCCCATCATGGATGCGGATAACGATGACAGGGTCGATGGTGTGCTGGTGGCTTCCGTATCCACCAATGAGATCTTCCAGAACCAGCGTATTCTGAGAAATCAGGGCTTTCTGGTGACCGCAGTGGTCTGTCTCCTGGTCTTGGTGGGTGGTCTTTTCCTGTCAAGACTTCTGGTCAGCCCCTTCCAGAGGGTGACCCGGGCCATCGAGGATGTGACCGACGGCTATACCGATACGGCCATTTCCGTTCCGGATTATACCGAGACGGAGCAGATCACCGACGCCTTCAACACCATGCTTTCCCGTGTCAAAAATGTCGACAATTCCCGGTCCGATTTCGTTTCAAATGTCTCGCATGAGCTGAAGACACCCATGACCTCTATGAAGGTTCTGGCGGATTCCCTTCTGGCCCAGGAGGATGTGCCGGTCGAGCTTTACCGCGAATTCATGGAGGATATTGCCCATGAGATCGACCGGGAGAACCGTATCATCACCGATCTGCTCAATATGGTCCGGGTGGACAAAAAAGCAGGCGGCATTCATATCGAAGAGACCGATATCGGCGGCCTCATCGAACAGATCCTTCATATCATCCGGCCTCTTGCGGATAAGAAGGGGGTCAGCCTGATCTTCGATTCCGATGAACAGGTCACGGCCCAGGTGGATGAGCTCAAGCTTTCCACCGGTCTTCAGAACCTTTTTGAAAATGCCATCAAATATAATATCGATGACGGCTGGGTCCGGATCGATCTGAAGAAGGACAGAAAATTCTTCATTGTCAATGTCTCGGATTCCGGCATCGGTATCCCGGAGGACCAGCAGGAGCATATTTTTGAACGCTTCTACCGTGTCGATAAGTCCCATTCGACGGCTATTGAGGGAACGGGCCTGGGACTGGCCATCACCCGCCAGGTCGTTCTTCTTCACCGGGGCACCATCAGTATTTTCAGCCGGCCGGGTGAGGGAACCACCTTTTCTGTCAGAATTCCTCTGACCTACGATGGCGGAAAGGAGGCTGAGAAATGAGTCAAAAGACCAAGCTGTCTTTAAGGACGGCCCTTCTTTTCCTTTGCTTCTATCTGACAGCCGCCCTTCTTTCCGGTTGCGGTCTCGTGGAAGAGAGCAGTGAGGCGGAAGAGACCTGTCTCTATGAAAGGTCAGCAGACGGACTGGGGGCGGTCAGGGTGTCTTACACCCCCACCTCTAAAAGCGCAGAGGGACAGGTGGCGGAGTACCTGGACCTACTGTCTCAGGACCCGGAGGAGTCCTCTGCTATTCGACTTCTTCCTGATACAGTCTCGCTGGAAAGCTATCGTCTTGAGGACGGTGTCGTGACACTGGATTTTTCTTCTTCCTATGAAGCCATGGACAGGACCACAGAGGTTTTGGTCAGATCCGGCTATGTGAGAACGCTGGTTCAGGCAGACGGTGTCCGGGCTGTTGCCTTCAACGTGGACGGCCTGCCTCTGAAAAATGAAAAGGGCGAGGTCTACGGTCTTATGGACAAGGATACCTTTGTCGAAAATGCCGGAAAATCCGTCAATTCCTACCAGCATGCCGGCATTACCCTCTATTTTGCTGACAGTACAGGCAGAAGCCTGGTCGGAGAAGGCAGATCTATCTATTACAGCAGCAATAAGCCCCTGGAGTGGGCTATCGTTGAGAGAGTGATTGCAGGTCCCAAAGCAGAAGGACGCCAGGCCACGGTCTCATCGGATACCCAGATCCTCTCTGTGGCCACTCAGGATAAAACGTGTTATGTCAACCTAAACACCAGCTTCCTCCAGCAGGTGGCGGGGGTTTCTCCGGAGGTCGCTATTTATTCTATTGTCGATTCCATCACGCGAAATTGTGATGTTCAATATGTTCAGTTTTCGATCGAGGGCAGCAGCGATATGCTTTTTGCTGCGGAAATGGACCTGAGCCAGGTCTATGAGGAAAATCTGGACCTGATCCATTCCTCCTGAGCTGATTGCCTCACTTAAGACAAGCCTCCTCCCGCAAAGTCCGGCGCAGAGGCTCATGAGGTCATCCCAGCCCTTAACCTTTTCCCGTCAGATGTCCCGGAGGACACATGAAAAAACGACCCATTGTGATCGTCTGCTTTCTGACGGTAATTTTTATCCTATTTCTTTCCTTCCTTGATGAAGATCTTCTCTATGGGACGGCTCTTTCGGTGAGAGTCAGGTCCGTCCTTGAGAACTCCGAAGAGGTCTGTCTTTGCGGCCGGATCAGTGAAAGACGGGAGACGGATCAGGGAGAGGCCTATCTCCTTGAAAATGTCATTCTCCTGACAGGAAATTCAGGAGAAGATAAGGAAGAAATCCCGGGAGTCCGCCTCTACCTGACAGAGGCCAGAAGCCTTCCTATCGGATCCGACCTTCTCCTCAAAGGGGCTTTGAAACAAATAAAGGCAGCGGAGAATCCCGGACAATTTGACGCAGCCGCCTATTACAAAAGGAGGGGCATCCTGTTCTCTGTGACAGATCCGGTCATAGAGGAGGAAAGGATAGCTAAGGATAGCTTTTCGGAATGGTGTCTGAGACTTAGGGAAAGTCTGAAAAAGCGGATAGAAGAGGTCTATCCTGAGGATGCGGAAGGGATCTTTTCGGCCCTTCTTATCGGGGATAGGACCCTCTTGGACGACGAGACCGGAGATCTCTGGCAAAGGTCCGGCATATCACATATGCTGGCCATTTCGGGACTTCATCTGAGTCTCATCGGCATGGCGCTTTTTTCTTTGCTTAGAAGGCTGGGAGCCGGCCTGAAAACAAGCAGCGGGGCAGCGGCGGCCTTCCTTTTCCTTTATGCTTGTCTGACCGGATTTTCGATATCCACCCTGCGGGCCTTTCTCATGTTCCTGTATATGACCGGAGCCAAGGTGACCGGACGGTCCCATGACCCGGCCAATGCCCTGGCTCTTTCGGCCCTCCTTATCCTATGGGCGGAACCGGGGAGCCTTTTTGAATCCGGCTTTCTCATGTCCTATACGGCCGTGACGACCTGTTACATCTATCGGAAAAAGAGCAGGATCTTTCTGGCTTTCGTCCTCTATTTTACCTCCCTGCCTCTGGTCCTGTGGTCTTATTATGAGCTTCCCTTTTTCTCTGTTTTTCTCAATCTTTTTCTGGTGCCGCTCCTGCCGGCCCTACTGGTCTGCGGCCTTGTTGGCATGGCCCTTGGGGGAGTGGCGGCTCTGCCCGGCGTCTGGCTGCTTAAGTTTTTCCGGTTTGTTATGGAAAGCCTGGAGGGCAGGTTTGCCCTGGGCATGATCATGGGAAGGCCGGCATTGATCCGGATATTGATCTATTACGGCCTGCTTTTTCTGATCCTTGCTCTTATGGAGCGGTTCCGTCATGAGAAAAAACGTTTTCTTCTGATGGCTGTCCTTCCGGTCCTTATTCTCCTTTTCCGTCATTTTCCGGACGGCCTTCTCCATCTGACCGCTCTTTCCGTGGGGCAGGGAGACTGTCTGGTCCTCAGGACACCGGAGGGACAGACCCTTCTGATTGACGGAGGCTCCTCCAGTCTGGAAAATGTTGGGACGAACCGGATCCTGCCATATCTCAAGGAAGAGGGAATAGACCGGATCGACCAGCTGGTCCTGACTCACGCTGATACCGATCATATGAATGGTATTCTGGAGCTCCTGGAGGCGGTGAGCGGGAAAAAGACGAGCCTCAGGATCGAAAGCATTCTTCTGCCATTAAGAGATAAGGCTAATACCGGCTTTGCTGAGATCTGGTCGTATGCGGAGCTCCTTGATATTCCGGTCAGGGAGATTTCAGAGGGAGATGCCTTCCGGATGGGCGAGGTTTATGTGGAGGTCATGAATCCCGACGGGGAAGACCTTCCTCAGGAAGAAAATGAAGCCTCCCTGGTCCTGGCCGTCTCTTACGGGTCCTTCGATGCGCTGCTTACGGGAGATATGACAGGAAAAGGAGAGGAAAATGTCGTGCAGGTGCTCGAAAAAGAGGACAGGGATATGGAGGTCATGAAGGTGGCTCATCATGGTTCAAAATATTCGACTTATGAGCAGCTTTTGGAAGCTGCCGGGGCAGAAACGGCTGTCATTTCCGTCGGGACCTACAGCCTTTACGGCCATCCTCATGCCGAGCTTCTGGAAAGATTGGAAGCTTATGATATGGCTGTTTATATCACGGGAGAAACCGGAGCCTTGTCTGTGACCAGTGATGGTGAGGGGTATGGCGTGACAGCCTTTATGAAGGATGAGATGGCATGAGTGGGAATAGAAAGGCCAAAAGGAAGGCAGAGGAGGGACCTGAGAGACGAAAAAAATATGTTTGTAGTTTAATTTTGTCATTTTATTGTCAAAATGATTGAAGATGGCCTTTTTTTCGGTTATTCTTGCCATAAATCTTTTCGACCGATTGACCGAAGAGGGGGAATCTCAACAATGGACACAAAGGTTGATCTGAAGGGGACCGGACGCAATCTTGTCCGTCTCCGAAAGGAAAGAGGACTGTCAGTCAAAGAGATTTCAAAGAACTTAGCTGTATCTGTTCAAACGGTTTATCATTGGCAGAACGGCCTGTCTCTTCCGAGTGTGGATAACCTCGTGATGATCTCAGAGCTTTTTGAAGTGCCGATAGATGATCTGATAGTCCGAAAAAAAGAAGCCGGTGAATGATCACCGGCTCTTTTTATAGGCAAATTTATTTTTCTTCAGAAGTCTCTTCGGCAGCCCGGGCAGGCGTTTCCTCTGACGGCCCTTCTTCGGAAGCGGTCACCTCGGGGATGATCTCATTTTCCACAAGGTCCGATATCTCGCTCTGGGTCATCTCATCGGGCACATAATCCAGGTCGATGGGGCGGGTGTCGCCGCTGTAGCCCTGACGGTTCTGCCAGGAGCCCCGGCGGGAATTGGCCTTGGCCAGGACTCTTTCCTCGATGCGGCGGTTCATCCGCTTGGTGCGGGAGGTTCGGACGGCATGGAGAATGATGCGGACGATGGCCATGATCAGGATCATGAAAATGGCGATCCAGATCAGGGGATAGTGGCGGATAAAGGCGCCGTAGATGCCGACACCGATGAGTCCGATCACGGACAGATAACGCAATACGGTGGCGACCTTATTGGTCAGGATGAGAGCAGCCAGAAAGATGACAAGACAGATGATGGCAGGCACAAGGTTGCTGACAAAGGCTTCTTTGGCATACTCCGGAACATTCGGAAGCGTGGATAAGAAAGCGTTCATGAATTGTCTCCTTAATCGTTAAAGGGTTTTATTTCCGCGGATTATCCTATCACATTAAAGCAAGAGTGTCAAAAGTGGGGATATATGGACAGAATATGCCTTTTACAAATGCAGAAACTGTGTTAAAATCATAGCTTGTGAAAGAATGTCAGGAGCTGTCCTGACCTAAGAGAAATGATAAGCAGGTGAATCTTATGAGCAAAGACACAGCATTAACCGGAGCCGAAGAGGTCCGTGAGACCGAGCGGTCCAGACATTTCATTGAAACGGAGATCGATCAGGATCTGGCCTCAGGACGTTATGATCATGTGATGACCCGTTTCCCTCCGGAACCCAACGGCTATCTGCATATCGGCCATGCCAAGTCCATCCTTCTTAATGACGGCCTGGCCAGGGAATATAAAGGCACCTTTAACCTCAGATTCGATGATACCAATCCCACCAAGGAGAGGACAGAATTCGTCGAATCCATCAAGGCTGATGTGGAATGGCTGGGAGCGGATTTCAAGGATCATCTTTATTTTGCTTCCGACTATTTTGATGTTATGTACGAAAAGGCCATTCTTCTCATCAAAAAGGGACTGGCCTATGTCTGCGACCTGACTCCGGAAGAGATCCGTGAGTACAGGGGTACTCTGACGGAGCCCGGCAAGAACAGCCCCTATCGTGAGAGGAGCGTGGAAGAAAACCTTCGTCTCTTCGAGGAAATGAAGGAGGGAAAATATCCGGACGGCTCTAAGGTCCTGCGCGCCAAGATCGATATGGCTTCCCCCAATATCAATATGCGGGATCCCATCATCTACAGGATCGCCCACCTGACCCACCATAACACAGGTGACAAGTGGTGTATTTATCCCATGTATGATTATGCCCATCCTATCGAGGATGCGGTCGAGGGCATCACACATTCCATCTGTACGCTGGAGTTTGAGGACCATCGTCCCCTCTATGAATGGGTGGTCAACAACACCGATTGGGAGATGCCTCCCCGTCAGATCGAATTTGCCAAGCTTTATCTGAAAAATATCGTGACCGGCAAGCGCTATATCAAAAAGCTGGTCGAGGACGGCGTGGTGGACGGCTGGGATGATCCCCGCCTCGTGACCATTGCTGCCCTGAGAAGAAGGGGCTTCACCCCGGAATCCCTCCGTTTCTTTGTCGAGACGGTCGGTGTCTCCAAGGCCAATTCCATTGTGGAATATGCCCAGCTGGAATACTGCATCCGTGAGGACCTCAAGCTCAAGAGATCCCGCATGATGGCCGTTCTGGATCCGGTCAAGCTGGTCATCGACAATTATCCGGAGGGACAGATCGAGTATCTGGATGCCGACAACAATCTGGAAAATCCCGAACTGGGCAAGCGGCAAATTCCTTTCGGCCGTGAGCTGTATATTGAAAGAGAGGACTTCATGGAGGAGCCTGTTCCCAAGTACAAGAGACTGTATCCGGGGAATGAGGTCCGCCTGATGCATGCCTATTTTGTGAAGGCCACAGGCTGTGAGAAGGATGAAAACGGCAATGTGACGGTGGTCCACTGCACCTATGATCCCGAGACCAAGGCGGGCTCCGGCTTTACCGGCCGCAAGGTCAAGGGAACCATCCACTGGGTCGAGGCCACACAGGCCCTGAAGGCAGAGGTCCGTCTCTATGAGAACCTGATCGATGAGGATAAGGGCGTCTACAATGAAGACGGTTCCATGAACATCAATCCCAACTCCATGACCATTATTCCCGAGGCTTATCTGGAACCGGCCCTGAAGGAGGCCAAGGCTTATGACAGCTTCCAGTTTGTGAGAAACGGCTACTATGCCGTCGATCCCAAACCCTTTGCCGAAGGCAAGCTGGTCTTCGGACGGATCGTTTCCATGAAGAGCTCCTTTAAGCTGCCTAAGGCATAAGACCTATGAAGATAAAAGCCTGTATTTTTGATCTGGACGGGACGCTGCTCTACACCTTGACCTCCATTGCCTATGCGGGAAATGCCGTGCTTATGGAAATGGGCTATCCGGCTGAGCCCGAGGATGCCTACCGCTATTATTGCGGAGACGGCGCGGACAAGCTGGTCGAGCGGATCCTGGAAAAAAATGATGACAGAGATCCGGACCGCTATGAAGCGGCCTGCCGGCTCTTTCGTGAGAAACTTAAAGGCCATGCCTCTGATGGCGTCCGTATCTATGACGGCATGAAGGAGACTCTTGAAAGCCTCAAGGCCAAAGGCCTGAAGCTGGCGGTCTGCTCCAATAAGCCGGAAAACAGTGTGCCCGAGGTCATTTATGAGATGTTCGGACCTGACCTTTTTGATGCCATGCTGGGCCAGTCAGAGCGGATCCCGCGAAAGCCGGCTCCGGATATGGCGCTGGAGGCAGCCAGACGACTGGAGGCGGATCCGGCGGATTGTCTTTATATCGGCGATACAGCCACAGATATGCGGTGCGGCTCAGGTGCCGGCATGATCACTCTCGGCGCCCTCTGGGGCTATCGGGACAGGGAAGAACTGATCGGGGGCGGAGCAGCCCATCTGATCGATAGTCCTTCCGAGATCTTGAAATATCTGGTCTGAAGTGACGGGAAAGCTTCCCTGAAACAGAAGGAGAAAGGATCCTATGATCAAGCTTGTGGCAAGTGATATAGACGGGACCTTAAAGCCTGAATATCAAAAGCCCATATCGGATAACATCTACAGACTGCTTTCAGAGCTTGCCGATCAGGGCGTCCGCTTCTGTGCAGCCTCCGGCCGTCAGATCCCAAGCCTTAAGGGGATGTTTTATGACCGGCTGGGACCGGTCGACCTCATCTGCGAGAACGGAGCTCTGGTCTATGCCGACGGAAAGCTCATCCATAAGAGCCTTATACCGGATGAGATCGCCAGAGAGATCATCAGCGTCTGCGAAGAAAGGCAGAAGGGCTATGTCCTGATCTCGGGTGTGGAGACCTCCTATGTCTCCCCCTACCGAAAGGATTTTGCCGATTTTATGAAAAATGTGATCGGCAATCAGGTGACCGTCTTAAATCATGTCTATGAAAAACGGGAGGATTATTTTAAAATATCTATATATGATCCGGAACGTTTTGAGGAATCGCATCTGGAGGATTTCTGGAAGAGGCGGTTTGGCGGTGTCGTGAGTGTCGCTCCCGGCGGCTTCGGCTGGGTGGATATGATGCCCTTCGGGACAAATAAGGGCACGGCCATCCGTCATCTCATGGATTACAGAGGCATCAAAGTCTCCGAGACCATGGCCTTCGGAGACAATTTCAATGACCTGGAGATGCTGCTCTCAGTCGGCCAAGGCTATGCCATGGCTTCGGCTCCCTGGGAGATCAGAAAGCAGACGACCGGGACCTGCACAGATGTGGGAGAGATCCTGGAAGAGCTGCTGAATAAGAGAAAGGAGTGTGGACACCATGAATGAGTATTCAGAGGAATGCCTGCAGACCTTTATTTCCGAGCAGGGTCAGCTCTTTGATGAGCCTGTGGCGGAGAGTCTTGAGGAGGCGGAAGCCTTTCTTGAGGACTGTATGGCTATCGTTGTGGATTCCCTTGACGAAGTCAGAGAGGCTCTCGAAGAGAGCGGTATGGATGCTTCCGGTCTTTCCGATGAAGATCTGGAAGATCAGGCTGAGGTTTTTCCGCTTCCGAGCGGACAGTATTTGATAGTGGAAGGATAAAAAGTTATGAGTGAAAGCAAGCATTATGACGTTCTGATCATCGGAGCCGGTCCCTCCGGCATCTTCTGCGCCTACGAGCTGATCAACACAAGGCCGGACATGAAGATCCTGATCATCGAAAAGGGCCGTCCCATCGAGAAGAGAGTCTGCCCCAAGAGAAAGACCAAGGTCTGCATGAACTGCAAGCCCTGTTCCATCACCACGGGCTTTGCCGGCGCCGGCGCCTTCTCAGACGGCAAGCTGTCCCTGTCTCCGGATGTCGGCGGCAACCTGCCCTCCATCCTGGGCTATGATGAAGCTTCCGCCCTGATCAAGGATTCGGATAATATCTACCTGTCCTTTGGCGCGGATGAGAATGTCTACGGACTGGACAAGGCCGAGGAGCTTCGTGAGATCCGCCGCCGTGCCATCAATGCCAACCTCAAGCTGGTCGAATGCCCCATCCGCCATCTGGGTACGGAAGAGGGCTATAAGATCTATGGCAAGATCCAGAATTACCTGCTGGATAAGGGCGTAGAGATGTCCTTCAACACCATGGTCTCCGACATCATCATTGAGGATGATAAGGTCAAGGAGGTCATCACCAATAAGGGCGAGCATTACACGGCAGACGAGGTCGTGGCAGCCATCGGCCGTGAGGGCGCAGACTGGTTCTCCCACATCTGTGACAACCACGGCATCGAGACGGAGGTCGGTACGGTCGATGTGGGTGTCCGTGTCGAGGTCCGTGATGAGGTCATGGAATTCCTCAATAAGAATCTCTATGAGGCCAAGCTGATCTATCATACGCCCACCTTCGATGATAAGGTTCGTACCTTCTGCACCAATCCCTCCGGTGAGGTGGCCACGGAGTACTATGACAATAACCTGGCTGTGGTCAACGGTCATGCCTATAAGGCTGCCGACATGAAGACACAGAATACCAACTTTGCCCTTCTGGTCTCCAAGAACTTCACAAAGCCCTTCCGGACACCCATCGAATACGGCAAGCACATTGCCCAGATGTCCAACATGCTCTGTGACGGCCGCATCCTGGTCCAGACCTACGGTGACTTAAAGAGAGGCCGCCGGACCACAGAGGAGAGACTCTGCCGCAATAACCTGATCCCGACCCTGAAGGATGCTGTTCCGGGCGACCTGTCCCTGGTCTTCCCCCACAGGATCCTGACCGATATCATGGAAATGCTGGAGGCTCTGGACAAGGTCACACCCGGCATTGCCTCCGATGAGACCCTGCTCTACGGCGTAGAGGTCAAGTTCTACTCCAACCGTGTGGTCGTGGATAAGCATTTCCGGACCTCCGTCAAGGGCCTGCGCGCCATCGGCGACGGCGCTTCCGTGACCCGTGGTCTTCAGCAGGCTTCCGCCAACGGCCTGTCCGTGGCAAGGTCCATCCTGGCCGGCAACTGATCCCATCCCAAATAAAAAAGCTTATCACAGCCCGTCTTCCTGCGAAGGCGGGCTTTTTATAGCGTAAAGCGGACATTCGCAATCCGCTTCGCTACTTGCTCATGAACCGCTGCTGCTTCGCAGCCCATCAGTGGGGGCTTTTACCCCACTGATGTATCAGTCCCCCTGTACCCCCACCTACGCCTCTACGGCTTAGAGGTGGGGGACTGATAAGCAGTTCAAATTATTAGCACTCAATTCAAAAGAGTGCTAAATTTTTGTTGACTTTTGCCTGCAAGAAGACTAAACTGTCTGTCATAAAAGAAATACATTTTCTTGCAAAGGAGAATCAGGCTATGTCAGCAACAAAAGGAAATTTATCCATCAACAGCGAGAATATGCTGCCTATCATCAAAAAATGGCTCTATTCCGATCATGATATCTTTATCCGTGAGCAGGTGGCCAATGCCTGCGATGCCATCACCAAGCTGAAAAAGCTCCAGGCCGTGTCCGAATACGATCCGGAGGAAGGCCATGAGTATAAGATCCGTGTGGTCGTTAACCCGGATGACAAGACCCTGACCTTTATCGACAACGGCATTGGTATGACAGAGGATGAGGTGGTCGAATACATCACCCAGATCGCCTTCTCAGGCGCCACAAAATTCCTTGAAAAATACAAGGGCAAGACCGACCAGGACCAGATCATCGGACATTTCGGCCTAGGCTTTTATTCTGCCTTCATGGTTGCCGATGAGGTCCATATCGACACCCTGTCCTATCAGGCCGGCGCCAAGCCCGTCCACTGGGAGTCTGACGGCGTGTCCGAATATAGCATCGAGGAGGGAGATAAGGCTGAGGTCGGTACCCGGATCACGCTCTTCCTCAATGAAGAGTCCCTGGAATTCTGCAACGAATATCGTGTCAGAGAGGTCCTTCAGAAATACTGCTCCTTCATGCCGGTTCCCATCTATCTCTTTGATGAGGGCAAACGGGCCGAAGAGGAGAGAGAAAAGGAAGCTGAGCGTATCCGTCAGGACAATGAAAAGGCCATCAAGGAGGCGGCTGAAAAGGGTGAAGAGGCTCCGGAACTTAAGACACTGCCTGTGCCTCAGGCGGTCAATGATGTCAATCCCCTCTGGACCAAGCTGCCAAAGGACTGCACCGACGAGGAATACAAGGCCTTTTACAGAAAGGTCTTCAATGATTATAAGGAGCCCCTTTTCTGGATCCATCTCAACATGGATTATCCCCTGAATCTTCGCGGTATCCTTTATTTCCCCAAATACTCCTACGAGTACGAAAATGCTGAGTCTGAGATCAAGCTCTACAACAATCAGGTCTTTATTGCCGATAACATCAAGGAGGTCATTCCGGAATTCCTGATGACCTTAAAGGGTGTGATCGACTGCCCGGACCTGCCTCTCAACGTGTCCCGTTCAGCCCTGCAGAATGACGGATCGGTGAAGAAGATCTCCGATTACATTTCCAAAAAGACAGCGGACAAGCTCTCCGGTATGTGCAAGACCCAGAGAGAGGATTACGAGAAATACTGGGACAGCATTTCTCCCTTCATCAAATACGGCTGCATCCGTGATGAAAAGTTTGCCGACCGGATGATGGACTATATGCTCTTCAAGGATATTGAAGGCAATTATCTGACCCTTAAGGAATACAAGGATAAGATGGGTATCGTCGATCCCGAGAAGAAGGAGACGGAGACCGTCAATGAAAACGGCCAGACAGAGGTGACGGAGGAGGTCGAGGTCTCCACCATCTATTATGTGACGGATGAGGTCCAGCAGTCCTCCTATGTGGCTATGTTCCGAAAGTACCAAAAGGATGCCTTTATCCTGCCCCATCGGATCGACCAGCCCTTTATCCAGGCTATCGAAGCCAGAAATTCGAATATCAAATTTGCCCGCATCGACTCCGGTCTGACGGATGATATGAAGACAGGTGAGGCAGTAAGTGAGGAAGATAAGAAGGCCCTGACGGAGATCTTCCGCAAGCATCTGGAAAATGACAAGCTGACCATCGAAGTGGAAAATATGGCCGATCCGGATATGGCTTCCATTATGACGCTTTCCGAGGAGAGCCGCCGTATGATGGATATGATGAAGGCCTACGGCATGGCCGGTGATGATCCTTCCATGTTCGGCGGGGCCGAGGTCCTGACCCTCAATGCCTCCCATCCCCTTGTCCGGTTTATCCTGGAGCACAAGAGGGCCCAGGCGGTACCGGTCATCTGCCACCAGCTTTATGATCTGGCAGCCATAGGCCACAAGCCCATGAAGCCAGAGGAGATGGCAGCCTTCGTCAAGAGAAGCAATGAGATCATGCTCCTTCTGACAAAATAAAGAAGGTCAGGCTTCCTCGAATTCCAGCCCGTTTCGGGTCAGAAAGCTGCGGATATAGGTGTCCCAGATCCGGTCCAGCTCCCTGTCGGGAGGAAAGGCTGTCTGGGAGGAGCCTGTGGTCAGCAGGATCAGGTTGTCTTTAAAGCGAAGATTCAGAAAAAAAGCATTCAGGTTATCGGCATTTGTCCGGTAACCTGATCTTTCTGTCAGGGCAAGACAGAGAGATTTGGGAAAATGAAAGACCAGGCGAAAGGCCAGAGGGGTCCGGCTGCCCTTGATCATATCGAAGACATGGGGACGAAGCTGAGCCCAGGAGGCATAGGGCGGATCCGCTGCTTCTTCGGAGGTCTCATCATCGCCAAAAAAGGCGCTCTGATAGGTGCCGTCTATGGTGTAGGTACAGAAGGTCGTGACAGAGCCCTCACGAAGGAGGAAGCTGTCAAAGCTGTCTTTTGTCAGAAGGGCCGCCATAAAGGGACGGACTTTTGAGATGGTCAGGGCTAGCATGGTCATTTCCTTTCACGATATCTTTTCTTATTTTACCATGCGAGAGCCGAAAAAGGGGAGAATGTGACAGACTTTCCTGACAGGATCCTGTCTTTTTCTGTTTTTATTCTGACTTTTTGAACGCAGTTGAATCCATCCCCCGCCTCTGCACAGCACGCCTTCGGTGTA
>R21__coassemble_1212_pt1 | contig 18196 bp, 18 predicted proteins | sample R21__metabat2_low_PE_030 | metagenome-assembled genome bin R21
TTTCTGCCCCGTTTGGCCGGCGCCTTGGGAGTCTGATCCTCCCCGGCCTTTTCCTGAGTCTCTGCAGCCTTTTTGGGCGGACGTCCCCTTCTTCGGGCAGGCTTTTCCGTTCCGGCAGGCTCTTCCGTCTTAGCAGGCTCTTCCGCCCCGGCAGGCTCTTCCGACTTTTCGGGTTTTTCCGCCTTGAGGGGCTCTGCCGCCTGAACGGACTCTGCCGCCTCGACGGCTTCTTCCGCCTTCCCGGCAGCCTCAGCCTCTTCCAGCCTTCTGTCCTCTTCCAGCATGCGGTCAATGAGCTCCGCCTTCTTCAGGGTCGAGCATTTTTTAAGGCCGCGGGCCTTGGCTATGGCCTTAAGTTCGGAAAGGGGCAGGGTCTCGTAGCGTTCTTTTGTCATTTTCATAAGCATTTATCCTTTTTTTGCGGATGATCAGTTGTATTTCTTCCAGCTCCGGGGGGAGAAAAGAAGAAGGATGGGGAAGATCTCCAGTCGACCGGCCAGCATATCGAAGATCAGGACGATCTTGGAAAAGGGCGAGAAGGCCGCAAAATTTGCGGTCGGACCGACGGCATTCAGGCCGGGGCCGATGTTGTTGAGGGTGGCCGCCACCGCCGTAAAATTGGTCGTAAAATCAAATTCATCGATCGAGATCAGTAGGACCGAGAGGAAAAAGATCATAAAGTAGACGGCAATGAAAACATTGGTCGACCGGATGGATTCGTGTGATACGGTCGAACCGTTGACCTTGATCTTCCTGACCAGTCTCGGGTGGATCAAAACCTCCAGCTCCTTGCGGATGCTCTTAAAGAGAATGAGGATGCGGGAGACCTTGATGCCGCCGCCTGTCGAGCCTGCGCAGGCGCCGATCAGCATGAGGATGACCAGGATGGTCTGGGACATCTGGGGCCAGAGCTGGAAATCCGTCGTGGAATAGCCCGTGGTCGTGATGATGGAGCCCACCTGGAAAAAGGCCTGGCGCGCCGCCTCTCCCGTGCTCTCACAGGATCCGCTGATATTGACGGTGATGAGAACCACGGCCGCTATGATGATGGCGAAATAGACCATGACCTCCTCCATGCGGAGGGCTGCCTTCAGCTTCTTCCGGATCAGGTAGAAGTAGAAGGAGAAATTGACGCCGCAGGCAATCATGAAAATGGTAACCGTGATCTGGATGGCCGCGGAATAGCCGGCCATGGAATCGTTTTTGATGCCGAAGCCGCCGGTCCCCACCGTACCGAAGGTGGTGCAGAGGGAATCAAAGGCCGGCATACCCATGACGATCAGGACAATGATCTCAATGATGGTGATGCCGAAATAGATCCGGTAGAGAGCGCCGGCCGTTCCCCGGATGGTCGGGACCATTTTCTCGACCACAGGTCCCGGGCTCTCGGCCCGCATGAGGTTCATGGTCGAACCGCCCAAAAGGGGAACGATCGAGAGGACGAAGACCACCACTCCCATGCCTCCGATCCAGTGGGTAAAGGACCGCCAGAAAAGACTGGCATGGGTCAGGGCCTCCACATCGGTCAGGATGGAGGAGCCTGTGGTCGTAAAGCCGGAGACCGTCTCGAAGAGGGCATCGAAGTAGTTGGGGATCTCTCCGGAGATGACAAAGGGCAGAGCTCCCAGAAGGGAGAGAACCAGCCAGGTCAGGCCGACCACCGTAAAGCCCTCCCGCATGTAGACATTTCTGTGAGCAGGCTTTTTCCGGGCCATAAAATAGCCTATGACCAGGCAGAGGGCCGCCGTGATCAGGTAGCCCCAGGCCGAATTTTCATGGTAGATCAGGCCGACCAGAAAAGGCAAAAGGAGAAGTCCTGCCTCCAGGCGCAGCATCCAGCCCAGAATATAGATTATCAGTTTATAGTTCATGCTATCTCTCTTAACATTCCGACCCGGACGGGCTTACTTAAGGATATCGTCGATCCGGCTCAGCTTATCCTCAGACCGGGCCACGACCACGACCGAATCTCCCACCTGCAGGACCGTTGAGCCGCCGGGGGTGATCAGCTCACCGCTCCGGTAGATCTTGGCGATGAGGACATTTTTCCGTATCTTAAGCTCGGCCAGACTTTTACCGGTGGCCCGGGATTCCTTTTTGATGGAAAATTCCAGAGCCTCGACCCTGCCGTCTGCCAGACGGTAGAGGTTCTCGACCGCGCTGTCCGTTTCATCCAGTGACCGGATGTGCTGAAGGATACCTTCGGCTGTCAGGGACTTGGGATTGATGATGGTATCCAGATCCATGCGGTCGATGATGCGGATCAGGGACTTGCGATTGATCTTGGTCACGATCTTAGCGCCGACCGTATTTTTGCTCTCCGCAAAGACGGACAGCATGATATTCGCCTCATCCAGACCGGTCAGGGCCGCAAAGCCGCCCACCTCGCCTATACCCTCTTCCATGAGGACCTCGGAATTGGTGCTGTCTGCGCAGATGATCTGAGCTTCCGGGATCTCGTCGGCCAGCTCCTCGCAGCGGTCCTTATCGATCTCTATGATCTTGACACGGATCCCGCTTTGCAGAAGCATTTTGGCCAGATAATAAGAGATCTTGCTTCCGCCCGCTATGATCACGCTCTTGACGGGATTGGTCACAATGCCCATGGCCCCGAAAAAGCCGGCGGCATTTTTCTGATCCGCAACCAGGGAGATCAGGTCACCGCCCTCCAGGACGAAATCGCCGGAGGGGACAAAGACCTCTCCTTTTCTTTCGACCAGGCAGATCAAAACATCGAAGTGGCTCCGACTGCGGATCTGAGCCAGTGTCCGCCCGCACATGGGATCCTCCTCCTTGAGGCGGACGGTCAAAAGCTCCATCCTGCCCTTGGCAAAGGTATTGATGGCCACAGCGGAAGGGAAATGAAAGACCCGGGAGATCTCTGAGGCCGCTGTCAGCTCGGGATTGATGACCATGGTCAGGTCAAAGGCCGACCGGAAAATGTCCACTTCCTCGTTATAGATGGGATTTCTCACCCGGGCCACCAGACGGCAGTCCGACAGCTGTCTGGCGATCAGACAGCAGAGAAGATTTTTTTCATCGGAGCCGGTCACCGCGCAGAGCAGATCGGCCTGACGGATACCGGCCTCTATCAGAGCCCTGCTGTTGGTCGCATCACCGACAACGCCCATAATATCGTTGTTTTCGGTGGCTTCGGCCATTTGAGCGGCATTGGTATCCAGTACCATCACCTCATGACCGTCCGCGCACAACTGCTCCGCAATCGTACTGCCGACTTTACCGCAGCCTACGATCAGGACTTTCATATTTGATTTTCCTCCGGGAATTCGAAACAGACTTGTTTCAAATGAAATACAATATCATTATAAAGCATGGCACAAAAAAAGCAAGTCCGGAAAATTTCCGGACCTGCCTTGTTCTGTTTGCATGATCAGGACAGGGAATCCTCGTCCACCAGAGCCTCAGCCTCAGCCTTTTTATCCAGGTCCTCGGGCAGGGCGCTGTCTGCCGTGCCGCCGTACATGGTCTCGTAGAAGGTGGCCGTCAGATTGCACTTGACCGTGTTTTCGGTGATATCTTCGCCGGTCTTATTATTATTCTTCTTGCCGTTGATGACGATGTCCTTGATAAGACACCTGTTTTCGCTCTGGTAAAGCTCCTCGATCAAAGCCTCGGCCGCCGCATAATTTTTGGCGGTAAATTCCAGGGTGAAGGACCGGCGGATCTGCTCGCTGTTGCGGGTCAGCTCAGTGAAGGTGATGTTGTATTCATCAGATTTCTGAAGGACACTGTTAAGGAACTGAAGCTCGGCCTTCTTGGCATTGTAGCTGGGCATATAGGAGGCCTTGCCCTCAGCCTTGGTCTCCTCAAGCTCCGCCTCCATATCCTGAAGACGGCTCAGCTGGGCCGACAGGATCTGGATCTCGGTGGTCTGGCTCTCCTGCTCGGCCTGGGCCTGCTCTATGGCCTCTTTGGAGCTCTGATAAACAAAATGATAATAGCAGAGGGCCACAAGGATCACGGCCAGGACGGCAAGCAGTATCTTTTCTTTTTTGGAAAATCCGCGTGTCAGAATCTTCATTCGGCTGTCCCTCCTTCCAGTGCGCTGACCATGTAAATGGTGATCTGGGCGGTGACGCCGTTGGTCTTGGAGCTGTCATTATTATCGCCGGTCTCGGCGGCGGAAAGCTCGCAGAAATCCACCTTCTCATCCGTCTCGATGGCCTGGATGATCTTATTGGCTTCCTGAAGGGTATCCACCTTCATAGGCACCTTGACGGTATTGCCGTAGACAGACACGGAGGTCACTTCGGCATAGGGCAGAACATAGGTATCCAAAAGCTTCAGGATATCCTGACGGTCGGCATTTGCCAGCTCCTCTTCCGTGAAGTTGGTATAGGTATAATGCTCGTACTCCTCGTTCATTTCCTTGTAGGAATTGATCTTGTCATTGAGTGAAGAAATGACCTGGTCATTTTCTGCCACGACCCGCTGCTCCTTTGAGACCTTTGTCAGGACATCATAGACCGCAAACTTGGAGAAAAGCACGGCCAGGACCACAATGATCGCAATACCGACGATCAGCAGGGGGTAATTCATAGGCTTGGTGCCCTGCCCCGCCAGATTGATGGAACGCTTCGAGGGAAGCCTGTCCCGTTTTTTGAGCTGTATTTCCTTTGACATCTGTCTCTTCCCCCTACTCTTCCGTATAAGCCAGGCCTATGGCGCAGAGCGCAGCATCGCAGTTCTCTTTGGACCGGCCGTCGGGCACAAGCTCCGAACCGAAATGGACCTCCACATCCAGTCCCTCGATCTGCTCGATCAGGGGGGTGATATGGCAGCCCGAGCCGCAGACCCAGACATCGGTCAATTCCGAATCCTGATTGCTGAAACGATAGAAATTCAGGGCTCTCTGCAGGTCCACAACGATATTGCCGTAGGCCTCCAGGCAGGCCGGATCATCCTGACAGTTCTTATAATTTTCCTCCAGATAGGTGTGGGCCACATGCTCATCCACATGGTAAGCGTCCGCGACCACCCGGTCGATATCGGCGATGCCCGACTGAAGTCTTCTGGTGATGGAATAATTACCGTCCTTGAAGAAATTCATGGTGATCTCCCGGTAGCCCAGGTCGATGAGACAATGCTCTCTCTCTCCTCCCGACCCCTTCTTCCGGAGAATGGCTTCATAGCCGCAGACATCCGGCGCTGCCTTGATCAGCTTAAGGCCGGCCTTTCTCAGGATGCCCCGCATCTCCTCGATGTAGGCCTTGGAAGAGGTAGCTGCCAGAAGATCCATGGTATCCGGCTCAGAATCCGCCTTTTGGGGAAGGACCTCATAATCGAAATAATAGTCCTTGAGCTCCGTCGTGATGTAATCCTTGAACTCAAAGGGCAGGTTATAATTGAGCTGGGCCTCCGTCATCCGGGGCATATTCAGGGTCCGGATATAATAATTCTCGGTGGATAAGACCAGGGCGGCATCGGCGCAGCGGATCTTCCCTTTTTTCATGGCCTCCCGGATCAGGTCGGACATGGCATCAGGTGAGACCACCTCACCCTTTTTGAGGAGGTTTTCGGGCATGCGGACGGACACCGTCTCCTTGACGGTATTGCCGCTGACCCATGCCAGATTGAGCTTGTCATATTTGATGTCAACGCCTACAAAAGCTGTTTTTTTCATGGTGATTCTCCATCTTGTCTATTACCACGGCGGCCTCGTATCACCGCCTTTTCAGGTCAGGTAAAAAGCCCCAGATACCAGTCCACAAAGCCTCCGCCGTACTCGAGCATGATCCAGAGGGCTATGGCTATGGCCGGTCCGAAGGGGAAGGGCTCTCCCTTCTTAGTCTTTCTGACGACGGCCATGATGAGTCCGACCAGGCAGGCCAGGATCAGGCCGAACAGGCCGGTGACAAGCCCCAGATAAAGCCCTGCCACAAAGAGGAGCTTGATATCGCCCCCTCCCATGGTCTCCTTTCCCATGACCTTATCGAAAATAAGAACGATAAGGAGGATGGCGCCTGCCAGGACAAAGCCTCCGATGGCCCCGGTCTTCAGGTAGTCCAGGGGGGAATCCGCAAAGGGCGCGGCCGCCAGGAAAGCCCCGATGGGGATGAGCACGCAGGCATTCGGGATCTCGAAAATGTCCAGATCCACCAGAGACAGGCAGAAGAGGCAGCAAAGAAGGATGAAATCTCTGATAAAGAAGACCGAAAGGCCTGTCTTTAAAAAGAGAAGGACCGTCAGCGCTGCGAAGATCAGCTCTGTCAGGGGATAGCGGGCAGAGATCTTTTCCCCGCAATAGCGGCATTTCCCCTTGAGAAAGACCCAGGACAGGACCGGGACCAGGTCGATCGCTCTGAGCTCATGTCCGCAGGAAGGACAAAGACTCCTGCCCTTCATGAAGGACATCTTATGGGCGATCCGCCAGGCTGCGCAGTTGAGAAAGGATCCGAAGACCGCTCCGAGAACGGCGCTCAGCACACAAAAGTAAACCGTCAAGCCGGTTCCCAGCTCCTTGATCATAACCTTTCCTGTCCTTTCGGATCGATATTTCTGCTCAATAGCTTATTTTACTATAGATCGGCAGAAAATACAATTTTCGTATCTATAAGTTTAAAAGAGAGACAGTGGCCTGCGTCGGCCAAAGTCGGCCCGGCCGAAAGACGGACCGTTCGGACAAATGTTTTCCGGGCGGACGACCGGACCGGGACGAGAGGTGATCAACAGAAAAATATGAGGCTCTGTCTCCAAAAAAGCGAGGGAGGCCGCTTCCCGGTCTCCCTGTCTGTTTTGCTGTCTTCAGTTGATCTTGACCCAGTTACTGACATCCTTGTCCGGTGTGTTGGCATTATCACTCGTGGTCGTTCGGATATAATAATCGGTCCCGTCCGTATAGAGCATGCCTCTTTCAACATGGGTGAAAACATAGTAATCATTGCCCCAGGGATTGGTCAGATCGGCATCCGTCAAAACAGTCGCATCCTCATCCAGCCGGATAAACTGCTGCTGATACCAGTTATCAGGTGAACCGCCTTCTGCATAATACTGTGTGTTACCACAGACATAATAGCCGCCGTTGTAAGAATAGACATCACCCTTGGTCCCGTCGAAGCCTTCCGTGGTGGGATAGGGCTTGGCATTAGCCTTGATCTTATCGACCCCTGTATCATCGGACCCGGAGCCGCCGTCATCTCCACCGGACCCGGACCCGCTGCCCCCGCCGGAGCTGCCGGACCAGATGAACTTAATGCCGTCCGAGGCGGAATAAGAGACCTCGCAGGTACCCTTGGCCTCCGGCAGGCCGATCCAGGTCCCGGCTGCATTGGTGCCTCCGTCTGCTGCCGATTCCACACCGCCTATATTGAGGGGCGTTTTGGTCGTCCAGCCGTCCTTCCTCTGGACCAGATCGACCGTGGCAGACCATTGTCCGTCAGACTGATAGGCAGCCGAGCTTTTATCTTCGGAAATGGCAGCCACCATGACCTCGGCATAGGCCGACCTGACATTGGCCAGGTCCGTGGCCTCCCGGGACTTTTCCAGCTGTCCCGTGAAAATGGGTATGGCGATGGCCACCAGCACCGCAATGATGGCGACCACGATCAGGAGCTCCGCCAATGTGAAGCCCTTGTTATTCTTTTTCACGGCCGCTCCTCCTTCCCGAGGCATTTTTTCCTTTGGTCTCACTCAAAAACTTAACACATAAGGCCCGGGCTTGCAAGAAGATAAAAAAGGGAGGGGAAGTACTACAAGGTCAACAACTCATAGGGAAGACATAGAAAAAGCCTCCGAAGCACTTTCTCTTCGGAGGCCCTTATCGGTTTCGTTATTTAAGACCGATTCACAAAATCGTTTTTATTCGTTTTTCGTTAACTTCAGGCTGTTCAGCGCTGCTGTGACAGCCGCAAGAGCTGTTTTATTTTCCTCTTTCGAGAGATTGACACTACTCTCTACGCAGAAGTTTGCCCCGAACCATACATTATCGTCATCCGTATTTATGGTCTGGGTTATGGTTTTTGAGCCGTCGCTGTTGGTCGTAACCGTCTGGTAATTTTGTGCTGCCGTACCATTATTAACCGTGCCGGAAACCCATCCTGAACTTGCTTGTTGAGTCGTATTGTTTATTCTTTGACCCTTCACAGATTCTGATCCAGTGCTTTCCGTAAACAGCAATGTACCGATCTCAACGCCCTGACTTGTATACTCGGCAGGTACTGTATAAGTAAGCGTGTATGTGGATTTTGGTTCAAGCTCTACGAGTGAGTTTGTAGATCTTCTGCTTACATATGTGTTATTTTTCGCTTCACCACTGCTATTCCATGCGCCGATAGCTATTCCGCCGAAATTATCGATATTGTAGCTAGTGCTCGCGGATGGCTCTTCGGAGCTGCCGCTGCTTTCACCATCCCATGTGAAAACGATCCCGCCGGATTGTGAATAGGACACTGTGCAGGTCGTGCCGGGCTGACCGATCCAGTGCGTGGGGTCAGGTGCCGAGCCGCCTTCAGTGCTCTCGGAGGTGATCCCCCCAATGGTAATAGGCAAACTGCTCTGCCAGCCGGTCTGCTTCTGCTTCAGGGGAACGACAGCTTTGTAGGTGCCATCCGCCTGATACAGCGCTGAAGTCGTATCTTCCGTGATCGCCGCAGCCATGACCTCCGCGTAGGCGCTGCGGACATTGGCCAGGTCCGTGGCCTCCCGGGACTTCTCCAGCTGGCTTGTGAAGATAGGGATGGCGATGGCCACCAGGACAGCTATGATGGCGACCACGATCAGAAGCTCCGCCAATGTGAAGCCCTTGTTATTCTTTTTCACGGCCGCTCCTCCTTCCCGAGGCATTTTTTCCTTTGGTCTCACTCAAAAACTTAACACATAAGGCTCGGACTGTAAAGCGGACATTCGCATTCCTCTTCGCTCCATGCCCATGAACGCAGGCTGCTTCGCAGCTCGTCAGAAGGGGCTTTGACCCCTCCCATCATTTCCGACCTCTTCGCGTGGCCGCAATCTCTGCATTGATCTCATCCAGAGTCATCTCGGAAACGTCTGAAGCCTTTGTCGATGTGTTCATATTCTTCATAGCTGCCGCAGCAACTCCGGCATTATATTGCCCGTCAGTCAAACCAAAGCCGTAAGAAATGCCGAACCCCAAATCTGACTGTACAACGATTCCAATGCCCTCCGAAACAGCTCGCTCATACGGAAAATCCTCATAAAGTAATTTCTTTGTAATGCTGTTGTAATCCGACTCGTAAAAACGGCTGCTTATAATATCCGCAAGCATTTCAGGAATATCATATTCCGGCTGTGCAGAGGGATTATTCTTGGACAGCATACGATCTTTTCGTACTTTTGTAACGAGCTCTCTGAATTCCAGCGTAAAATTTATCTCCGGCATCAGTCTTGCAATATCATACAGATGTCTGGAATCCCTGACCTGCATATCCTGGATTTTATAATCGCAAACAGCGAAAACTTTGTCAATAAAGGTTCTTTCTAACGATTGAACCGGCATGCAGACTGTTGCTGCCTCAAAAGGAATCGGAAGAATAATCTTTTGTTCCCGGCAGAATTTTCCCACGAAGCTGTCTACCTGATGAAGTTCAGCCGGATATGCTGATTGATAAAAGCTGGTTTCCACAATCAGTTCCAGGGGGATCTCGCTGAAGAGGGATTCATACTCAAACACATATCTATTATAACTGTGCCTCGATTGAATCTGCTCCGGATTCGTCAGTTTCAATCCCAATTTTTCAACGCTGTCCAAAATCAGTTTTTTTGTCTGTCTGCGTTCAGACTCGGACAATCTTCGTTTTGCTGACAGATCAATATCTTCTGAAAAGCGGTCGATGATGCCATAAGCCTTTGAGAGGGAGGTGCCTCCCTTAAAGACAAGCGGCGGTGTGCTTTCTGAGAGTCTGTATAGAATCATCGACTGTATGGTATCCTTTTCTATCATCTGTACAGAACGATGCATTTCAGCCGCTACCGTCTCGATGATTGCCTTCCAACTGTCCCGATCATTATTATACCAGCTCACTCATAAGCTCTCCTACGTAAAGATTCCGGTAAACCCTGTCCGGATACAGCGGAAGATATTCTTTCACGATCTTAAAATCCAGCTTAACGGTGTCAATGTATTTTTGTAATTTTTTCCTGCACTCTTCCCCGGAGATTTCACTGTATTTATCGATCGATGTCATAAGATCCAGAAATTGAAGTGCATATTTATTTTTTCCCGTAATCTCAGCAAGCGGTTTGTAGACGATGACTGTGTTTCCATCCACCAGCTGCTTTCTCTGTTTCGTTGTAGCTTCGTTGCTGCAAACTTCATAGCAGGATGGATTCTGTGTTGTAAACCCATACCTGTTCGCCAGGGAAAGTCCGGTAACATAACCGGATACTTTTTCTTTCGTACCAAGGTATTTTTTCTCTATATATCGGTCAATGGAAATGCGTCCTCTTGTCCCCAGAATCGTTACATACGGCAGATAGTAAACGCCGTTGTACAGACGTTCAAGCTTTCCCTGATCAACCAGCAGTTTTACCTCCTGACGCAGATAATCATCTGAATTGCGGGGAAGTTCATAAAAAAAGATTGGCTCACCATTTTTGAAATTTTGGAGGATATAGTCATATACCATTTCGCAAACCTCACATTTCTGAAATCTATATTTTCTATTATATGATATATCAATTAAATGGATTTTGCAAGAGAAAAAAAGGAGGCAGAGAACGCTCCGCTGTCTCTCGGAGAACCGTTCCGTCTCCCGGGTCAATAACTCGGTGAGAGGAAAAAGAAAAAGCCTCCGAAGCTCTTATCAAACTTCGGAGGCTCTCTTACTTCTGTTTTATCAATGCTTGATCACCGCATTATTGCCGTTGCCCCAGCAATAATAAACGCTTATGGTTCCGTCCTTTTCAAAATAGACTGCGATCTTTGCGCCCTTGAAATCCACATCACCGCGGTACTCACCTTTTCCGAAAAAGGTCGCTTCCGTCCCGCCGTCCAGGGCTGTTCCGCGGCCGCATCCGGTCACGCCATTAAAAGTATACAAAAAGCCCTTCCCGGGATCATAGCAAAAGGCTCCTGTTACATTGCTTCCATTTGCATTCTTCACATAACCCTGTCCGTCCCAGTAATAGGTAAGAGGATTATTTCCGTTGGCGTCTGTTACGGTGAATTCGCCCGCCATGGCAGCGTAGGCCGCTTCCGCATAGGCGTTTCTTAAGTTCGCCAGATCTACGGATTCCCGGGACTTCTCCAGCTGTTTGTTGAAGATTGGGATAGCGATGGCCACCAGAACTGCAATGATGGCAACCACGATCAGGAGCTCCGCCAATGTGAAGCCCTTGTTATTCTTTTTCACGGCCGCTCCTCCTTCCCTAAGCATTTTTTCCTTTGATTCCACTCAAGACCATAGCATAAAAGGCCGGAGGTTTCAAGAAGCTAAAATAAGTGAATAGAGTGGAAATGAAACCCCCGAATGGATCAAAAAAGGAGACGGGAAATCCCGTCTCCTTTGAACACTTAGTTCACTATTACTTTGCTGTAATTGTAACAGCCTCATTATCAGCATCAAAGGTTACTGTCCAACCCTCTGTGGAGGCATTGATCTCATCTGTGCCATCACCAACAGCCATACCGCCGATATCTTCGATGGAAGTGTTCTGCCAACCATCCTGAGTCTGCTTTGCAGAAACTTCTTTTTCATAATTATCTGTGTCTTCGCTCAGACCAGCAACCATAACCTCTGCATATGCAGCACGGATATTAGCCGCATCTGTAGCCTCACGGCTCTTCTCAAGCTGGCTTGTGAAGATCGGAATAGCGATCGCAACCAGAACAGCGATGATAGCGACAACGATCAGAAGCTCGGCCAGTGTAAAGCCTTTTCTGTTTTTCATTTTCTTTAACATTTTTCATTTCCTCCTGCCCATAAATTATGGTTTTAAAAAAAATGGTATCATCTTAATAGCACAAGCCGTTTGATATTGCCATAGGAATTTGTGAAGTTTTTCAGAATTTTACCTCTTATCCACTCTTTTCCTTTTCAGGTCTCTTCCGGGCCTTACATGGACCCGTACATGGAGAACATGGCCACATAGATGGCAATGACGATATAGCCGGCGAAGGCTGCCACAAGGCAGAGGACCGTGGGCTCCAGCTTGGCCAGGGCCTGCTTGGTGGCGGTATCGAGCTCGGAATCGTAGAACTGAGCCACCGTATCCAGGGTGGATTCCAGCTCACCGGTCTCCTCGCCCACGGCGGTCATCTCCGTCAGGATATCCGGCAGGCAGTTTGCCTCCTTCATGGTATCGCCCAGGGACCGGCCGGCTTCGATCTTTTCCACCATGCGGCCGACCTCCGTCCCTATGTAATAATTCTCGATAACGCGTCCGGTGATCTTGATGGCCCGGGTCAGGGACAGGCCGGACCCGATCAGGGTGGTCATGGTATTGGCAAACTCGCTGGCCGCCGAAAGGAGGTAGATATTGCCCAGTACCGGCAGCTTGAGCTTGAGCTTGGCCTGGGACAGCTTGCCCTGCTCGCTGGCTCCCCAGACCAGGTAGGCAATGACCAGGGCCGCCACGATAGCCAGGATGAGGAAGATATACTTGGAGAAAAAATTGGACAGGACGATCAGGGACTTGGTGATGGCGGGCATGTCCGAATCCAGACTGTCAAAGATCTCCAGGAAGGTCGGGACCACCGCGACCATAAGGACGATCACGACGATGATGGCGATGATGATGACGAAGGTCGGATAGATGAGGGCATTTCTGACCTTATTGCGCATCTTGATCTGCTTATCGTAATGCTGATACATGGTCTCGAAGGCGTGAGCCATATTGCCGGAGGCCTCACCGGCCCGGATGGTCTCGATGAAGGTCAGGGGCAGGAGCTTCTCGCCTCTTTTGGCAAAGCTCTCGGCCAGACCCCGGCCGGATTCCACATCGTCATGGACATCCTTGAGGAGCTTTTTCAGGACCTTGTCCTTCATCTTATCCCCGATCAACTGGGTCGCTCTGGAGACCGACACGCCTGACTTGAGGATGATGGCAAACTGAGAGCACATGATAACGAACTCTTTTTTGTTGAGCTTTTTGCCGCCCACCTCCATGCTGAGGATATTCTTCTTTTCGGTCTCGGCCGGCTCGAGCTTGACCACGATGTCACAGTTCTCCTTGATCCGGGTGACCGCATCCATCTCATCAAAGGCTTCGACCACGCCCTTCACCCTGGCGCCGTCCCGTGAGAGGGCCGTGTATTTATAAGCTGGCATACTTCTTTCTCCCTTGCTCAGAATGCTTTTTCTTCCATGCTGCGTTTGTTATGAGCATAGTGTATGGCGGTCTCCCGCGTGATGACCCGGTCCTTGAAGAGCTTGAGCAGGGCCTGGTCCATGGACTGGCCGCCTATGGCCTTGCTGGTCGCCACCGAATTGGCTATGTCCGTGGTCTTGCCGCTCCGGATGCTGTTGCGGATGGCATCGGTCACGATCATGAGCTCACAGGCCAGGACTCTTCCCTCGCGGCGGGCCGGAATCAGCTGCTGGCTGAGCACGGCCTCCAGAACCATGGAGAGCTGGAGCCGGATCTGGGTCTGCACATCTCCCGGGAAGACCTGGACCATACGGTCGATGGAATCCGCGGCGCTGCCGGTGTGCAAAGTGGCAAAGACCAGATGGCCGGTCTCAGCCGCGGTGATGGCTGTCTCAATGGTGTCCCGATCTCTCATCTCACCGATGAGGATGACATCCGGATCCTCTCGAAGGCTGGCGCGAAGGCCTTCCGAAAAGCTGACGGTATCCTTGCCCACCTCTCTCTGGTTGATGGCGCACTGATCCGGGGTGTAGACGTACTCGATAGGATCCTCCAAGGTCACGATATGCTTGCGGTAGGCATGGTTGATCTCATTGAGCATACCGGCCAGGGTGGTGGATTTACCGGACCCGGTCTCACCTGTCACAAGGACGATGCCCTTATGGAGGGTGGTCAACTCTTTGACCTTTTCCGGCAGGCCCAGATCGGAGAGGACCGGGACATCACTGCGGAGGATACGAAGGGCCACGGAGGGTACGCCCTGCTGCTTGAAGATATGGATCCTGCAGCGGTTATGGCAGATGGTATCGGCCAGATCCAGCTCGCCGATCTCCTCTATCTCCTTCACCCGCTCTCCGGCCAGCTCATAGGCATAGGCCCGGCAGTCCGCTTCGCCCAGGCGGGTATTGCCCAGATCGATCAGCTCTCCGTCCTTCCTTACCTTGGGAGGCAGGCCGCAGATCAGATGGATATCCGAGGCATTCATTTCCTTTGCATAAGAGACAAGCTCTTCTATTCCTGTCATAATACTGCCCTTTCGCTTTTTGAGTCCTCTTTATTCCTCGTTGATGACGCGCAGGACCTCTTCGGCCGTGGTGGTGCCGTCCTCGATCAGGCGGATGGCATTTCTGCGAAGAGAGACAAAGTCCGAATCCTCTTTGGACACCAGGTCCTCGAGGGCGGCTCTTGTGCTGCCGTTCAGGATGTGGTTTCGGATCTCCCGGTCGATGGTCAGGATCTCGAAGACGGCAATGCGTCCGCGGTAGCCCGTGTTGAAGCACTCGGGACAGCCGGCTCCCTTATAGAAGATCCTCCGGACATTGTTCCGAAGGCCCAGGCTCTCGACCTCGTCCGCATCCGGCGTGTAGGCCATGCGGCAGGCGGGACAGATCCGTCTCACCAGTCTCTGGGAAATGATGCCCTTGAGGGCTCCGGCGATCAGGTAGGGCTCCACGCCGATATCCACCAGACGGTCTATGGTGCCCAGGGAATCGTTGGTGTGGATGGTGGAAAGGACCATGTGGCCCGTGATAGCTGCTCTCATGGCGATCTCCGCCGTCTCGCCGTCTCGGATCTCACCCACGGCCACGATATCCGGGTCCTGTCTCAGGATGGATCTAAGGCCTCCGGCAAAGGTCATGCCGGTCTTTTCATTGATCTGGACCTGGTTGACGCCGTCGATGTTGTATTCCACGGGGTCCTCCAGGGTGGCCACATTGACCTCTTCCTTGTTGAGCTCTCCGACCATGGTATACATGGTGGAGGATTTGCCGCTGCCGGTCGGTCCGACGATCAGGACCACACCGTGGTGGGCCTTCATCAGCTGTTCGTATTTTCTCAGGTCCTCGCCCTCCAGGCCTATGGCCTCGGTCGTGAGCATGGCCCCGGACTTATCCAGAAGACGGAGAACGATCTTTTCTCCGTAAATGGTCGGCAGGGTGGACACACGGAGGTCGATGTCCTTATCCTTGATGCGGATATTGAAACGGCCGTCCTGGGGCACACGCCTTTCGGAAATGTCCAGGCCGCTCATGACCTTGATACGGGAAATGACCGAATTTTTCAGCTCCTTGGGAACGGACAGGACATTGTGAAGGAGACCGTCCACTCTGAGGCGGACACGGAGATCCTCCTCGCGGGGCTCGATGTGGATATCACTGGCCCGTTCATTGACGGCCCTCTCCAGGATGGAATTGACCAGGCGGATGGTCGGAGCCTGGGACAGGGCATCTTCTCCGATGGTATTGGCGGTAAAGGCGGCATCATCCCCGGTATCACTGTCCTCGGACACGGCGATCTCATTTTTCATATCCTCAATGGCCTTGGCGGCGCCCTCGGTGCCGTAGAGGATCATAATGGCATGCTGGATGGAGCCGCTTGTGGAGATCACAGGCACGACTCTCTTTTTGATGACCTTGGAGACCTCCTCTATGGCGTAGAAATTAAGAGGATCGGACATGGCCAGGTAGAGATCGTCCCGGTCCACCTTGATGGGCACGACCTCGTAGGTCTTGGCTATGTTTTTGGGCACGTAGGCTGCCAGCTCGACCGGGATCCGCATCTTGGACAGATCCACATATTCGATACCCAGCTGGATCTGAAGAGCCTGGATCAGCTCCTGCTCCGTCAGAATGCCGTTGTCGATCAGGATAGTGCCCAGACGCTTCTTGGTCCCCTTCTGCAGGGTCAGTCCCCTGTCCAGCTCTTCCGTGGTAATGGCTCCGGCCTGAACCAGGACCTCGCCCAATCTTAAATGTGCCATAATGTTATCTCCTGTATATCATAGGCCGAACCCGGCCCTTTAGTCCGTCAGTATGTCTCCGTTTTCGTTATGGATGAGAACGGTCCGCTCCACACAGCAGGTCTCTCCGTAGCCCACCTGCAGGACCAGCTTGAAGTCCTCAGCCTCTTTGTCATAGGTCAGGCTGGTCACCTTGGCGCCTATGCCGTTGGGATAGGACCCGTCGCCCAGGACCTTGAGGCTTTCCTCGGTATCATTGGCATTATAGAAAATGATCTTGCCGTAGCCGCCCGCATCCGGGTCGGACACTCCCACGGAGGAAATGGCCCCCTCTATGGAATAATTCTGGCTCTGAAACTCTGTCACATTGCCGCTGCCGTCGGTCCGGACCTCCGTGGTATAGGCCAGCTCACTGATGAAGATGGTCTTGAGGGTCGAGGCCAGCACCTTGGATTCCGAGCTCCGCATAGACTTCTGGAAATGGTCGGAGGCCAGAGCCACCGTGGCCGTCAGGATACCCGTCACCAAAAGGATGATCAGGGTCGCGATCAGCATTTCCGAAAAGGAAAAGCCCTGCTTCCCGGATATTTTTTTCCTGATCCTGTTCAAATATCTTCTCATATTTCCGGTGCCTTCTTTCCGCTTCTTTCTATGAGAATGACTGTCACTTATGAGTTTTCCTCGTAATGCCTGTAGGCATTGTCATCGGAGGTGGTATAGACCCTGACATCAACGCTTGCCTGCGCCGCGTCCTTAAAATCAAGCTGAACGGTTCCGTCCTCCACCTTATCCGAGTCGGACTTTTGGAACTCCGTCACCATGTCGGCTCCGGCCTTATTGACCCGGGCCGCCGAGACGATGGAGCCGGCCAGCATGACCACGGCCAGGGCAATGATCAGCATGGCAAAGAGGGTCTCCACCAGGGTCTCACCGGAGGCGGAGCTGAGCTTTTTTTGCCATTTTTTCAAGCAGGTCTTCATCAGTTTTCCCCCTTCTTAAGGTTTTCCGGCTTAACACCGCTGATGGTGCCCTTATTCCAGCTGGTGATGACTGTATCTGAGCCGACCTCCTTGCGGGAGCTGTTCATGCTCAGATAGAGGGCGGTGGCCGAGGCATCATTCTCGATATCATCCAGGCTTAAGACGAAGATGACATCATAGTTCTGATCCATCTGGACAGAGACCTTAACACTGTCAAAATCCGAGCAGGATAAGGTCAGCATATTGGGATCCCAGGTCGTATAGTCCTCTCCGGCATACCATTGGTTAACGATCCCGATCAGCTTTTCCATTTCCTCCCCGAAGGTTCCCTCGGCGGTTCCGGTCTCGATGGTCTTTCCGCCTTCACTTTTGGTCACCAGGGTATAGGTGGTCTTTTCCATCTCCGCTTCCACCAGCTCTGCCGCGGAGGTCAGTGTCAGGTGGGTCTGCTCCTCTGCCGTATCGCTGTGGACACGCTTGGCCATGGAGGTGGCTGCGGTGATGATGGTAATGGAGACCATGGCGGCCACCATAAAGCCCAGCAGGGCAAAGAGGATGGTCACGCCGTCGGTGCTTTTTAATTTCTTTTTAATTTGTTCTTTCACCTGACTTCTTAAGAACATGGTTTTCCTCAATCTGAAGCGCCTCCTCTTTGGGCTTATCGCCCCGGGTCCTCATCCATCATGGATAAGCGGACCTTGGCAGGGCAAGCTTTCGCTTTGCTTCCTATCCGTCTTAGCTTACGTCATTTCCTGATCAGGAATTTTCAGAAGGTTCCTGGCTGCTCTCCTTGTTTTCCGAGCTGTCGGAATTCGACTCCTCCTTGCTCTCGTTGCTGTCTGAACTCGACTCCTCCTTGCTCTCGGTACTGTCTGAGTTCGAATCCTCTTCCTTGCTGTCAGAGCTGTCCGGATCCGGATCTTCTTTCTTGCTGTCGGAGCTCTCGGACTCCTCCTCTGCCGGGGTGGGTGTCACCGTGGGCTCCACTGTCTTTTCGACCCACTTAGCCGTCAGAGTCACATCTGCGGCAAAGAGCAGGTACTGACCGTCATCCGAGGTCACGCCCGGGCAGACGGTGCCTGTCACCCTGCCGTCACCATCGAGGATCTTGTAAGTCTGGCCCACGCCGTCGGTATAATACCAGCCATCCAATGTCTGGCCTTCCTTATCCTCAGGTCTTGTGTAGATC
>R21__coassemble_1248_pt1 | contig 17726 bp, 14 predicted proteins | sample R21__metabat2_low_PE_030 | metagenome-assembled genome bin R21
ATCAGCAAGGAACGTGGCCTGCGTGGGATAGAGGATCGGCACGGACGGATAGTCTACCCCATCAGGATCCCATAGGCGATGGCAGCAGGTCGCAGATCAGCAAGGAACGTGGCCTGCGCGGGATAGAGGATCGGCCTGGGCGAATAGGCCATTCCCGTCAGGACCCGATCAGCGATGGCAGCAGGTCGCACAGAATCGCGGACTGGTCCTGAAAGAGTTTCGCATCCTCCGGCATTTATGGTAAAATGAAATCGTATTTCTGCTCTTCATAGGGCAGAAGGCTCAGACAGATCACACGAAGGACGGGAGTTCCCATGGCAGAAAAGAAAACAGGCAGATGGCGCGACAGCTGGCTCAAGATCGCAGAGGTCTTCCGACATTCGATCGGAACCCTTCTGGTCTTCCTCGGAGTCTATTACCTGCTCATGACCTACGTCCTCATCCCCCTGCTCTCAAGGCTCTGGGGTCTGGCCCTCCACACCACACCGGACGGCTACCTGACCGAGGCCAATTTCACCGTCATTTTCCGCTGTCCCCTGGTCATTCTGGCCGCCATACTCATCGCCGTCATCTATGCCCTCCTGGTCTTCTGGCAGACCTCGGGCATCATCACCGCTCTGGAATGGGCCTGGCAGGGCCACCCCATTTCCATCCTGGGCCTCTTCCCGGCCTCCTTCCAGAACATGTCGGAAGCCGTCAAGCCCAAAAACTGGGGCATGCTCCTCTATGCCGTTCTGGCGGTACCCTTTGCCAGCCCCTATTCCCTCTCGACGGCAGCCGGCAATATCGTCATGCCCGAATACATCGAGGATGTCATCCTCCATAAGATATGGCTCTTGGTCCTGGTGGGGGCAGGCATAGCCTTTGTCTTCATTTTCGTGGTCAAACGCATGCCCGTGAGCGCCATCTTCATCATCGAAGGGACCACCTCCCGCGAGTCGACCAAAAAGGCCCTGCGGATCATGAAGGGGCACGTTATCAAGAGCACCGTCCTTCAGCTCATCGTCACCCTGATCGCATACGGCCTTTTCCTCTACCTGCCCAAGCTCTTTGTCATTCTGATCCGATACGGTCTGGGAAAGCTCTACGGCGGATCCACTCTCTACACGGCTTCCGCCAAACTGGTCGTCGGAAATCTGATCGATCCCATCCTCCAGATGGTCGGCTCCTCCATGGTCATGATCCTGGTCATGATCTACATTCTCTGGCTCTACCACCGCTATACGGATGAATCCTCAGCGGCCCTGGAAAATACGGCCTTTGCCGGGAAGAGATGGCATTCCAAAAGGAAGACCCCCTTCCGCAGCCTGGTGCCCCTGGTCTATACCGTGACCGCTGCCGTCATGGTCATCTCCCTGATCATAACGGTCAATGCCTTTACGGAAAATCCAAACGAGATCGAAGACTATATTCCCACGACCATGATCGCCGCCCACAGAGGCTATTCCTCCGTCGCACCGGAAAATACCATGCCGGCCTTCAAGGCCGCCGTGGAGGCCGGTGTCTGCAATTATATCGAGCTGGATGTCCATCCCTCGAAGGAGGGCATTCCCGTGGTCATCCATGACTCCAACACCTACCGGACCACGGGCTATCGGGCCGACATTTCCACCCTGACTCTGGAGGAGATAGAAAAGCTGGATGCAGGCTCCTCCTTCAGCTCGGCCTTTGCCGGCACAAAGATCCCCACCCTGGAGGAGGTCCTCCAGTACTGTAAGGGCAAGATCGACCTTATCATCGAGATCAAGAACCACAGCCACCTGGACGGCTTTGAGCAGACCGTTGTCGACCTGGTCCACCAGTACGGCTTTGAAGGCAATGCCGTCATTCATTCCCTTTCCTACGATTCCCTGGTGGCCATTAAAGAGGCCGACCCCGACCTGCCCTGCGGTCTCATCATGGCCATCGCCACAGGCGGCTACTACGATCTGCCCTGCGCCGACTTCTTCTGCATCGAGCACACCTTCATCAATTCGAACATGCTCAAGCAGATCCACGACAGGGGCAAACTGGTCTTTGCCTGGACCGTGGACGATTCGTCCAACATCACAAATATGCTGGATCTGGATGTCGACTGCCTGATCTCCAATTACCCGGTCCGGGCCTATAAGGGAGTCCACGAATACACCGAGGACCTGGAGACCTATCTCTTTGACCTCATCCCCATCGAGATCCCGACCGAGGCCGGCCCCCAGATCACCGATCCCAGGGATGCCGCCTGATCCGGCTCATCTCCTTCAACATGAAAAACCCCCTGCGATATCGATCCGCAGGGGGTTTTGTGTTTGGCGGACCTTGCCGCCTTGACATATCAGTCGAAGATAAAGACCTGAACACCGATCTCCAGCATATCGAAGAGCTCTGCCGCCTTTTCGACCGGCAGGTTGACGCAGCCGTGTGAGCCGTTGGACTTGTAGATATCGCCGCCGAAATCGTTCATGGTGGGCCGCCAGTCCGCATCGTGGAGACCGTAGCCGGCCGCAAACTGCATCCAGTAAGCAACGTGGGACTCGTAGGTATAATTGCCGTCCTCATCCTTGGGACCGTAAAGGGTGGTATCCTTTTCCAGCTCCGCGATCTCGAAAATACCGATCGGGGTGTCCCAGCCCTTGTCGGTACAGCCCGTGACCACAGGCGAGGACCATTTGAGCTTATTTTTCTTGTAATAGTAGGCCATCTGGTTGCGGATATCCACCTCGATGTAGGTATCCGAGACCGTGGGGGCTTCTTCATTGAGGAAGACAGCCGGCTCTCTTTCGACCGTTGTGCCGCTGATGATATCCTCAAGCAGGTAGCGGATCTCCAGGCCTTCATTGGTGATATAGCCGTACTGGGCCGTGTCGAAGACGATATCACCGCAGTTGGTGGAATGGAAGGTGAGCGTGGAATTGGAGGTGTCCAGCTTCTTGCCCAGCTCCGCCAGGAACTGAACGCACTTGGCCTGGATGGTATCGGTATCGATGTAGAAGGTGCCGTCCGGCTGGGTGATCCATTCGATGGTGGTATGTCTGTCCAGAGAGACCTGGCCGCCCGGTACATCATAGATGACCGCGCTGCTCAGGAAATGATTGAGATACTCCAGATCGCTGTTGAGGTCTTCATCACTGGAATAGACCGAAGGCAGGGTATAGATACCGGTGGCTTCGACATCCAGGGTACGCAGCTTGCTGGAGATGGCACTTTTGGTGACAGCTACCAGGTCATCCGGATCAAAGGTGGTCCCGTAATCCTCTGCGATGATACCGATAAAGTCATCCTCCATGCGGGCGAGATAGGCATCCCTGGGGGCAGACATATTTTCCGTCTGGGCTTCCGGCAGGGACCTGACCCAGCTCTCGAGCTTTTCCTCGTCGTAGACAGGCTCCATGGCCAGGGTGTACTCGTAGGTCCGGCCGAACTCCGTGGCCACCCAGCCCTCCGGCTTCTGCTCTTCCAGCAGGGTCTCAAAGGCCTCCTGGTTGTCATAGGTATAGCCTATGGTCGCCGCATCCGCCGTCTCCGACTGGTCATTCCGAAAATCGAGACGCAGGGAATAATCCTGGATCAGATCATGAAAGGTCTGCCAGGCCTCCTCTGCCGTCTTTTCGCTCACATCCACACCGTTGATGGTCGTGGAGGGCAGAAAGACCTTTTTATAGCGTGCCGTGATACTGAGAAAGAAGATCAGGGCGGCGGTCGAAACGGCCACCAGCACGATAACGAGTATGATCTGAAGCCGCCGCACCTTGGCGACCTGCTTCTCTTTGTTTGACATCAAGCTTTATACTCCCCTGTTTAAAGCCTTGGTAATGAGTTCCCCTTACAATGTTTCCAGCGCCTGCCTGAGGTCTGCGATCAGATCCTCCTTGTCCTCCAGGCCGCAGGAAATGCGGATGAGGCCGGCCGGAATGCCGGCTGCCTTCAGCTGCTCGTCATTCATCTGACGATGGGTGGAGGTGGCGGGATTGAGACAGCAGGTCCTGGCATCGGCCACATGAGTCTCGATGGCCGCCAGGCGCAGGGCCTTCATGAATTTTTCAGCCGCTTCTCTTCCGCCCTTCAGCTCAAAAGAGACCACACCGCAGCCGCCGTTGCCCAGATATTTCTGAGCCGTCTTGTAATAGGCGTAGGAGGGCAGGCCCGGATAGGAGACCGAAACGACCTCCGGACGGCTCTCCAGGAATTCCGCCACCGCCTGGCCGTTTTCCACATGCCTGGGCATACGGACATGGAGGGATTCCAGGCCAAGGTTCAGGTAGAAAGCATTCTGCGGAGCCTGGATGCTGCCGAAATCTCTCATGAGCTGAGAGGTAGCCTTGGTGATGAAAGCGCCTTCCTTACCGAATTTTTCGGCATAGGTGATGCCGTGATAGGATTCGTCCGGTGTGGTCAGGCCCGGGAATTTGTCCGCATGGGCCATCCAGTCGAATTTGCCGCTGTCGACGATGCAGCCGCCCACAGCCGCGCCGTGACCGTCAATGTACTTGGTCGTGGAATGGGTCACGATATCTGCGCCCCACTCAAAGGGACGGCAGTTGACGGGTGTCGGGAAGGTATTGTCGACGATCAGGGGAACGCCGTGGGCGTGAGCCGCCTTGGCAAATTTTTCGATATCCAGAACTGTCAGGGCCGGATTGGCAATGGTCTCGCCGAAAACAGCCTTGGTGTTGTCACGGAAGGCCGCATTCAGTTCCTCTTCCGTGCAGTCCGGGGCCACAAAGGTGGCCGTGATACCCATCTTGGCCATGGTCACGGCGATCAGATTGAAGGTGCCGCCGTAAATGGAGGAAGAGGAAACGATATGGTCTCCGCATTCGCAGATATTGAAAAGAGCGAAGAAGTTGGCGGCCTGGCCTGAAGAGGTCAGCATGGCTGCCGTTCCGCCCTCCATCTCGGCGATCTTGGCTGCCACCATGTCATTGGTCGGGTTCTGCAGACGGGTGTAGAAATAGCCGCTGGCCTCCAGGTCAAACAGCTTGCCCATGTCCTCGCTGGTGTCGTACTTAAAGGTCGTGGACTGGATGATAGGAATCTGACGGGGCTCGCCGTTTCCCGGCCGGTAACCGCCCTGAACGCATTTGGTGTTCAACTTATAATCGCTCATGATCTGCCTCTTTTCATGTTTAATCTCTGATGTCCGCAAGGCTTTTGCCGCTTGATCGGCAAAGGCTTTTCGGCCATTTTTATTTTATAATAATCCCCCTCTTTGGGCAATGCCGGGGAGGGGGATTTTTTGTCGATTTTTAAATTTTCTCTTTATTCGTCAATGTCCATGATGAGGCTCATCAGATGGACCCCTTTGGCTCCGCCCAGACGGATCCCCTTGAGACAGGAATTGCAGTAGCAGGTCACTCTCTCCGTCTCGTAAAGGGCTGCATGAGCCTGCATGCGGGCAAGCTTTTCTTCCTCGCTTAGGACCTCCGTATAGCGGTCTCCCACCTCCCGGAAATAGACCGGGGCGATGTCCAGATTCCTCTTTTCGACCGTCTTAAAGCGCCAGGTGCCGTCAAAATCGCAGTTTTGTCGGTTCTCCGCCATTTCCACGATCTGAAAATTCATGCGTCTCAGGCACTCTCTGACAGCCTCGTGGAGGGCGGGATCCTTCCGGGCCCGCCAGCAGTCCTGAAGGGTGATGGCCTCTCCCTTGTGATCCGGCCAGACAAAGTCCGGGTCCTCCAGAAGGTAAGAAAAAACATTTCTCTCCGTGACCTCAGGTGAGGCCTCTCTGGTGATGGCGGCGCAGGACCGGCAGATGGTCAGGGCCGTGTCGCCCTTTGTCATTTTTTTCTGCATGGGACGGCAGCAGACGCCGACCGTCACATCCTCTTTCTCTTTAAAATAAGCCTTAACAGCCTCTGTGGTTTTGGGACAGAGGGCGGTAAAGCTGCAGCTGGGAAGATAACAGATCATGGGCTTTTCTCCGAAAATTCAAAGAGGAGGGGGAAACAACAAACGGCACCCTTTCGGGTGCCGTTTGCGTGGTTGATCTTAAGAGTCAGGATCAGTCTTTCTTCTTGGAGGTCAGAGCCTTGGCACCCTCGATAACAAGGATGACGGCAAGGATAGCCATAGCCAGAGCGAAGATGAGCTGGAACCAGTCACCCCAGGCAGCTGTGGAGTCGGCGACCATGCCGGCGATCAGCTTGATCTTGTTGATGATGGTCATGACCAGAGAGGTCAGAGTGGCAACAAGCATGAAGACCATGGGGATGTAGAACATCTTGTTGTTCTTACCGGCTTTGCCGAGCCATGTGCAGACAGCAAGGAGTGCGATACCGGCAAGCAGCTGGTTGGCTGCGCCGAACAGACCCCAGATCTGGGACAGGCTGAGAGCGCCGAGGATAGAACCGATGGCAACCATGAAGGCTGTGCTGAAAAGCGGATGAGCAAGGATCTTGCGGCCGCCCTTAGCGTCTTTCCATGTGGCCTCGCCTTCCTTCAGGAAGAGCTCGGAGAACATGAAGCGGCTGAGACGTGTACCTGTATCCAGGGATGTCAGAGCGAAGACGGAAACTGCCAGTGTCAGCAGAGCATAGATGGTGGTGTAAGCTGTCGTGGTGGAGGAGCCGAACATGGTAGCGATACCGGCGGCGAAGGCAGCGGACGGAGAACCGAAGTCACCGTTAAGGTAGCTGCTGTAGACCATACCGACAGCGATCAGGGAGATAACACCGAGAGCGGACTCGATCAGCATGGAGCCGTAACCGATGATCTTGGCGTTCTTTTCGTTGTCAAGCTGCTTGGAAGAAGTACCTGTGGCGATCAGGCTGTGGAAGCCGGAGCAGGCGCCGCAGGCGACGGTGATGAACAGAGCCGGGAACAGGGTACCGATCTTTGTGGACCAGCCTGTGAACATGGGCATATCGAAGGTGGCTGTGCCTGCGAAAGCAGCAACGGCGATACCGACAACAGCAAGGCCGATCATGACATAAAGCAGGAAGCTGGACAGATAATCTCTGGGCTGAAGCAGGATCCAGACCGGAAGCAGGGATGCGACGACCAGGTAAACAGCGATGAAGAGGATCCATGCGGTACGGCTCATAGCGAAGCCGACATTCAGGCCGAGGATAACGATACCGACGATACCGATGATACCGATGATGGTAGCCGGAAGGACCTTAAGGCCAAGACGGTTGGTCAGGATACCGTAGATAACAGCCAGGACGATGAAGAGCACAGAGATGATGGCTGTGGTCTGGTTGCCTGTCGGGTTGGTGACGAAGCCGAAAGCTGTGTTGCCGGCATCGTCGGCCACGGACATGAAGGTACCTGCGACGACATTGACGAAGGAAGCGATAACCAGGATCAGAACCAGAAGGGCGAAGATGATGAAGAGCTTCTGAGCCTTCTTGCCCATGGAATCCTTGATGATCTCACCAACAGACTTTCCGCCATGTCTGATGGAAGCGAACAGAGAACCGAAGTCCTGCAGACCACCGAAGAAGATACCGCCGATGATGCACCACAGGAAGACCGGCAGCCAGCCGAAGACAGAAGCCTGGATCGGGCCGTTGATGGGGCCTGCGCCTGCGATGGATGAGAAATGATGTCCGAGAAGGACAACGGGTTTAGCGGCTACATAGTCGACACCGTCTTCCATGGTGATGGCCGGTGTCTTTCTGGACGGATCGATGCCCCACTGCTTGCAAAGGTAATTGCCATAGAAGATATAGCCGATTACCAGCAGCACGATGGCAGCGATGATGATAAGTAAAGCTGTCATTTGTTTCTTCTCTCCTTTTACTTAATTGACGCCTTAGCGTGACTAAGAATATTGTTGACGAGCTTCTTCAGATTCGATCCCTGGCGGTTATAGATCACAGCCTCTGTCGAAAGCTCGAGAGCAACCAGTCTGAAATGGCTCATGCCGTAGAGCCCGAATTTATAGCTTTTGAAGTGATTGACGGCTGCCGCTTTCTTTTTGACAGCCTTGTCGATCCTGTCTGCTATAATGATAAGCGTGACATCCGAATTCTGCATGCCGTTGAAGGGCTTGGTCCTCTTGAGACCCTCCTCCCAGGCCTTTACATCAAAGTCCCGGTAGGCTTCCATGGTCAGGTCCTCACAGAGGGCGAAGAAGACGTATTCATCGGATTCCGCTTCCGAAAGCTTGGCCGACTTGACCAGCCAGTAGCCTTCGTCATGAGTATGAAATTTGGCTTCCGCCGCGAAGGGCGGGGTCACATTTTCCTCTTCTATATTGTAATAGGCCGTAAAGGCGTTGAGAAAATGCTTGAGGACATCTTCTTTATTCATAAGCTTCGATCATTTCTTCTCCGGCAGCTTTTTGGGGCAGACAAAGGAGGCGTGCGGAGCCTTTTCCTTCAGCTCCTCCATGGCCAGCTTGGCCGCCTTGGTGCCCGGCAGCTGGACCACGGCCAGCTCGGTCTCGCCCTCGCAGATGACCAGGCTCTCAAAGGCCATATTGCCCTTGCCGCAGCACATCTTCATGCCGACCATCTCCACCCGGCGGTAGAGCCTTGTGATCAGATCGTATGAAATATAGTAGACCGTCAGCCTTTTCTTAAAGAAAAGATGAGAGCTTCCGATCCGAAGAGAGCCGATCTCGTGGGCAGCTTCCCACTCAGCCGTCTCCGGCGCGGAACCGGTCTCATTTTTCGATAAGGGCGTCAGTTTCATACTTATGCTTGCCTTTCGGACATAAAACGCTTAATTTATAAAATAAAAATAAAAAATATATAAAAACTTACCACTATCCTGTACTAAAATCAAGACATATCCTTGAAATTGATAAAAAAAAAGCACGCTTTTTAAGAAAGGAAGCACCCTATGAGACCTTTAAGCACCAGTACCGAGACCTTCACCGATTCCGTCATCCGCCGCATGACCCGTGTGGCCCTGCAGTATGATGCGGTCAATCTTTCCCAGGGCTTCCCCGATTTTGACCCGCCCAGGGCCATCACGGACCGCCTGGCTGAGATCGCCGCCCCCGGCCCCCACCAGTATGCCCTGACCTGGGGAGCCCAGAATTTCCGTGAGGCCCTGGCAGACAAGATGAAGCATTTTTCCGGCATGGACTTTGACCCCAATTCCGAGATGGTGGTCACCTGCGGCTCCACCGAAGCCATGATGGCCTCCATGCTTTCCATCTGTAATCCGGGAGATAAGGTCATCGTCTTTTCCCCCTTTTACGAAAATTACGGGGCCGATGCCATCCTGAGCCACGCCGAGCCCATCTACGTGCCCCTGGTCCCGCCCGACTTTCACTTTGATGCCAATGTCCTCGAATCCGCCATGGCCTCCCCCGGGGTCAAGGCCCTGATCCTCTGCAATCCCTCCAATCCCTGCGGCAAGGTCTTCACCTATGACGAGCTGAAGATCATCGCCGACCTGGCCATCAAATACGACATCTACGTGATCACGGATGAGGTCTACGAGCACATCATTTACGAGCCCCACCGCCATGTTTACATGGCCTCTCTGCCCGGCATGCGGGAGAGGACCGTCATCTGCAATTCCCTGTCCAAGACCTATTCCATCACCGGCTGGCGGCTGGGCTATGTGATCGCCAATCCGGAGATCATTGACCGGGTCAAAAAGGTCCACGATTTCCTGACCGTCGGCGCGGCTGCCCCTCTCCAGGAGGCGGCGGTCACGGGTCTCCGCTTCGGGGATGATTATTACCGGGAGCTTCAGGCCCATTACACCCACATGAAGGACCTCTTCGTGGGTGGCATGAAGGAGCGCGGTCTGACCGTGACCGAGCCCCAGGGAGCCTATTATGTCCTCCTGGACATTTCCGAATACGGCTATGACAACGATGAAGAATTCTGCATAGATCTCTGCCGCAAGGTGGGCGTGGCCGCCGTTCCCGGCTCCAGCTTTTTCCGGGAAAAGGTCGATCACCTGATCCGCTTCCATTTCGCCAAGCAGGATGACACCTTAAACGAAGCCCTGAAGCGGCTGGAAAATATTTCTGTTCTCAAACGCTAAAATTCTCCACAAAAGCCGAATTTTCGCCACTTTTTTGGTGAAAATGAAGGGAAAAGGCCCGAAAATCAGGAAATTTTCTGTCATTGTGTGAATTGCAAAAGCCTTTTATCGGGTGTAACATTGACGAGAATATGAGAACTTTTGTACAATTCAAAGAACAATCGCAGCCTGACAGGACTGAAGAGACATATAAAAAGAGGGCCGGCGATCACATCATCACCATTTTATCAAAGGAGAAAATATGACCTACGAAAAAATTGTTGCCAAAGTCAAGAAAGCCTATGAAGCCGCTGATGCTTCCAAGGTAGAGGGCCATGTGGCCATCGAGTTCGATATCTGGGGAGAGGGCGAAGGCGCTTTCTATCTTGAGATCGCCGACGGCAAGGCTTCTGTTGAACCCTACGAGTATTATGACAGAGATGCCAAGCTCTTCTGCGATGCCGAAAAGGTCAACATGCTGGTCGACGGCAAGCTGACCTATGCCGCTGCCGTGGCCGACAATGCCATCGGCTGCGTGGGCAATGCCGAGAAGGTCGCTCTGCTGGATCTGGTCGTTCTGAAAAAGGCCGCCAGAAAGACCGCTGCCAAAAAGGCTGCCAAGAAGGTAGAGGCCGAGGTCGAGAAGAAGGCCGAGCCCGTCAAGAAGGCCGAAAAGAAGTATGTCAAGAAGGTCGAAGCCAAGGCTGAAGAGGTCAAGGCCGAGGTCGAAAAGAAGGCTGAGCCGGTCAAGAAGGCCGTTAAGTCCACCGCCAAAAAGGCTGCCAAGAAGGCTGAGCCGGTCGTCAAGGCTGTAGAAGCCAAGGCTGAAGAGGTCAAGGCTGAGGTCGAAAAGAAGGTCACTGCCAAGAAGACCACCAGAAAGACCACAAAGAAATAAATTCCTTTTAAGAAAAACCAAAGCCCTCTGCGGATCGACCGCGGAGGGCTTTTTTTACTGATCTTCATTATGTCAGGCAGCCGGTTTCATCTGAATAAAAGGCTCCGTAAGAGGGGCAGCTGCCCGGTCATTTTCCTTTCTTCGAAAGCTTATCCAGGGGGATCTGAGCCAGGACCACAGCGGCCATGATCAGGGCGCAGCCGGCCAGCTGGCGGCCGGTCAGGCGTTCCCCCAGAAGGACAAAGCCGGCCATCACGGAAAAGGCGGATTCCAGGCTCATAAGCAAAGAGGCGATGGTCGGATTGACATCTCTCTGCCCCACGATCTGCAAGGTGTAGGCGATGCCGCAGGAGCAGATACCGGCGTAAAGCAGGGCGATCCAGGCCTCTCCGTTTCCGAAATGAGACAGCCAGAGAGCCGGATCGGGGGCCGTCTCCGTGATGATCATAAAGGGCAGCGACAGGAGGCCCGTCACGAAAAACTGAAGGGCCGACATGCGGATGGGATCGACCCGGTCCACATAATGGTCCACGATCAGGATCTGGGTGGCAAAAAGGAAGGCGCAGGCGATGACCATGGCGTCCGTCCCGGCCAGGGCAAAGCCGCCCGTCATGCAGAGGAAATAGAGGCCGATCACGGCCAGGACCACACAGATCCAGATGTGCCAGCCGCATTTTTTCTTCAGGAAGATTCCCAGGATGGGGACAAGGACGATATAGCAGGCCGTCAGAAAGCCGGCTTTTCCGGCCGGTGTGCCCATGGTCAGGGCGATCTGCTGAAGGGTGGTGGCGGAGAAAAGCGCCAGACCGGCCAGGCCGCCGGCCTTGAGCAGGGTCTTTTTATCCTCCTTTGTGACCGGCCTGCGGTCGGAGAGCCCCTTTTTATCAAAGAAAAGAATGACCGGAATCAGGACGGCCGTCCCGATAAAGGACCGGATGCCGTTGAAGGAAAAGGAGCCTATGGCTGAGCCGCCCGTGCTCTGGGAGACAAAGGATATGCCCCAGAGAAAGGCTGCCAAGACAAGGAGAAGGGAATTTCTGGTGGAACGTTTCATGATCGTCAGGCTTTCTTTACGGATAATTTTGCTCTCCCATCATAAAAGCATCCCCCTGAAAATGCAAGTCCGGGCGGCTTCACGCAAGGAGGGATAAAGAGCCTTCTGATAAGCTTTGAGGCAGCCGGCCTTCATAAGCCGGCCGCAAAGCAAAAGGCGAATGTCCGCTATACGGAAAGGCCATCTTTGTCACCGTCCGGCCGGGTGATCCTCCTGCAAAAAAAGTCTCTCTGGCCGCCGGTCGTCCTTTTTGGTAAGATAAGCCTGCGCAGAATAAAGGGGGCAATTCCCCAAAAGTTTTGGACGGCATCTTCGCAAAATGCAAAAAAGACTCCTGCGCTGCAAGGAATCAGACAGTCCCGCCTGACCCACTTTCAGAAAGATCCCGGAGGAAAAGACATGGAAAACAAGGTCCGAAAAGAGCTCATCTTTCACGGCATCGTCCAGGGCGTCGGCTTTCGCTATACCGCCGCTCAGGAGGCCCGCGCCCTCGGTCTGACCGGTTTTGTCAAAAATCAATATGACGGCACGGTCCGCATGGAGGTCCAGGGCAGGCCCGGTGATATAGCAGACCTCATAAGGAGCATAGGGCTTAGCCTTTACATCGAGATCACGGAGGTCGAGGAGAAGGAGCTGCCTCTTCAGCCAAAGGAAAAACATTTTAATATCGCCATCGGCTATTGATGAGGCGATTTTTCCTTTTATTTGATATTTTTTTGACATTTTTGGGGATTTTTGTTGAATTTCCGAAGAGCACTGGACTATAATGTAATGGCTTAATCGTTTTCGTCTTATTTTTACATGCGATACACAAGGAGAGACTATGGCTATTCAGAAGGATTTATTCGGGCAGACCCATGACGGGCAGGATATTTTCCGCTACACCCTGACCAACGGCACGATCACGGCAAAGGTCATCAGCTTCGGCGCTGTCCTCTCTGAGCTGCATGTCCCGGACCGGAAGGGCCAGACAGCCGACGTGGTCCTGGGCTTTGAAAGCTGTGAGAACTATCTGACCAACAAGGACTATTTCGGAGCTGTCGTCGGTCCCTGCGCCAACCGCATAGGCGGAGCAAAATTTACTCTCGACGGAAATGAGTATATTCTCCCCGCCAATGACGGCCCCAACAACCTGCATACCGATGGTGAGCTGGGACTTCACCGTAAGCTCTGGACCCCCTCCGAGGGGCCGGACAGTGTGACCTTCTCCATCCTTGTCCCGGACGGCGAAGCCGGCTTCCCCGGAAACCGGACTCTTTCCGTGACCTATTCCATCAATGACAAAAACGGCCTTGTCATCCGCTATCACGCGACCTCCGACAAGCCGACCGTCATGAATCCGACCAATCACTCCTATTTCAACCTGGCCGGACATAATGCCGGAGGAGCTATGGACCAGGAGGTCCGCCTCTGCAGCCGGGCCTTTACGGCCGTCCGCCCCGGCGCCATCCCGACCGGCGAGATCCGTCCCGTGGCCGGGACTCCCATGGATTTCACAGATTTCCATACCATCGGCGAGCGCATCGAGTCCGATTACGACCAGCTGGTCCTGACCCGCGGCTATGATCACAACTATGTCATCGACGGCTATGACGGAAAAACTTTGAACCTGGCCGCCGTGGCGCGTGATCCGGTAAGCGGCCGGACCATGGAGACCTACACCACCCTGCCCGGTGTCCAGTTCTATGCCGGCAACTATGTGGATGATGAAGGCGGAAAGGACGGCGCTTATTACGGCATAAGATCCGCCTACTGCTTCGAAGCCCAGTACTACCCGGATGCCATTCACCACGAAAGCTTCCCCCAGCCTGTCTTCGGCCCGGGTAAGGACCTGGATTCCGTAACGGAATACCGTTTTGTCTAAGCCCCATTCGGAATCCGGACCAGTCCTTTTAAGCTGTTTTGCAGGTCGGATAGGCAAAAGCCATATCGTCGGTGCCTGCACTTCCCAAAAAGATACCTTTCAGAAAAAAGTCCTCTGTCTCGTCTGACAGAGGGCTTTTGCGTGTACGAATATCCATGGCCATGCCTGTGCGGGACTTTAGCCCCGGCTTTTTCTTGCCCGGCCTTATCCGCCGATCTGGCTCATGGTCCTTTCTTCCTCGCCGGGAATGATATCCTCAAGGAAGCTGTGGGAGAGAGGCTTTTTTTCAATGATGTTTTGAATGGCTGAAAGTATTTCTTCATCTGAAGAGTTATTTCTGAGAAGTTCCCTCAGGTCTCCTCCGGTCTCATACTGGAGGCAGGTCTTGAGATAGCCCTGTGAGGTCAGACGGACCCGGTTGCAGCTTTGACAATATTTGTGGCTCAGGGCCCCGATAAAGCCTATCCTTCCGGCAAAGCCCGGCAGGCTTTCATAGATGGCAGGTCCGTCGCCCAGGCAGTCAGCCACCGGACTTAAGGGGCCGTAGGCCTTCTCCAGGGTCCGCCGGACCTCATCACAGCTCCGAAAGGCGAAGGGCCCTTTTCCGCCGAAAGCCTCCCGGCCCAGGCCAATGGGCATCATTTCTATGTAACGCACATGAATGGGCCGATCCTTGGCAAAGGCCGCCACATCCGTCAGCCTTTGTTCCGGCATACCCAGGATCACGCAGTCCAGCTTGGTCTGAAGAGCCGGGCAGGAGGCCGCTGCCTCGATGCCTTCAAGGGCCTTTTCCAGTCTTCCGGTCCGGGTGATCCTTTCATACAGGACCGGATCACAGGTATCCAGGCTGATATTGACGCTGTTAAGCCCAGCCGAGATCAGATCCGGCAGCTGGTCTGCCAGCAAAAGGGCGTTTGTGGTCAATGAAACCTTTTTGATGCCCGGAATGTCTTTCAGGCCGGCCACAAGAGAGGCCAGGCCGCGTCTGACCAGAGGCTCCCCTCCCGTCAGCCGGACCGAACGCACGCCGAGCTCTGCGAAAAGCCCGACCAGACGGAGGATCTCATCGTAGGTCAGGATCTCCTCATGTGCCATGGCCGTCACCCCCTCCGGGGGCATGCAGTAAAGACAGCGTTCGTTGCACCTGTCTGTCACGGAAATGCGCAGATATTCAATTTTCCGTCCGCTGGCATCCTTCATAATTTCCTCACGATCCCATCCGCTGCCACGATCCGTGTCAGACAGACCTTTGCGATCAGCTCAGCCGCCAATTCATGAACTCCTGCTGCCTGCCGCTCATCAGAAGGTCTTCCATCCCTGTCGATGTCAAGGCTGAATTATTTTTTCCGTCTTCGTTTCCTGCTACGGCGCTTTCGCCCTTACGGGCTCAGGCGGTCCTGTCCGTCAGAAGTGAAAATCCCCGCTTTTTCCGCCCGATTTGCTGACCAGGTGGATCTCCTCGATGACCATGCGCTTATCCAGAGCCTTGCACATATCGTAGATGGTGAGCAGGGCCACGGAGACACCGGTCAGAGCTTCCATCTCCACGCCGGTCCGGCCTTCATTTTCCACGGTGCAGACAGCTGTGACCGTCCCCGCTTCCTCATCGCAGGTGAAATCGATCCCGCAGCCATTAAGGGGCAGAGAATGGCAGAGGGGGATCAGCTGGTCGGTCCTTTTGAGCGCCATGATCCCGGCCACACGGGCCACGCCCAGGACATCGCCCTTTTTGGCCGACCCCTCCAGGATGGCGGTCATGACCTCCTCTGAGACCCGGATCCGGCCCCGGGCCACAGCCTGTCTTTTTGTGATATTTTTTTCAGAGACATTGACCATACGGGCCTGTCCCTTTTCATCAAAATGCGTCAGTTCACTCATGTTTACGATTTCCTTTCAGGGCCAGAATAAGCTCCAGAACATGGCGGGCGCATCTCTGGACCTCTCCCCGCTTCAGCTTATCCGAGAGCTCAGTCTTCCTGTCCTGCTCGGTCCGGACCGAGGAGAGCAGGGTCTCATCAAAGATATATTTCTGCTGCATGACATTGAGGGTTCCGGGCATAAGAACATCCACGCCTGACCGGACCCGGTAGGCATTGTCCCTAAGAGCCGGAAATTCCGGAGAAGCGGACTTTTTCATAAACCAGTCCGTGATGATCAGACCCTCATAGCCCCATTCGCGGCGGAGAAGAGTCTCGGCCAGGTCATAGTTGTAATGGCTCCAGATGCCGTTGACCTTATTATAGCTTGTCATGATCGTCAGAGGATTTGCCTCTCTGACACAGATCTCGAAATTCCGCAGATAGATCTCGCGCAGGGCTCTCTCCCCGATCCGGCTGTCATTGGTATTTCTCTTATATTCCTGATTGTTGCCCGCAAAATGCTTGGGACAGGCGGAAATGCCGGCCGACTGGATGCCCCGGACAGCAGCTGCCGCCGTCCTGCCCGAGAGATAAGGATCCTCGGAGTAATACTCAAAATTCCGGCCGCAAAGGGGATTTCTGTGGATATTCATGCCCGGAGAAAGAAGGATATCCACACCGAAATGCCGGGCTTCTTCTCCCTCTTTGGCGAAGAGCTGCTCGACAAGCGGCAGGTTCCAGGTCGAGGCAATGGCCGTCCCACAGGGCAGAAGGGCCGCATTTCTTGTGACCCGGACGCCGGCCGGACCGTCAGCCGTGATCAGGGCCGGGATCCCCCGCTTTCTCAGATCCTCTGTGATCCCGCCGAGCGCGCCGGCATTGCCCTCCGTCCCCAAGGGGCTGCCCATACCGCCACCGCCCCGGGTCAGGTCCGTCAGCTCACGGTCGGTCAGCTGGGCCAGGAAGGTGTCCATGTCGCATTCTCCAGAAAGGACTTTTTCAAAAGAAAAGCCCTTATAACCGGTATAGGGTAAATCCTCCGGCAGGTTGCTGAGAATAAGATTCCTTAATTCTTTTGAGGTATGGGCCAGGGCCTTCTCACACCGGCGAAGGACCACTAACTCGGGGACCTCTATGATGCCGGCACAGGTCAGGTCACGAGCGTTCCGGCCGTAAAGGATCTCATAAGAGCCGGGTTCCAGAACATAGGCCGCCGTCTCTCCGGTCAGGCCTCTTTCATCGTAAGAGGCGAAATCCTCCGGCCGGATGTCGATCCGCAGGTCCTCGGACTCTCCCGCCTCAAGGCAGGTCGTCTTGGCATAGCCGGCCAGGACATGATCCGGCTTGATCAGCCTGCCCTTAGGCGGCCTCACGTAGACCTGGACCACTGCCTTTCCCGGGCGGAAGCCGACATTTGTCACCGTAAAGGCCGTCGGTATGACGCACTCAAAATTATCCTGATTAACAGTATTGATAAAATAGGCGGAAGAGGACTTATCTTCCCCGAAGGCCGACTTTTCCGCCTCCAAAGAGGACATACCCTGCGGCTCGACGGAAAAATCGGTATAGGAAAGACCAAAGCCGAAGGGCCAGAGGACCTTGTCGTCATGGCCTGAGACAAAATATCGGTAGCCGACAAAGATCCCCTCCCGATAATAGTTATGCTCGCGGCCGCCGAAATTGGCGCTGGAGGGATAGTCCTTCCAATGGCGGGCGATGGTATCCGGCAGATGACCGGAAGGGCTGATCCGGCCGCCAAGAACATCCGCCAAAGCGCGCCCGTCCTCCATACCCAGTTGCCAGGTGTAGAGAATGGCAGAAAAATCATATTGCTCCGTAAAGGCCAGATCCATCAGATTGCCGGCATTGATCAAAAGGACGGTCTTTTCAAAGTGCTTCGTGATCAGGGAAATATTTTCCTTTTCCGTATCCGTCAGATAATAGGAGCCCTTTTTAAGCTGGCATTCCCGGTCCTCTCCCGCTGCCCTGCCTATGATGATGACAGCCGTCTCATCTCTGGCCGCGCAGGCCTTGACCGTTTCCTCCGTCAAAGGCATCTCCGGATAATTCATGGGCCAGGAGCCCCAGAAGCCGTGGTCGACCCGGTTCTTTTCATCCTGACACCAGAGGAAATAGGTA